>ENA-OQCF01000836-OQCF01000836.1-human-gut-metagenome-genome-assembly--contig:-NODE-836-length-11205-cov-2.431576_pt1 | contig 11205 bp, 14 predicted proteins | sample MGYA00242756_ERZ504573 | MGnify/ENA primary metagenome ERZ504573 (study PRJEB26092, sample SAMD00036240) | human gut metagenome | host: Homo sapiens | study: EMG produced TPA metagenomics assembly of...
GACTGATGGCCGAGATAGAGCGTAATCTGATTTCCATGCGCACCAAAGAAGCCTTGGAACGACGGAGGAAAGAAGGAAAACATCTGGGCAGGAAGAAAGGGGACACACCCAAAATGAAGATACTCTATGCGAACAAGAGGAAGCTTGTAAGGGAGCACCAAAGAGGAGAGTCGTGTGCTGAGCTTGCCCGGCAGATGGGAGTGTCACGGACTACGATGTTCCGTTTTCTGAGACACTATTGAGCAATTCAGCTAAACGAAGGTGTCAAAGGTGGGATTCCTTTTGACACGCTTCGTGTGGGCTACTTATTCGGCTGATACTTCTTTCTTTTCCTTCCACTCTTTCCCGCGCTTGTGCAGGTTTTTCAGCTCGAATGACAGCATGATACGGAAGAAACCTATAATCAGGAATGCAAACGAAATCATGTACACGGCGTAAAGGGCGCCTACTGCCGGTTGCAACAAGATGATGAGCGAGCAGATGACGGCAAGAATACCGAAAGCAACGTACCATCCCAGTCTCTTGTCCCATATCTTTTGAGGTCCATGGCATAGCCTACGGATGAGAAGCCGCGGAACATCAGCCAGAAGGCGATGATGAACGGAATGACTTCCATGCTGAGCATCGGATAGGCTATCAGGTAGAATCCCAGAATCATGTCGATGATGCCTCCAGCCAGATACCATCCCCAACTGGATACCCTTCTACGGTTACTTACTGCAAAGGATATTTCCAGCAGACCGCTGAACAACATGGAGACGCTGAACAGAATGCTCAATACCGCATACCCGCTGAGAGGGGAGAACATCAGGCTTATAGCCACTATTACATAAAGAATACCAAGAATGAGTGAAATCCACCAATTCTTTACTTCCTGCTGAAGTTCGTCAAAAATAGTTTTCATGTGAATTTAATTTTTTAAGTGATTATCATTAATTCGTCCGTAGAATAACAGTTTATCTGGAAAAAAGTTTCGGGTGAACTTTTTCTGTATGTAATTTGTTATGTATACATATAATTTGATAAAACTATGGCTACAACAAAATTTAAAGGACAACCGGTAAAGGTTATCGGTGAATTTATAAAGGTGGGCTCTGTTGCCCCCGATTTCGAATTGGTAAAAACAGATTTGTCTTCATTCTCTTTGAAGGAACTGAACGGGAAGAATGTTATTTTGAATATTTTCCCCAGCCTTGACACTGGTGTGTGCGCTACTTCTGTACGTAAGTTCAACAAACTGGCTGCCGGCCTGCCCGATACGGTAGTGTTGGCAATCTCCAAGGATTTGCCTTTTGCACATGCACGTTTCTGTACAACGGAGGGTATTGAGAATGTGATTCCTTTGTCTGATTTCCGTTTTTCCGATTTTGATGAAAACTACGGGGTACGCATGGCAGACGGACCGCTTGCCGGTTTGCTGGCGCGTTCGGTAGTGGTTATCGGTAAGGATGGAAAGATTGCCTATACGGAATTGGTACCTGAAATTACGCAAGAACCAGACTATGATAAAGCTATTGCAGCCGTAAAGTAGAAAGTTTGGGTTTGGGCTAAGCAATAAAAAGCGGTGGACAGAATTTATCATGCTGTCCACCGCTTTTTTATTATCATGCCGTTTTCTTTTTTATTTCTTCTTCATTCCTTTATAGATGAAGAATGCCACGATGAGTACACCGATGCCGATAAATACATAACCTATCTCATGGCTGTATTCCGTTACTTTGGCAAGCAGCTGTTCCTCGTTCTCGATGCCGGGTACTGTGGACAAGTAATATCCGATGAAAGCCAAGATGGAATTCCAAAGGCCCGCACCCAAGGTAGTGTACAGCAAGAAAGTTCCCAGTTTCATGCGTGCCAGACCGGCAGGGATGGATATCAACTGGCGAACAGCAGGTATCAGGCGGCCGACAAAGGTTGATACGGCTCCATGCTTGTCAAAATATTCTTCCGCATGCTGCACTTTGGCTTCGTCGATGAGGCACATGTGCCCGAAACGGCTGTTGGCAAACTTGTAAATGATGGGGCGTCCCAGCCATTTGCCAGATAGTAGTTTATCAATGCTCCGATATTTGCCCCTATGGTTGCAAACAATACCACCAGATATATATTCATGTTGTCATTGTTGGCGGCTTTCCAAGCGGCAGGAGGGACTACAACTTCCGAAGGGAAGGGAATAAACGAACTTTCAATGGCCATCAATAAAGTGATGGTCCAGTAATTGAGGTGGTCGAGACACCATTGGATAAAGGCTACTGATTCCATTTGCTAGATTAGTGGTATATAATTACTGTTATTGTAATGCATTGAAAATATTCTTCATTACTAGGGCCAGCTCTTCCTGATTATCTTCTTGTAGTATCTGTTGCAATTTGTCCAGCTCTTCCAGCCTGAACGGATGTTCGCACAGCTGGTTGTACTTCATGAAGTTCTCTTTGTCTTTGAGCAGCATATACAGAGAGGTCAGCCTTTCGTTGATACCTTCAAAGTCCGGTTCCATCTCTTTGACATGTTCAAAGGCCAGCTTGGCATAGCTTAGTTGTCCTATCTCCATGCTACACATGCCTATTTCGTGCCAGGTATCCGCATAGGGGGCATACTCTAAGCTTTGGCCCATTTTTTCACACCTTTCTCATACTCACCTTCTTCCATGTAGATGCGTCCCTCAATCAGGTACGGGTCTATCTCTTCGGGTGACAGGTCGTATGCTTTTTTACAATATTGGTGGGCTTTGCGCTTCTTTCCCATCTTGTGCAGGCATAGGGCCGCATTGGCATAAAGGGAGGGCAAGGCGAAGTCATGGCTGTCTTCGGCTGTTATGGCTTTTTCCAGATAGTCGTATCCTTCTTTCCACTCTCCTTTGGAGCTTTGTTCAGGCCGATGAAGGTGTTGATGAAACCGTGGGAGACAAGATGGAATTTTTCGGCCTGCAGGTAGTTCTCCATGGCACTTTCCTCATTTCCCAATTGGAAGAAGGAATGTCCTTTCATCAGGTAGGCATCGGCAAACTCGTCATCGGCCACCGTGGCATAGTCGCATGCTTCGATTGCTTTGTCGAACATCTGCTGGTCAAAGTAGCAACGGGCCAGTCCAAACCAGTAAGGAGCTGAATACGGATTCTTGTCAATCAGCTTATTGAAAGAAGAAGGTGGCTTTTTCAAACAGTCCCTGGGCGTAGTAACAATCGCCAGTGACGGCAAGGTAGGCTTCTTCTTCGGCATATTTTTCGAGTCCGCGCGTCAGCCATGTCAATGCTTTTTCCGGGAATCCCATGTCTATGTACATATAGGATACATCGACGATGTTGGCTAGGTCGTCCTTATCGTCTATACTATCGAGTATCGCTTCCGCTTCTTCTTCTTTGCCTTCGCCCAACAGTAGGTTGGCTTTCAGCACTTTCACTTCGGAAGATTCTTCGGCAATCCGTTCCAATATATCCTTGGCTTGCTCTTTATGCTGGGTGTCGAGGAACAAGTATGCCTGTTCCACCAGCAGGGCTGTATTATTCGGATGTATTCCCAAGCCATACTCTACGACCTCGGTAGCCATGGCATATTTATGATGCACGGCATACCAGTCTGCGAGGTCGGCTAAGTCGTCTGCGTCCAGATAGATGCTTCTGTTCTCTGCTTTGGTAGCTTCATATTGTTCTGCCATTTCTTGCAGTTCTTTGTCTCTTCCGGACAGCAGGTTTTTTTTACTCATATTCTTATTTATTGATTTTACCCCAAACGTCTTTCAGACCTACAGTACGGTTGAATACCATTTTTTCTGGCGTAGAATCTTTGTCAACATTAAAATAACCGATACGTTGGAACTGCAGGTAGGAGAGGGGCTGCATGCCGGCAGCGTACTTCTCGATGTAGCAGCAGGGCAGCACATTCAGGGAGTCGGGGTTGATCATTTCTTTCATGGCTGTCAGTGCGTCGCAGTTCTTCGCTTCGCGGATGGCGGCAAGCTCGTCGCGCGGGTTCTCCACTTTCCACAGACGGTCGTAGAGGCGCACTTCTGCTTCGAGGCAGTGGCACAACTTACCCAATGGATGGTGCCTTTCACCTTACGGTTGGCTCCGGGTAGACCGCTCTTGGTATCGGGGTCGTATTCGCAATATACTTCGGTGATTTTCACCGGCGTCGTTCTTCTTGCAGCCGGTGCACTTCACGATGTACGCGTTCTTCAGACGTACCTCTTGTCCCGGTGTCATGCGGAAATATTTCTTCGGAGCATCTTCCATGAAGTCGTCGCGCTCCATCCAAAGTTCGCGGCTGAATTCGATGACGTGGTTGCCTTCTTCGGGATGTTCGGGGTTGTTGACGGCTTCCATCTCTTCCACTTGTCCTTCGGGATAGTTGGTGATGATGAGCTTCACGGGGTTCAATACGGCGGATACGCGGGTGGCGCGGTCGTTCAGGTCCTCGCGCACGGCGCTTTCCAGCAGGGCGAATTCATTAAGGGCGTCGTATGTGGTATAGCCAATCTTGTCGATGAACTTATGGATGGACTCCGGAGAGTAACCGCGACGGCGAAAACCGCAGATGGTCGGCATACGGGGGTCGTCCCAACCGTTTACCAAGCCTTCCTTGACCAGCATCAGCAGGTTGCGCTTGCTCATCAGCGTATAGCTGAGGTTCAGTTTGTTGAACTCATACTGATGGGGGCGGTTATCGTCGAGGTCTTTGCCTTCCTTCACCCAGTCCACGAAGAGGTCGTAGAGCGGACGGTGGGGCACAAACTCCAGTGTGCAGAGCGAGTGTGTCACGCCTTCGAAGAAGTCGCTTTGTCCGTGGGCGAAGTCGTACATCGGATAAGCCTTCCAAGTGGTACCCGTGCGATGGTGCGGATGCTTCACTACACGGTAGATGATGGGGTCGCGGAAGTGCATGTTGGGGCTTGCCATGTCTATCTTGGCACGGAGCACCATGGCACCTTCCTCAATCTCGCCGCTGTTCATCTTCTGGAATAAATCCAGTGTCTCTTCAATGGGGCGGTTGCGGTAAGGGCTTTCCACACCGGGCTGGGTGGGGGTGCCTTTCTGGGCGGCAATCTGCTCGGAAGTCTGTTCGTCGATGTATGCCTTGCCCTCTTTGATGAGGCGGATAGCGAAGTCCCACAATTGCTGGAAATAGTCGGAAGCGTAATATTCGTTACCCCATTTGTAGCCCAGCCATTGGATGTCTTCCTTAATGGCCTCTACGTATTCCACATCTTCTTTGGTGGGATTGGTGTCATCGAAACGCAGGTTGCAGACACCGCCGTGTGCGGCGGCAATACCGAAATCAAGGCAGATGGCCTTGGCGTGTCCGATGTGGAGGTAACCGTTCGGTTCGGGCGGGAAGCGTGTCTGTACTTTTCCCCCGTTTTTACCCTCTTTCAAATCGTTTTCTACTATTTGCTCAATGAAGTTCAAGCTCTTTTTTTCGCTTGTTTCTTTCGCTCTTTATTTCTGCCATAATGTTACTATTTTCGTATCGTGGGGACAAAGATAGGGTAAAAAAAATGAAGAATGAAGAATGAAGAATGAAGATTTATTCTTTATGTACCGGGATATATCCGCTCTCTTTGATGATTTTCTGTCCTGCGGCAGACAAGATGAAATCGAGCAGAGGGGCTACGACCGAGGCGTTTTTCCGGTTATAATAATAGTATAGCGGGCGCACTATCGGATAAGTCTTATTGGTGGCATTCTCCAGTGTGGGAGCGGCATAATGCTGCCCGTCGTATGAAACGGCGAGTGTCTTGATACGCGGCGATACATAGGCTAGGCCCACATATCCGATGGCACCGCGTGTCTGGCTGACGGATTGGATAATGGCTCCCGTGGCAGGCATGGAGAGACTGCTGCTCATGTAGTTCTTGTTTTTCAGTACACTTTCCTTGAAGACTCGTAGGTACCGGAGGAAGTCTCGCGGGAGTAGACTACGATTTTGCGGTCGTCTCCGCCCACTTGCTGCCAGTTGGTGATTTTGCCCCGGAAGATGTCTTCCAGTTGCTGCCGGGTCAGTTGTTTCACCGGGTTGGAGGGGTGAACCACTACGGCAAGGGCGTCGTAGGCGATGGGAACTTCTGCCAAGTCTTCTCCGGCAGCTTTGACTTTCATCTTTTCGCTGAACTTGATGGCGCGTGAAGCCATGGCGATGTCCGTGGTTTGGTCCAGCAGGGCTGAAATACCGACACCTGTTCCACCACCGGTCACGGTGACGCGGGCAGACGGGTTTAGGGTCATAAAGCGTTCGGCGGTCTGCTGCGCTATGGGGAGCACGGTGTCGCTGCCTTTGATGCGTTGCGCCTGCATGCCGGTGGTGGCAGCTGCCAGGGCGAGGAGTAGGAGTAATTTTCTTGTCTTCATAAAACACATGGTGCAAATTGGGTAAACACATGATGCAAATTAAGGTAATGGATATTACAAATGTGTTACATGGAATGTGCTTTGGGCCGTTGTAACAGTTTTGTAACACCTTTGAAATATTTCTTTCAAACGTTAGTCACACTGCCTTAACATCCGGCCCGTTCCTTTGCATACAGAAATCAATAGGCAACATGAAAAAGATTTTTGAGAAGATTGTAGAAGGTATACTGGCTTGTAGCGGCTTTGTGACGAGCCTTACCATCGTACTTATCGTCGTGTTCCTCTTTTCCGAAGCGCTAGGCTTGTTCAGCAGCAAGGTGATAGAAGAAGGGTATGTATTGGCTTTGAATAAGGAGAATCGGGTGGGCGAACTGACTCCGGCACAGATAAAGGATGTCTTTGATGAAGAGCTGACAAACTGGAACGAAGTGGGAGGGGAGGACCTTCCTATCCGCCTTTTCCGTTTGGAGGACATCACACAGTATTATACGGAAGAGCAGTTGGGCGCTTCCTATGAAAATGCAGGTGCTTGCATTACGGAGCTGGTGGAGCGTACGCCCGCTATTATAGCCTTTGTACCGCAGCAGTTCATCGTTCGTCCGGACTCAGTGCATTTGCTGAAAGACAACACCATTTCGGTGAAGGACGTCTTTGCCGGTGCCGAATGGTTTCCCACGGCAACACCTGCTGCACAGTTCGGCTTTTTGCCGCTCATTACGGGGACGTTGTGGGTCAGTCTGTTTGCCATCCTTTTTGCACTGCCGTTTGGTCTGTCGGTGGCAATCTATATGTCGGAGGTAGCCAATTCCCGGGTAAGGAATCTGCTGAAACCTATCATTGAGTTGCTGAGTGGCATACCGTCGGTGGTTTACGGCTTTTTCGGTTTGATTGTCATTGTGCCTTTTTTGCAGCAGGTCTTCGACTTGCCGGTCGGCGAGAGTGGGCTGGCGGGCAGTATTGTGCTTGCCATTATGGCACTGCCCACCATCATTACGGTGACGGAAGATGCGATGAGAAACTGCCCTCGTGCCATGCGCGAAGCCAGTCTGGCACTGGGAGCGTCGCAATGGCAGACTATATATAAGGTGGTGATTCCTTACTCCATTTCGGGCATCACCTCCGGAGTGGTGTTGGGCATCGGCCGTGCGGTGGGCGAGACGATGGCTGTGCTGATGGTGACGGGCAATGCTGCCGTCATTCCCCATACCATTCTGGAGCCGTTGCGTACTATTCCGGCTACGATTGCCGCGGAGCTGGGCGAGGCACCTGCCGGCGGACCTCACTACGAAGCATTGTTCCTACTGGGTGTCGTGCTGTTCTTCATCAGTTTATTGATAAATTTCACGGTGGAAGCAGTTTCGCCAAGACGAAAATAAAAGAAGGTAGATATGGTCAATAGAAAGCATCTTTCGCAAAACGTGGCATTCGGCTTGTTCCGTCTGTTGAGTCTGAGTGTGGTGGGAATTCTTTTTGCTATCCTCGGTTTCATTATATATAAAGGTATAGGAGTCATCGATTGGGAGTTCCTCACTACGGCTCCTGCCAACGGTATGACTGCCGCGGAATCCTTCCTGCCATTGTAGGTACGTTCTGCTTGATGGTGGGCAGTGCCTTGTTTGCTTTTCCGGTGGGAGTGATGAGTGGCATTTATATGAATGAGTATGTGCCGAAAGGCTGGGTGGTACGTTTCATACGGATGATGACGAACAATTTGAGCGGCATCCCTTCCATCGTGTTCGGTCTGTTTGGCATGGCTCTGTTCGTCAACTATATGGATTTTGGAGACAGCATCCTGGCAGGTTCGTTGACACTGGGCCTGCTGAGTCTGCCTTTGGTTATCCGCACCACGGAAGAAGCGCTGAAAGCCATTCCCGACAGCATGCGTGAGGGAAGCCGCGCGTTGGGAGCTACCAGGCTTCAGACCATCTGGCATGTCATCCTGCCGATGGGGATGCCCAATATCATCACCGGACTGATTCTGGCGTTGGGGCGTGTTTCGGGCGAGACGGCACCCATCCTTTTCACTTGTGCCGCCTACTTCTTGCCACAGCTGCCTGCAAGTATCTTCGACCAGTGCATGGCGCTTCCTTATCACCTCTACGTCATCTCTACCAGCGGCACCGATATGGAAGCGCAGCTTCCTATTGCCTACGGCACGGCACTGGTGCTGATACTCATTATCCTCCTGGTGAACCTGCTGGCGAACGCCCTGCGGAAATACTTTGAGAAGAAGATTAAGACGAATTGAAAACATATACAATAGGTATGAAGAACAAGATAGAAACCCGTGACGTGAACTTCTGGTATGGCGATTTCCATGCCCTGAAAGGCATCAGCATGGACATTGAGGAGAAGTCTGTGATAGCCTTCATCGGTCCCTCGGGCTGTGGAAAGTCTACCTTCCTGCGCCTGCTAAACCGCATGAATGATTTGATTCCCGACACCCGTCTGACCGGCGAGATACGCATTGACGGACAAGACATCTATGGAAAAGGAGTGCAAGTGGATGAACTCCGCAAGAACGTGGGCATGGTGTTCCAGCGCCCCAATCCTTTCCCAAAAAGCATCTTCGAGAACGTTGCCTACGGACTCCGTGTAAATGGCATCACCGATAACGCTTTCATCCGTCAGCGGGTGGAAGAAACCCTGAAAGGCGCCGCCCTTTGGGACGAGGTGAAGGACAAGCTGAAAGTCTCCGCCTACGCCCTCTCCGGCGGTCAGCAGCAACGTCTCTGCATAGCCCGTGCCATGGCGGTGTCTCCTTCGGTCCTGCTGATGGACGAGCCGGCATCCGCCCTCGACCCCATCTCCACTGCCAAGGTGGAAGAGCTTATCCACGAGTTGAAGAAGCAGTACACCATCGTCATCGTTACCCACAACATGCAGCAGGCAGCGCGTGTCAGTGATAATACGGCTTTCTTCTATATGGGGCGGATGGTGGAGTTTGGAGATACCCGGAAGATATTTACGAATCCCGACAAGGTGGAAACGCAGAACTACATCACGGGACGCTTCGGGTAGCGGATTGTTCCATACAAGCAAAAATAAGTTGTACAAAAGTAATCTTAAAATAGAAACATTATGGTGAAGTTTATCGAATCTGAACTCGTCTTGCTGAAAAAGGAAATAGACGAAATGTGGACCCTGGTATATAATCAGCTCGACCGTGCAGGTGATGCCGTGCTTACGCTGGACCGGGAGCTGGCTCAGCAGGTATTGGTGCGCGAACGTCGCGTCAATGCTTTCGAACTGAAAATAGACAGCGACGTGGAGGACATCATTGCCCTTTACAACCCCGTTGCCATCGACCTGCGCTTTGTGCTTGCCATGCTCAAAATCAATACGAACCTGGAGCGTCTGGGCGACTTTGCAGAAGGCATCGCCCGCTTTGCCCTCAACTGCCATGAACCGGCATTGGATACTGAGTTGGTCAAGCAACTCCGTCTTGAAGAGATGATAGCCCAGGTGCTCTCCATGCTCGAGCTTGCCAAGCAGGCACTTCAGGAGGAGAGCCAGGAATTGGCTACCGCTGTGTTTGCCAAGGACAATATGCTGGACGAAATCAATGCTGATGCCACTGCCATCCTTGCCGACTACATCAGCCGGCATCCGGAGAGTGCACTCTCTTGTCTGAATCTGGTGAGCGTGTTCCGCAAATTGGAGCGTTCCGGCGACCACATCACGAATATTGCCGAAGAAATAGTGTTCTTTATCGACGCAAAAGTGTTAAAACATAGCGGGCGGACAGATGAACACTACTTAAATGATAAGAAATAAACAAAATTTTAGGATAATTTCAGTGTTTCATGGAAAATAGCCTTATATTTGTCCATTGAAAACGATTGCAGGTGTAGAAAAGTGCTTTGAAATGATAATAAACTTAAATGTTTTTTTCAAAAAGATGTTATAAGACATGTTTTTTAATTTGGTTAGTATCACGAAAACGCCTATATTTGCATCGTTATCCTGAAAACAATCTTTTTACCTTAAAAAAAAACTAATACCTATTGAAAACTGAAAAAGGAGGCTTTGTGAAAAGCTTCCTTTTTTTATGCCCGTATGTGGGCGATTTTTATCTTTTATTTCATATTTTGTAAATCAGTGTGTTAACGTTTTATCGAAATGAGAGCATATTAGTGGAATACCGTTTTAGAACCATATTTAGAACCACTTTTAGCACCTGATTTAGAACGATATGGATGAACAGATTTTTTCTTGATTGGCAGGTACATTTCAATCTGCGGAAACCTAATAGCCGTAGGGCAACTCTTATTTATGCGGTGGCAACGCTGTGGGGGCAGCAGATAAAAGTCAGTACGGGGGTTAAGGTCTATGCTTCCCATTGGGATAAGAACAGACAGATTGCCCGTATGGGTGGCGGTTTGAGTGGTCTTGATAGTCGAAACAATGCCATAGTCAACACCAAAATAATGGAAGTGACTGTTCAGATTGAAAGGTTAAAACAGTATCTTTGTGAGCATGTAGAGTTGTTGACCGATGAGGCTAAGGTCAAATCTCTATTTGTAGATTGCGTTAACCCAACTATTAAGAAGACTATGGCGGCAAAGAAAAATACGAACCCACTAAAGGCAACTGCGGTGTTTACCAAAGTAATATCAGACCATTGGAACTACGAGAAACAAGGTACGAGGCAAAAGATAGCTATTGTTCGGGACTTCTGTAAGTGGTTGGAAAGTAATGGCGGTGATACACTTGAAAACGTAAGTAAAAAAACATTAGCACTCTATGAACGGCATCTGAATATTACCCCTACAACGAGGTCAAAGATAGGGGCAGATATAAGACCGTCAAAACCAAAATGGGGCATATAATGAGTGTAATACGTACAGCAAAGAAATTTGAAG
>ENA-OQCF01000838-OQCF01000838.1-human-gut-metagenome-genome-assembly--contig:-NODE-838-length-11180-cov-2.426491_pt1 | contig 11180 bp, 12 predicted proteins | sample MGYA00242756_ERZ504573 | MGnify/ENA primary metagenome ERZ504573 (study PRJEB26092, sample SAMD00036240) | human gut metagenome | host: Homo sapiens | study: EMG produced TPA metagenomics assembly of...
TTTAAATGAATGGAAATCGATCCTCTATCTTTATGAAAAATGCCGTGCACTCATCAACCGTGGAATGCCGGTTCCGTACTGAAAGAGGGGAACAACATTTTTTGAAAAAAATTATTTCCATTAAATATGATGTGGCAAATAATCAGCTTGATAAATTCGACCAATACAAGCAGGACATTGATACTTTCTATGATAACATAATGGAAAAAAAACGGCTGATGCCGGAACAGTTACATTCATAGCCATAACCGGCTATGAGTCGTAACAGAGAGGAGAAGTTTATGGCAATTGAATATTTAGGCTTAAGCGAAATAAACGGACCTCTGGTGGTCCTGGAAGGCGTCAAGAATGCCTCCTATGAGGAAATCGTAGAATTTCACATGGATGACGGGACTCGCAAGATCGGCCGTATTATTGAGATTTATGAGGACAAGGCTGTTATCCAGGTTTTTGAAGGAACAGACGGTATGTCCTTAGGCAACACCCATACCCGGCTGACCGGACGTCCCATGGAGATCGGGCTTTCCCCGGAAATCCTCGGACGAACCTTTAACGGTATCGGACAGCCCATCGACGGTCTGGGGGACATCACCCCGGATGTAAAATTAAACATCAATGGTCTGCCGCTGAACCCGGTAGCACGTGAATATCCCCGAAACTATATCAACACCGGTATTTCCGCAATCGACGGACTGACCACCCTGATCCGAGGACAGAAGCTTCCGATCTTTTCCGGAAATGGTCTTCCACACGACAAGCTGGCTGCACAGATCGTACAGCAGGCTTCTCTGGGAGAGGACTCTGATGAAGATTTTGCCATTGTTTTCGCGGCAATGGGTGTCAAATATGACGTAGCGGAATTTTTCCGCCGTACCTTCGAGGAAAGCGGTGCTGCAGACCATGTAGTTATGTTCCTGAATCTTGCAAATGATCCGGTTGTTGAACGTCTTCTTACACCGAAAATTGCCCTCACTGCCGCAGAGTATCTTGCTTTTGAAAAAGGAATGCACATCCTGGTCATCCTGACAGACATCACATCCTTCTGCGAGGCCATGCGAGAGGTTTCCTCCTCCAAAGGTGAGATTCCGTCCCGTAAAGGTTATCCGGGTTATCTGTACAGCGAGCTTGCAACCCTGTACGAACGTGCAGGTATCGTAAAAGGCAAACCGGTTCCGTAACCCAGATTCCAATCCTGACCATGCCAAACGATGATATCACTCACCCGATCCCTGACCTTACCGGTTATATCACCGAGGGACAGATCGTTCTGGACAGACAACTCCACGGACAGGCAATCTACCCGCCGATCAACGTACTGCCATCCCTTTCCCGTCTGATGAAGGACGGTATCGGTGAAGGCTATACAAGAGCAGACCATCAAGACGTGGCAAATCAGCTTTTCTCCTGCTATGCAAAGGTTGGAGATGCCAGAGCCCTTGCTTCTGTTATCGGTGAGGATGAGCTTTCTCCGCTGGATAAACGCTATCTGGTATTTGGTAAAGCCTTTGAGAGTGAATTTGTCGGTCAGTCTGAAACCGAGAACCGAAGCATCACCGAAACCCTGGATAAGGCTGGGAGCTTCTGGGACTTCTTCCGAAAGAAGAGCTCGACCGAATTGATACGAAGATCCTCGACAAGTACTATCACGAAACAGTACGCTAAAAGAAGCGAGGTGATTACATGGATCCGAATACCTTTCCCACCAAGGGAAACCTGATACTTGCAAAGAACTCACTGAAGCTTTCCCGTCAGGGCTATGAACTGATGGACAAAAAGCGTAACATCCTGATTCGTGAAATGATGGAGCTGATCGATCAGGCAAAGGATATCCAGACACAGATTGATGTGACTTTCCGCACTGCCTATACAGCACTGCAGAAAGCCAATATGGAGATTGGTATCGCCTTTGTCCAGCAGATTGCGTGTACGGTTCCTGTCGAGAACTCTATACGCATTAAAACCCGAAGTGTTATGGGTACGGAAATTCCTCTGGTGGAATATGACAAAACCACTAACACTCCCACCTATGCCTACTACAGCACAAAGATGTCTCTGGACGAAGCCAAGGCTGCCTTTGAAAAGGTAAAAGAGCTGTCCATCCGCCTGTCCATGGTGGAAAATGCAGCCATCCGCCTTGCAGCCAATATCAAGAAAACTCAGAAACGTGCCAATGCTCTGAAGAATATCACTATTCCGAAGTACGAGGCACTGACCAAAGATATCCAGAATGCACTGGAGGAGAAAGAACGTGAGGAATTTACCCGTCTGAAAGTCATCAAACGGATGAAACAAAAATAGTATATATCAGAAATCAGCCGGATGAATATTTACTATTCATCCGGCTGATTTTATCTGACGTATGATAAAGATATCTATAGCAATCCTCGTAAATAATGCATTTAAGACAGTTCAGCAGAGTGCGAAAGACAAGGAAGATATCTGCAGGCGTGCTGACGCACGGCAAAGATATCTGACACAGGACTTCATGCTATGTGGATAATATCTGTGAAAAGTTATCCCCACCCGAATTCATTTTGTGCATTTCTCATCCACATCTGTCTCTCCTATGTGGAAATTTCCTGTTTCTGTCAAATGTATTCTTTTTTTCATTGTTGTTGTATTTTTTAGCAGAATATCTTTTTGAATATTCTGATTATTTTTATATATATTGTTATATTTTGTCTTTTTTGTACAATATTATATGTTTTTTAGAATATAAAAAAGTCAATAGATTTGTGGATTTTTTCGTCCAAAAATGTCGATTTATCATTTTACACAAAACATCTGTTTCTTTTTTCCTTATGTAAATCGAGTATTCCACATACATAAAATGTGGATAATGTGGATAACTTTGTGTATAACTTTAATTTACGGGATTTTTCAATAACCGGGTATGTGGATAGAGTGTGTATGACTTTATCCACTTTTCCCACCTCTCGACATTCTTTGTGCAATTTGTCGAATCATATAATTTTAGGCGTTACAACTATTCCATGAACGTACCTACAGTTGCCGGCTGCTCATAATCGTAATCGGAAATCTTGATTCCTGTAGCAGCATTGCTGGCATGGATAATCTTTCCATCTCCGATATAAAGTGCCACATGATCAATATATCCGCTTCCGTAGAATACCAAATCTCCCGGCTCAAGCTGGCTGATATCTTTCTTTGTGGAGGCCTCACACTGCGCTGCAGCCACACGTGGAAGACTGTAACCGAAATTGGCAAATACAGACATTACAAATCCTGAGCAGTCTGCACCGTTTGTAAGACTTGTTCCGCATAAACATAAGGATTTCCTTCAAACTGCAGCGCAAAGTTTACCACTTCCTGTCTCTTTGCCAGACGTTTCGCTTCTGCTTCTTCGGCAATTTTTTTCTTTGTATCCTCAACTGTCTGCTGAATACTCTCCAGTGCGGCTGTTTTTTCCTGCTCTGCCTTCTCAGAAGCCTTTTCCGCTTTCTCTACTCTTCGTTCTTCACGAATCTGAGCTGCTTCCTCTTCTTTCGCAACAAACTCCTGTGTCTGTTCCTCTGTCTGCTTCGCCAGTGTACTTGCCAGAGCACTTACACTTCCTGTTCCATCAGAAAACGCTGATGCGCCATCATCAAACTGTGCTGCGCTTACACATACCCCCTGTGTCAGAACCACAGAGCTCATAATTGCTGCCATCAAAATTGTCTTTATTTTATTATTCATTTTACTAATCAACTCCTGTTATACATCGCTGTAAAATTATTACATTTTTTATTACGTTTTGTTACGCATTTGTGTATGTTAACATAACATCCCAATTTTGTCAAATGAAAAAAGTGTGACGAGCATTTGGAATGAATTTTGGCTTGTATGTCTCAGGATTTTGGCATATTTATGCCAAACACCTCGCGGGATAATGGTGTGTGAACAGTAATGATGTTACCGAAAGCATACTTCATGCCTTCCTTCAATAAGATAGTAAAAAGCAGATTCCGAGGTGGATATGCGTATTTATAAAAATATCCCTAAAAGAATCCTCAGCCTGTGTCTGGTCTTTGCCATTGGCATCAGCATGGGTGTTCTCTCCGACCACTTTGTTTCTGAAAACTCCCGTTTTCAGACCTTTACGGAAAAATTATTCCGGTCCGAAGTATGCAGCAATAACCTCACCCTTCACTACACTCTTGCACACCCTGAAAAAAAAGGTATCAGAAAGCCCGAGGCAACTCTTGGAACTGCACTTTCTGACCCGGCTAAGACCACCAGTCTCTGTCAGGAATATGAGAAAGAGCTGAAATCCTTTGCCTATTCCAGGCTCTCCGAAGAAAACCGGCTTACCTGTGATATGCTTCTTCTCTATTTTCACACCAGAGCCTCCCTTGGAAAAAACAGCGCCCTGGATGAGCCGCTGGGACCAGGCCTGGGTGTGCAGGCACAACTTCCCATTCTTCTGGCGGAATATACTTTCCGGACAAAAGAAGATATCTCTGATTATCTGAAACTTCTGAGTACCGTCAGGCCATATTTTTCAAAGCATTATAAAAACTGGAAAAGCAGAAATCCCAGGCAGGGCTTTTCATGAGTGACACAACTCTGGACCGTATCCTGAAACAATGCCATTCTTTTGTCGCAAATCCTGACTCCAACTACATGGATGATATTTTTGCACAGAAAACTGAAAGCATTCTCCAATCCTGTATTAAGCAGAGAGGATCAGAAAAAACTCTGTACATATCATCATAAGCTGATCTTAACCGAAGTGATCCCCGCTTATCAGAAACTGGCAGACAGTCTGGAAAGTCTTCGCGGTACAGGCAAAAGCAGCCGGGGCCTGGCATTTTTTGAGGGTGGGCGTGAATATTACCTTTACCTGCTGCAAAGCCAGACAGGAACCTATGTACCTGTCGGACAAATCGAGAAAAGGATGTCAGCTCAGCTTTTGTCCGATTACCGGGAGATATCTTCTCTGCTGAAACAGGATCCCTCCCTGATCGACAGGCTGAATCAATGTTCCAGTGAACTTACACTGACACCAACTCAGATGCTGGAGAAGCTTCCGGAATTGATGGAAAAAGATTTCCCGGAACTGAAAGATGCCACTTACGAACTCCGCACCGTCCATCCTTCCATGAAGAAATTCTTAAGTCCTGCTTTTTACCTCACACCGCCTGTGGATACCCGAAGCCCCAACGTGATCTACATCAATGATTCCGGGCGCACCTCTTCTCTGGAACTTTTCGGCACACTGGCACATGAAGGATTTCCCGGCCACCTTTACCAGACAGTTTCTTTTGCCGGAAACAATCCCTCTGACATCAGATATCTGGTCACCTCCTCCGGCTATGTGGAAGGCTGGGCAACCTACGTGGAATCCTACGGCTATGAATATGCCGCCTCCCTTATGAATGATCCGGATTCTGCCAAAAATGCCGTCCGGCTTGCCTGGTTAAACCGGAGTATGAATCTGTGTATTTACTCCCTGATCGATATCGGCATTCATTACAGGGGCTGGGATGCATCCCGCACTGCTGTCTTTCTGAAAGCATTTGGCATCAACAATGCTTCTACTGCTGCCGAAATCTATCAGTATATTGTGGAAACTCCCGGTAACTATCTGAAATACTATTGGGGATATCTGAATTTCCTTGACTTGAAAACAGTCTGTCAGAAAAGACTTGGAGATGATTTCGACCTGAAAGAATTTCACCGCCGGATTCTGGACATCGGACCTGTACAGTTTCCGGTTCTGGAAAAATACATGAAATAAACGAATTACTGTTCACTCGTTACGGTTTGACATTTTCTGTAAAACATTTTAGAATATTTATATCTGTTTGTAATTATTCAGCAGTCTGCTATTTTGCAGGATATTTTGACCTGTCACTGTAAGGATACTGCTGAATAATTACCAAATATTTATCATTGGAGGTGACGTTCAATTATGCTTAATGTACCGGAAAATCTGTCAGGTGCAGTAAACAGACAGACCGTTCTGACTATCAACACTAAAAAAGTCATGGAACCATTATCCTCACACAGCATAGGCAGCATCAATAATATGAGCTGCAGAAATTCCCCCCATACCCGCTCTGCGCCAGTTACAGCTTCATCTTCTGTCAGAGCCACCGCTCCGTCTGCTGATTCATCTTCTGTCAGAACTACAGCTCAATCTGCCGCCAGAACTGTCCCAATCTTAAAAAATCCTGCTCGAAAGGGACAGAAGGTTTCTCTCGAAACCAATGCCCGGATTACAGGAATCCGGGCATATCTGGGATGGGACATCACTAATCCTGAATGTGATGTGGATGTATCCGCTTTTCTTCTGAATAATACAGGCAAGGTTATCGGCGATTCCTGGTTTGTCTTCTACGGTCAGGAAACAAGCCCGGATGGAAGTACTGCTTTTGGGGCAGGTCAGGAAGAGAATCATGAGATCATATCTGTGGACTTTAACAGACTGAATCCTGCTGTATCCAGAATCGTTTTTGTCCTTACTATAAACGAAGCACTGGAAAAACATCTGAATTTCAGTATGCTGAGAGATGCCTACATAAAAATCACCGATACTTCTGATACAGAGCTGGTCAGCTTCAAAATGGACGAATACTATTCCAACGTCACTTCCATGATGATCGGAGAAGTGTACCGACACAATGGAATCTGGAAATTCAATGCAATCGGAAACGGAGTCACAAGAGATCTCGCCGGCTCTGCGAGCTATATGGGGTTCAGGTAATCTGAGAAAGGAAGGCACTATCATGTTGTCATTTGAAACCATCAACGAATTAACACTGAAAGTTACATGCACCGGCAGCGATGTTCTTTTTGTAAAAGCCGGAGCTTTTATAGCCGGAGATAATTGCGGTCCAAAGAATTACCGTTTTGAAAAGGTACTTCTTGGTCCACAGCAGAGTGTCGGACAGGCTTTATTTGGACAGCTTGCCAGAAGAGTCACAGGAGAAAATATTCCGCTGATGAAGGTCAGTCTGAACGGTGATTCCGTTACATATTACGCCAATTACGGACAGCACGTTGTCATCTATCAGCTGGCGCAGGGCGAAACCATCTCCGTTGAATCCGAGAATATTCTGGCATTTACCCAGGATTGTGATTACAGCGTCCGTTTCATCGGTGTGGGTGTACTTTCCCAAAAAGGTCTTGCTACTTCCACACTTACGGCCAGAGGCAGGAATGCATATGTTGCCGTATTGTCAGACGGCAACCCTGTTGTACTGAGCAATGTTGGCAGGAATAATACCATTTCCGTAGATCCGGATGCTGTGATCTGCTGGATTGGAAACGGACACTGTGATCCCAGTGTCACTGCCGATGTATCCTGGAAAACTTTCATCGGCCAGACTTCCGGAGAGTCTTATCAGTTTGAGTGGCATGGAGGAGATAATGTTACGGTTATCATTCAGCCATCTGAACGTCAGAGCGGAATCCGCGTCAGTATGGATTAACAGCCTGATATAACAAAGAGCCGGACTGACTTGCAATATTTTATAGAATTGCAGTCAGTCCGGCTCTTTAAAATATAAAACCAAACATTTCTCAAGTAATGTTTCCGAAAACAGTCTTCCTGCCTCCATTTCCATCACTGTCTCTTTGAATCTGTCGCTACCATTACCGTAAATCTTTTTAAATCCGGCCGGAACTAATCCCAGGTCGCTTTCTTCCACCATGAAACATCGAATTCGCTGTCTCCGGCTGCTATGATATATGCAGCTGCAACCTCTTTCGAAGTCTTCTCACGGCCATTCCCTTACTCAGATTTACAGGAACAACATATACCTTCTCTCCATTATGAAATACGTCCACCAGCTTCGTAATCAGTTTTGCCTGCAGATCTTCAACCACTTCCTCTGGCTTTTCACATTTTGTAAAAATAAAAAGCTCATCTAGAAATCTCAGCTCAAACTTTCGTCTGGAATCCCCGGCAAGAATCTGCTGCGCTTTTTCCATTTCCGGTCTGCTGTTCCGGATCATTTGCAACGACTCCAGATACCACTCTCTGTCGCGCTTACCATTTACCAGCAGTACTCCTCCATTACAGACAAGGGCATAGGGTACGATTCCTATATCCAGATCAATACGTTTATACTGTTCTTCCGTCCTTGTGGATGTTGGTATGATAGTCATCTTCTCACTTACTTTTTTCAACAGATCATGCGTTTTTTCAGAAATAAACGAGATTTCTCTTCCATTATATAACTCAACATTTAATTTATTTTCACCGATATTGCGCTTATACGAATATATTATGGTATTGTCCATGTCCGCGCATAAAATGCCATTCATTCGCTTCCTCCAAAAATGGGACTGCCGCACTGTTATTACCTGCGACAGCCCCATAATTATTATTTCATACGTATTGTTTACCTGCTCATGATTGCTTTTCTGATAAGATCCACCGGTATGATAAGTACTGCAAGTACCATGGATACCAGTAATGCCTTTGGCTCAAGCAGAGTTGTGTTAAATACTTTTCCCCCGATTTCAATGATAATGGTCTGAAGAACAAAGATTGCTCCCATTACCAGTACGAAGTTCTTATTCTCCCCAATATGCTCAAACAGATTAAACTTCTCAGATCTGGTATTCAGACTGTTAAAGATAATCGCATAAATGAAGAACGCAAACATAAATGTTTTCTCATAAAGCTCCGGATCTGCACAGCCCGCAGGGATTACCCAACTGGTAATGCCGCCGATATTCTCAAGTATCAGGATAGAACCAAGGGTAATAAATATTGCACTTACTCCGATCGCTGACTTGATGTACGGAGTCAGAATATTATCTGTTCTCTTTGCCGGCTGATCTTTCATATATCTGTCAAGAATAGGTTCTCCACCAAACGCCATGGCAGCCAGTGTATCCATGATCAGGTTGATCCAAAGGATCTGGACAATGGAAAACGGCTCTGTCCATCCCAGGATCGGTGCAATGATATTCATTAACAGAGTACTGATATTTACAGTAAGCTGGAAAATGAGGAATTTTCCAACAGATTTCGCCATAGTCCTGCTGTTAAGCACACAGTCTTTAATGGAAGTCAGACTGTTATTAAGGATAACAACATCTCCTGCCTCCTGTGCAACTGCTGTACCATCTCCCATTGCAAAACCAATGTCTGCCTGTTTTAATGCGGGAGCATCGTTCACACCGTCACCGGTCATACCACAGACATTATCAATCTGCTGTGAAAGAGATACCAGTCTTTTCTTATCAAGCGGTTTCGCGCGCTTACCACTCTCAGGTTCGGGAGAACTTCTTCAGCTCTTCATCTGATAATTTCTCCATTTCTTCATGGGTAAGAACCACATCCTTCTTCTCATCTGCAAGAATACCTGCCTCTTTTGCAATGGCTACTGCAGTTTCCTCTGCATCACCGGTAACCATAACTACCTGGATTCCTGCATCATTAAGAATCTGAACAGTCTCAACCGCATCTGTTCTGACATTATCACGCAGACACAGAACTGCCATAAGAACAGTCTTTCCATCACTGATTTTCGCTACGGAGAGCAGCTTCATAGTTCTCTTTGCCTGTGCATGCATCTGCTCTTCTACTTTATCTTTATCTGCCTTTGTAAACTCTCTTTCTTCTCCGTCCGGAAGCATGTAATGTGTTACTTTATCAATGATATTCTCTGTAGCACCCTTCCAGTAAACAAGTCCGTTTTTCAGTTTTACAGTGGCACATTTCTTCTCAGAATCAAATCCGCTGATCTCTTCTACCTTCTCCGGATCATTGTCAGAATCATTATAACCATGATTGATGGCATAAGAGAGCAGTGCTCTGTCCATGTTGTTACTTCCGATTGCCTTTCCCTCTGAGGAAATCTTTGCAAGGTTATTCAGGGTGATAGCTTCTATAAACTCCCTGCTCTGGATGGAATCAACAATTTCACCGTTACCTGTGATAAATTCTACCAGTGACAGGTTACCCTGTGTGATCGTTCCGGTTTTATCACTGAACAGCACGTTCATGTAAGCAGAATCTGAAAATGCCGCCTTGTGGCTGACAAGGATATTCTTTTTATACATGGACTCTGTATTCATTGACTGAACCAGACTGTTCATCATCGGGAGTCCCTCCGGAACTGCCATGATCACGATAGAAGCCATAAGCATAACTGCTTCCGCTATTACAAGGAGAACGGAAACAACAGTGATTGCCTGATCTGCCTGATCAGAGTCAGGACAACATGAAGGATACCTGCGATCGCTGCAGCTGACACACCCAGTTTACCGATACCTGCTGCCACACCTTCCAGCTTCAGGCTGGAAGTATCTTTTCGCTCTTCTTCCTCGGAGGTATCTGTCAGAGCTTTGTTTATCTTTCCTAATTCAGAACTGTCTCCGATAACAGTTGCGATCATGTAACCTTCGCCTGAAGTCACAACAGAACCCATAAAGACTTTTCCATGTGAGGAGTAATCCGTAGATTCTGCCTCGTCCATATTGGTTACTGCTGCTTTGTTCTCATCTCTTGATTCACCGTTTAATGCCGCCTGAGATACTTTGATCTTACCTTCAAATAACAGACCATCTGCCGGAACCTTATCTCCTGCCTGGATAAGGATCGTATCACCTTTAACGATTTCACTGGTAAGAATATTGACCAGCTTTCCGTCTCTTACAACTTTGGCATAAGTCTTGCTGTATTCTTCCTGAAGCGCCTCACTTCTTGAAGTATTTCTGTACTCTGACAGGGTACTGAAACCGGTAGCAAGTGCGATTGCGATCACAATACTGATGATCTCCACAACATCATTTCCGCCGGATAATGCAGGGACAAAGATTCCCAACACAGCCAGGATAACTTTAAGAGCCAGAGCCGCACATAATACCTTGATCCAGATGTCATCAAATGCGCCGATGAACATGGACCAGAGTGATTCAGTCTCTTTCTTCGCCAGCTCATTGGTGCCGTACTTCGCCTTGCTCTCGCTGACCTGCTGTCCGGACAGGCCCTGCATTCGCTCCTCTTTGTTTATTTCATTCATAATAATCAACCTCCTCTTTCGGGTTTTGCAACTGTTCAATCATGGACAGACAGTTACCGGATTTTATATAAAAAGAGGAACCATAACAGCTCCTCTTTTTATTTTCACACAAATAGGCGTTTGCGAAACGCCACAAGCCGCATAAATTACGGCACTTTTTGTTAACCTAATAAACCAAATAACTCCTCACCG
>ENA-OQCF01000839-OQCF01000839.1-human-gut-metagenome-genome-assembly--contig:-NODE-839-length-11172-cov-1.874876_pt1 | contig 11172 bp, 16 predicted proteins | sample MGYA00242756_ERZ504573 | MGnify/ENA primary metagenome ERZ504573 (study PRJEB26092, sample SAMD00036240) | human gut metagenome | host: Homo sapiens | study: EMG produced TPA metagenomics assembly of...
CTCTCGGAGAGTATGAAGGCAAGAATGTAGTCGTAGGTGCGGGACGTTTTCGGACCTTATATCCAGAACAACGGCTTGTATGCCTCGTTACCCAAGACAATGGACCCGATGACCGTTACGCTGGAAGAAGCTATTGAACTTTTGCAAAAGAAACAAGAAGCAGAAGCCCAGAAACATATCAAGAAGTTTGAGGAAGAACCGGAACTGGAAATCCTGAATGGACGCTATGGCCCTTACATCGCTTATAAAGGCAGCAACTACAAGATTCCTAAAGACATCATCCCTCAAGACCTGAACCTTCAGGCTTGTCTGGAAATTGTGAAACTGCAAAGCGACAAGGATACGGGCAAGTCTAAGCGGACTGCAAAGGCGGTGAAAGCAACGAAAACGACTAAAACAACCGCCAAGCAACTGCCAAAACAAGCAAGACAAAATAGGACTTAGTCTACACGTATAAAATGGGAGAAAGGAGGCGATAATTTAAACTTCTATTATTTATACCACAAGAATAAAAATTGTACTATAAAAGAATAAGCCCGAAGAAGTATCCCCGGCTTATCTTTTATAGTGCGATGTTTACATCCTATCCGGCACCTCAATTCCCAGTAAGCCCATACCTAAGCGTACCACTTTGGCTACATTCTCGGACAATGCAAGGCGGAATACCTTCACTGCTTCGTTCTCCTCACGCAAAATGCTGAAGTCATGGTAGAACTGGTTATATTCCTTCACAAGGTCATACGTATAGTTTGCAATGATGGACGGGCTGTAATCCTCACCTGCCTGCTTCACAATAGCGGCAAAGTCGGCAACCATCTGTATCAATCCCTCTTCCTTCTCACTCAGTTCAATGCCGGCAGGCAACTGAGCAGGGATTTCGATACCGGCCTCTTTTGCCTTGCGGAGAACAGACTGGATACGTGCATAAGTATATTGGATGAACGGTCCCGTATTACCATTAAAGTCGATGACTCTTTTGGATTGATGTCATGTTCTGCGGGATCCACTTCAGGATGAAGTACTTCAAGGCACCCGAGACCAACGATACGGGCGATATTGTCCGCCTCTTCCTTTGTCAGACCATCCAGCTTACCCAGTTCATTGCTGGTTTCCCTGGCTGTATCAATCATCTCCGCCATCAAGTCGTCAGCATCAACTACTGTACCTTCGCGGCTCTTCATCTTGCCTCGGGAAGTTCCACCATACCGTAAGAGAAGTGCACCAACCCTTTACCCCATTCGAAGCCCAGTTTGTCGAGCAGGATGGACAATACCTGGAAATGGTAATTCTGTTCGTTGCCTACCACATAAATCATCTTGTCGATGGGATAATCTGCAAAGCGGAGTTTGGCAGTACCTATATCCTGCGTCATGTAGACGGATGTACCGTCCGCACGCAGCAGCAGCTTGTGGTCCAGCCCCTCCCCCGTGAGGTCCGCCCATACAGAGCCATCTTCTTTCCGGTAGAAAAAGCCTTTCTCCAGGCCTTCCATCACCTTCTCCTTACCTTCGAGGTACGTGTTTGATTCGTAATATATCTTATCAAAAGTTACACCCATCATACGGTAAGTCTCGTCGAAGCCTGCATACACCCAGTCGTTCATCTTCTTCCAGAGCGCACGTACTTCCGGGTCATTGGCCTCCCACTTTACCAGCATTTCACGAGCCTCCTTCATCAAAGGAGATTCAGCTTCTGCCTTGGCTTTGGCTTCTTCCTCATTCATGCCTTCGCTTTGGAACTTGGCCATCAGTTCTTTCACTTCCGCTTTATAATGCTTGTCGAAGGAAACATAGTAATCGCCAATCAAGTGGTCTCCCTTCTTGCCGGATGATTCGGGAGTTTCACCATTCCCGTACTTCTGCCGTGCCAACATGGACTTGCAGATATGAATTCCACGGTCATTGACAATATTTGTCTTTACTACCTTATTACCGTTGGCAGCCACTATATTAGCCAGCGCATTTCCCAAAAGATTGTTGCGTACATGGCCCAAATGAAGCGGTTTGTTGGTGTTGGGAGAAGAATACTCAATCATCACCAATGGAGAGTTGTCAGTAGCAGCCACGATACCGTACTGCTTGTCCGCATGAATGCCATTCAACAATTCTATCCACGCAGAGGAGGCAATGGTCAGGTTCAGGAAGCCCTTAATGACATTAAATGCTGCAACCGAAGACTCGTTTGCCTGCAAGTATTCACCGATTTCCTGGGCCGTCTGCTCCGGTCCTTTCTTGGACATACGGAGGAAAGGGAATACAACCAGCGTGAGGTGTCCCTCAAATTCTTTCTTGGTTTTCTGCAACTGCACTTGTGCGGCAGGAACATCCTGTCCGTAAAGCGCTTTCAGTCCGCCGATGACGGACGATACCAGTTTCTGTTCTATATTCATGATTCAAATGTATTTTCCTGCGTGCAAAGATAGCGTAAACCGAAATCAGTACAAAACAAGCAGGCTTGTTTTTATTGACTCACAAGATATTCAACATACAAAGAGGGGACGCTCCTTGTAAAACGTCCCCTCTTTGTATGTTGAGTATACTGTTCTTATTCAGCTGTCAATTCCGCACCTGGTTTGAATTTAACAACTTTCTTTGCAGCAATCTCGATAGGCTTTTTAGTAGAGGGGTTGATACCCATACGCGCTCCTCTTTCCACCACACTGAAAGTTCCAAAACCAACCAATGATACTTTATCACCGGCCTTCATTGCCTTAGTGACTGATGCGATAAATGCATCCAATGCTTTCTTTGAATCAGTCTTTGACAAACCAGACTCCGCTGCCATAGCGCTAATAAGTTCCGCCTTATTCATAATGCTTAAAATTAATTAATATGTTACACAAAAGATATTTTTACTTTTCATCACAAACCTCCACAAAAATAGAAGCAAATATTTCTGAATATCAAATAAAAACATTAAAAAAATATTGGAAAACAACGAAAAAGAAGGAATAGAATCTGCTTTTTCTGTTATAGAACAGAATTTATTCGTATTTTTGCCGGAGAAAGCAAAAACAGGCAACTGTTTTTGAAACTGTAAAATGAATTGAAACAACAGATTATGAATACTATACCTACTGTAACCAAGAACCTTTTAATCATTAATGTGCTGATGTTTCTGGGTAGCATTGTCGCCCAAAGCTACGGCATCGACCTCGCCCAATATCTGGGATTGCATTTTTTCCTTGCCGAAGATTTCAATGCAGCACAATTGATAACATATATGTTCATGCATGCCGGATTCGCGCACATATTTTTCAACATGTTTGCCGTATGGATGTTCGGACGTATTTTAGAGCAGGTATGGGGGCCTAAACGATTTCTGTTCTACTATCTGGCATGCGGTATAGGAGCCGGAATTATTCAGGAGGTGGTACAGTATATTCATTATGAGACAGTGCTTTCCGCCTATGACAGCGTGAATACCGGCATGGCCATCATCCGATGGAGGAATATCTCAATATGATGACTACCGTGGGAGCTTCGGGAGCAGTATACGCCATTCTGCTGGCATTCGGCATGTTGTTCCCCAACCAGCAAATGTTCATCTTCCCGTTACCGGTTCCCATCAAGGCCAAATATTTTGTTATCGGATATGCCTGATTGAGCTATATGCCGGATTTGCAAATAACGCAGGAGACAATGTGGCACACTTTGCACATCTGGGCGGTATGGTATTCGGTTTTATCTTGATTATGTATTGGAGAAAAAAGAACAGAGGAAATGGCTACTATTATAACTGATTTGAAAGAAAACTTTCGCAGAGGAAATATCTATATCCAGTTGATTTACATCAATGCAGCGGTATTCATATTCACCACTCTGACTGAAGTCATGCTCCAATTGTTCAATCGGAGTATGATGGGAATATTCGAATGGCTGGAATTACCGGCATCACTTTCACGCTTCATTCTGCAACCGTGGTCACTGCTGACGTACATGTTCATGCATGCAGGATTCATGCACATTCTTTTCAACATGCTGTGGCTTTATTGGTTCGGAGCACTATTCCTGAACTTCTTTTCTGCAAAGCATCTGCGTGGTGTGTACATTTTGGGAGGAATCTGCGGTGGTTTGCTCTATATTGCCGCCTATCATATTTTCCCGTACTTCCACCCCATGATAAATTACTCTTTCATGCTGGGTGCCTCTGCTTCCGTGCTTGCCATCGTAGCTGCCACAGCCTATCGTGAGCCCAACTATCCGATACATCTATTTCTTTTCGGAACCATCCGACTGAAGTATCTGGCGCTTATCGTTATAGGCACCGATTTGCTATTCATTACCTCCAGCAATGCCGGTGGACACATCGCACATTTGGGAGGGTGCGCTGGCAGGGTTATGGTTTGCTGCCAGCCTCAGCAAAGGCAGTGACCTGACCTCATGTATAAACAAATGTCTGGATGCTTTAGTTTCCATCGTCAGCTTTAAACCCCGAAAGCCGAAAATGAAAGTACATTACGGTACCAGTAAACAAAAAGATTATGATTACAACGCACGGAAAAAAGCCCAATCCGACGAAATAGACCGCATTCTCGACAAATTAAAGAAATCGGGATACGAAAGCCTTACTACGGAGGAAAAGAAAAGCTTGTTCGACGCAAGTAAAACGTTAAACAAATGGAAAACGGAAAGTGGAATATGGAGAATGAGAAAATAGCCGCCACTCTTATTTTCAGTTTTCACCTTTCAATTTTCAATTATTATAATGAAGTATTTAGGTAATTTTGTCGCCCTCCTGATTTTGGCGGTCAATGCCTTGTTTACGGGCTTGCTACTGTTTACCGCCTATAGTCCGCACATACAGCCGGTCACACATCCGGTGCAGTCGTGCCTGGGACTGACATTTCCCGTTTTTCTGATGATAAATATAGGCTTCTTCATCTTTTGGCTGGTCATCCAGCGTTACAAAACCGCATTGCTTCCCTTGATAGGATTACTACTTTGTTATTCACAGACACGCACTTATCTGCCCATCAACTTTCATACAAACAAGTTGCCTGAAACAAGTTTCAAATTACTCTCATACAACATCATGGGATTTGACGGAGCCATCAAGCAGAATGGCAAGAATCCCATACTGACTTATTTAAAAGAAAGTAATGCCGATATCCTCTGCCTCCAAGAATACTCCACGACAGAATCATCCCGGCACCTTTCGCAAAAAGATGTGGAACAGGAACTCAAGGCATATCCATATCACCGCATCAACACGGTGGGCAGGGAAAAAGGGCATACCAACAAGATAGCATGTTATTCCAAATATCCGATTCTCTCGGCACGTGTACTAGATTATTCCAGCGAGTACAACGGTTCGGTACTGTATGAAGTAAAAATAGGAGAGGATACAGTCACCCTCATCAACAATCATTTGGAGTCCAACAAATTGACCAAAGCCGATAAAGCCGTGTACGAAAACATGCTGAAATCCCCTGAAAAAGAAAAGGTGAAAAGCGGTATGCGCCTGCTCATACGTAAATTAGCAGAGGCATCAGCCATCCGCGCACCGCAAGCTGACACGATTGCACACGAAATAACAGCTTCACCACATCCTTGTATCATTGTATGTGGCGATTTCAACGACACCCCCATCTCTTATACTCATCGTACCATCGCCCAAAATCTGGACGATGCATTCACCAAATCAGGACGGGGATTAGGAATTTCTTACAATCAGAACAGATTCTATTTTCGGATAGACAATATATTGACCAGCAAGAACCTGAAAGCCTACAATTGTACAGTAGACCGTTCCATCAAGGATTCAGACCACTATCCGATATGGTGTTATATCACCAAAAAGAATTGAGAATTGAGAATTAATACTTAACATTTAATACTTAGAAAACAATGTTCAAAAAATGTATTCTAATTTTAGCAGCAAGTTGTATGATGTACTCCTGTGCCACCCAGACGGAAAGCAATACCGTTCCTTACCGAGTTTCAAACACCCAATGGAGATGCCTCCATTCGATAAAATCAAGTTGGAGCACTATGAACCCGCATTCCAAAAAGGTATAGAAGAGCAGAATGCCAATATCCAAGCCATCATTGCCAATACGGAAGCTCCCACTTTCGAAAATGTCGTTGTTGCTCTCGACAACAGCTCCCCAACTCTGGACCGTGTAGGCGGTGTATTCTTCAACCTGACGGAGGCCGAAACTACCGATGAACTGACAGCCCTTTCCATGAAACTGGCCCCGACATTGGCCGAACACGAAGACAACATCTCACTCAATCAGGAGCTTTTCAAGAAAATAGATGCTGTCTACAATCAGAAAGATGCTCTCGGTCTGACCCGTGAGCAACAAAGACTGCTGGAAAAGACTTATAAGGGTTTTGTCCGTTCCGGCGCCAATCTTCCGGCCGACAAACAAGCCCGCCTGCGCGAAATCAACAAGCAGCTTTCCACGCTCGGAATCACGTTCAGCAACAACATCCTGAACGAAAACAACGATTTCAAGCTTTATGTAGAAAAAGAAGAAGACCTCGCCGGACTTCCCAATGGTTCCGCGAAACGCGCCTTGGTCGAAGCCCGTGCCACCGGACAAGAAGGCAAATGGCTGTTCACCCTGCACAATGCAAGCCGCCTGCCTTTCCTGCAATATTCAGCCAACCGCCCGCTGCGCGAGCAGATGTACAAAGCCTACATCAACCGTGGCAACAACAATGACAAGAACGACAACAAAAAAATCATTGCCGACATCGTAAGCCTGAGACTTGAAAAGGCGCAATTGCTGGGATTCGATTGTTACTCCAACTTTGTATTGGACAATACAATGGCAAAGAATTCCGCTACCGTGATGGACTTCCTCAACAATTTATGGAGCTATGCACTCCCCAAGCAAAAGCCGAAGCAGCCGAGCTGCAAAAGCTGATGGACAAGGAAGGCAAAGGAGAGAAACTGGAAGCATGGGACTGGTGGTACTACACCGAGAAACTGCGCAAAGAAAAATACAATCTCGAAGAAGAAGAAATCAAGCCCTACTTCAAGCTGGAAAATGTACGCGAAGGCGCCTTTGCCGTTGCCAACAAGCTCTATGGCATCACACTGACTAAACTCGAGGGCATCCCCGTCTATCATCCCGATGTGGAAGTGTTCGAAGTGAAAGCCGCCGATGGCTCACAACTGGGCATTTTCTATGTAGACTACTTCCCCCGCCCCGGCAAGAGTGGCGGAGCATGGATGAGTAATTACCGTGAGCAACAAGACGGCGTACGCCCATTGGTATGCAACGTATGCAGCTTCACCAAGCCGGTAGGCGACACTCCCTCCCTGCTGACTATCGACGAAGTAGAAACTTTGTTCCATGAGTTTGGCCATGCTCTGCACGGATTGCTAACCCAATGCCAGTATAAAGGTACTTCAGGCACCAATGTCGTACGCGATTTCGTGGAACTCCCCTCCCAAATCAACGAGCACTGGGCCACCGAACCCGAAGTGCTGAAAATGTATGCCAAGCATTACAAGACTGGCGAAGTCATCCCCGACAGCCTGATTGAAAAGATACTGAACCAAAAAACGTTCAATCAGGGTTTCATGACTACCGAGTTGCTGGCCGCCGCCATCCTCGACATGAATCTGCATAACCTGACTGACACCGAAGGTCTTGATGTCGTTGCATACGAAAAAGAAGCAATGGACCAACTGGGGCTGATTCCGGAAATAGCTCCCCGTTATCGTACCACGTACTTTAACCACATCATTGGCGGCTATGCGGCAGGCTACTACAGCTATCTCTGGGCCAATGTTCTAGACAATGATGCCTTCGAAGCCTTCAAAGAACACGGTATCTTCGACAAGCAAACAGCCGACCTTTTCCGCCAAAATGTTCTGGAAAAAGGAGACAGCGAAGACCCGATGACTCTCTATAAGAACTTCAGAGGAACTGAGCCTCAATTAGACCCGATGTTAAAAAATCGCGGTATGAAGTAAGATTTGTGAAAAAAAAGCTATATTTGCAGCCTTGTATGCAACAGAATTTAATTAAAAAGTAATCATAATAAACTAAAAGTAACATGCAAAACAAAGGATTTGTAAGGGTTTTTGCGATATTGCTCACACTGGTGTGTGTGTTCTATCTCTCCTTCTCTTTTGTAACTCGCCATTACACAAGTAAGGCCAAAGAGTTTGCAAAAGGCGATGTGAAAGTAGAGCAGGACTACCTCGATTCTCTGGCTAATGAGAAAGTGTATTTTGGCAATTGGACGCTGAAACAATGTCGTGAGATGGAGATCAGTTTAGGTTTGGACTTGAAGGGCGGTATGAACGTCATCCTTGAAGTATCCGTACCCGATGTCATCAAAGTATTGGCTGACAACAAGACTGACGAAGCATTCAACCAAGCATTGGCCACTGCCGCCAAACAAGCTACCACAAGCCAGGATGACGTGATCACCTTGTTCGTCAGAGAGTATCACAAGCTTGCTCCGGGTGCTCCGCTGTCACAGCTGTTCGCAACCCAACAATTAAAAGACAAGGTAACTCAGAAATCTACCGACGCAGAAGTTGAAAAAGTATTGCGCGAAGAGGTAAAGGCGGCTGTTGAGAATTCCTATAATGTACTCCGTACCCGTATTGACCGTTTCGGTGTAGTTCAGCCTAACATCCAAAGTCTGGAAGACAAGATGGGGCGCATCATGGTGGAACTTCCGGGTATCAAAGAGCCTGAACGTGTAAGAAAATTGTTACAAGGTTCCGCCAATCTGGAATTCTGGGAAACATACACAGCAAAAGATGTTACTCCTTATCTGCAAGCTGCCGACACCAAGTTGCGTGCCATCGTTGCAAGCGAAACTCCGACAGAAGAGGCAGACAGCGCAGCTACCGAAACTCCTGCCGTAGCACAAGCTACCAGCACAGCCGACAGTCTTGCCGCTGCTTTAAAGGGCGAAAACAAAACACAAGCTGTTGACCTTGCGCAGATAAAGAAAGAACACCCGCTGTTCGCCATCCTGCAGGTCAACCCCAGCGGGCAAGGTCCTGTTGTTGCTTATGCCAACTACAAGGATACTGCTGAAATCAACAGATACCTTTCCATGCCGGAAGTTCAGGCCGAAATGCCGAAAGACTTGCGTCTGAAGTGGGGGCGTATCTCCTTATGAATACGATCCGAAAGCCCAGACTTCGAACTTATGCCATCCGTTCTACAGAACGTAACGGCAAGGCGCCTCTGGAAAGGTGATGTAGTGGTTAGCGCCAAAGACGAATACGACCATTACGGTAAACCTGCCGTAAGTATGTCTATGAACACTGACGGTGCCCGCCGTTGGGCTCAGCTCACCAAACAGAATATCGGCAAAAGCATTGCTATCGTGCTGGACGGTTATGTTTACTCAGCACCGAACGTAAACAATGAAATCACGGGCGGTAACTCACAGATTACCGGTCACTTTACTCCGGAACAAGCAAAAGACTTGGCAAACGTGTTAAGATCAGGTAAGATGCCGGCTCCTGCACACATCGTACAAGAAGATATCGTAGGTCCTTCACTGGGACAAGCTTCCATCAATGCCGGTATCATGTCATTCATCGTAGCATTGATTCTGCTGATGGTTTACATGTGCTCTATGTACGGATTCATTCCGGGTATGGTTGCCAACGGTGCTCTGGTACTGAACTTGTTCTTCACATTGGGTATCCTTTCTTCTTTCCAAGCAGCATTGACGATGTCCGGTATTGCCGGTATGGTGCTGGCACTGGGTATGGCTGTAGATGCAACGTATTGATTTACGAACGTACCAAAGAAGAACTCCGTGCAGGCAAGGGTGTAAAGAAAGCATTGGCTGACGGTTACTCCAACGCCTTCTCTGCAATCTTCGACTCCAACTTGACGTCTATCATCACCGGTATTATCTTGTTCAACTTCGGTACAGGTCCTATCCGTGGTTTTGCTACTACATTGATTATCGGTATTTTGATTTCGTTCTTTACTGCCGTATTCATGACGCGTCTGTTCTATGACCATTTCATGAGCAAGGACAAACTCCTGAATCTGACATTCTCTTCCAAGATTTCAAAGAACTTGATGGCGAATGTACACTTCGACTTCATGGGTAGAAACAAATTGTGGCTGACCACTACTGGAGTTATCATAGTTATATGTATCGCTTTCCTCGCTACCCGCGGATTGAGCCAGAGTATCGACTTCACTGGTGGACGTAACTTCAAAGTACAGTTTGAGAATAAGGTAGAGCCGGAACAAGTTCGCGAGCTTATTTCCAGTAAGTTCGGCGATGCCAATGTCAGCGTTATCGCCATCGGCACGGACGGCAAGACAGTACGTATCAGTACCAACTACCGTATCGAAGAAGAAGGTAACAACATCGACTCTGAGATCGAAGCATACTTATACGAAACATTGAAACCGTTGCTGACTCAGAACATCACTTTGGAAACCTTCATCGACCGCGAAAACCATACGGGCGGAAGTATTATCAGTTCCCAGAAGGTAGGTCCGAGTATCGCAGACGACATTAAGGTTTCAGCCATCTGGTCTGTTGTACTTGCATTGATTGCCATCGGTATCTATATCCTGATCCGTTTCCGCAATATTGCATACAGTATCGGTTCAGTATCCGCATTGGCTTGTGATACTATCATCATCTGGGTGCTACTCCATCTGTTGGGGCTGGATGCCGTTCTCTCTGGAAATCGACCAGACCTTTATCGGTGCCATCCTGACAGCTATCGGTTACTCTATCAACGACAAGGTGGTAATCTTTGACCGTGTACGTGAATTCTTCGGTCTCTATCCGAAGCGTGACAAGTTCCAGTTGTTCAATGACTCATTGAATACAACTTTGGCACGTACCATCAATACTTCACTGAGCACCTTGATTGTGTTGCTGTGCATCTTCATCCTCGGTGGTGATTCCATCCGCAGCTTCGCATTCGCCATGATTCTGGGTGTTGTATTCGGTACACTGTCTTCTCTGTTCGTTGCATCTCCTATCGCATATCTGTTGATGAAAAACAAGAAAGGTACTGAAGCAGCTGTAGAAGTAGCCAAATAAAAATTTAGACAAAAAACTATAAACTAAAAAGAGGTTGTGTCAAAACGTTGGCACAACCTCTTTTATATTTTAAGTTCTGCTATATTTTCTTTTGGCTATGCTACTTTTTCCTCATGCATTTGGCAGCAAGTTGCTATATTCCAATTATATCGGGTTA
>ENA-OQCF01000841-OQCF01000841.1-human-gut-metagenome-genome-assembly--contig:-NODE-841-length-11151-cov-2.531840_pt1 | contig 11151 bp, 16 predicted proteins | sample MGYA00242756_ERZ504573 | MGnify/ENA primary metagenome ERZ504573 (study PRJEB26092, sample SAMD00036240) | human gut metagenome | host: Homo sapiens | study: EMG produced TPA metagenomics assembly of...
GGAGAACCTTTATTCAATTACGACAACTTGATTGCAGCAATCCATATTCTTCGAGATAGAAATCTTAACTTTCCAACCGACGCATTACCGTATCAACAGTTGGTCCAGTTAATCAATTAAAAAAATTGCGCGAAGAACATCTAAAAATTCAGTTGACAATATCTTTACATGCAGCAACACAGGCTGCGAGAAACTGTATCATTCCTCATATGCACATGTACGCTATTGAAGATGTTGTTAAGCAAGCATTGTCCTATTCACAAAGGCATAATCGAAAAGTGGTATTTGCGTATTTGCTTTTACCAGGTATAAATGACCGTTCCTCAGATATAAGGCAACTTGCAAAATGGTTTAAGGGCAAAAATGTTATGATTAACGTGCTGCAATACAACCCGACGAGTAATTCAAAAATTAGAGCACCACAAAAAACAAGAAATGGTTGCGTTCAAACATCAATTAGAGCAAACAGGACTTGAAGTTACCATGAGAGTTTCTCATGGTAGAGAGATTAAAGCAGCTTGTGGACAGTTAGCTAATACATATAATAAAGCCAAAAAACAACAGAAATAATTTAATTAAAAGAGCCAGACGCACAGACGCAGAGCCGATAATATGCAGTTTGAAATACTGCTGTTATCGGCTCTTTTTTGATTTTAATTTGTGCCCCTAATAACCATATTGGAGCAAAATCAGAACTGTTGCTTGTCGTTCTTTGATTTCCGCAGCAGCTTTGAAAAATCAAAGCCGCCGTTTCTTTTTATCTTCTAATGAAATGACGCGGTATCACTGTTAAAAGCGGCGGCTAAAGGAGGTAGCCGCCATGAAGCACATACCCTATCGACAAAATCCGACGGTCATTGACATATCAAAAAAAAGCCCGACCACCGCCGGGAACCTCTCTACCCTTGACTATGAACTGTCTAATCATCTAAATACTGCTTACAATACCTATACGCCTGTCCGGGCTTTTCGGACAGGCGTATTTTGCTGCTCAAAAAATTTTTTGAAAAAATCCGAAAATCTTCGGCGTTTTTTTCAAAAGGCAGTATTGCCCCGCGAAAAGGGGGAAGCACCACCAACTTTCCAACGAGAAAGGGGGTGAGAATGTGGAACCTAATCGCAGGGAGTTTATAAAACAGTGCGCTTTCCAGAAGTTTTGCAATACGGTACTGCACAATGAAGCGTGTGACGCTCACAAAGAGCTGCACAGGCATAAGGCAAAGGAGATTACCTTTTCCGACTTGACCTTAGAAGAAGCGCGGCAGCTTCATACCTTTGATGAATATTTCAAAGGGGAAACCGCCTTTGAAAGAGCCGGGAAGAAAATCACGCCGAAGCTGCTTCTTGAAGCAATCCGTACTTTGCCGGAAGAAAAGCGCAAAGCCGTACTCCTGTACTATTTCGAGGGAATGAACGACACCGAGATTGCGAAGTTGTTCAATACATCGAGAAGCACGATACAGTACAGGCGGACAAGCTCTTTTGAGCTGCTAAGAAAATATCTGGAGGAAAATGCTGATGAATGGGACGAATGGTAACGAACCCGGCTACCCGGAAAATGCCCTTGTTCCCTATCCTGTCATTGTGGCAGCGACAAAGGCGACCCGGACGCCATGAAGATTGTCTTGCAGCATTTCAGCGGCTACATAGCCCGTCTTTCCATGCGGAAGCTGTACGACGAGCGCGGGAACGTCTATTTCGGCGTAGACCACGACATTCGGGAACGGCTGCAAGCAAAACTGATGATGGCTGTCCTCTCCTTTAGGACAGAGGAATAACCTGGGCGGCGGCGGGACGCTTTCACTCTCACCCCCTTTTCCGTTCCGCTGCTGACGCGGGCAGCACAGCCATTTTTGAACCTTGAAAAAGAAAGCGGCGCAAGATAACGGCGGCGCAGCATAGGGCAAATCGGATACGTTCCTTTTGCGTCGAGCCATACGGCGAGTGCGCCATGACGCTATCCGGGCGGGAGTATTCCTACCCGGACAGCCGAGCGACCAACACCGCGCTGGAAAGCAAGTGTAGCGGCTTGCGGGCGACGACACGCAGAATATACAATGATACTTCCTTACAGCCACAGTCCGAGCGTTAAGAGCGTCGCAGGCAATGGGTAGGGCTGCATGAGAACCATGCCGGGGTGAAATTCCCATGAGGTTATGCTAATAACCGTCCGATTAAAGCCTTTGTTTTATTGAATAGTGGACTTGCTGCTATTCATAGACTGTATTATATGTTTGCGAAAGAAAGGGGGATTTTCTTTGACGCAAAACCAAACGCCCGTTACCACAACGGAGCATAAAATCGGAAAAGTTACTTACCTTGTATGTTCGTCCGCAAGTGAACACGCGACGGACACACTGGATAAAAAGATAAAAAAGCTCATTCGCAAAGACATGGAGCTGAACCCCGCAAACGCCCGAAAATAGGGCGTTTCTTCACATTTTATACATGACACAGGCAGCGGTATGTGGTATAATATAGACAGTACAAATACCATGCTTGTCTGTCGTCGGAAAGGAGGACAAAATGTTACAGACAGACAAGATTACCGCTTTATATTGCAGATTGAGCCAGGAAGATATGCAGGCCGGGGAAAGCGAGAGCATACAGAACCAAAAGCTGATTTTACAAAAGTACGCTGACGAACACCACTTTTTCAATACGCGCTTTTTTGTAGACGACGGATTTTCCGGCGTGAGTTTCGAGCGTGAGGGGCTTCAAGCCATGCTGCATGAGGTTGAAGCCGGGAACGTGGCGACCGTCATAACAAAAGACCTTTCCCGTCTGGGACGCAATTATCTGAAAACCGGCGAACTGATAGAGATTGTTTTCCCCGAATATGAAGTGCGCTACATTGCCATTAACGACGGTGTAGACACAGCGAGGGAAGATAACGAGTTTACCCCTCTGCGGAACTGGTTCAACGAGTTTTACGCCCGCGACACCTCAAAGAAAATCCGGGCTGTTAAACAGGCAAAGGCACAGAAAGGCGAGCGTGTCAACGGCGAAGTGCCGTATGGTTACATAGCCGACCCAAACGACCGCAATCATCTATTGCCCGACCCGGAAACGGCGCACATTGTAAAACAGATTTTCGCTATGTATGTGCGCGGCGACCGTATCTGCGAAATCCAGAACTGGCTACGGGAACATGAGGTACTTACTGTTTCAGAACTGCGCTACCGTCGTTCCGGCAGTTGCCGCCACCCGCGCCCGCACCCGACCTGTATTTATAACTGGCCGGATAAGACACTGTATGATATTCTTGGACGCAAAGAATATTTGGGGCATACCATTACGGGCAAGAGCTATAAGGTATCTTACAAATCGAAAAAGACGAAAAAGAACCCGGAGGAAAAGCAATACTTTTTCCCCAACACGCACGAACCTTTGATTGACGAAGAAACCTTTGACCTTGCACAGAAACGGATTGCTACCAAACACCGCCCTACAAAGGTTGATGAAATTGACATTTTTTCGGGACTTCTCTTTTGTGGGGATTGCGGCTATAAAATGTATCTGCAACAGGGAGCCGGGACACTGGAACGCAAACACGCCTACACTTGCGGAAAGTACCGAAACAGGATAAGGACTGGCGAGCTTTGCACTACCCATTATATCCGAAAGAGCGTCCTTAAAGAACTTGTCCTTGCTGATTTACAGAGGGTGCTGTCCTATGTGAAAGAGCATGAACAGGAGTTTATCGAAACCGCCAACGAGTGCAGCGCAAAGGCAGTACAAAAGACGCTGACACAGCAGCGGAAAGAGCTTGACAAGGCACAGAGCCGCATTAGCGAGTTGAACATCTTATTCCGCAAGCTCTACGAGGACAACGCTTTAGGGAAACTTTCAGATGAACAGTTTGCTTTTCTGACTTCCGGCTATGATGAAGAAAAAAAAGACGCTGACCCGGAGGATTGCGGAGCTGTCACAGGAAATCGACAACGCCACCGAGCGCAGCGCGGACGTGAAAAGGTTTGTCGCACTGGTACGCAGATACACCGCCATTACCGAACTGACCTACGAAAACGTCCATGAATTTATTGACCGTATTCTTATTCACGAACTGGATAAGGAAACGAACACCCGCAAAATCGAAATCTTTTATAGCTTTGTCGGCAGAGTTGATACGGGCGACAAGCCTACCGAAAGTATCTCCTATTTCAGACAGATAGGAGCCGACGTAAAGAGTTATGCTATCTAACATACATCAAAAAGAGGTAAGATAACGCCCTCTGCAAAAAAGGTTACGTTATCTTACCTCAACAAAATTTGTTCCACTCCACCCATCGTCCACGTAGATGTCGTGAACAGATAAATGTTGTCGCTGGGCAAATTCTTTTAAAAGCGATTCCTGATTTGTAACACTTTGAGACGGCCCTTCAGTCTCATCCTCCTTTGACAAACGAATGTACAATGCTACGTGGTAATCCATCGGATTGCTTATTTCCAAATACATAAAACTCCTCCATGAAATAAGCGACCATTCATCATGAACAGGATACTCCCACAGCATCATCTTCTGCAATGGTGCGGCTTAAAAACAGGCGAAACGATTCCTCCATCAGGTCCCAAAAACTGCTTTTTTCTTCCGAGTAGGTGCAGCATACCACAATTTCATGCTTTTTCATCGTCTTCCCTCCCGTTGAATTTCATTTTCTATTTATATGGTATGCGCTCAGAACTGTGCTTTTGCCTATTCTCTTATCCCATAGCTTATAATAAAACACGGCGGCCATACGCTAACCAGCATTATCTATATCCGATATAGCCTCACGCATGTATGGCCGCCGCATGTGTTTTTATGCGTCTATTCGACACAACTCCCCGACGCAGTGGCAATAACTTGACCGTGCTGCTGGTCTGCAGCCACCACAGGGGTTATCCCATCCCCACTTCCAGTGAGGCCACCCAATGCCGTGACGCGTTCAAGGCGGGAGTATCATTATGCTTGCCCTTTTTCATCGCGCATAACCCACCACAGGCTATGCTCCGGGCCGCGCGGGAGCGGAAATTCAAGGCGGTCGTTGTGTACCGGTTGGACCGCATCAGCCGGAACATCAGCGATTTTTCGGGCTTGATCGAAGAACTGAGCAGACTGGATATCGCTTTTGTTTCAATCAAGGAGCAATTCGATACGGGCACGCCCATGGGGCGTGCGATGATGTACATTGCCTCGGTCTTTTCGCAGCTGGAAAGGGAGACGATCGCGGAGCGCATCCGGGATAACATGCATGAACTTGCAAAAACCGGGCGCTGGCTCGGCGGGACAACGCCCACGGGATACTGTTCAAAGAGCGTGCGGACGGTGATGGTGGACGGAAAAGCAAAAAAGGCGTGTATGCTGGAGCTGATCCCGGAGGAGGGGGAAACCGTAAAGCTGGTTTACGCGCTGTTTGCAGAAACGCACTCCCTTACCGCGACGGAGACGGAGCTGCTGCGGCGGGGTGTGACTACGAAAAACGGAAAAACATTCACACGCTTTTCCATCAAGGGGATTCTGCAAAATCCCGTCTATCTGGTTGCAGATCAGGCAGCCTACCGGTATTTTATACAACGGCAGGCAGATGTGTTTTCAAATGAAAGGGAATTTGACGGCGTACATGGGGTCCTGGCATACAATCGTACCGATCAAAGCAAAGGGAAAAACACGGTATATCTTCCGGTCAGTGAATGGATCGTATCCGTGGGGAAACACCGGGGACTTATCTCTTCAGAGGTTTGGCTGGAAGCACAGGCCGCGCTGGAGCACAACAGATCCAAGGCATACCGCAGGCCGCGCAGCAACGAGGCGCTGCTGACGGGCCTATTGTTTTGCCGCTGCGGCGGCAGAATGTATCCCAAGCTTTCGAAGCGGAGCCTCGCGGACGGAACGCGGAGCTATACCTATGTATGCCGGGAAAAAGAGCGGAGCCGCCGAAGCCTTTGCGATGGAAAAAACGCGGATGGAAATATGCTCGACAGTGCCGTTTTACAGGCGATCGGAGCGCTGGCGGAGGATAAAGCAGGCTTTGCCGGCCGCCTTGCACAAAGCAAAGGGGGTTCTATGGGGGGACCGGGCCTGGCCGGGGAAAAACTGTCGGCTTTGCGCAAGGAACTGGGCGGGAATGCAAAAAAATCGACGCGCTGGTGGACTCCCTTGCACAGGCGGGTGCGGGCGCGGCAAGGGAACATATTCTAAAAAGAATCGGGACGCTGCACGAACTGGACCGGGAACTGAGAAAACGCATCGGAGAACTGGAGCGCTTTGCTGCGCAGAACGTGCTCGGCGCAAGGGAGCTTGAAGCACAGCGCCGGCTGCTCGCGGCGTTCCCGGAAAGTATGGAAACGATGCGGCTTGCGCAGAAACGCGCCGCTGTGCAGGCCCTGGTGCAAAGGGTCGTGTGGGACGGCGAAAGCGCGCACGTTGTGCTGGCGGGGACTGCGGAGGTCCCCGCGGATTTTCTGTGCGCCGAGGAAGGGCGGACAGAGCGGGAGGAAAGAAGCGAAGCGCACGGCGACGGAAATACGCAGTTCGTAAATACGCCGGCGCCGCATTGGCGGGAGGATAGCAAATGAGGTGCTCATGCAGTTTCGAGCGGGCAAAAAAAGCCAGAACGACGTGTCTATCCAGGAGCCCATCGACAGCGATAAGGACGGGAACAGCCTGACACTGAATGACGTAGTGGCCGATACCTTCGACGTGCACGAGGACTACGAGCGTAAGGAGGAGACCGAGGCGCTCTACCGTGTGGTGAACCGCCTCTCCGGCCGGGAACGGCAGATCGTCATCATGCGCTACGGCCTTTCGGGCACGCAGCCGCTGACACAGCAGCAGGTGGCGGATATCCTGCACATCAGCCGCAGCTATGTATCCCACCGCCACTAATGTAAATGAAGCCCGGAAAGCCTGATGTAGACAGGATTTCCGGGCTTCGTATGTAACTGGGGTAGCACCGCGGTTATTGTAAGTGGTAAAAATTTTACGAAGATAAGCGGCTGTTCATCATACAATTAAAGAATTCAAAGCAGTTACAAGCGCATCAATAGATGAACGCTTATATTGATTCAAAGCTACTGCCGGATCAGCCAGAAGTGATTCAGCTACACAAAGCTTCACTCGCTTTTCCATCGTATCATTCCATTGCTTCCCTTGTGACCTAAAACAATCTGCAACTCTATCAGACCATTTTTTATTACCTCTAAATTCAGTTACGTTCAAATCCACTCCAAACTCTGAAAGTATGGCTCCTGCGTATGCCGTTTTCTCGAGGCAATCTTCAAACTCTGCATTAGGTGAACCATTGCATATGGTATAAGTAGTATTGCGGGTATTTAGCAGGCCTTGAATTTCGGCTTCTTGTCCTGATCTTCGCCCTGCATCATCGTTATCCAATAGAACATGGTATTTGCATTGTAGATTTCGATAGAAAGACAATTTATATGGTAGGTTACCTGCCCACCCATATCATCAATAATAAGCGTTCCATTCTGAATAGCCTTTTTAATGCTTTCACTCATTTGAGGAAGTATTTTTTCTAATACAATTCTGTCGTCTTTCCCTTCGACAATCAAAACATTTTCTGCGTTAACTAGATTATCTGAGACTTTTGTTCCAAGTATGTCTCGGATTTCTTTTATTTTTTTTTACAGGTGTTGCTTTGCCGGAATCCACAATGATGTTTTCTTTTAAATTTGAACGGTTAACAAAAAGCGGACTATGAGTCGTAAGAACAACTTGATGATTAACTGAAAGCGCATTAATTGTTTCATACAATTGCCGTGCACTCTCAGGATGCAAATGAGATTCCGGTTCTTCTATTGCAATTACAGATACACGATCATGAGAGGTAGGAATATTTAACATAGCCAATGCTGTTAAGCTTTTGATCCCATCTCCTTTTTGCTGTAGTGGAGTTGGTGTTCCATCATTAATGACAACATCTGCACTAGACGAAAGGCTGATCGGCGTTGATCTTTTTGTAAATGAATTTGAACATCTCTGACAGATGGCAAAAATTCTTGAAGTGGAGCAATGAGTTGAGCAGATATTCGATCTAGTACATCTTGCTGTAAACACTCTATTTTATGTGTTGCTTCTATGTATTCTGGATTTGATTCCAAAGTTAAAAGTTGCTTTTCAATAAGTGATTCAACAACACGTAAAGCATCATGCTCAGTGCGGACTGCAGGGATAAAGTTAAAATCGATCTTAAAACATACATAAGAAAACCTCAATGATTCGCCTTTTTGATCATTGTCAGTGAACACACCGGCTATGGAAAGGTCTTCAATATACCGGTATAACGTGGGTCTGGAGATGCTTAATGGGTCTATCAAGCCGTCCCCAACCAGTTGTTCATACAAAACAGTTACCGGGACATTGGGGTTTGCCTTTCTGCGTGAGATAATTTCATCTCCAAGCTCAGCTGATATTTTCCGGCGCTTTCCTTTATCGCTCCTGCAATTTTTTATCAGACCGTCAAGTCCATACTTGTTGTAGTCGTAAAGCCAGGTCTCCAGTGTTTTAGCCGTATAATTACGCATACCGTAATAAGGCATCTCTATTGCCTTGGCTGCAACCTGCCTGAAATACTCAGCATTACTTGACACTTGACCGTTAAGCGCAGGCTGATAATTGAAAATTTCTTTAAACCTATCGCATTTCTGGTCTTATCGTCCATATTTTTCATCCTCCTGTGTTTGAATTTGGTATTTTTCACATTGTATCCACCCATAATGGCTTCTAGTGTGGGAAGCTTCTGTTGCAATGTACAAACACAAAAAGGACTTTATTTTTGCCAATATTTATGCTACCATATTTTGTAAGGTCATAAAGGATTCACCTGTTTTTGTATGAAAATCAACGAGGAAAATACGTGCTTGTATTCGGTTGACTTCATCAAGGAATTCTTTGACCCATATCTGGTTCTCCGGGATTGATCCCGCAGAGATGAATTCCGGAGAAATCAGATTTAGCCCATACTGGATAAACTTCCTATTCTCCAGAATTCTTTTTTTGTAGTAATTGATGTGCCGTCTGTCCATGGCAGAGTAATACTGCCTGAGGCCATCCACATACCGTTTAAGTGTTAGGCCTCCTTTATATAACTCGTGTAGCATTTGAATTATATCAATACCTGAGTATTGATACTTAGGAAGACAAAAAGCCGGTAACATGGAAATCGTCCTACCGCAAAAGGGACAAATATATCGCCTTATGTACAAAATCCCATTAAACGTCTTGCTAACAAAGTAGCGCGTATAATATCCGTGTTTTTTTGCCTTTATTGGCAATGCGCAGTCTTTGAATGGACACCGCTGTGGCGGCTCAGGAAAAAGGCTGCTATTCTGAGTTGAAAATTCTTCTGCTGAATGCTCTGTATAAAAAATTAATCGCATTGAGATCTACCTCCCCAATGCAAATTATGTCCACTTTATTAATGCTACCACATATTGCAAATATTTTTTCACTTTACAATAGCATTCTGGTTATTGTCACAATATTTATTTTGATAAAAAAAGGCCACTTTACTCTAATCCAAATTGAGAATTAACATGAACATTTCAGGCAATTTTTTTCTGCTATTTTTTCTTCACTTTACTTTTGGGTGGAAGTTACTTTTTCAATTCACCAAGTATAAGATAGTGTGAATGTCATTTTTCACGAAAAATATGTTGCGTTTTTGTGGACTTTACAGCTAGAAACCATGAAATTTTCCATGTATATTTATTTTATTGTACTATTGAAAAAATCGTAACTTGGAAAAGAGGTCGTCGATGAAAACAGTAAAGCTACAGGATATTGCTCAAAAAGCCGGGGTTTCGGTCAGCACTGTCATCCGGGTGATCCACGACAGTGGATATGTCAGCCAGGAAAAGCGGCAGAGGATCGAGCAGGTTATACAGGAACTGGGCTATAAGGGGCCACAGAAAAAAAGCGTCGGCAAAGAGAACCAGCGGTTGATCGGGCTGATTTTACCGGACGAACACAACCATTTCTTTTATCAAAATGTGACGTATGAATGCATCTATGAGGCGAAAAAACAGGGCTATTATGTGCTGCCGGTGATTGGTCATCTCACAAACAGTGAAATCATTGCTCTGGTGGAGGCGCTTTTAGACGTCGGGGTGAACGGTATCATCTGTACGACGTTTGGGGAGCCCTGCCTTTCGGCTCAAAATCAGTACTTTTTGCAAAACTGTGGTGTACCGCTGGTTTTTTTGGAACGTGCTGGGCATGGTATCAGGATGAACCAGGTTCTGGCGGACATCAGTGAGGGAATGTACAGTTTAGTATCCTATTTGTTGCGGTTGGGGCATGAAAAAATTGCTTATCTTGGGTTTGAAAGTGGGCAGGATGTGGAATATGAACGCTTGGTGGCAATCAAAAATGCCTTAAAAGAATTTGGGAAAAACCCGGATGACCTGGTGGTGGTGCTGAAAAATGAGGCGCGGGTTCAGGATGGCTATACCGCGATGCTGGAAGCGTTGGAGGCGGAGCCCTGCCTTACCAGTGTGATCTGCTGGTCGGATATCTATGCGGCTGGCGCGATGCAGTATTTGCATGAAATCCGTAAAAAGGTGCCGAAGGATATCTCTGTGATCGGGTTTGACAACTTTATCGCACATTATCTGATGCCGCCGCTTACGACGATGGAAAATCCTGTACAAGAGATGTTGGAGGCGGCTTTTGGGCTGATTAGGGAGCAGCAAGATCCTAAGAGAAGTGGTTTAAGTAAAAAGATATTCCTAACGCCAAAATTAGTCCAAAGGGCCTCCGCAGCACCACCAGGCCAGGCTGGAGAATATGCAGGATAAATAGAATAGAAGAATAGAGTCATTGATGTAAAACGATAACTTTCCGTGTTGCATCAGTGGCTTTTTTATGTAGAAACATGAAATATTCCATGTTAAAGTTTATAAAAATGGCAGAAAAAATTGATGCAATTTGCATATAGAATAAAGTGAAAAATGCCATTATAATATATACATATAACACAACTAAAATCAGTAAAATGTCTGCTATATATGCAAAGGGTAGTAAAGCTACATAGATATTTCATGAAATTTTATTATAACATTTATGTTAACATGAAGATAGAAAACTAAGAATTTTTTACGAATCTTTGAAAACCTACATATGTTTGTAAGGCCTAATCAATTAAAATA
>ENA-OQCF01000842-OQCF01000842.1-human-gut-metagenome-genome-assembly--contig:-NODE-842-length-11143-cov-23.106481_pt1 | contig 11143 bp, 16 predicted proteins | sample MGYA00242756_ERZ504573 | MGnify/ENA primary metagenome ERZ504573 (study PRJEB26092, sample SAMD00036240) | human gut metagenome | host: Homo sapiens | study: EMG produced TPA metagenomics assembly of...
CGTGCTCCAGCAGGCGGCCGAAGCGCAGCTCGCCGCATCCGCCGACTCGGCGGCCATCATCGCGAAGGTCAACGCCACGCTGACCAAGCTCAAGGCCGCCGGCATCCTCGCCTAAGGAGACCCCGCATGGACGGATACCCCAGCACCCCGCTCAACCTGTCCGACGGCACAACCATGACGCAAGACGGCGGGGGAGAGGACGAAACGGACGACGAGAAGCCGTTCGCGCAAGTCGGCGACCTCGAAGCCCGATGGCACGCGCTCACCGGCGACGAACGAACCCGCGCCGAGACGCTGCTACAGGACGCGAGCGACCTGATCCGCACCACATGCCCCCAATGGGCCAACGCCAAACCCGCCACGTTGAAACGCATCGCCTGCATGGCCGTCAAACGAGCCATGCAGGCCGGCCCCGACATGTCGGCGTGACCCAATCCACCCAGACCGCCGGCAGCTACAGCGAAAGCCTGAGCTACGCCAACCCCGCCGGCGACCTCTACCTCACCACCTCCGAAAAGGAAGCGTTGGGCGGCGACGGCGAGGCATGGGCATACGACATGGCCGGAGGCGCGGCATGAAAGGCGAGACCATCACCCTCATCCACCGCACCCCGGCCGGCCATGATCCCGGCGGCGGCATCATCTGGGACACCGAACAGGAAACCGTCGAAGACGTGCTCATCCAGGACGCAGCCAATCGAACCTCACCGACGGCATCCGCCCCGACGGCATCCGAGTCGCCAAAACCATCCACATGCCCCGCGCATGGCCCTACCGGAGCCTGCGCGGGGCCAAGGCGGTCATCGACGGCGTCGCATACACCGTGATCGGAGACCCCCGCCCCTACACGGGCGGCATCACCCCGACCCGCTGGAACCTCACCGTCGAACTCGCCGCCACCAGAGGATAGGAGACCGGCACATGGCAAAGGTAAAACTCAACCTCGCCGGCTTCCGCGCGGTACGCCAATCCGCACCCATCCAGCAGGCCATCGACCAACAGGCCACGCTCATCGCCGCCAGCGCCAACAGCATGGCACAGGTCGAAGGCGCGACCTACGAGGCCGCACCCCATGTCAGCACCACCAAAGGCAGCGTCGCGCTCGCCACGACCGGGCACGGCTCCGAAGGCAACGTGAAGGCGATGGAGGACAACGCGAAGCACAACACGCTGCTCAAGGCGGTGAAACGGCGATGAGTCTCAACCTCGAAAAAACGGTCAAGGACTGGATCGACACCGACCCCAACGGCGACGGCCTGACCGCATACCTCGAAGTGCCCGCCGACCGGCCCAAGCGGTTCGTGACCATCGAGCGCGTCGGCGGCAGCGAGAACGAATACAGCAGCCACCCCATCCTCGCCATACAGGTATGGGCGGAAACCCGATGGCAGGCCGCCCAGCTCGCCACCGGCACGCTGCTGCCCCGACTGCTCGACCTCGACCTGCTCGACCCCATCGCCGCCGTCGGCGTGGAAAGCGTCATCGACTTCCCCGACCCCGGCCCGCCGCCCCAGCCCCGATACCAGATCACCATCCAGCTCGACGCCGCCACCCAATAAGACGACGCCGCACCATCCGAAAGGCACCATCATGGCCGAAACCAACCACAACAACAAGAAAAACGTCAGCCTCGGCAAGCCCAAGAAGACCGGCTGCCTCTACTACGCGCCAGCCGGCACCGCACTGCCCACCGACGCGACCACCGCACTGCCGGCAGCCTACACCTGCGTCGGCTACCTGTCGGAGGACGGCGTCACCAACGCCACCGACACCGACACCACCGACATCAACGAGATGGGCGGCATCAAGGTACTGTCCGAGATCAGCGGCTACGGCGAGACATGGCAGTTCAACATGATCGAAACCAACGAAGCCAGCCTCAAACTGCGTTTCGGCACCGCGAACGTCACCGGCACCGCCGACAAGCTCACCGTCTACCACGCCATCCCGTCCGGCGAAAGCCTCGTCCTCGTGTTCGAGATCGCCATGACCGGCAACCGCGTCAAGCGCATCGTAGTCGCCGACGGCACCATCACCGAATTCGACGACACCACCTACAGCGCCGGCGACGCCATCGGCTACGGCGTGACCATGAGCGCCAACCCCAGCGACCTCATCAACGGGTCCACCAGCGTCGAATACATCGCCAACGTCGCCACCGCCTCGCTCAGCAAGTGATCCCACCCCGCGCCCGCCGTCCGGCGGGCGCACCCCTCTGAAAGGACACGCATATGGCAGCCAAGCAGCCGCATGACCACAAAACCACGAAAAACCAGCCCAAGACCGTCGAGGCCATGGGCGTCACCCTCGCCGTCAGCCCCGCGATCTTCGACGACCTCGACATGGTCGAATACCTCTACGACCTCCAAACCGCCCAGTCCGGCAACGGTGCCGGCGCGTTCGCCATCGTCCCCTTCCTCAAGAAGCTCTGCGGCCCCCAGTACACGGCCATGAAGGACGCATTGCGCGACCCCGACACCGGGCGCGTGAGCATCGACAAGGTCAGCGAATTCATCGCCCAGCTCCTCGAACAGGTCGCCCCAAACTCCTGACGCTCATAGGAATGCTCGCCACGGCACCCGACGCGCTCGAAGCGGACTTCCAGCGTTTCTATGGCTTAACACCGACCTCATATGGACTGGCGAACTGCCCGCCAACCGGGCGGCCGCACTGGCCGCCAACCTCCCCCGCCAGTCCATCATCTGGCAAAAACTCAACCCGCGCCTCGCATGGGACGACCAAACCTACCTCCTCGCCGACATCCGCGACAGCCTCGCGTTCCTCGCCTGGACGAAAACCAAGGAAGCCTCACGCAAGGGCGCGCGCTGGCGCGGACAACTCCAACGCCCCGGCACCGTCCGGCATGAAGCCACGGGCGGCGAGGTCATGGCGATGGACGACGAACAACTAGCCGCATACCTGGCCGCACCGCGCACCACCATCAGGGAGGCATAGCATGGCAATCGAGATCGCCACCGCGTTCGTACAGATCGTGCCCAGCATGAAGGCGTCGGCAAGGCCATCGAATCGGCGTTCGGCAGCGCATCGGAAACCGCCGGCAACACCGCCGGCATCAAAGCCGGCAACGGCTTCGCCGGCGGCTTCGGCGCGAAACTCGGCGTCATCACCGGCATCGCGCAAAGCGTCGCGGGCAAGGCCATCGAAGCGTTCATGGGCCTGTCCGGCGAGATCACCAGCGCATCCGACAGCGCCCAGAAGTTCGCCAGCACCCTGAACTTCGCCGGCGTCAGCGAACAGCAGATCAAACGACTCACCGCCAGCACGCAGGACTACGCCGACAAGACCGTCTACGACCTCAACGACATCCGCAACACCACCGCCCAGCTCGCCGCCAACGGCGTGCCCAACTACGACAAGCTCGCCGAAGCCGCAGGCAACCTCAACGCCGTCGCCGGCGGCTCCGCCGACACCTTCAAGTCCGTGGCGATGGTGCTGACGCAGACCGCCGGCCAGGGAAAACTCACGACCGAGAACTGGAACCAGCTCTCGGACGCGATCCCCGGCGCGAGCGGCAAAATCCAACAGGCACTCAAGGAGGCCGGAGCCTACACCGGCAACTTCCGCGACGCGATGGCCGACGGGCAGATCACCGCGCAGGAATTCAACGACGCGATCATGTCGCTCGGCTTCACCGACGCGCCGTGGAAGCCGCCACATCCGCCAGCACCATCGAGGGAGCCACCGGCAACCTCGAAGCCGCGTTCGTCAAGCTCGGCGCGAGCGTGCTCGACAGCGTCAAACCCGCCATCACCGGCGGCATGAGCTGGATCGCCGACGGCGTCACCAACGCCGTGCCCGTCGTCCAGGCAGGCATCGAAGGGCTCATCGGCTGGTTCCAGCGCCTCTACTCCAAACTGGAGGAAAACGGCGCGATCACCGCGTTCAAATCCGCGTGGGACACCATCAGGGACGCGATCATGGGCGTCGTCAACATGGTCATCGACTGGGCGCACATGATCCCTCCCGAAGGTCTCGCCGACGGCATCAAACTCGTCGCCGACACGCTCAACTGGTTCATCCAGCACGGCAAGGAACTCGCGCCCATCATCATCGGCATCGGCACCGCGTTCGCCGCAGTCAAGGGCTATCAGGCGCTCAACAGCGGTCTACAGGCGCTCACCGGAACCATGAACACGGTGACGACCGCCGCCAAGGGCATCAGCAACGGCATCATGCTCATGATGGACTTGGGCGGCCCGATTCAAATGCTCAAACAGATGGCTCAGCCTCAGCCTCGTCAAGACGGCTCAGACCGCGTGGAGCGCCGCCACCAAAATGGCGACCGCCGTGCAGGGCGCGTTCAACGCCGTCATAGCGGCAAACCCCATTGGCGCTATCGCCGTCGCCATCGCGGCCGTCGTGGCCACGCTCGTCTGGTTCTTCACCCAGACCGAGGTCGGCCGCAAGGCATGGGCCGCGTTCACCTCATGGCTCACGGACACGTGGAACACGATCGTCGCCACCGCGCAAGACCTATGGAACGGGCTCGGCGAATTCCTCGCCAACCTATGGGCCACGATCACAGGTACCGTGCAATCCGCATGGGACGGCATCGCCGGCTTCTTCACGGGCCTATGGCAGACGATCAGCGGCGGCGTCACCGGCGCATGGACGTCGATCACCACGTTCCTGTCCGGCGTGTGGACCGGCATCAGCACGACCGCCACGACGATCTTCACCGGGATACGAGACTTCATCGTCAACGTGTTCACCGTCATCGGCGCGCTCATCGTCGCACCCTTGCAGGCGATCCAGAACGGCATCAACACCGTGTTCGGCTGGATACTCTCGTTCATCACCCAGCAGATGAACAGCACGAACACCGTGTGGAGCACCATCTGGACGGCGATCTACAACGTCGTCAACACGATCTTCACGCTGATAAGCGGCTACATCTCGACCGCGGTGAACGCGATCCGCACGGTCATCGTCGTGTTCCTCAGCCTCCTCAAGGGAGACTGGCAGGGCGCATGGGACGCGATCAAATCGTTCTTCACGACCACATGGGACGGCATCAAAGCGTTCCTGTCGAACATCCTCGACGGAATCAAGCCGTCTGGACCACCGTATGGACCGCCATCAGCACGTTCTTCACCGACGTGTGGAACAAGATCGTCGCGTTCTTCATGCCGATCATCAACGGCATCAGGACCACGATCGGCACCGTCCTCAACGCCATCAGCGGCGTATGGACGAGCATCTGGAACGCGGTCAGGTCCGTCGCGTCCACCATCTGGAACGCGATCAGCGGCGTGGTGTCCACATGCATCCAGAATGTGAGCAACACCATCTCGACCGTCCTGAACGCCATCAGCGGCGTGTGGACGAGCGTATGGAACCGCGTCGGCTCGTACCTGTCGAACATCTGGCACGGGATCACGTCGGCCGTGTCCAACGGCATCCAATCCGTGTCGAACACCGTCGGCCGCATCCGCGACACCGTGCTCGGCGCGGTCAGCGGGGCGGGCCGATGGCTGTACGACACGGGCCGTCAGGTCATCCAAGGCCTCATCAACGGCATCGGCGGCGCGTTCCAGTGGGTCAGGAACACGATCAGCAACCTCGGCAGCAGCCTCGTCGGCTGGGCCAAGAGCGTGCTCGGCATCCACAGCCCGTCACGCATCTTCCGCGACGAGGTCGGCAAATGGATACCCGCCGGCATGGCCCAGGCATCGACAAGGCCAGCGGCCTCGTCGAGGACAGCATCGACGGTCTGACCGACATGATCCCCACCGTGAGCCTGAAGACCGACACCAGCATGCTCGAAACCCCATACGCCTACCAGACCCGCATCACGGGCGGCCGGATGGCCTACACGATCGACAGCAGCCAAGGCGAATACGCGACCAAACAGGACATCATCGACGCCATCGATCAGGCGCTCAGCAGCGGCATCACGCTCAACCTGTCCGACCGAGGCGGCGAGGTCATGGCCGGCAAGCTCGCCAAACCCATGAGCTACGAACTCAACTACCTCGCCATGAGAGGCCGTTAAAACCAGAGAGGAAAGCATCATGCTCTACCAGCGACGCATGCGCCTGCCGCATGTCGAAGACCCCACGCTCAACGGCGTCCCGCTGGAACGCATGATGTTCTCCCTCGCCGCCGACGGCATCACCATCGACGCCACCAAGCCCACAACCAGCACGCAGGACATGCCCGGCCGCGACGGACAACTCGACCTCACCCTCGAAGACCCCACCGGGGCCGCGTACATGGGCAACCGCGCCATCACGCTCAGCCTGTACGCCATCGGCGGCGAAGACGACATCCTCGCCGCCAAAACCCGGCTCGCCGCCCTCGCCGGCACCATCGTCACGCTCTCATGGCGCAGCTGCCCGGCGAATACGAGGGTCGCATGAGCCTCGGCGCATGGGAGGACAAATGGGCCGGCCCCCGACAGATCGCCACGCTCGTCACCGTGAGCATCGACGTCCACCCCTACCTGATCGGCCGCAGCCGATCCATCGCGCTCAAAACGGACGCGAACACGATCCACGTCAAAGGCAACCGGCCATGCTGGCCCACATGGACGCTCACCCCCGCCGCCGACGCCAAGACCGTCAGCATCAAGGACGCGCACGGCCACAAACTCGCCGTCACGTCCACCACCGCCATCACTGGACGCATCTCCATCGACACCGACCCCGACCACCGGGAGCTGCGCGTCAACGGCAACCTCATGGCCCCAACCCTCGAATCCGACTACTTCCCCCTATTGCCCGGCCTGAACATGCTCACCCTCACCGGAGCCACCGCCGCCAGTCTCGCGTACAGGCACTCACACTCATCTAGGAGCACACTCATGCGATACATGATCTTCGACCGCTGGGGCAACCCGCTCGGCGACCTGCCCTACGCCATCAAAGCCATCCGCACCAGAGCCACCGACGGCACCGACACCCTCGACATCACCACCATCGGCGAGATCAACAAGGACGAACGCATCGTCTTCAAGGACTCGATGGGCCGCTGGGCGGAATACCTGTGCCAGTCCACCCAGACCGCCCGCGCCGCAGGCATGCCCGTCACCGTCGCCTACTGCACCGGCAGCATCGCGGAACTCTCGCGCACCTATATCGAGGACAAACGCAACCGCAACGCGAACGCCAAAGCCTGCCTCGCCAAAGCCCTCGAAGGCACCCGGTGGGCGGTCGGCACCGTCGAGACCGGCACCATCACCGGCACGGCCGACCTCAGCTTCTACCACTGCACCGTCCTCGAAGCCATCCAGAAGACCGCCGACACCTACGGGCTCGAAGTCCAGACCGAATACCAGCCCGACCCGACCGGCAACCGGATCGGCCGGCGCATCATCCACCTCGTCGAACACCGGGGCACCGCCAACACCACGAAACGCTTCGAATACGGCAAAGACCTCACCCAAATCAAACGCGACATCGACAGCGGCGACGTCATCACCCGCCTCTACGGGTGGGGCAAAGGCATCGAACAAACCAACGACCAAGGCGAGGCCACCGGCGGATACAGCCGCAAAATCAGCTTCGCCGACGTCAACAACGGCAAACCCTACGTCCAAGACGACCAAGCGCTCGCCAACTGGGGCATACCCGGCCCCGACGGCACCAGACACCACAGCGAAGCAAGCGTGGACTTCCCCGACTGCGAAGACCCCAAGGAACTCCTAAACCTCACCAAAGCGGCGCTCAAGACCCGCACCACGCCGACCGTCAGCTACACGGCCGACGTGACCGCACTCGGCCAAGCCGGATACGACCCGGAAGGCACGGACGTCGGCGACAGCGTGCAGATCATCGACACCAGCTTCACCAATCCCCTCCGCCTCGAAGGCCGCATCCTCCAGATCGAGGAAGACCTAGCCGGCAGCCTCGCCGAAACCAAGATCACCCTCGGCAACATCCGGCAATCCTACACGCAGCGCCTCGCCGCCCAACAGCAGGCCCTCGACAAACTCGTCTCCAACTCCGGCGCATGGAACAGCGCCGCCGGCGGCACCGGCCCGTACATGAAGGACCTCATCGACCGCATCAACCAGATCATGAACGCCACCGGCGGATACACGTACCTCAAACCCGGCCAAGGCATCTACGTGTACGACAAGCCCGAAGACCAGAACCCCACCCAATGCATCCACATCGGCGGCGGCTACTGGCGCATCGCCGACCACAAGAAAGCAAACGGAGACTGGGACTTCCGCAGCCTCGCCAACGGCAAGGGCCTCTTCGCCGACACCATCTTCACCGGCCGACTCTCCGACGCAGCAGGCCTCAATTTTTGGGATATGGACACCGGCGAATTCAGCCTGTCCGCCCGCAGCGCCGTGGGCGGCAAGACCGTGCAGGAATACGCCGACGGCGCGCTCTCCGACGCGAACTCGTACACCGACGCGGCCAAGCAGGCGGCGATCACCGAGGCCAAGCGTCAGGCCGACGCGGCCGACACGGCCAAGCTCGCCGAAGCGAAGAAGTACGCCGAGGCCGATGCGACGAACAAGGCGAACGCGGCCTTCGAGGCGGCGAAGAAGGCGGCAGCGGCCGGCGACACCAGCACGCTCGAAGCCGCCAAATCGTATGCCGACAACACGGCCACGAGCCATGTGAACACGTTCGAGAAGGCGCTCACGCAACAGTACATCTTCAACAAGCTCACGAACAACGGCCAGCTGCAGGGCCTGTACATGAGCGGAGGACTGCTGTACGTCAACGCCACCTACCTGCGAAGCGGCATCATCAGCGGCGCGAGAAGCTACTGGAACCTCGACTCCGGAATCTTCAGCATGAGCGACGCGAACGGATTCGAAACGGTTCATCTCGACGGCGACGGAGTCCATAACACGCTCACCGGCACCTTCCAGACTGGCACGTCCGGATCTCGCCTGTGGATGAGCCCGAAATTCAAACAGAAGCCGATCGGAGGATCCGCCGACATCACCGGCGCCGGCATCTCGTTCATCCACGCAACCACGGCGGCGCAGCAGCCATACATCGCTGCCGAGTCCACGAATTCCGAGATGGGCGAGATCTCGACGCTCACCTTCAACGGCGGTCGTCGCGCGAACACAGATCCAGGCGCCTTCGTACGAGTCGGCAGCACGAAAACCGACAACGCCAAGATGCGAGGTGTCTTCCAGGCACTCGTCATGCGCGACTACAGCCTGTCGTCAAATGACGCGAACAGCTCCGGCGCACGACTGGTGTCTTCGGCCTCTCCAGACACAAACGCGATGGACACGTATTCGGAACTTGCGGCATGGGATCCAAACGGCGCCGTCGGGGTGAAGGCGGACATCAACACCGGATACCTCTACCTAGGGGGCTTCCTCGGGGGCTATACGAACCGTCACACACTCGATGGATCCAGGGCATGGAAGGCATGGATGCCGAACGGCGGGGCAATATCGGTCGGTGCGGCCGCGACCGTGCACTTCACCGTGTCATCGCCGGCAAAATACGGCAGATACTACGCCGTCGCAAACGCTGACGGAGAATGGGGCGGCATCATCATGCACGTCAAAAACACCGGAGGACAATCCGGATGGGACATCCTAATGTACAACGCCGACCGGAACCCATGTACGGTCGACATGTATTGCGACACCTTCGGATGGCTCGTCAAATAAGGAAAGCCAAACATGAGACAAACCATGACAATGAGCGACGGGAACATCATCGTCAACTGCGACGAACCCATCAACGGATACCAGCAATTCGTCTTCTCCCCAGGAACCATTGCATCCTGGACGGCACTGCTCGGACTTGGATCCACAGCCGAAGCAGTCGCCGCGATAATGCAAGGCGTCGAGGACACGACGCGATACGATCCGTCAACCGGCAGGGGGGTCTGGACGGAGGCCTATGAAGCGCTCGAAGCGGCGCTGAACGACAGTGCGGCGGACATGTCAATGCTCGCCGATGACGGAACCGTCCAGAACGATCCGCTGACTGTAGCCCGCAACGACACCAGAAAAGGCATGCACCTACCAACCATCCCGCAACAGGCGCAATCGGTATCGACATACGCCCTCGAAGACTCAGACGCCGGAACCGGCATAGACACGTCCTGCGTTGACGCACAGGCGCTTTCCGACCTGCTCTCGGACAAGACGGTTGCCAATGCCATCGACAACGACGAGGAAAGCTTCTACGCAAGCCTCATGCCGCAACCAATAACCAGATGAAAGGTAGTAGAAAAATGAACGATGACCAGCAGTACGTCAGCTTCGACCGACTCGTATCGCAGAAGCTTTCCGAACAACTCGCCGACGCGAACCGGCAGATCGCCACACTCGCCGCCATGTGCGACATCAAGGACGCGCAGATAGCCGAACTCCGCAGCCAGCTCGAAAACAAGGACGACGGCAATGGCAACGCTTGACAGCTTCCGCGAAGCCACAGGCGAACCCATCCAACTCGACCTAGCCAACGGCTACATCGCAGACATACGCCTCAACGCCGGCGACATCAACGGCCGCACCATCACCGTCGAACTCACCGACAACGGCACACCCATCACCACAACCGCCGAAATCACCTGCGCGCTCGACTACAACACCAGTCCCGGCAGCAGCCTCGGCGACCGCGTGACCATGAGCCCGGTCAGCGGCGCGGCCACGGCCACGTTCCGCGCAGCGGTGCCCCGCAAGGCGCTCGCCAAGCCCGGACGCATCCTGTTGGGCATCGAGATCAGCAGCGGCGGCCACAAGGTGTGCTCGCGCAACTTCTACGGGCTCGTGGAACGCGCCGTGTTCGACGCCACGTCACCCGACGCGGACGACAAGCTCGGCCGGATCGAACAGCTCATCCTCGACGCCGACAAGGCAACCAGCAGCGCCAACACCGCAGCAGGCAAGGCCAACACGGCCGCGACGGCGGGCGAACACGGCGGCCGCGGATAACACAAGGAGCAGCATGGATCGCCTGATCGAAGCGATTGACAACACTCAGAACCCCCAGCGTCGTGGGCCTTGACCCCACTGAGGCGCTGGTGCCGCCGCAGGTCGTGGCGAGCTTGCCGAGAGGTGCGTGACTCGGTCGAATCCCCGGAGGAAGTCGAATCCGCGCAGCTGGCCGTCGCCTACTTCGAATACAACCGCACGATCATTGACGCCATCGCCGACATCGTGCCCGCCGTCAAACCGCAGA
>ENA-OQCF01000843-OQCF01000843.1-human-gut-metagenome-genome-assembly--contig:-NODE-843-length-11142-cov-1.565683_pt1 | contig 11142 bp, 12 predicted proteins | sample MGYA00242756_ERZ504573 | MGnify/ENA primary metagenome ERZ504573 (study PRJEB26092, sample SAMD00036240) | human gut metagenome | host: Homo sapiens | study: EMG produced TPA metagenomics assembly of...
TTCATACCGGGCAAAATGAATCCTCTGTTTCAGGTTGCTTTGCGGTACACCGTCCAATGGAAATACGTCCAAGTAAATACCTCCCAAGTATTTCAAATGCATACGCTCGATAAGAGTCGTATCCGCATCTTGTATCTTGGCAAAAGGTAATGGATAATTCGGATCATTTTCTGCGCAGACAGCCTCATAAGGCTGGGGAAGCCACTCCTTGGAATGAGACATCAACAAATCATAATCAGCCCTCGGCATACCGATATCCAAATCATCGTCCCAAGGGATAAATCCCTTATGACGGACTGCACCAAGCATAGTACCGGCCATTATATAATAGCGCAAACCATGTTCTTTACAAACTTTATCCACAGCAAGCAATATCTTCAAAATACGAAGCTGCAAAGGACGTATATCATAATCTGCCATAAAAATCAGCCCATTAATTAATAAAGTTGTGAAGGAATCAGCCGCTGTGCTTGTTCAAAGTCATTCACCGTATCAAGTTCCACAGAAAAATATTCGGTAGTGTCAAGCGCATAGAAAGAGTGCCTTGCGGTATGAGACGCTCAAAAGCACGTTCATAGAAGATATTATCCAAACCTTCTTTGGTAATCATAACCTCCAATTCCCGGAAAAGCGCTTCTGTATAAGCGGCAGACATCTTCTCGATGCCAATAGACTCGCCAATAGCTCGGGATATGGAGCACGTCTTACTGATTTCCAACACCTTGCCATCATTGTCCACTATTACCTTGATTTCCTCTTCCCCCAATGTATGATGGTTCAGAGCCAACGCATCCGCTTGACCATATCTAAGCAACTTGGCTACAATCTGCGGGTCAAAAAGGATATCGCTGTCCAGCAACAGAATGTCCTCTTTATCTACATAAGGCCGTGTAAGCCATAAAGAGTAGATATTATTGGTAGAAGCATATTTCTCATTATAGATAAACGTAACCTCCAATGCCGGATAATGAGCTTCCAGAAAGTCCACAATCTGCTGCTGTCTATAACCGGTGACAATGACAAACTCCCGAAAGCCATTCTGCAGCAATGCATCAAAGGCTCTTTGCAGCAAACAACGCTCTCCAACTTTCAACAGACATTTTGGAGTGGTATCAGTCAACGGACGCAAACGCGAAGCTATCCCTGCAGCCAATATAACCGCTTTCATTGTAATGCAATTTTTTTTAATGGTGTCAATGACAATACGGTTCTGTTCAGGACGCCCCAAGGTAATACGCAAATGGGTATTGATGTCTGGTTCATTCATGAACTTCACCTTATAATCCTCGTCGACAAAAGCTTTCTGTAAACGTTCTTTCAAGACAATCGGATATTTTATAAGGACAAAGTTCGCCACCGACTCATATACCTTGAAACCAGGCAACGTCCCTATCTCCGCTTCAAAGCAGGTGCGACTCTCATTCATCAGCCGTGCTATATTCCGGTAATGCGCATCCGATTTCAGTGCGGCAATAGCAATATCCTCAGAGATACGGTTATAACCCAGATATTTGTTGCTGTATTTGCCAAAGCTGGCCAACTCCTTACTCATAAACCCAAACCCCATGCGCAATCCGGGTAATCCGTAGAACTTGGAAAGGGTGCGTGAAATAATCAGGTTGGGATATTTATCAACCAGCATCTTAATATAGTCCGTATCAGTAGATACGAAAGAGGCATAGGCTTCGTCCACCAAAACGATGGTTGTTACGGGCAACTCAGCCAAACAAAGCGTCCAGTTCTGCAGGGGTCAGACCGTTACCGGTGGGATTATTGGGCGAAGCGATTAATAAGACCTTGGGATTCTCACGCTGTACCATCTCTTTCATAGCAGCGAAATCATATTTAAAGGTATTGCCATCCTCATACAACGGATATTGCAGCGTACGCCCGTTCACCTCGTCGGCTATGGATTTATAGTACCACCACGAGAATTTAGGAATGAGCATCGTCTTGTTCCCATCCTCTTGGGTCAGGAAATAGTGGACTGCTTGTTTCAATATATCTTCTCCACCATAACCCAATAGTACCTGCGGTTCATCAATTCCGTAAGATTCAGACAGATAAACAGACAGAATACTCTTCTTGCCTTCGTCGTAGATACGGGTATAGAAACAGAGTTTGTTTATATCAAAATTCTTTAGAGCCTCCACCACCTCTTGTGAAGGTGCGTAGTTAAACTCATTGCGGTCCAAATAATTCATATCTTAGGTTTCTTTTGTTAATACTTTCCGATAACACTCCATCGTCTCACGCGCCATCTGCTCCTCCGTGAAACGCTGTGCCCACTTCAATCCCTCCTCAATCATGGTGGCACGCAAAGAAGGCTCTTGTGTACGGGCAATCGCCGCTGCCAATCCCTCCACATCGTGGGGACTCACATACAATGAATGCTTCCCCCCCGCTTCTTCAAGGCAAGAGCCGTTGCTGCAACCACCGGAATGCCGGAATGCAAAGCCTCAAGAATAGGGATACCAAAACCTTCGTAAACGGATGGGTATACAAAAGTCTCGGCCGACTGATAAATGGCAGGTAAATCGTCTGAAGGGATACCATGCAGAAAATGTACTCTGTCTTGCAATCCGGCTTTTGTAATAAACTCTTTCAGCTGATGGATATAGGCTGTGGGTCTCCCTACCAGAACAAAATGCAGTTCATCGGGCAGATACTCCAAAGCCTTCACAATGGCCAGCGCATTTTTACGCTCCTCAATGGTGCCCACCGACAAGATATAGCGTTCGGGCAACCGATAACTCCGCATCACCTCCTTGCGCTTATCCTTACCGACACGACAGGCATACAGAGAGCTACACCCTTGGTAAATAACGGAAATTTTATCCGCAGGAATTCCATAATAATGTATGATGTCACGCTTGGTACACTCACTCACGGCAATGATGTGGTCTGCATGCTTGCATGCATAGCGGCATTTGTAGTTATAAATCAAGCGGTCGACCAACGAAAAACAATGTGAAAGTCTCAGGAAAATAAGGTCGTGAACAGTCACCACACTCTTTACTTCCCGTACCCGATGGATGGTCAAGGGAAGTTCGTTACTCAGTCCGTGGAACAGCTGTATGTTGTCCTGTTTCAAAGTCCTGCGTATGCCTCCCACACGCCACAACGAAGTCATTCCTCTCCAGAGCCAATAAGACGGATAATGTACCGATACCGTTCCCCGGCTTTCAGCCACCATCGACGAGAGTTGCTGATTTTCACGGTGTACCGGAGCATACAACCAATACTCGTTTTCCGGAGCAAAGGCTGACAATGACTGCACCACATACCGGCTGTAATTGCCCAATCCCGTAAAATTCTGCACAGCCCGTTTTCCGTCGTATCCTATTCTCATCTCTAAAAAGTTTCAGCTGCAAATGTACAAGATAATCCTCATATAGCAGTCTATTTCGCTTTCCTTTTTTGACAAAAACACAAATTCACCTATAAAACATAAAATAAAGATGAGCAATCACTTGCTGTCTGATACAAAAACCAAGTACGGAGTCGGGCACATCCCCATTGCCCAATCCGTACTGGCTCATTGTTTTATCCTTCAAACACCTTATCTCCTTCCCGAAAACTACTTTATTCATCATCGGCCCACTGTTATGAACCAATTCAACCACACTAGTGAGCTGTTTAGTTCACTCAAGTGAACATCACGGCTCACTAACGTGGGCTGCTGAAGAATCCAAAAGTAAAACGAAAGAATGAAAAGGATGCAACAGAAGAAAGAAGGATGCGGAACGGAAGAAAACACGGGTGAGAGCAAAATTACCCTCACCCTTTTCGATTGCTCTCACCCACCCCTGCAATGCCGATGAATAGGGAAGTTGAAGAAAAGAGTGAGAGCGGTGAGGGCAGAAATGCAAACTTAAAAACGGAAAGAGCCAAATTATTTTCCGGGCATTACTTAGCCACTTTGACGGATTAGTCGTATCTTCGCACGATGGAAAATCGTCGAAAAGAACAGCAGCATTATGAGAGTCATTGTTGACAACAAAATACCTTTCATTAAAGAAGCCATCGAAAAAATAGCCGACAGCGTGATTTATACTCCCGGCAGAGACTTCACTCCGGAGTTGGTAAAAGATGCCGATGCACTGATTATACGTACCCGCACCCGCTGCAACAAGGAATTGCTGGAAGGCAGTAAAGTCCGCTTCATTGCTACCGCCACCATAGGCTTCGACCATATAGATACGGAATATTGCCGTGAAGCAGGCATCGCTTGGACCAATGCCCCCCGGATGCAATTCAGCATCCGTAGCTCAATACGTGCAATCAGCCTTACTATTATTGCAACAACTCAAAGGAGTACAACTGTCCGAATTGACATTAGGCATCATCGGCGTAGGCAATGTGGGTAGCAAAATAGCCCAAGTAGGGCAAGAACTAGGCATGCGTGTCCTGAAGAATGACCTGCCCCGGCAAGACAAGGAAGGAGAGAGCGATTTCAGTTCCTTGCAAGCACTCGCAGCAGAATGTGATATCCTCACCTTCCACGTACCTTTATATAAGGAAGGGCCATACAAAACATTCCATTTGGCAGACCATACTTTCTTCCGGTCATTAAAACGCTGTCCCGTCATTATCAATACCTCACGTGGAGAGGTGATTGAAACCAATGCGCTCCTGAATGCCTTAGAAGACGGACTGATTTCCGATGCCATCATTGATGTATGGGAGAATGAGCCTGATATCAATCTTACCTTATTAAATAGAGTGTTCCTTGGAACTCCCCATATAGCCGGTTATTCAGCCGACGGAAAAGCCAATGCCACCCGTATGTCCCTGGATGCCCTTTGCCGTTTCTTTCACATCAAAGCCGACTACCGCATCGCTCCCCCCCCAACCCCGGAACCCGATTATTACCGCCGGCAGCCTGGCAGAAAGCATATCTGCAAATGTATGACCCGAGAAGGGACAGCAAAGCACTGAAAACACATCCCGAACAATTTGAAAAATTGCGGGGAGACTACCCACTACGAAGAGAAAAAGAAGCTTACACTTATATCCCAAAGTAGCACATACATTTAGAGATACAGCCCGATAATACAAAAGACGTCACTATATAAGCTCCTCATGCCTTTACTATCAATGCCGAATCAGAGGGAACTATAGGCAAAACATTACAATATCAATGCAAAAAATACAGTTAGGGAAATCACTCAGTGAAGGATTTATTTTTTATGCAATTTCAACTCTGACGATTGCCATACAGTTTCTGTTTTATCTGATTCACAGTCCCCGGCTCGCCATGATGGACGTGGGAGGCTGGATGTTTTATATAACGGCCGCTTGCTCACATGCCGCCTTGTGGGCACTTATTCCTTATATCATATCCTTAATCGTAGCCATTACCGTCCGGCGCCATCAAGCCGCCGCCATCACACACATTATTCTTGTATCATTACTCAATATACTTGCTTACATAGACGGCAGTGTGTACAGTCTTTACAAGTTCCATATCAATGGTTTTGTACTTGAATCTCCTGGTTGGAGAGGGCAACAGTGAAATTTTCACATTCAGTTTCTGGCTTTATCTGAAGATTGCAGGAGTATTAGTGGTATATTTGCCGCCAATACTCTGCTAAGAATACTTGCAGGCTATTGTTATACCCGCTTTCACCGCTGTGGCTTCCGTCCTGTACTTGCCACTCTGATTTTGTTTGCACTATTCTCTAACTTTTATCATGCCTATGCCGCCGTAGCGCAAAAGACTTCAGTGATTCGCAGCGCCCCCTGCCTGCCCTATTACTTCCCGCTTACGGCAACTCGCCTGATGATGAAGTTAGGAGTGGTCTCATCCAAGGATGTCATTAAAATGAACTTCAACAACAAAAAGCAGTCTGCTGACCTCAACTATCCGATAGATTCTTTGAAATACGAAGTCCATTCCAACCCCAAGAATATAGTGCTGATAGCCATAGACTCATGGAACTACCGCGCCTTTAACCAGGACATTACACCTCATATCAGCCACTTTGCCGACAGTTGCAGCAGATTCACCTCCCATCTAAGCAGCAGCAATGGCACACGTGAAGTATCTTCGGGCTTTTCTTCAGTCTCTCATCCATCTACTGGACTGATTTTGAGGTGTCGGGCATACAGCCACTGCTCATAGAAGAACTATTGAAGCAGAATTATCAGATAGGTATTTATCCCAGTGCTACAATCATCAACCCGCCATTTGCCAAAATACTTTTCTCAAAGGTACCCGACTTGCGTACCCATACCGAAGGAAAAACCGTTTATGACCGCGACTGCCGTATTACAGCAGATTATCTGCAAGCACTCGATACGCTGGGCAGCGGCACAAAACCTTTCTTTTCCTTTCTCTTCTATGATTTGGCACACGGATATGAAGTGCCGAAGGACAAGCTTTATCGTTTCCAACCGTCCTGGGAGTTCGCCGACTATATGAAACTGAACAACGACATAGACCCTACTCCTTTCCTAAACCTCTACTACAACTGCGTGGCGGAAGCCGACTCACTGGTGGGATGCGTCCTCCACAAACTTGAGGAAAAGAAACAGCTGGACAATACCCTGGTCATCATTACCGGAGACCATGGACAAGAATTCAATGAGAATCATAAAAATTATTGGGGTCACGGCAGTAATTATTCACCGGTACAAACACATATCCCCTTCCTATTATATGAACCGGGAGAACAGCCACATACTTACCATCACCGTACCACGCACTATGATTTTGCACCAACCTTAATGAATAAAGTGCTGGGTGTAACCAATCCGCCTTCCGATTACAGTATGGGGCATTTAATAACCGATACTTGTCCACGGAACTGGCATATCATGGGTGACCATCTCAATTATGCCTTTATCGTAGAAAATCATACTATTCTAGAAAAACACCCTTCCGGATATATAGAGATCAGTGACAGTGCATTGAATCCCCTGGAAAACTACAAGATAGACAACCGCAAGCTGAACGAAGCCATCCTCTCCCTTAACCGATTCTATAAATAACTGGGAGAGAGACCTTCCACCAACTCCTCTATCACCTTCGGATAGTATTCATACTCCAGCCGGTGGATGCGTTGCGCCAGCTCCTCCGGCGTATCGCCTGGCAGTACGGGGCATTTCTGCTGACAGATAATTCCGCCTTCGTCATAATGCTCATTCGTATAATGGATGGTAATACCGCTTTCCTTTTCGCCGGAAGCAATCACTGCCTCGTGCACACGGTCGCCATACATCCCCTTTCCGCCGAACTTGGGCAGCAACGAAGGATGTATATTTATCATTTTATTGGGATAAGCATGCAGAATATTGTCCGGCACACGTGCCAGGAATCCTGCCAATACCACAAAATCAATATCATACTCTCGAAGCGTCGACAAAACAAGCTCTCCACTTTCCCAATCGCTCTTGGCAAACCAGACACAAGGCACTCCCAGCCCCTTGGCACGCTCTAAAACGAACGCATTCTGCCGGTTAGTCAAAACCAGAGCCACACGTGCCGAACCTTTTTCCCGGAAATAACGGATGATATTCTCGGCATTCGTACCACTTCCCGACGCTAAAACTGCGATATTTTTTCCCATAATCCCTCCAATCACTGCACAAAACCGTGAAAAATGTGCAAAAAGGTGCATTTAATTCATCAAATATTTGCGAGGAATGATAAATATTCATTCCTTTGCACCGCAAATTTAAAGAAATAAAACTAATTATTAATTAAAAACTTAAAGTTATGTCTGAAATTGCATCAAGAGTGAAAGCGATTATCGTCGATAAATTAGGCGTAGAAGAATCAGAAGTTACTAACGAAGCTAGCTTCACTAACGACCTGGGAGCTGATTCTCTTGACACTGTAGAACTTATCATGGAATTCGAAAAGGAATTCGGTATCTCTATTCCCGATGACCAGGCTGAAAAGATTGGTACTGTAGGTGATGCTGTATCTTACATCGAAGAACACGCTAAGTAATCTTATCCATTCGTTTATAACATGGAATTAAAAAGAGTTGTAGTAACAGGTCTCGGCGCCATTACTCCCATTGGCAACAGTGTTCCCGAATTCTGGGAAAATCTTGTGAATGGGGTTAGTGGAGCAGGACCTATTACTCATTTCGATGCATCGCTTTTCAAGACTCAGTTTGCATGCGAAGTAAAAGGCTTCGATGCTACCAAATATATGGACCGCAAAGAGGCCCGCAAGATGGACTTGTACACACAATATGCCATTGCAGTAGCCAAAGAAGCGGTAGGTGACTCTGGGCTTGACGTCGAAAATGAGGATTTAAACAGAATCGGTGTCATCTTCGGCGCCGGTATCGGTGGCATCCGTACATTCGAAGAAGAGGCGGGCAACTATGCCCTGACCGGTAAGGAAAACGGCCCCAAATTCAATCCGTTCTTCATCCCCAAGATGATTTCGGACATTGCTGCCGGACAAATTTCCATCATGTATGGTTTCCATGGTCCCAACTACGCAACTTGTTCTGCATGTGCACTTCCACAAATGCCATTGCCGATGCGTTTAACCTCATCCGTCTGGGTAAGGCCAATGCTATCGTAACCGGTGGTTCGGAAGCTGCCATCGCCGCTTGCGGTGTAGGCGGTTTCAATGCCATGCATGCATTGTCAACCCGCAATGATTCTCCCGAAACTGCATCCCGTCCGTTCAGCGCAAGCCGTGACGGATTCATCATGGGTGAAGGTGGCGGTTGTCTCGTTCTAGAGGAACTGGAACACGCCAAGCACGCGGTGCCAAAATCTATGCGGAAGTTGCCGGCGTAGGAATGTCTGCCGACGCTCATCACCTGACAGCCTCTCACCCCGAAGGTTTGGGAGCCAAGTTAGTGATGTTGAATGCGTTGGAAGATGCAGAAATGAAACCCGAAGAAGTAGATTATATCAATGTTCACGGTACATCTACTCCCGTAGGTGATATTTCGGAAGCAAAAGCAATCAAAGAGGTATTCGGACAGCATGCGTATGAGTTGAACATCAGTTCAACAAAATCCATGACCGGTCATTTGCTGGGCGCTGCCGGTGCGGTAGAATCCATTGCAAGCATCCTCGCCATCAAGAATGGCATTGTTCCTCCGACCATCAACCACGAAGAGGGTGATAACGACGAAAACATCGACTATGACCTGAACTTCACGTTCAACAAAGCACAAAAGCGCGAAGTGAACGTAGCTTTGTCCAATACTTTTGGATTCGGTGGTCATAATGCGTGTGTCATTTTCAAGAAATACGCAGAATAATAAGGTCGTGTTACGTAACCAAATAGATAAAATAAGGCTCTTGTTCCGCAAGGATAGAGAGTCTTATTTTTGTTTTTACAGAATTCTCGGCTTCTTTCCACGTGACATCAAGGTCTATCAGCAGGCTTTGCTGCATAAATCCATCTCCATGCGCTCCGAAAAAGGACGTCCCATCAACAACGAACGGCTGGAATTCTTGGGCGATGCTATCCTCGACGCCATTGTAGGAGATATTGTCTACCGCCATTTCGAAGGACGCCGCGAAGGTTTCCTCACCAACACCCGTTCCAAAATTGTACAGCGGGAAACACTCAACAAACTGGCCGTGGAAATCGGACTGGACAAACTGGTGAAATACTCCACCCGCTCCTCGTCCCACAACAGCTATATGTACGGCAATGCATTCGAAGCCTTCATTGGAGCCATTTATCTGGACCAGGGCTACGACCGCTGCAAGCAGTTCATGGAAGAGAAGATTTTCAAAAACTATATCGACTCGACAAGATGTCTCGCAAAGAGGTCAACTTCAAGTCAAAACTCATCGAATGGAGCCAGAAGAACAAAATGGAAGTGTCATTCGAGCTTATCGAACAGTTTCTCGACGAAGAATACAATCCAATGTTCCACACCGAAGTCCGCATCGAAGGGATATCGGCAGGCACCGGCACCGGTTATTCCAAGAAGGAGTCGCAACAAAATGCGGCACAAATGGCATTGAAAAAAATTAAGGATGCCGCTTTCAAGGAGGAAGTCCAGGCAGCCAAAGAGCGAAACCATTCAACAGAAACCGCCACAGAAGATAATCCCATGGCAGAAGCTGTTGAAAAATCCTCACAAGAAAGATTAGCCGAAACAGATTCCCATCCGACGTCCTTGGACAACTAAGTCATTGTCTTCCGTCACCAGCTTTAACTTACCCGCAATCTCCTCCAGCGGTGCAGAAGCTATTTCATTTCCCTTTAAGGTAATCATCCGCCCGAACTGCCGTTGGCAATCAATTCCGTGGCATGTCCGCCCATACGTGTGGAAAGATTACGGTCGAAAGGTGTGGGTGAGCCGCCACGCTGGATATATCCCAACACAGTCTCGCGGGTCTCAATACCCGTCTCATACTCTATCTCTTGAGCGATGTACTCGGCGGCACGCTTCCGCCCGTCCGTCTGTATGCCTTCGGCCACCACCACGATGGAGTAAGGCTTTCCTTTCTTCAGCCGATTCAGAATCGTCTCTCCGATACGGTGGATATTATAGGGAATCTCCGGAATCAGAATCACGTCACCACCGCCCGCCATACCGGAGTATAAGGCTATCCAACCTGCCTTGTGCCCCATCACCTCAATCACCATCACCCGTTTGTGCGAGCTGGCCGTGCTGTGCAGCCGGTCGATGGCATCCGTAGCAATACTGACGGCAGAATCGAATCCGAAGGAAAAATCGGTTCCCCAAATGTCATTGTCTATTGTTTTTGGCACGGATACGATGTTCAAGCCCATAGCGGAGAGTTTGGCGGCTGTCTTCTGCGTACCGTTTCCACCGATGCAGACCACACAATCAAGTCCCATCTCTTTGATATTCCGCACTATCAGTGCCGGTTTGTCCACGTCGGACATCACGCCGTTCTTCTTAAAGGGCTTCTCACGCGAAGTACCGAGCATCGTACCTCCCAAGTTCAGCAAACCGGATAAGGACTTTTCGGTAAACGACTCCACATCCTTGGTCAGCAGCCCCTGAAAACCGCTGTGAATGCCAATTACTTCCATTCCATAATGGTTGATAGCTGTTTTGCATACACCGCGAATGGTAGCTTGATGCCAGGACAGTCGCCCCCTGAAGTCAAAATACCTATTCTCATGATATTTTTGTTTGAATTATTGTTCTATAGGTCCGTAAAGATAGA
>ENA-OQCF01000844-OQCF01000844.1-human-gut-metagenome-genome-assembly--contig:-NODE-844-length-11136-cov-1.597693_pt1 | contig 11136 bp, 14 predicted proteins | sample MGYA00242756_ERZ504573 | MGnify/ENA primary metagenome ERZ504573 (study PRJEB26092, sample SAMD00036240) | human gut metagenome | host: Homo sapiens | study: EMG produced TPA metagenomics assembly of...
TGCCGCTTTCCCATACACAGCGCGGCAATCAGCAGGGGCGAAGCCATGCAAAGAAATACATTTTCAATATATGTCATACCTGCACCGCCTTTCCTGTGGCCGGCAGCAGTGCAAACAGGCAGCCTGTAAGCAGAAGATCAAACCAGCAATAGGGAGCGGAAATGGAATAGCCCGGCCACAGGCAGCCAGAGATCCAAAGAACATACTCCACCGCCACATAGCACAGTACCCCAATGTGGAAATACCGCATCTTACACGCTGTTCCCGTCTGTATCTGTGCATAAGCAAGACCCCGAATGGAATGATAAGAAACAACGATCATCATGCCACACCAGAGCAGATTGGAGAGAACATCCCCAAAGGTGCAGTAAAACACACAAAGCGGAATGCCAATCAAAGGGGCAATCAGGGCTTTTCGTGTCAAAAATCTTCTTTCCCCGGCAGAAGAAAGGGTGTATTGCAGAAGATAAAGGAAAATCACACTGGCTACCCAGCCGAACTCTGACACATAAAAGACCTGCGGTGTTTCAGAAAACAGAAGCAGATACAGCGTCCAGTAAAGAGAGCCGAGGGCAAAGCATCCGTAAAAGCAGGTCAGCAGGAAACAGGTCTGTTTTCGATCTTTCAGATACCAGATACCACTCAGACAAAAGCCCACCAGGGTAACAGCAAATTGAAAAAGGTTACTGAACAGCTCCATCCTCATTGTCCTCCTTTTGTTCCTCCGTCTGCTCCTCTTTGTTCAGCTGGCGGATGCGGAAGCACAGAATAGTCACGCAAACGCCGAGAATAAAAGCCAGCAGTCCGATCACCATATATCCCAACGCAGTACCGCCGCCTAAAATTGTTGCTGCCGTTTCAAATCCAGAAGAAGTACCGGGCGCAATCTGTCCGACAATACCTGGCATAACAAAGGAAACCCCAACGATTACTGCAAGGCATGCCGCTATGCAGAATGCGGAGACAATCCGTCTGTGCCGCAGTCTCTGCTGTCGTTCTTTTTCCCCAATACGCCGTTTTACCTCAGCAATCCGTTCCTCATTTTTCAACATCTGTAATACCCTCCCGTTGCAATAATCCACGTAAACGCTCTTTTCCCCGGTACACCATATTTGTGATCTGCTTCACACTTTTTCCCATGACCTCAGCTGCCTGTTGATAGCTCATACCCTCAAAATAGGTCAGATAAAGAGCTTCCCGATAATCTGGATTTAACTCGTCCATGCAGAGATGTAGGATCTGATTTCGTTCCTTTGTGCGGACGACTTCCTCCACCAACGTTTGTGCCTCCGGTTCTCTGGTCAGGTCGTCAAGACTGAAGATAATCCGCCGTCTGCTTTTGTGGCGTAATGCCATGTGACGCGCTGCTTTATAGAGATAAGCCTTAAAACATCCATCCCGGATGCGGGGCTTTTTCGTAAACAGCCAGGAAAAGGTTTCCATCATTAAGTCCTCCGCTTCGTGGACGTCATGCAGATAACCATCGATGTATAAGGTCAATGGATCGCCGTATTTTTTTATCAATAGTTCAAGTCCTGTCTCGTCACCGCTCAGATATTGCCCATAAAGCTCTTCATCAGTAGCCATACCGTTCAATTCCTTTCCCCATATTACTCCTCTGTTGTCAGGTGTAATCTCCTGGCTTCTTTCCTTCGTTCTTTTAATAAGCATAGTATACTTTTGTTTACAAAATACGTCAATTGTTCATAGTTCATAGCAATTCTACAAAATAATGCAACTTTGTATACTTTCCTGTGTTATCTGATTTCTTACAGTGGACAGTGCAAAAGAACTGTCCGTAACCGGACTGAAAACACCGGAAATAATAAAAGCAGCTGTATAGCTCTAAAGAGCAAACAGTAGTGGCGTCATGGATGCACCCTGAAAAAAGGCGGTATCCCGCCTTTTTTCAGATGCTCTGGTAACTCAGTTACCGAGTAATTCACAAACATTTATTAGAACTTTATTCAGCCTTTATAGCCCAGCGCATTTTTGTGGAACGGGCTCTTGGGTTCTGTGTGCACTCTTTGGCTGAGGGGCGGATCACATCTTTTGCATAGTCAGAATAAATTCCATCTTTGTATCCTGCCTTGAGAGCTTTCTTTACCAGCTTGTCCTCACCGGAATGAAAGGTAAGGATTGCCACACGTCCGCCCGGACGCAAAGCATCCGGAAGCTTCTCCATAAATTCATACAGTACTTCGAACTCATGGTTGACATCAATACGCAATGCCTGGAAGGTTCGCTGGCAGGTTTTCTTAATTGTCTCTTTCTTTTCCTTTTCAGGAAGGAAATCAAGAGTTTTTTCGATTACCTGACGCAGTTTTGTGGTAGTATCAATATGATTTCCCCTGCGGATCTCATCGGTAATGGCTTTGGCGAGTTCCTCACAGTATGGTTCATCAGAATTTTCACAGAGCATTCCCGCAAGCTCCTCTCTGGAAATGGTATCCAGACGCTGGGCTGCACTGATGCCGGTTTCCTGATTCAGGCGCAGATCCAGAGGTCCGTCTGTTTTAAAAGAGAAACCTCTTTTGGGGTTATCAATCTGCATGGATGAAACACCGAGATCTGCCAGAATAAAGTCAAATCCTCCAACCTCTTTGGCAATCTCATCAATGGTGCAGAAGTTCTGAAGCTTTACTGTCAGCAGTTCTTCCCCGAATCCCTGCTCTGCCAGACGTTTCTTTGTTTTGGCGGATTCCTCAGGGTCTACATCTGTTGCATAAATATGGCCCTTGCCATTCAGACACTGAAGCATCGCTTTCGTATGGCCGCCATAGCCCAATGTGGCATCAAATCCGGTTTCGCCCGGCTGGATATTAAGAAAATCAAGGATTTCCTTAACCATAATGGAGATATGCATTCCCGCCGGGGTATTTCCTTTCTGAATCACGTGTTCAATGGTATCTTTATATTTCTCAGGCTGTAATTCCTTGTATTTCTCTTCGAATTTCTTCGGATATTTTCCTTTATAACGGACACGTCTTTTATGTGGTGTCTGGTTCTGGTTTTCCATAAAATCCCCTTTTTGTTTTTTATTTTCTGTGTGATACCAGTTACTTCATAGCCGGCTTCTTTGATCACTTCGCGGATCTTATCCTCGTCCAGTTTCTCCGGAGCATGGATCACTGTGGTTCCTTTTTCATGGGAGGAAACTACATCTTCCACTCCAAATGCCTCTTTTACTGCCTTTGTCACATGTGCTTCACAATGTCCACACATCATTCCTGTTACGTTTACTGTGATTGTTGTCATTTCTTTGTTCTCCTTGTTTTCTTTTATATTTTCCTGATCTTTTGGATCATGAATTTCACTGTTGCAAAAGTCTGGATTCTCTGCCTTTAGACTTTTGTTTTCTGTTACGTTTTTCATTTCTGCATTAGCTGAAATATAATGGATTTCTTCCACATTCTGTTTTATTTTTTTGTCTCTGGAAGCATCATGTACCTTAAAGAGATTCAGTCTCAATGCATTGGTTACCACACAGAAACTGGAAAGACTCATGGCAGCTGCACCAAACATGGGGTTCAGTGTCCATCCGAAAATCGGAATCCATACACCGGCTGCCAGTGGAATACCGATCACATTGTAGAAGAATGCCCAGAAAAGATTCTCATGGATATTTCTCAGTGTCGCCCGGCTTAAACGTATGGCAGCAGGTACATCACTGAGCCGGCTCTTCATTAATACCACATCTGCGGCATCAATGGCAACATCTGTTCCTGCACCGATCGCAATACCGATGTCTGCCTGGTAAGTGCAGGGGCATCATTGATTCCGTCTCCTACCATGGCAACCTTTCCCTGTTCCTTCAGAGAACGGATCACACTTTCCTTGCCATCCGGAAGGACACCTGCAATTACATCGTCCACTCCTGCCAGTGCTCCGATCGCTTTTGCTGTGCGTTCATTATCACCGGTAAGCATTACTACCCGGATTCCCATGTTCTGCAGTTCTTTTATTGCCTGAGGACTGTCCTCTTTTATAACATCTGCCACTGCAATCATGCCGAGAAGCTTCCCGCCTTTTGCAAAAAGAAGTGGTGTTTTTCCTTCTCCTGCAAGTTTTTCTGCTTGCTTCATTAGTTCTGGTGATACAGAGGTTTCATTGCTGATAAATTTCATATTTCCGCCTGTAACCATCTCATGATTTACTACTGCACGAAGTCCGTTTCCAGGAAGAGCCTGAAAATCAGAAACCTTCTGTAAGACAATTTTTTTCTCTTCTGCTCTGGCAATAATGGCTTTTGCAAGAGGATGTTCACTCTTCTTCTCAAGTGCATAGGCATAGCCTAAAAGCTCTTCCTCTGAGATTCCCTTTGCAGGAACCATATCTGTCACCTGCGGTTCACCCTTGGTGATAGTTCCTGTCTTATCTAATGCAACGATCTGGATCTTACCTGCTTCCTCCAGGGATACTGCTGTTTTAAACAGGATTCCGTTTTTGGCCCCCATTCCGTTTCCTACCATAATGGCAACCGGTGTGGCAAGCCCAAGGGCACAGGGACAGCTGATGACCAGAACAGAAATACCTCTGGCAAGTGCATATCCGAACTCTTTTCCTGCCAGCAGCCAGACAATGGTGGTGACAACCGCAATACTGATAACTGTCGGAACAAAAACTCCGGAAACCCTGTCTGCGATTTTGGCAATAGGTGCTTTTGTTGCAGCCGCATCACTGACCATCTTAATAATCTGGGAAAGAGTAGTGTCCTCGCCTACCCTAGTAGCTTCGCATCTGATAAATCCGGACTGGTTTACGGTTGCAGCAGAGACTGCATCTCCCGGATTCTTGTCAACAGGAATACTTTCCCCTGTAAGTGCCGCCTCATTGACAGCACTGTTTCCCTCAAGGACCACTCCATCCACCGGAATGTTCTCACCGGGACGTACCACAAAAACATCACCTTTTCGGACCTGTTCGATGGGCACTGTAGCTTCCTGTCCATCCCGGACAACAACTGCTGTCTTAGGTGCCAGCTTCATCAGACCTTTCAGTGCATCCGTTGTCTTTCCCTTAGAACGTGCTTCCAGCATTTTTCCAACTGTGATCAGGGTAAGGATCATGGCTGCAGATTCAAAATAGAACTCCATCATGTAATTCATAACTGCTGCAGAATCTCCGTCCACCTGTGCCCTTGTCATTGCAAAAAGTACATAAACACTCCACAAAAAGGATGCCATGGAACCAAGTGCTACAAGGGTATCCATATTTGGTGCACGATGCCACAGACTCTTAAAGCCGCTGATAAAAAATTTCTGATTAATGACCATTATGATTCCGGCGAGAAGAAGCTGCACCAGTCCCATGGCAATATGATTATCATTAAACCATGCCGGAAGAGGCCAGTCCCACATCATATGTCCCATGGAAAAATACATCAGCACAAGCAGAAAGCCTACAGATGCGATCAGCCTTCGTTTCAGTGCCGGTGTTTCATGGTCTTCCAGTGCCTCCTCTGCCGCAGAAGCAGATATCTGTTTTTCGGATGCCCCCTTTAAGGATGCTCCATAACCTGCATCCTGTACTGCCTTGATGATCGCACCTGCACCGGCAGTTCCCTCTACTCCCATGGAGTTGGTCAGCAGACTGACCGAACAGGATGTCACACCCGGAACCCTGGATACGGCCTTCTCCACTCTGCTGCTGCAGGCCGCACAGCTCATTCCGGTTACATTGTATTGTTCCATTTCTATTCCTCCTACGACTTGTTGTTCCTTACCTGATATCTACTGCTCTGTTGCTTTGCAGTTCCCAGATCTTTATTCTGCTGTACTCTGATGCTATAATAGTCTAACACACAGCCTTCACTTCATCAGTTTCTGCAAAAGTAGCCCACCAGCTCATCAATCGTCTCATCCTTGCCCTCGCGGATATCTCTTGCCACACAGTTGCGATATGCTGGCAAGCAGTTCTTTGTTAAATGCGTTCACTGCTGCGTTGACTGCTGCGGACTGGATCAGGATATCGTTACAGTACGCATCATTCTCCAGCATACCGATAATCCCTCGGATCTGTCCTTCCACACGTTTAAGACGATTGATCAGCTTCTTTCTCTCCTCCTCAGAACGCATTGTGTGTTTTGTGCAGCAGGGACAGACTTTTTTCTCCTGTGTATCTGCCATATGGGAAATCCTCCTTCTGATTTTTATGTACTCTCGGAATCTTTTTGTACTTGATTTTATGAGAAGATTTTTTGTCAGATGTGCCCGAATTTTTGAGGCGTACGCGGTGCGTACGTTGATAATCGGGTGCATCTGGCGAAAATCAGCCATAAAAGCAAGTGCAATAAAGACTCCGAGAGTACATTTTTATAAATAAGCTCTGTTTTATATAAATTTCTGAAACATATAACGATTTCAAAATACCCTTACGGGGTATCTTTACAGTAGTCACTATATACCCTTATGGGGTATTTGTCAATACTGTTTTTTCATATCGGAAACAAGTGGTGTGTGAACAGTAACAAAGATTACTGCGGACAGAGTAAGCAGCAGTAACACAAAAAAAGAGCTCTCACAGAAAATAACCGCCGGTAATATTCTGCCGGTAATTATTTTTCGCGAAAGCTCAAAGACCTATACTCTATGCACTTTTCTTCTGACAAAATAAAAACAGATGACCTGCATAATGATCGTCAGCATCCAGGATGCAGGATAGGAAATAAACAGAACAGCCAGTGATCTGTGATGCGGGAATATTCCAAAGATCCATACGATCCTGGTTCCTACTGTTCCGATCACTGACAGGATCATTGGAACGCCGGAATGTCCCATTCCACGCAGGGCACCCGGAAACAGATCCATAATCCCGCAGAGAAAATAAGGTACGGTAGTGTAAGACAGGATTTCCAGTCCGCAGCGGATCACTTCCGGATCGGCAGTATAAATCTTAAGAATCTCAGAACCGAAGAAATATGCACCGCATCCAAGGGAAAGGAGGTAACTACGGAAATAATAAGACAGTCGACCAGAACCTTATCCATACGTTTAAATTTATGCACACCATAGTTCTGACTGGTAAAACTCATACACGCCTGTGTGACAGAGTTCACCGCCACATACAGAAAGCCAAAAATATTATTGGCCGCCGTATACCCTGCCATGGCGGTCGATCCAAAGGAGTTAACCGAGGACTGAAGCAGAGCATTTGACAGATTAATGACTGTGCTCTGGATCCCGGCCGGAATCCCAACCTGGAAAATCTGTTTTAAATAGACAATATTGATCCTTAATTTTCCAAAATGAAGCTGGTAGCTGGTTTTCGATGTACGCAGACATCTGAGTACCAGAATGCAGGAAATTAACTGGGAGATCACAGTAGCAATGGCTACACCCGCCACATCCATATGAAACATGATCACGAGGATCAGATTCAGTACGGCATTTACAACACCGGAAATAACCAGAAAGATCAGTGGACGTTTCGTATCTCCTACAGCCCGCAGAATCGCAGCTCCATAATTATAAAGCATAAAAAACGGCATACCCAGAAAATAGATTTTCATATACAGTGCAGACTGTCCAATCACATCATCCGGGTACCCATCAGTCCAGAGCCCATCTGGAAAAATCAGTCCCACAAATGCCATGACTATACCGCTTACCAGTGCAAGAGTTACAGCCGTATGAACGGTATCTGACATTTCCCGGTCTTTTCCTGCCGCATAGAACCGGGCAGCAAGTACATTCGCACCAAGTGAGATACCAATAAACAGATTGGTAAACACATTGATCAGTGCTGTGGTTGAGCCTACGGCTGCAAGTGCCTGACTTCCGCTAAATCTTCCCACCACTATGATATCCACAGCATTAAACATCAGCTGCAGGATTCCGGACAGCATCAGCGGCAGTGAAAAGGAAATCAGCTTGTCCATGATGGTTCCGTTACACATATCTATTTCGTATTTATTTTGTTTCACTTTTATCTTCCACCCTCTATATCCAAATTGATATGGGCTTCTGTAGAAGTCCTTTATATTACTGTTTGTAAACAGTTAGTATTTTTCAATGTTCTTATTCTGCAAGGCTTCCGAAATAATAGAATCCCTTACAGGTATCCAGTTTTACTTTCACATATTTACCGATCAGATCCTGACATCCCGGGAAATGGACCAGAAGGTTATATTCTGTTCTTCCTGTGAAGATGCCTTTCTCCCTGCTTTCTTCCTCTACAAGAATTTCCTGAACAGTTCCCTCAAAACGGGAAGAGGCTTTTCGCCCTTTCTCCTGAACCAGAGCAAGAAGACGGTCAAAACGGTCTTTTACCACATCCTCAGGTACCTGATTCTCCATTTTGGCAGCAGGTGTGCCGCTTCTTTTGGAATAAATAAAGGTAAACGCAGAATCAAAATCGCATTTTTCCACAACGTCCAGAGTATCCTGAAATCCTCTTCCGTTTCTCCCGGAAAACCTACAATGATATCTGTAGTAAGGGAAATATCCGGTACGGCATTACGGATCTTGTCTACAAGCTCCAGATAGTTTTCTTTGTCATAACGGCGGTTCATGATCTTTAAGATTCGGCTGCTTCCGGACTGCATGGGAAGGTGGAGGTGATGGCACACTTTTTTGCTCTCTGCCATTGTCCGGATCAGTTCATCAGACAGATCCTTCGGATGGGAAGTCATGAAACGGATTCTCTTTAATCCTTCAATTGCTTCCACCTGTTTCAGAAGCTGTGCAAAAGTAACAGGATGTTCCAGTGTCTTTCCATAGGAATTAACGTTCTGTCCCAGAAGCATAACTTCTGTCACACCGTCAGCTACCAGACCCTTGATCTCTTCTATGATCGCCTCCGGTTCGCGACTCTTCTCTCTTCCTCTTACATATGGTACAATACAGTAACTGCAGAAATTATTGCAGCCAAACATAATATTGACACCCGTTTTAAAGGAATATTTACGGTCAGAAGGCATACCCTCCACGATTTCATCAGATTCCTTCCAGACATCAATGATCTGTCCCTCCGTATTTAAGCTTCTGTAGAAAAGCTCCGGAAACTTATGGAAGTTATGGGTACCGAAAACCAGATCAACAAAAGAATATTCTTTGTGGATCTTCTCAATTACTTCCGGCTCCTGCATCATGCAGCCAAACAATACAATCTTCAGTTCAGGATTCTTTTTCTTAATACTTTTCAGATGGCCGAGATGACCGTAAATCTTCAGATTTGCATTCTCCCGGACTGTGCAGGTGTTATAGATGACAACATCTGCATCTTCTTCTCTGGATACTTCTGTATAGCCCATACGTTTCACGATACCGGCCACTGTCTCCGTCTGCAGGGAATTCATCTGGCAGCCTGCATTCTGGATAAAGAAAGCTGGCTCCTTTTCATATTTTTCCTTCACAAGTTCTGTACATTTATTGATATATTCTAACTGTATTTTACTTTCCTGTGTATTATTCACTATTGATTCCTCATCTTTCTGTTTACAACATTTCGGGGCACTCTTTTTATCATACAGAATCTACGGCTTTATGTCAAACGCTAATCTATGTTTTTATTACTTTTTATTTTCGGATACTGTTTTTCTTTGACTGTGTGAAGGATTTATGCGTTTGCCAATATGCCGCTGTTAAGAGAGTAAAGATATTCAAGTGGAATCAGACGCAGTTCTTCATATCGTCTTTGCGGTATTCCGGAATCTCAATTGCCAGAGAGGGCTGACGGATCACTTCCGCATAAAACTGTTCCGGAGATCCCATTCTCAGGTTTTGCTCCGGCTTTTTTGACTCTCGCACCACCTGCAATCCCTTTTTCCAGACGATAGCCGGAACATTTCTGTAAATGCCTTGCCATTCTGTAATTTTTCTGATTGTAAGCAAAGCCTTTCTCCTGTCTGCAGTAAACGATCTTCCCTCTGGAATAACTGAATGTAAGCAGGCCAAGGCTTGAATATTCCTGAAAAATGCTGATCAGGGCACGAGTCTCATTCTCGCTGGCTGGCTCCTGATTCACTCTTTTCCGCTGATAATAATTTGTCGGAATTTCTGCGCAGATCAATTCCCCTGGCATTACATTCATACTCTTCCACAGGCCTGTCCTGCATTTTCAGCATTTGTCTGTGGATGGGATTATGTATGGCACTATATCCATATTCACATATCTCATAGCTGTCAGGATTCAGCATGGGGATCATACAGATACGAACCTTATCCAGAAGTTTACGAACTTTCATAATTTTCTCCGATGATCCAGTTGCTTTCATAGAATCTGCAGTAATCTTTTGCAATGGATAAAAGATATTCAGGGAGATTTCCGTCTCCGCTTTCCACTCCGCTCAGACAGATAATACAGGTATCACCCTTTCCAATCTCAAGCATGGGGATCATTCTGTCATCATGACTTCTTCCGATCACTCTGAACTGGACAAAATTTCCATATCTCTGTCCGAGTTCCCACAATGCGAAGTATATTTTTTCATAAGTTCCCATCCGTTCTGTTGACATACATTCTTTCCTCCTTTTTGGCAAATGTTCAGCAACCTGGATCAGATTCCGGATTCTGACCTGTATGGACGGCTGAATGGCTGCCTTATTATTATATATAATGAAAAGAGACAGGCCTATAAGACCTGTCTCTTAAAAATAATTGGATTATATTTACATTTCTTTTTTACGTCTTCTTATCAGTACGTAACCACCTGCAAGAACAGAAGCTGCAGCAAGAGCCAGCATAGTTCCGATCGGTGATTCATCACCTGTGGATACTGCTGATTTCGCTGTTCCGTTTGTTCCATCTGCATAGGTGGTAGGAGTTACATCTGTAGTTCCTCCATCTGTAGTTCCGTCGCCGGATCCTGTTCCGTCTCCGTTTGTTCCGTTTGCACCTGGTGTGGTAGTGGCCTGTGTCAGAGGAGCTGCCTTGACTGATAGGACAGAACTTCGGAAGCATCTGTTTCCTGCCAGTCATTTCCACTGTATACCTGTTTATTATATTTAATATAGATGGTATATGTTTTCTCTGTATCTGTATAAATACCATCTTTGCACCAATCTTCCATGATGGATTCCAATGAAGATGGATTGGAAGACATACTCCATCCTGAAGGAACCATCTTCATCTCCCTCTCCTGGATTATTATTCTGTGTACCGCACAATTACCTTGAATCATAAAAGTTTCGGATT
>ENA-OQCF01000845-OQCF01000845.1-human-gut-metagenome-genome-assembly--contig:-NODE-845-length-11120-cov-2.271082_pt1 | contig 11120 bp, 13 predicted proteins | sample MGYA00242756_ERZ504573 | MGnify/ENA primary metagenome ERZ504573 (study PRJEB26092, sample SAMD00036240) | human gut metagenome | host: Homo sapiens | study: EMG produced TPA metagenomics assembly of...
ATAAAACAGCAAAGCCAGACGGACAACGCCAATGTTCTGTCTGGCCTTGCTGTTTTTATGCCTTATGGCAACACCGCATAATTCCCGCCTTACGGCTTAAGCACCGCTCCGGCGGCTGCGGCACCTCGCTCGCCGTATCGGCACTTAGAATTATGCGGTATTGCCTTATATTTTTTTATGCGAAAATGGACGGTCAGCTCTCTTAAATTATCAAACAGCCAAAACCTGATCTAGCGGGCTTGCTGCTTTCCTTAACACTCCTTTTTGTGGATAGATACAAGTCGTCCACAGGGCAGTGCTTTAACAACTGCATGTAAAAAACAAAAACGTTCCCCGGAACCATTCTGCCTAACAGCAAACCAGTTCCGGGGAACGTTATATTATATTTTGTTTTGGCTTACCGGGTCAGCCTATCGGCTCGACTTCCGCTACGCCGCAAAAATTAGTACTTCAGCTTATCCAGGGTATCCTTGTACGGGGTATCGGCAGCAGTCTTCATCGTTGCCTGTGCCTTGTACTTGTTCAGCATCATTGCGCTGCGGGCAGGATCAGCCAACGTGCCGGCACCGGCAATGCAGCCGCCGGGGCAGGCCATACCTTCCAGCAGATAGCCGTTGTACTTGCCGGCAGCAGCCAGCTGCATCATCTTCTTGCATTCTGCCAGGCCCTGTGCGGAAACGACCTTCACTTCGCGGGTCGGGTCTTCCTTCTTGATGACATTGACGACCGCCTGTGCAACACCGCCGCTGACGGCAAAGCCGCGGCCGTCGGCACTGGCATTGTTGAAGTTATCATTCGGGTCATCCGGCAGGTCATCAAAGTTGATCTGCTTGGCTTCAAACATGCCCATCAGTTCTTCAAATGTCAGGACAAAGTCAACCTCGCTGCGCACACTGTGGCGGCTGGCTTCCAGCTTCTTTGCGGCGCAGGGGCCGACAAAGCAGATACGAGCTGCGGGGTGATCCTGCTTCAGCAGTCGGGCAGTCAGCACCATGGGGGTCATGGTCATGCTGATGCAGTCAGCAAACTTGGGGAAGTTCTTCTTGGCCATAACGCTCCATGCCGGGCAGCAGGAGGTTCCCATGAACGGGTGCTTGGAGGGAACTTCCTCCAGGAAGTCATGCGCTTCATCAATGGTGCACAGGTCAGCACCGATGGCAACTTCTGCAGTGTTGGCAAAGCCCAAGCGCTTCATGGCCTCGCGCAGTTTGGCGGGGGTCATGTTGGGGAACTGGTTGACAAAGGCAGGTGCCACGATGGCGATGACTTCATCTCCGCGCTTGATGGACTGGATCAGCTGGAAGATCTGGCCCTTATCCACGATAGCGCCGAACGGGCAGTTGACCAGGCACATACCGCAGGATACGCACTTGTTGTAATCAATATCTGCGCGGCCATGCTCGTCAGAACGAATAGCACCAACGCCGCAAGCCTTGGCGCAGGGGCGCTCCACCTTGACGATGGCGTTGTACGGGCAGGTGGTTACGCAGCGGCCGCACTTGATGCAGAGATCCTGATCAATGTGACTGCGGCCATTGCGGAAGCTGATTGCCTTTTTGGGGCAGACCTCCTGGCAGGGGTGAGCCAGGCAGCCCTGGCACATGCTGGTAACCTTTATGATCTTTTCCGGACACTTGTTACAGGCAAACTTGATAACGTTGATCAGCGGCGGCTCATAGTACTTGTCAGCAATTACGCTGTGCTCCAGGTCTTCGGTAGCGGAAACGCTCTCGGTAACCGGGCGCAGAGAAAGGCCCATAGCCAGACGGATGCGTTCAGAAACAATCGCTCTCTCCAGGAAGATGCTGCTGCGCAGCGAAGAGTCCTCGCCGGGCATGATCTTAAAGGGCAGGTCCCGGATTTCCTTCGCATAATCTGCCATTTCATTGCTCTCATAGGACATGCGGGCAACTTCGGTAAATACCTTGCGCCGAATGTCGGTTACAGGGGTATAAATGCCTCTCATTGTGCTTATGCTCCTTACACAAAACTTCTAATTGGCCGTATGTGCAAAGCCGCGGTTCGGCCCCGCACACGCACATTTGCTGGATGTGCGCCGCAATGGAAATTGCTGTTCTCCATGCTCTAAGTTAAAATAATAACGATACGGCTCCTGTTAAGATTTTACCAAGAAACCGCCTTTATTACAAGAGGAAAACCCGGAAATTCAAGAAAAAACCGCGCAAATTTTATGTTTTCCCGCCTTGTCCATCACTGTGCCTGGGCGCGGCAGCGCTTGCCGTCCCATTCACCCAGTGTTACGGTCACGATTTCACCGCTTTTGTGCCCCGGCGCATTGACCACAACTGGCAGATATTGTTTGGTGTATCCGGTGAACAAGGTGGAGGACAGTGGGGTTTCCAGCAGCACCTGTGCCGTGCGCCCCTGTGCTGCATGGGCCAGTTCTGCGCGTACCTTCTCCACAGCGGCGGTCATGCGACGGCTGCGGGATTCCTTTTCATGCTCCGGAACCTGATTCGGAAAATCGAACGCGGGCAGTTCCTTCGCGGCGAGAATAGGGGAAACATGTACTTTCAAAAAGCGCTGTCCTGCCACAAATGCCATGCTGATCCTCAAAATCCTGCTCCGTCTCACCGGGAAAGCCACAATCACATCGGTCGTAATGCTCACGTTTTCCTCGCCAAAAGCTTCTCGCAGCTTTGCGGCAACGGCGGCATACTGTTCGTGGTATAAGGGCGGCGCATGGCGCGCAGAGTCTTGCTGCTGCCGCTTTGCAGGCTCAGATGGAACTGCGGGCAAAGCTTCGGCACAGCAGCCAGGCGGCGGATATCGTCATCCGTCAGCATATCCGGGTCAAGGCTGCCCAAGCGGATGCGCTCAATGCCCGCCACAGCCGCCGCATGTTCCACCAGCTCCGCCAGGCCCGTTCCGGTATCTTTGCCATAGCTGGGCAGGCTGATTGCCGTCAGCACAACTTCACAGTAACCGGATGCCGCCAGGCGGCGCAGTTCTTCCAGAATGCTTATTTCGCTGCGGCTGCGCACCGGGCCGCGGGCGCGGGGGAATCACGCAATAAGCGCAGCGGCGGTTGCAGCCATCTTCTACCTTCACAAATGCGCGGGTGTGATCTGCAAAGCGGTCCATCGGCAGTTCTTCAAAGCTTTCGCCCTTCTGGTGCGGGCGAATGTCTACCACCTTGGTTTCCTCGCCGTTCAACACTTTTTGCACATCCTGCAAATGGCATGGCGGTTGCCGGAACCCGTTACCACATCGGCTTCTTCAATTTTAGCGGCTTCTTCCGGGAACGCCTGCGGGTAACAGCCCGTCAGAACTGTCACCGCGCCGGGGTTTTCGCGTTTGGCGCGGCGCAGCCATTTGCGGCTTTTCTGGTCGCCAAAGTTCGTCACGGTGCAGCTGTTGACCACATAAACATCCGCACCGTCTTTTTCTTCCACTACGGTAAACCCATTTTGCTCAAACAGCTGGGCCAACGCACCCGTTTCGTTCTGGTTGACTTTACAGCCGAGGGTATAAAAACAAACTCTCATCGTATTCCGTCCTTCTATTGGTTAACGCTCTATCAGTATTATAATAGAATCTGTCCATTCTGACAAGCTCCACCGCCAACACAGAAAAAGATGAGTGGTAATACCATGCGGCTGCAATAAACATCCCTTATACCGCATACAATATCACCAAAGCAAAAAACATTCTTGCCGGGCAGCGCCCGGCCAAAGACGATGGCAGGGGAGGCTTTGGTCATGAAAAAGCGGGTTGCAGCCTGATTTTGGGATTATTTTTTATCTTGAATGCGCTGCCCTGTGCAGCGCTGGATATTAACCCGGCCACCGATCGGGATTTTGATGTTCCCTGCCAGGCGGCTATCCTGATTGATGAAGATTCCGGCACAGTCTTATATGAAAAGAACGCCGACGAGTCCCGCCCTATCGCCTCCATCACCAAGATTATGACGCTGCTGTTGACCTTTGAAGCACTGGAAGCAGGGAAGGTCAGCCTGAGTGATATCGTCCCCGTATCCGAACACGCCTATCATATGGGTGGAAGCCAGATTTGGCTGGAACCCGGCGAACAGCTGACATTAGATGAAATGCTGAAAGCCATCTGTATTTCCTCCGCCAATGATGCCGCAGTAGCCGTTGCCGAATTTATTGGTGGCAGCGAGCCGGTATTTGTGGAGCGCATGACGCCCGCGCCAAAGAGCTGGGTATGCAGAGCACCACATTCCGCAACGCCTGCGGGCTGGATGAAGACGGCCACCTTTCCACCGCGCGCGATGTTGCCATCATGAGCCGGGAAATGCTGCTGAACCACCCGGAAATTGAAAATTACTGCACTGTATGGATGGATACCCTGCGCGGCGGTGCAACCCAACTGGTGAACACCAACAAACTGCTGAAAAGTTATAATGGCATCACCGGGCTGAAAACGGGAACAACCGGCAAGGCCGGTGTGTGCATCTCCGCCAGTGCATCGCGGGATGATTTGCGGCTGATTGCTGTTGTGCTGGGTTCTTCCAGCGGCAAGGAGCGCTTTGCCGCTGCCACCAGCCTGCTGGATTATGGCTTCGCTATGTTTGAAAGTGCGCTGGTTCCCATCCCGCAGACGCCCCCAAAACACTGCCCGTGCAGAAGGGTGAAGAGCCCGCGCTGGAACTATGTTACACCGCGCCGGAGCGCTGCCTGGCCGTAAAAGGGCAGGGCAGCGCCCTGCAAGCTGAAGTTGAACTTCCGCAAACGCTGGAGGCTCCCATCCGGGAAGGTTCGGTTATCGGCAGTCTAAACATCAAAAACAGCCAGGGCATTTTGCAAAGCTGCCCAATTATTGCGGCAGAATCCGTTGACGCGCGCAGTTTTAGCGGTTGTTTCCGGCGTGTTGTCAATGCTTTATGGCTTACAGCGTAAGGTTTTGTGCAAAACGAATGAAAAACGCCAGGTTTTGGCTTGACAATCAAGCGCAAAAACTGTATCATGAAGTTACTAAATTATGGATGAGGAGGATTTAAGCGATGAGTGTCAAATACAATGGCAAACATCTTGCAAAGTTTATCCGTCCCGAAGAATATGATACGATCTTCCCGCAGGTCGAGCTTGCCCACCAGCAGTTGGAATCCCGTTCCGGTGCTGGCAATGATTTTTTGGGCTGGCTGGACCTGCCTGTTAATTATGACAAGGAAGAGTTCGCCCGTATCAAGGAAGCAGCCAAAAAGATCCGTGAAGATTCCGATGTGCTGCTGGTCGCCGGTATCGGCGGCTCTTACCTGGGCGCACGCGCTGTTGTCGAAGCAGTCAAGGGTCTGTATCACAACGATACCGAGGACGACCTGAAGATTTATTTCTGCGGTAACACAATTTCTCCCACTTACCTGAACGACATCATTAAGGTGACCAAGGGTAAGCGTTTCTCCATCAATGTTATTTCTAAATCCGGTACCACCACCGAAACCGCTCTGGCGTTCCGCGTTCTGCGCAAGTTGCTGGAAGATTCCGTTGGCCCGGAAGAGGCGAACAAGCGTATTTATGCCACCACTGACCGTGCCAAAGGCACCCTGAAGCAGCTGGCTGATGCACAGGGCTGGCCGACCTTTGTTGTTCCTGATGATGTTGGCGGCCGTTACTCTGTTCTGACTGCCGTTGGTCTGCTGCCCATCGCCTGTGCCGGTATCGACATTGATGCCCTGATGAAAGGTGCTGCTGATGCCCGCGAAGCTTACAACGTTTGCAGCAAGGATAACGATGCTTATCGTTATGCGATGACCCGCAACATCCTGTACCGCAAGGGCAAGGTTGTGGAAACCCTGGCCGCTTTTGAGCCCGACTTTACCATGATGAACGAATGGTACAAGCAGCTGTTTGGCGAAAGCGAAGGCAAAGACCAGAAAGGTCTGATGCGACTTCCTGCATCTTCTCGACTGACCTGCACTCCATGGGCCAGTTCCTGCAGGATGGTAGCCGCACGATGTTCGAGACTTATGTCGATATCAAGAATACCCGTGAGGATTTTTACATTGAACCGCTGGAAGGCAACTTTGATGGTCTGAATTTCCTAGCTGACCAGAACATGAGCGTTGTAAACCGCAAGGCCATGGAAGGCACCATTCTGGCCCATAATGATGGCGGCGTGCCGATCGGCGTGATTGAAGTAGATTCTCTGGATGCTTATAATGTTGGCTACCTGATTTACTTCTTCTGGAAAGCATGCGCTGTTTCCGGTTATCTGCTGAGCGTCAATCCGTTTGACCAGCCCGGCGTGGAAAGCTACAAAAAGAACATGTTTGCCCTGCTTGGCAAACCTGGTTATGAGGATCGCAAAGCGGAGCTGGAGGCAAAGCTTGGCTAATGCCTGTTTCCGCTTCAATATAAAGGAGGTCACTTCTTATGATTAAACTGATCGTTGGCGCCAAAGGCTCCGGCAAAACCAAGACCATGATCGATATGATCAACAACGCAACCAAGACCACTTCCGGCAACATCGTTGTTATTGAGAAGTCCATGAAACTTACCACCGAGATTAACCACGCAGCCCGCCTGCTGGACGCCGATGAATACGACATCAACGGCGCTGATATGCTGTACGGTTTTGTTGCTGGTGTTCTGGCTGGTAACTATGATATCACCGAACTGTTCATTGACGGCATCCTGAAAATCGTTGACCACAACATGGATGCAGCCGCCAAGGTCCTGGCTGAGATTGATAAGATTGCAGGCAATAGTGTTGAGGTTGTTGTGACCGTATCCGCTGATCAGGCTTCTCTGCCGGAAGGCATCAAGAAGTACCTGTAAAAGCATTGTCCTTTAAGTAACTGGGGGCAGGCGCTGCAAGAGCCTGCCCCTTTGGTATGCCGTGCAAAAGCAGTGGCTTTTGCCGCAATACAGCTGCCCATCCGATTGAAAAGAGTGGGAAAATCAAATTCTTTTACTTTTTTCTGTTTTTTTGTTGACAAGATGGGTCGACTTGTGTATACTAGATAAGCAACCTTTTGAGGTGTAACTATGCGCTTTGATATTCGGAACTATTTCAAAACGGGCAAAAACGCCCTATACAGCGCAATTTTCTGAAGATTTCTCCACAGAAAATTTTGATGGAAGTGTGATCCGCGAACCGGTCACAGGTTCTTTTCAGGCTGTGCCCACTGCTGATGGTGTGGTCATGCAGCTGACGATTGCCGCTGAAACCGATGCCGAATGTGCACGTTGCCTTACACCCATTCACCAGAGTTATAATTTTAGTGTGGATTATTTTGTCAAAGAGCGTGAGCTTGATGACCCGGACTTTGAGTTACCGCTGGATGAAAAAGGTTGCTTGGATATACGGGAGCTCGTGTACCAGGAATTGATTTTCAAAATTCCGCGGGTACTTTTATGTAGCCCCGATTGTCAAGGCCTATGCCCCATCTGTGGCAAAAGGAAGGCGGCAGGATGTAACTGCCAACCGGCAGACGAAGCTGCCCCTGCAGATGCCCGGCTTAGCATATTAAAACAACTGCTTAGTTGAATTTCACCAAGGAGGTGCTTAAAAATGGCAGTACCCAAGAGAAAACAATCCAAAGCCCGTCGCGATAAACGCCGTTCTAACGTTTGGAAGCTGGAGGCTCCTACGCTGGTGAAATGTCCTCAGTGTGGCGAACTCAAGGTGCCCCATCAGGTTTGTGGCAAGTGTGGCTACTACAAGGGCGTCGAAGTTGTCAAGGTTAGCAAAGAGGCTTAATTGCTTCTTAAAGGGAGGGGCTGTGCCTCTCCCTTTTTCTTGTTTATCCCCATTTTTTATTCTGCCGGAAAGGAGCTGCCACCATGCCGCTGCATCTTGTTAGTGTTGATGAACATTCCCCCGCACAGCGTTTGGGCTTGGAACCTGGCTGTACGCTGTTGGCCATTGATGGTAACCCCCTGAACGATGCATTGGACTATCAGTTCTATACCTCTGCGCCGCATTTCACTCTGACGATCTGCCAGAATGGTGCACAGCAGCAAATTTCTGTTGAAAAAGGGGAATATGAGCCTTTCGGCTGCAATTTCAAAACATACCTTGGTGATGAAAAGCACAGTTGTGCTAACCATTGCATGTTCTGTTTTATTGACCAGCTGCCCCCTGGTATGCGGGAACCGCTTTACTTTAAGGATGACGATGAACGTCTTTCCTTTTTGTATGGCAATTATATCACGATGACCAACCTGACGGACCGTGAGGTTGAGCGCATTATCAAGCTGCATATCAGCCCTATTTTCATCTCGGTGCACACCACCCAACCCCCAGCTGCGTACGCATGATGGCAAACAAGCGCGCAGCCGAAACCCTGCGCTATCTGGACGTGTTTGCCAAAGGCGGCATTGATATGAACTGCCAGCTGGTGTTATGCCGCGGCATCAATGATGGAGACGAGCTACGCCGCACGCTGGACGACCTGTTGCGGCTACGGCCGCAGGTGGAAAGTATTGCTGCCGTGCCCGCCGGTGTAACAGCCTACCGCAAGGGGCTGTTTAAGCTGACGCCTTACGACCAGCAGTCCGCCGCCGAAACGCTGGACATCATGGAGGAATATTGTGCCCGCTGCCGGAAACAGTACGGCCGCAGTGTTGTTTACCCCAGTGATGAATGGTATCTGCTGGCGGGGAGGGAAGTTCCCCCTGCTGAATTCTATGACAACTATGACCAACTGGAAGACGGCGTTGGCATGTGGCGGATGTATCATGATTCCTTCTGGGATGAACTGCAGTTCCCACGCAGCAATGTGGAACCGCGCAGCATTGATGTTGTGACCGGAACCCTTGCCGCGCCGCTTATCCGCGAAATGGCAGAAGCCACCCATGCCAAATACCCGCAGATTTCTGTTACCGTACACGCCATCCAGAACGATTATTTTGGCGGCACTGTCAGCGTTGCGGGCCTTGTGACGGGAACGGATATCATCAAGCAATGCAAGGGCAATTTGAGCAGCAATATTCTTTGTGTTCCCGAAGTGATGCTCCGGGACGAAAAAGACCGCTTTTTGGATGATCTCACAGCCAAGCAGCTGGGGGAGGCCCTTGGCTGTGAGATTGAGGTTATCCCAACCGATGGTGCCGGTGGGTGCAAAGCTTACCTTGGGGAACTGAAGCCAAAACCCAAACGCAAAAAACTGCATTTTTCTTTTGGTGGGCGGTAATCCCGCCCGTATTTGCGGTGCAAACCGCATAAACTTTATTATGTAAGGAGGCATTTGACTATGGCAAAACCGATCGTAGCCATCGTTGGCCGCCCCAATGTGGGCAAGTCAACGCTTTTTAACAAGCTGACCGGCCAGCGCCTTGCCATTGTGGAAGATACGCCCGGCGTTACCCGCGACCGTATTTTCTGTGATTGCGAATGGTGCGGCCATAAGTTCCTGCTGGTTGATACCGGCGGCATTGAGCCCAACATTGACGACGGCCTGCTGGCCCATATGCGGGAACAGGCCCAGATCGCCATTGATTCCGCGGATTGTATTATCATGGTGGGCGAAATTGGCGCTGGCGTTACCGCCCAGGACCAGGATATTGCCGGTATGCTGATGCGCAGCGGCAAGCCTGTGATTCTGGCAGTCAACAAGTGTGATAAAGTCGGCGAACCGCCGATGGAGCTGTATGACTTCTACAGTCTTGGCATTGGCGATGTCGTGCCGATTTCCAGCGTTCATGGCCATGGTACCGGCGACCTGTTAGATACCGTGTGTGAGAACCTGCACTTTGATGACAACGATGAGGAAGAAGAGGACCGTATTCCTGTTGCCGTCATTGGCCGCCCCAACGTGGGCAAATCCAGCCTGATCAACCATATTTTGGGCGAAAACCGCCTGATTGTTGCCAATGAGGCAGGTACCACCCGTGATGCCATTGATACCATGGTGGAAAACCAGTACGGCAAGTTTATCTTTACCGATACCGCCGGTCTGCGCAAGCGCGGCAAGGTGGAAAGCGGTGTGGAGCGCTACAGCGTGCTGCGCAGCCTGGCTGCTGTGGAACGCAGCCGCGTGTGCGTTATCATGATTGATGCAACCGTCGGCTTTACGGAGCAGGATTCCAAGGTTGCCGGTTATGCCCATGACCAGGGCAAGGCCTGCATTATTGCTGTAAACAAGTGGGATGCCGTTGAAAAAGACAGCTACACCATGGACAAGATGCGCAAGCAGCTGGAAGAGGATTTCAGCTTTATGTCTTATGCGCCCATCCTGTTCATCAGCGCAAAAACCGGTCAGCGGCTGGACAAACTGTTTGAAACCATCCAGTATGTGGACGTGCAGAACGGCACCCGCATCCCGACCGGCGCATTGAACGAGATGCTGGCGCGCTCTACGCGCGTGTGCAGCCGCCCTCTGATAAGGCAAGCGCCTCAAGATTTTCTATATCACCCAAAGCTCCACCCGCCCGCCCGCCAACATTTGTTGCGTTCGTCAACCAGAAAGCGTTGTTCCATTTTTCTTACCAGCGCTATATCGAAAACCAGATTCGGGAAAACTTTGGCCTGACCGGTACACCGATGCGCCTGCTGATTCGTGAGCACGGCGATGGTTCGGCACGCTGAGGACCACGAGGGGGAGAACAGATGGTTCATTTGATGGAAGCCTGCCTGCTTACAGCATTGCAGGCCTATCTGTTGGGAAGCCTGCTGTTTGGCGTTTTGGTTTCCAAACTTTTTTACCACGATGATGTCCGCCTGCATGGCAGCGGCAACGCCGGCATGACCAACGTGCTGCGCACCTATGGCAAGCTGCCCGCAGTGATCACTACCATCGGCGATGTGGGCAAAAGTGTGGTTGCCGTCAAGCTGGGGCAGTTTATCTTTGATTCGTTGCTGTCCGGCACCGGGGCTGATTTCCAGCCGCTTTTGCAGCCGATCTGCGGCGCTTACCTTGCCGCCATCTTCTGCATGCTGGGCCACAGCAAGCCTGTCTTTTTTGGCCTGCGCGGCGGCAAAGGCGTGCTGGTTGGTGCCGGTGCTGCGTTAGCCACCGAACCGATTGCCTGCCTGGTGCTTTTGGTAATCTTTCTGGTTGAAGTTGCTATCACCCACATTGTCAGCCTGGGCAGCATTATTATTGCTGCACTGTATCCTGTGCTCACGCTCTGCTACTGGCTCTGGAAGGGCACCGATGCTGCATCCCTTATGTTCATCACGGTATGTTGCGT
>ENA-OQCF01000846-OQCF01000846.1-human-gut-metagenome-genome-assembly--contig:-NODE-846-length-11110-cov-5.428754_pt1 | contig 11110 bp, 12 predicted proteins | sample MGYA00242756_ERZ504573 | MGnify/ENA primary metagenome ERZ504573 (study PRJEB26092, sample SAMD00036240) | human gut metagenome | host: Homo sapiens | study: EMG produced TPA metagenomics assembly of...
GACCGTCATCACCAGCGCATCCCAGCTGTGCACGCTGCCCATTCAGGGCATCTGTCAGGGCGGACAGCCGGTGATGAGCTTCAACTTCGGCGCAGGCAAGAGGCCCGCGTCAAGGAAGCCTTCCGTTTTCAGCTGACGCTGTGCGGGGCTTACACCTGCTTGTTCTGGCTGTTGATGATGCTGTTTCCCGGCGCGGTGGCGGGCATTTTCACCTCGGACACCGCACTGATCCAGTACACCACGTGGGCCATGCGCATTTACATGGCGGGCATTTTTGCCATGGGCTTCCAGATCGCCTGCCAGCAGAGCTTTATGGCGCTGGGGCAGGCTAAGGTCAGCCTGCTGCTGGCCTGCCTGCGCAAGATCATTCTGTTGATCCCCCTCATCTTCATTCTGCCGCATGTTCTGCCGGATGCAGTGTTCGGCGTGTTTCTGGCCGAGCCGGTCAGCGACATTCTGGCCCGCCACCATCGACCACCACCACCTTCTTTGCCCGGTTCGATAAGATCCTCGACCGCGGTGCGGCAAAGGTTTGATTTTTTTGTATGCAGAAAGGGCATCTGCCGTTGGCAGATGCCCTCGCTGTTTATTCGGGAAACCCTGACCGGCACTGAAAAATCAGTCCATGTTCAGAGCGCTCTTGAGGTTGTTTTTGTAGATATCGGCCTTGGCACCGTAGATGATCTGCACACCATCTGCGACCTGAATGACGCCGTTTGCACCCGTCTTCTGCTTCCAGTCAGTATCCGGCATAACGAGAGCCTTGTCTTTGACTTTGACGCGCAGTCGAGTAAAGCAGGCATCCACATGCTGGATATTGTCTGCACCACCCAGACCTTCAATGATGGTCGCCATCATCTCGTCGCTCATTTTCTTGTCCAGCTTCTTGACCTCCTGGCCATCATCTTCGCGGCCGGGAGTCTTGTAGTTGAACTTGGTGATCATGAAGCGGAAGGTGAAATAGTACAGGAAGAAGCAGGGAATGCCAATGATGAACACCCAGATCCAGTTAGAGCCTTTATCCGCCTGCATGATGCCATTGAAGATCGTGCTCAGGAAAGGGCCGCCGAAGGAACTGGGCCCCGGGATATTCACCTTGCAGATGTAAGTCAGCAGGTAGGCCAGACCTGCATAGCCAGCGTGCACCACGAACAGCAGCGGAGCCGCAAACAGGAAACTGTACTCAATGGGCTCGGTGATGCCAGTGAAGATGGAGGGGATGATGGCTGCGATCAGCAGCGCCTTGACCTGAGGCTTACGCTCCGGCTTTGCGCAATGGTACATGGCCAGAGCCGCACCGGGCAGACCAAACATAGCAAAAATAACCTTGCCGTTCATGATAAAGCGGGTAATGTTCACGTCAAACATGGCATCCGGAGAAGCCAGCATGGCGTTGTAAATGTTCACTGCGCCTTCATACAGCGTGCCATCAATGACCATGGAACCGCCAAGGTTTGTGAAGAAGAACGGAGTGTAAATAAAGTGATGCAGGCCAAAAGGCAGCAGCGCACGCTCTGCCAGACCATAGATCACACTGCCTGCCATGCCAGTGTCATAAATGATCTCGCCCATGAAGCCCAGACCGGTCTGAACGAAGGGCCACACCACAGACATTACCAGACCCAGCGCAGAGCAGGCCAGCAGCGAGATCATCGGCACGAATTTTGTGCCTGAGAAGATGCCCAGAACCGGCGGCAGCTGAATATTATAGTATTTGTTATGCAGCTTTGCAACCAGCAGACCCACCAGAATACCGCCGAATACACCGGTGTCAAGCGAAGCGATGCCCATGACCATGGACTGGCCGGTCTTCATCGCCGCAGGGTCCAGAATGCCCAGACTGGTCAGCAGGATATTCATCACATTGTTCATGGCGAGGAAACCGATCACGCTGGACAATGCCGCGATGCCCTTTTCCTTTTCTGCATAGCCGATGGCAACGGAAACAGCAAAAATGATTGGAAGATAGGAGTTAATGGTATTGCCCATGGCCTTGAGCAGATTAAAGAACAGCTTGACATAGGTATTGCCCAGAACCGGCCACAGTGCCACAATGTTCTTTGTCGTGAACGCAGAGCCAATGCCCACCAGAATACCTGCGATGGGCAGGATCATGACAGGCGTCATTAGAACTTTTCCCAGTTTCTGGAACTGTGAAAAGGTAACTTTCTTCTCTCTCTTCTCCATGATTTACCTCCTGAGGATCTCAGTGCAGTTCGGGCCAGTAGCCTTATTGGCTTCGATCATCTTATCCAGGATCTTGCGTGCCACCTTGGCAGAGGGAACTGTCTTGTTCATCGTGAATGCTTCCAGTGCCTTCTGGTAGGAGTGTTCAAAATAAGCATCCACGATCAGCTTTTCCGAAGAGACCTGCTGCATCATCATGCCCAGCTGGAACTGGGGGATATTGCCGATGGTAACAGGCTCCGGGCCCCACTTGCGCAGGTAGCAGGGAACTTCCACCATGGCATCATACGGCATCTGCGGGATGCAGCCCTTGTTTTCCACAATGACCAGATAGCGGTCCGCATTGTTATAGGCAATGGAGCATGCCACATCCACAATAAAATCGCCAAAAGCATTGAACAGATTCAGGTTTGCTTCCTTCTTGCCGCCGCTCTCGCGGATCAGCTTTGCCTGCTCGATCATGTCCTTCTCACGGCCATCCATGACCATGTTGGCACGCGTGTAGTTGGGATCCATATCCTCGGCGCTTTCCTTGGCATACAGATAGTACTGCAGGTAGGTATTGGGCAGATACTCCGGGAAGTCGGTGAGGATTTCCTTAAAGTTTTCCCATGTGTGGCGCCAGGAAGGATCGGAGTGGTGCTTATCATGAGAAGCAGCCAGACCGAACTTCATGATCTTTTCCTTCAGTTCCGGCATACGGTCCACACCGCTCTTGTCGTACAGGTGGGTCCACCAGCCAAAGTGGTTCAAACCAAAGTAGACCGGGTCCACATCGTTGTATTTTTCCAGACCCAGCATCTTTGCGAAGGACAGCATGATGGCTACCGGCATATCGCAGATGTTCAGGATCTTATAGTTGTTGTACTTGCGGCGGGTGGCCTCAGCCACGATCGCAGCAGGGTTGGAGTAATTGATAATCCATGCCTCGGGTGCGTACTTGCGCACATCGTCGATCACCTGGAACACGCCGGGGATGGAACGCAGGCCGTATGCCATGCCGCCGGGGCCGCAGGTCTCCTGACCCACAACGCCAAACTCCAGCGAGATCTTCTCGTCCTTCTCCCGCATTTCCATGCCGCCCTGACGGATCTGAGCAAAGGCAAAGTCAATATCGGTGTAGGCCTTTTCCGGGTCCGTGGTGGTGAAGTAGACGCACTCCGGATCCAGCTTTGCGATCAGCGAGCCGCACAGGGTATCGACCAGCTCCAGACGATCCGGGTCAATATCGTACAGCACCAGCTTTTTCAGCGGGAAGCGGTCAAGATTTGCAATCAGGCTCTGGATAATGCCGGGGGTATGGCTGGAGCCGCCGCCGACAATAACAACTTTAAATCCTTCCATTTTTGAAACCTCACATTCGTTTTGCGATCATGTTTCTGATTTTACCCTTGCGCGCGCTTTGGAGAGTGACTATAATATAATCGATATGAACATTTTTTTAAAGGCGTTTTGAAAGTTTTGAACCAGTTTGCCCAAGTTGAAACAATTCCAGAGTCTGAAAATATTTTCACACCTGCTAACTTTCTTCAAAGCCTTCCCGCCGGAGGACATCATGGACTTTTTCACCCGCATTGCAGAACACACGCCCCAGCTGAACAAAAACGATAATGAGCTTCTTTCTTACTGCATTCGCAACCACACCGAGATCGCCAATCTCAAGGTGACGGAACTTGCGGACCGGTTGTTCATCTCACCGGCTTCTGTCGTCCGCTTTTGCAAGAAGCTCGGTTTCAGTGGTTATTCCGATTTTAAGGCATCTTTGCGCATGGATCTGTTTGAGCCGGAGGAAATGCCGCGAAAGTCTCACCCGACCGACTTTTTCCGGGATATCCACAAAACCATCGAGATGGTTCCGGAGGAGACCGTAGAGCGTATCGTAGAGCTGATCCACTGCAGCCGCCGCATTGAGCTGTATGCCGTAGGTAGCAGCAGAATGCCCGGCTCCGAACTTGCAAAGCGGCTGCAGACCATCGGCAAGGCCGCCTTCTGTTACGATGACAGCACCCTGATGAATATCAGCGCCCGGCAGCTGACTTCCGATGATCTGGTTTTGGCCCTTTCCATTTCCGGCGAAACAAGTCTGATCATTGCCGCTGCAACGGTTGCCAAAAGCCGTGGTGCCGCATTGGTTTCTTTTACAAATCTCGGCAGCAATACCTCAGCGGCATGGCAGATGAAAACCTGTATGTCAACGCCACAAACTTTGTGTGCTCCGGCCTTCCGGTGCAGTCCCGCGTACAGCTGCTGATGCTGTGCGAATACCTGTTCTTCCGCTACATAGAGACCTATGGGGACGAGCGCCAGCAAAGTATCGGTTGACACCATTTCACCGCAGCGCACAGCCAACGCTCTATTCCACCAACAAATCTCCCACGATAAAAACAGGGCCGCCGCACAAACGATGTGCGGCGGCCCTGTTGGCGTTCTGTTTTTATTTCCCCGCCAGAAGAATGGCCAGCACGGCTTTCTGCACGTGCAGGCGGTTCTCGGCTTCATCGAAGATTTCCGGTGCGTGCTGCTCGAACACCGCCGAGGAGATCTCCTCACCCGGTGGGCGGGCAGGCAGTGCAGCACCATGACATCGGGCTTGGCGCTTTCCAGCAGCTTGCTTGTGAGCTGATAGCCCACAAAATCCCGCAGGCGCTGCTCACTTTCCGGCGTGCCGGGCTGGGCGGTGTTCCACACGGCCGTTGCCACCACGTCGGCATCCTGAATACCCTCGGCAGGGTCTGCGGTCAGGTGGAAGGCGCTGCCGTACTTGTGGGCGAACATCAGCACATCCGCCGCCGGGCGGTAGCTCTGCGGGCAGACGCAGGTGACCTGCATCCCAGCCAGCAGTCCGCCCACGATGAGGCTGTTTGCCATGCTGCTGCCGTCGCCGACAAAGCAGAGCTTCCGGCCCGCAAGGCTGCCCCGGCGCTCCCGAATGGTCATCAGGTCGGCCAGCACCTGGCAGGGATGGGCGTAATCCGTCAGGCCGTTGATCACCGGCACACCGGCCAGCTCGGCAAACTCTTCCAGATCGCTCTGGCGGTAGGTGCGCCACACCACGCAGTCGTAGTAGCGGCCCAGCACTCGGGCGGTGTCCTTGAGGGGCTCGCCGCGCCCGGCCTGCAGCTCGGCGGTGTTCATGTAGTTGCCCAGACCGCCCAGCTGGTACACACCCACCTCAAAGCTGGTGCGGGTTCGTGGATGCCTTGGAGAACATCAGGGCAACCGTCTTTCCTGCCAGCAGCGGGGCCGTGCCGCCCAGCTTCTGCTGTGCCTTGAGTTGATCGGCACATCCAGAATGTGGGTCAGCTCGGCAGGGGAGAGGTCGCTCATTTTCAGCAGATTTTTCATGCCTGCTCCTTCGGAGCCGTCGGCTCCATCTTGCCCAGCACATCGCTCAGGATCTCCAGCGCCATGTCCACATCGTGCTCGCTGAGGGTCAGCGGCGGCAGCAGGCGCAGGCGGGTCTTGGCTGTCAGCACCAGCAGGCCCGCTTCGCGGCAGGCGGCCAGCACATCTGCGGCCTTGAGGTCGTAGAACTCGATGCCCACCATCAGGCCGATGCCGGAAATGCTCTTGACATGGGGCAGCTTTGCGATGCCCGCGCGCAGCTGGACGGCGCGCTCGTTGACATTGGCAAGGAAGCTCTGGTCCATGCGGTCCACCACCACGTTGGCACCGGCGCAGACCACCGGGTTGCCGCCGAAGGTGGAGCCATGGGTGCCGGGGCCCATGCCCTCGGCCACCTTTTCGTTCATCAGCACTGCGCCGATGGGCAGGCCGCCGCCCAGACCCTTGGCCAGCGTGACCACGTCCGGCTTGAGGTTGTAGTGCTCGCAGCACAGGAAGGTGCCGGTGCGGCCCACGCCGGTCTGCACCTCGTCCACGATGAGCACAAGATCTTTTTCGTCGCAGAGCTTGCGCACGGCCTGCACGTAGTCCGGGTCCAGCGCCATCACACCGCCCTCGCCCTGAATGAGTTCCAGCATCACGGCGCAGGTGGTGCGGTCCACCAGCTCCTCCAGCGCTTCGATATCGCCTGCCGGAGCATACAGGAAGCCCTCGTTGAAGGGGCCGAAGTAGTTGTGGAACACCTCCTGACCGGTGGCGGTCAGGGTGGCGATGGTGCGGCCGTGGAAGCTGTTCACCAGCGTGATGACCGTGGTGCGGTCCTTGCGGTAGTGGTCCACGCTGTACTTGCGCGCGGCCTTAATGGCACCCTCGTTGGCCTCGGCACCGGAGTTGCCAAAGAACACCTTGCTCATGCCGGTGCGCTTGCACAGCTTTTTGGCCAGCTTGCCGCAGGGCGCGGTGTAGTAAAGGTTAGAGGTATGCTGCAGCTTGTGGGCCTGCTCCGAGACGGCTTCGGCCCAGTCCAGATCACAGTAGCCAAGGCTGTTCACGCCAATGCCGCTGGTAAAATCCAGATACTGCTGGCCCTCTGGGCCTGCGGCGCGCAGGCCGTGGCCTTTTTCCAGCACAATAGGGTTGCGGTTATAGGTGTGCAGGACGTATTCGTTGTCCCGCTTGATGACTTTTTCAGAATCCATAGGTGTACCCTCCTGTGAACAGAAACTGTGAACAGAAAACCCTCTCAGGCGCTTTCGCGCCAGAAAATGCTGGCAAAGGCTTGAGAGGGTCATTTTTCTTATTATACCGCCTGCACGGCACCTGCGCAATGCTTATTCGCGGTGGCTGCGGCGGTAAAAGCGGGTGCCGGAGCCGCGGTTGGAGAACAGCTCCAGCAGGATGGAGTGGGGCACGCGTCCATCGATGATGACCGCCTCGTGCACGCCCTGATAGATGGCATCGGCCATGCCGCCGATCTTGGGGATCATGCCGCCCGCAATGATGCCGGCGGACTTATAGCCCTCGATCTCGGACACCTCCACCTCGGGGATGAGGGTGCTCTCGTCGTCCTTATCCCGCAGCAGGCCCGCGATATCGGTCATGGATACCAGCTTCTCCGCTTTCAGCGCAATCGCGATCTGCGCAGCGGCGGTGTCGGCGTTCACGTTGTAGGCCTGACCCAGATCGTCCATGCCCACCGTGGCGATCACGGGAATGAAGCCGCCGTCCAGCAGGCTTGCGATCAGGGTAGCGTCCACATGCACGATCTCGCCCACATGGCCCAGCTGGGGGTCCAGCTCGGTGCAGCGCAGCATCTGGCCGTCCATGCCGCACAGGCCCACGCCGCGGCCGCGCAGCTTTGCCACCAGATCCTTGTTCACCTTACCGGCCAGCACCTGCTGCACGATCTCCATGGTGGCATCGTCAGTCACGCGCAGACCGTTTGCGAAATGGCTCTCCACGCCCACTTTCTTCAGCATCTCGTTGATGGCCGGGCCGCCGCCGTGCACCAGCACCACGCGCACACCCAGCAGGGTAAGGGTGACCAGATCGTTCATGACGGCATTTTTCAGTTCTTCGTTGATCATGGCATTGCGCCGTACTTTACCACCATGGTCTTTCCGTGATACTTCTGGATGTAGGGTGTCGCCTCAGAGAAAAGGCGCGCCATTTCTTCGTTTTTCATAAGATTTCCTCTGAACCCTCTCAGTCAATGCCTTGCGGCATTGCCAGCTCCCCCGAGAGGGGGAGCTTTTGCCGGACGGGTCACTTTATTTCATAAAATCAGCTGCTTGTCGTTCGTTTTAAGCTCCCCCTTCGGGGGAGCTGGCGCGCAGCGCCTGAGAGGGTTATCAGGTGCGGTAGTCGCCGTTGATCTTGACGTAATCGTAGGTCAGATCGCAGCCCCATGCCTTTGCGGATGCATCGCCGGTGCCCATGTCCACCTTGACCAGCACATCGTGCTCAGCCAGCACCTTGGCAGCTTCGTCCTCGCTGTAGGGGTGGTAGGCGGCGTTTTCGCACACATACACCTCACCGGCCTTGCTGGAAAGCCACACGCAGACCTTATCAATGGAGAAATCGCCGGGGGTGTAGCCGATGGCGCACAGGATGCGGCCCCAGTTGGCATCGCGGCCGAACACTGCGGCCTTGAACAGGTTGGAGCACACCACGCTGCGGCTGACGGCACGGGCGGTCTTCAGGTCGGGGGCGTGGGTCACTTCGCAGGTGATGAGGTGGGTGGCACCCTCGCCGTCACCGGCGTGCTCGGCACACATGTGCTCTGCAATGGCGGTGAGCGCGGCAACAAAGGCTTCGTAGTCCGCGTTCTCCTCGCAGATCTCCGGGTTGCCTGCAAGGCCGGAAGCCATGATGATCAAGGTATCGTTGGTGGAAGTGTCCAGATCCACGCTCATCTGGTTGTAGGTGCCGGGCACCACGGTCTTGAGGGCCTTTTCCAGCAGGATGGGCGAGACCGCCGCATCGGTGGTGTAGAAGGCCAGCATGGTGGCCATGTTGGGGGCGATCATGCCGCTGCCCTTGCCAATGGCACCCACCGTGCAGGTCTTGCCGCCCAGCTCGAACTGGATGGCGTATTCCTTTTTGTGGGTGTCGGTGGTCATGATGGCGGTGGCGGCATCGGTGCTGCCCTGCTCGTCCGCAGCCAGCTTTGCGGCGGCGGCAGGGATGCCCCGGGCAAAGGGGTCGATGACCATGGGCTGACCGATGACACCGGTGGAAGCGGGCAGAACGTCCTGCGGGTCGATGCCCAGCTCCTTGCCCACCAGCTCACAGCATTCTTCGGCCAGAGCCACGCCGTTGGCGGCGCAGGTGTTGGCGTTGCCGCTGTTCACGATGATCGCCTGTGCGTAGCCGTCCTTCAGGTGGGCGCGGTCCACCTTGATGGGTGCGCCGCAGACCTTGTTGGTGGTGTACACACCGGCGGCGGCACAGCGCACGTCCGCCTTGATGAGTGCCAGATCGTATTTTTCTGCATGGTTTGCGCGGATGCCGCAGTGCACGCCAGCCGCTGCAAAACCCTTGGGCGCGCAGATGCCGCCCGCAACTTCTTGATACTGCATAATGATCTTCCTTTCCCACAAAGAAATACTTCTCACTCGAACGGGCTAGCCTCTCAGCTCACATACGCTCGCCAGCTCCCCCAAAGTGGGAGCCCTTGGCAGTCCACGCAAACTTCATCTTTTTGCCAAGGCCTCTCCCTTTGGGAGAGGTGGATTTGCGAAGCAAAGACGGAGAGGGCGAGGACGCTGCCCGTGTACGAGCCATCTTTATTCCAATCCTTCGGTCTCTTCCAGCCCCAGCATCAGGTTCATGCACTGGACGGCCGCGCCGGAAGAGCCTTTGCCCAGATTATCGAACAGGGAGACCAGCATCATCTGGTCGCCTGCAGCGTTCACGGTCATGTACAGCTCCATGCGGTCGGTACCGGCCATGGCATTGGAGTACAGGCCGTTTTCCGGCAGGGCTTCGTTCAGAGCGTGCACCTTGACGGTGGCAGCATCCTTGTAATATGCCGCAATGCCCTCGGCCACCTGTTCGGCGGTGCTGCCGCCAGCGTCAGATCCAGCGGCACCAGCACCTGCATGCCGCAGTAATAGTCACACACCACCGGCACGAACATGGGGGTGTGGGCAAGGCCGCTGATCTTCTGCATTTCCGGCAGATGCTTATGGGCAAGGCCCAGACCGTAGCTCTTGGGTGCATCCAGCTTGCTGTGCACCGGGCGGTCAACGCTCTCGTACTCGGCGATCATCTTTTTGCCGCCGCCGGAGTAGCCGGAGATGCCGGTACAGCTGAAGGGATAATCGGCCGGTGCAAGGCCCAGCTCCACCAGCGGGCGGGCAATGCTGATAAAGCCGCTGGCATAGCAGCCGGGCACCGCCACGCGGCAGGAATTTTTGATTTTTTCCTTCTGGCCCGCCAGCTCCGGGAAGCCGTAGTCCCATGCGGCATCGGTGCGGAAGGCGGTGGAGGTGTCCAGCACCTTCACGTCCGGGCGCAGCAGAGGCATGACCTCTTTGGAAGCGGCATCCGGCAGGCAGAGGAAGGCGAGGTCGGCAGAGTTGATCACCTTCGCGCGCTCGTTCACATCCTTGCGGCCCTCTGCGGAAATGGAAAGCAGCTCGATCTCCGGGCGTTGTGCCAGACGGTCGGCAATGCGCAGGCCGGTGGTGCCGGAAGAGCCATCAATAAAAACTTTCACGCTCATGCGTTCTTTTCCTCCCACGCATCCAGCTGTGCGTTTGCCAGTGCGATCTGGTTGTTCACGCTGGCTTCGCTGGGGCCGCCGTAGCTGGTGCGGCCTTCGCAGCACTTGACCAGATCAATGGCATCATAGATATCGTTCTCGAACAGAGCGCTGTAGCCCTTGAACTCGTCGAGGGTCAGCTCTTCAAGGGTCTTGTCCTTTGCGATGCAGTCGGACACCATGCAGCCGGTCAGCTTGTAGGCATCGCGGAAGGGCATCCCCTTCTTGGTGAGGTAGTCGGCGCAGTCGGTGGCGTTGATAAAGCCCTTGGCGGCGGCGCGGCGCATGTTGGCCGGAATGGTCTTCATGGTGTCCAGCATGGGAGTGACCGTCTTCAGGCACAGCTCCAGCGTATCCACTGCGTCGAAGATAGCTTCCTTATCTTCCTGCATGTCCTTGTTGTAGGCGAGGGGAATGCCCTTCATCATCACCAGCAGGGTGTTCAGGTCGCCGTAGACGCGGCCGGTCTTGCCGCGGATCAGCTCGGTAACATCCGGGTTCTTCTTCTGCGGCATGATGGAAGAGCCGGTGGTAAAGGCATCGTCCAGCTCAATGAACTTGAACTCCCAGCTGCACCAGAGGATGATCTCCTCGGAAAGCCGGGACAGGTGCATCATGCAGATGGAGATGGCGTTTGCCAGCTCGATGCAGAAATCGCGGTCGGACACGCCGTCCAGACTGTTGGCACAGGGAGCCGCAAAGCCCAGCTTTTCGGCGGTGAACTGGCGGTCCAGCGGGTAGGTGTGCCAGCCAGCGCGCCGCTGCCCAGCGGGCACTGTGCGTCCATGCGGGCGGTGGCATCCTCAAAGC
>ENA-OQCF01000847-OQCF01000847.1-human-gut-metagenome-genome-assembly--contig:-NODE-847-length-11095-cov-1.857221_pt1 | contig 11095 bp, 11 predicted proteins | sample MGYA00242756_ERZ504573 | MGnify/ENA primary metagenome ERZ504573 (study PRJEB26092, sample SAMD00036240) | human gut metagenome | host: Homo sapiens | study: EMG produced TPA metagenomics assembly of...
GGCTGGGTTGCTTTCAAATGGTGGTATGATTACAACGCGGGTTGGTTGAGGCAACAAGGTTGACGCAACAGTTTACCGGGAAAAGTGGCGATGATTTGAAAGAGTTTAGAAACGAGGTGCAAGCCGTCGCCGATTCGTTCGACGCCGATTTTAAAGAAACATTGATTGCAACAAATGCGTTGTCAAAGCAATTTGGAATATCAGCAAACGAAGCGTTGCAGTTGGTTAAAGATGGTTTTTTGTCCGGAGCCGATGCGAACGGGGAATTTTTAGACACGCTGAAAGAATACCCGGCATATTTCAAAGAGGCTGGAATATCAGCAGACCAATTTGTTGCGATTGTAGCCCAAACAAACAAAATGGGTATCTTTTCGGACAAAGGCGTTGACGCAATTAAGGAGGCAAATTTGCGTTTGCGTGAAATGACGACGGCGACGGCGGCGGCTTTGGACGGTATCGGTATTTCGTCGGAACAAGTTCAAAAAGATTTGCAGACCGGAACCAAAACAACGTTCGATGTTATACAAGACGTTTCCGCAAAATTGGCAGAATTGCCGGATAATGCGGCAACGGTCGGGGCTGCAATTGCAGATATATTCGGGGGTCCCGGAGAGGACGCCGGATTGCAGTATTTGCGCACGTTGAAAGATATTTCAACAAACATGGATGAAGTAAAAGGGAAAGCCGGAGTTTTGGCGCAATTGCAGGAGGAACAATTGCAAAGCCAAATTGAGTTGCAAAACGCATTATCCGGGTTGTTTGACGCAACCGGAGGAAATTTTGAAACGTTGACAACGCAGGCAAAAGTTTTTGTTAACCAAGGATTGACGGCGATAATAAAAGGGGTTATTGATGTTGTCAATTACTTGATTGAGTTATACAATGAAAGTGTTTTGATACGTGCAATTTGGAATGGGATTGTTGCCGGATTCAAAACAACATTTGATACGTTGGGAAATTTGTTTGGATTCTTTATTGATATAGTCAAAGCAACCGGAACCGCATTAAAGGGGGCGTTTACGTTAGATTTTGACGACGTAAAAAAAAGGATTGGCAGATTATGCAACAGCGTACGGAAATTTGGTTAAAGCCCAAGTTAAAGACATAACAGAAAATTTCCAAGAGGGTTTGGAGGGTATGCAAAAGAAAATAAAACCGTTAACAATCCCGGTTTCTGTTGGAGATACCCCGACGCCACAAACAGACAATAAGCCCGTAACGACACAGAACCCAACCGTAACGCCAAGGGGTAAAAGCGATGCGGAAAAGGCAGCAGAACAACAAGCAAAGCAAATTGAAGCGGCTTATAAAAAGAATTTGGAGGCAACCCGGAAATTGCAGGATGTACAATTGCAGTTGGAGACCGACGAATGGGCAAAGCGTAGGCAGCAAACGCAATATCAGTATTCCCGCCAAATTGAGGATTTACAACACCAATTGCAGACCGAAAAGGATTTGAACGAAACCGGACGTCAAGCGATAAACGCCACAATTACGGCGTTGGAACAGCAACAAACCGAGGCGTTATTGAAAATCGAACAAGACCGACAATTGCAGGAATTAGCGTTACAGAAAGAAAGCATTGAATTACGTTTGCAAGCAGTCAAAGAGGGAAGCGAGCAGGAAAAACAATTGCGGATGCAGTTGTTGGAAAACGAAAGACAAACCGCATTATTACAGAACCAACAGAAACCGACCGGGCAACAGCAGGACGCCGCGGCGATTAATGCAAGTTTTGACGCAAAGGGAGCCAGAATTGCGGACGAATATTTGCAAGCGCAATTACAGATATTCGACCAACAACAAGCGTTGGCACAATCGGAGTTTGATTTGTTGAGAAATTCAGAAGCCCGGAAAACTCAATTCCGTTTGCAAGCAGAAAAGGAACGTTTGCAAAAGGTTTTAGAATTAAATCAGCAAGCCGCCAATAAATTGTCTGATGTTGAGGTACAAACAATTCAAAACACTATTAAAAAAATAGACCAAGAAATTGAGCAATCCAAAGGGGAGGAACGAGGAACAGACATTTACGGTTTGTTTGGGCTTAATTTGGACGACGACCAAAAAGAGGCAATTAATACGTCTATGCAATACGCATTGGATGCGTTAAATACATTCACGGCGGCACGTGTTGCCGCAGCAGATGCAGCCGTTGAGCAAGCGGATAAAGAGGTTTCCGCCGCACAATCGGCGTTGGATGCAGAATTGGAAGCAAGGGCAAACGGGTACGCCAATAATGTTGTACAAGCGCAAAAGGAGTTGGATTTGGCAAAGAAAAACCAAGAAAAAGCGTTGAAAGAACAACAGAAAGCGCAAAAACAGCAGGCAGCAATACAAACATTGCAGCAAATCGGAAACATGGTAACAGCAACGGCGCTGATATGGTCGCAATTAGGTTTCCCGTTTGCAATACCTGCAATTGCCGTAATGTGGGCGAGTTTTGCAGCGTCTAAAATCAAGGCGGCGCAATTGGCAAAACAGACCGGAGAAAACGGAGGAACGGAAACATACGGCGACGGTACCGTTGAACTTTTGGAGGGCGGTTCCCACCAATCCGGCGACGACGTGGATTTAGGAACCAAACCGGATGGAACCCGGAGGCGTGCCGAGGGCGGGGAATTTTTCGCCGTTATCAATAAACGTAATTCCCGCCGTTTCCGTCGTTTAATCCCGGACGTAATAAATAGTTTGAACCGGGGAACATTCCCCCAAAAGTACCTTAATGCCTACAATACCGACGGCATTAATGTAACGGTTCAACAAAATAACGCACCGGATTTGCGGGATTTAAAAGACGATGTAAGGGAGATTAAGGAACAAAACCGCCGCCGTCGTTACGTCGATGGCAACGGCAATGTTATTGAGGTTTACAAGAATTTGACACGTAAAATTAAAAATTGATATGAACCCGATTTATAGACATTCATTTGTAAATGCGTTTTTAGCGAACGGGGCGATAAGTAACACAACCGGGAACATAAACGGGAATAATACAAATTTCTATTATACCCGTACTTTTGTCCCGGTTGGGAATGTGTACCCCCGCAAATTGTTTCAGAATTACACCCCGCAAGCCGGGGGCGCATTTTACGATAGCAATAAAAAGATTATCGGCGGTTGGGGAAGCGACCCGACCGCCACAAATACGGAATTTGACATACCAAGCAATGCCGCATATATCCGGTTTAATGTAAGCAAAGCGCAATACGCCAACGGGACGGCATGGTTGAGATTGGGAACGTTGGACGCCCCGAACGTCTTACAAGGTCAAACCGTGCATCCGATTTATAAGGACGATTTGGCAAAGGAGTACGAATTAGAAACCAACCAACGGTTTTATCGTGCCAAATTATCCGGCAAAATTACCTTTGTCCGGGATGATTACGACTATATAAACCGTCAATCGTTCGACAATGAATTTTTGTATTGCATTGAAAAGAGCGACGACGGCGGGCGTACATGGTTCCAATACTTTCAAGGCAAGTTTATGAAAACCGATTGTACGTTTACGGATTACGATAAAAAGGTTGTTGTACAACCGGACGCAATCGACGATTATAACGACGTGTTGGCGGGATTGGAAAAGGAATACAATTTAATAACGTTAGCCCCGACAATCCAACGGATAACGATAAACAAGCGTCCATTAATTCAAATATACGTTCCGGGGGATAGTGTTGTTTCTTGTTTTTTGGGCGGTACGAATTGGGAACAAGACGCAAACGCCACGACCGACCAAAACGCATTAGTACAAACCTATCATTTTGCTTTGTGCAATATATTGAAAGAAATACAAATTACGTCCAACGGTTCCCCGGCGGTAATATCCGGGCTTTATACCGGACGAATGGCGACGGGTGCAAGTGCGGACACATTCGAGGGGAAATTATACCCGGAATTGAACGTTAATTATTATATCTGTATTGCACAACAACGAATAAACGGCGGTTTGCCGTTTGGTATTGCTTTAGTTGAAATACGCCGACAATCGGACGATGTGGCAATGTTCCGTTACCAAAAACTTACAACGTCCCCGTTTGATACGTTGGAGTTTGATTTAACCGCCGTCGAGGGTTCCGGGGCAACCAGAACAATGCACGCCGATATGAAAAGTTATAATATATACGCCCGGTATTTGTGCGACGTGGAGAAAATCGACGACCTTAATACATATCCATTGCCCGCCGATGATATAGTTGATAATAACCGTAATTATAGGCGTGCGATTGGTTACGCAATCGACGTGGCGTTTATTTCAAACAACTTTTCAGACACCCCGACCGAGTGGGGATTAGCGGACAACGGAAAGTATTTTGCGCCGCCCTATTCCATTTTCGGACAAACGTTTTATCCAATCGCCCGGTCAACGTGGCGTTATGCGTCGTTATGGTTTGGATTTTATTTGATGGATTGGATATTAGAGGAAAAAGCCCGAAAAGCATATACTTTGCGGGATGCGTTCCCGGTTGCGTCTTGTATATCTGTTTTGCTTAATCAGATTGCGCCCGGTATTACCCACGCAGCCACGGCGGAATACAGCCAATTTTTATACAGCGGTAACAATCCAATATCCGGGTTGAATTTCCGTTTGCTTGTATCACAGAAAACCAATATTATAAACGGGGAATATCAGCAACCCGCACAAAAAGCCCCGAACGACCTTACAACAATTTACCAATATGTTACGGGATTGTTTTAAATGTTATTGGTTCATTGAGGACGGCAAATTTAAAATCGAACATATCCAATATTTCCGCAATGGCGGTTCCTATTCCGGCGGGGCTATATTAAGCCACGATTTGACAAAGGAATTGAATTTGCGCAACGGGAAACCGTGGGCATTCAACACGTCGGAATATTCGTTTGATAAGGTCGATTTGCCCGAACGTTACCAATTTGAATGGATGGACGACGTTACGGCGGCTTTTGAGGGATTGCCGATACAAGTAATTAGCAAATATGTAACGCCCGGAAAGGTTGAGGAAATTAATATATCAAATTTCACGTCCGATATTGATATGATGTTATTAAACCCCGGCAATATGAGTTCCGACGGGTTCGCCTTGTTTGCCGCCGTTCCGCCACGTCCGGGTCGCAATGGATATTACCGTTTACCAAACGAACCGTCAACGGGGTTGAATACTATTTGCAAAACGGATATTTGGCGTTTATCAATCTGCAATCGCCTTATTGGATGTATGATTTACCCGCCCGTCGTGTATCAATAAACGGTTCCGAGGTTTACGCATACGGTATTGAGAGAAAGAAGAAACAAACGTTTAGTTTTCCGGCAAATGACGACCCAAACCCGATGCAACTAATAAAAACTTATATTGGTAACGGTCAAGTTGATAAATTAAGCGTAAATTTGTGTAGTCGTTCAATTAAAACAACTTTGAAGTATGACACCGAATAACAATTTGTCTGTATTGCCGTTTTATGAAGGCATACAATATCAAGATTATAAAAAATCGTATGCGTATGGCGACGTTTACCCGTTGTTTACGCCTATCAATAAATTATTGCCGTTCCAAATTATACGTCCAACCCGTACAAATAGTATTGTATGGGTTCGATTGTATGATTATAAATTTACCCGTGTATTGGCAGATATAACAACCCCAATGTTAGAAACGGGATTACAAATTGCCCGATTCTCTAATTATGGATATGATGTTATTATTTACCCCGGTATATTACCAATGACATTAAATTTTCTGGATGGTCGTTATATGGTTTGGTATTTATGACGGCGAACAAATTTATTATTCTGATGTATTTACGTGGATTTCCGGCGGAATGGATAGTTATTTGTGCGTTGAATGGAGCGACGCCGCCAATATGGGAAGTTGACGGGGGGCAAATTGTTTACGAGGCGTCCAATTCAAAAACCGGGATTATGTGTGTTCGGAATTGGGGAAAGCCGGAATATAAGTTTGAGGAAGAGGGCGAAGAACGGGACGGGTATTTTTTTCCCCGAAAAACAAATATCAGAAAAAACGTTCCGGTTTATCTTTTTAGCACCCGAATACCTTTGCGACGTAATGCGGTTAATCCGTATGAGTGATTTTATTACGGTATATAGTCAAGGCAGGAAATATGATTGTGATACGTTTTTGATTACACCAAAATGGCAAACGCAAGGCAATTTAGCGTCCGTTGAATGTGAATTTGAATGCGCAACGGTAGTGAAAAAAATTGGTCGTGGAGTTTTACCAACAACAAAAGGAGATTTTAACGGCGATTTCAATAATGATTTTTACAACAATTAAAATTATTAAATTATGGGAAATTACGATGAACTTAAACAAGCGGTTTCCGATGTTATAAAAACAAACGGAAACCAAGAGATTACCGGGCAATTGATGCAAAATACGTTGCTTTCAATTATTAATACAGTTTGGTGCAAACTCAACTTTTGCAGGAATAGCGACGCCGGAGACCAATCCCGGAACACCCGACCAAAATGTTTTTTATATTTCATCTGAAAATGGAATATATGTAAATTTCGATAATTATGAGGTAAAAGACCGCATTGTTGTATTTAAAAATAATAATGGTCAATGGGTTGGAATAAATACCAATATACCTACATATACAGATGTTTCACTATTGAAAAAAAATAGTAATGTATATAATGTTTCAACTTTATACCAAATGAGGGTATTGATGGAACATTGTATTACGATTTGCAAACCGCAATTAATGTATTAAATGAAAAAGACCTATATAAGCCTCGTGGGGTTAAAATTCAATTTCTTACAAGCAATTCTATGCGTATATATGAATACTTAGGAAATACATTTAATGATGTTAATTCGTGGATTGAAAAAGAAATTGTTGATTCACCATTTACAATACAAGGTGGTATTTTAAAATCTAATGGTCTGTATGTTCATAATGAAACAAATTATTGTACAAATTTTATCCCTATTAACCAAAACAGTATAATAATTGCAAATGTATATAATTCATCTACATATTCCGGATGCGCTTTTTATGATAAATCATATCAATATATATCATCTTTTGAAACTAATAATAGCGAACATATAGAAATAAATACTGACAATATACCAAGCGATGCAAAATACATTCGTTTAACTTGCGATGTAGATTTATTGTTTGATGCCTATGTACTAATAAAAGAGAAAAATCAAAACGTATTATCTAAAATAAACACATTAAATATTCCTTATTATCAAGGAGTTGGAATAAGAAACGACACAGGTATTGCAGACCAAACAATTGATACAATTTATGCAAGTGATTATATACCTATAAGTGAAAAATTTGATGTTTCTGCATATTGTATTGGTACACCGACTTTTTGTTTATACGCAATTTATGATAAATATTATAATTGCATATATACCAATAATGAAGAATATACGGGTATTATAAATGTAAAATATTCAGATATAAAAGAAAAAACCGACAATGCAGCTTATATAAGATTTAACTTGACTATAAATCCAAATTATGATATTGTACCATACATAATAGGATATAGTGAAATAGATATTATTTCAATCGGTAAAAATGATTGTGGTAGAGATTTTTTTGGAAATTTCTTTATATACGATGGATATATTGAAAATGTAACGGGCAAATTTATAGATAATAATTCTTATATTTCAATAGACTATATTAAGATAAATAAAGATAATCCAATTATATTAAGAGGGTTTCAAGGGAAAACAAGTGTGTCGGCATTGGTTTTTTATGATAGTGATTATAACTATATATCAAGATACAATACAACAAGTTATGGGAATGTTTATATTGTAGCAAATCAAGAAGATATACCGCAAAATGCAGTATATATAAGGTGTACAAGTTCAAAAAAATACAGGTGGATTTATAAATAATTCATTTTCTTTTCACGAAATATATAAATTAATAAATAATAGATTTGTAATAAGTGATTTATTTGTTGAAAAAGGAAAATTTGTTTTAAAAAGAGATGGTTCGGTAGTAGAAAATCAGATATATAAATGTACTAATTATATACCATTTAAAAAAAAGTAGTATAATTGTACGAGGATTTGAGGGAAGAACAAGTGTTTCAATATGTTCTTTTTATGATAAAGATAGAAAATTTATTAGTTCATATTCGGGCGAAGCATTGGGAAATAAAGAAGAAAAAATACCTATTTCGTTAATTCCTGAAAATACATATTATATAAGATGCAGCGCAAGTAACAATGATGAAAAAGCATTAATAATAAGTGATGGTATATCTTTATCTGCAATAATAGATGTTGTTAATGAACAGCAGGAAAAAATAGATATATTGGAGAATAAAATAATAGATACAGATAAAAAAATAGATACAGATAAAGTAATAAAGGCAGCAATATGGGAAATTGAGGGAAAACAAAGAGAGCAGCAATTAAGACAAGAATATATAGAAAGCGGATTGCCGCCTAAATGGTATGGTGTAGAATGGGGTGAAGAAAGTAACCCGGATAATGTAATTGCAATAAATTCAAATGGAGATGAAAATTTGCATATAGAATTACCTATCAAAATAAAATGCGAAGATGTGTAATGAAAGATGGCATATTGCAATATTATCTTAGTGATGATAATTCAGAAGAAAAGGCAACGGGTGGAGCAGCTATTTTGAATGGAAGTGACGGTGATGTAATGGTTGAAATTCCGGAATTTTTTCTACAAATGCGAAGAAAGAAGAAGTCGGCGGAGTTAGAAAAATTAGGCTGAAAATATCAGAGCAGGGTTTGCCCGATTTTGAATTTTCGAGAAAAAGATATACGTCGGCTTATGAGGCTACTGTAAATAGAACAACTAATAGATTAGCATCTGTATGTACAACATTATTTTCAAGAAATGAAGAAGAAATAAGCATAGAGAATGAAAACACGTATGTTGTCGGAAATGGTTATTCTTTGGGAACTCAAAAAACAGCATTAAGAAATGGATTTGATGCAAATGCACAAAATTTTAGAGGTGGCACAAATGATGCAAGTTTAGACAATGAGAATGACCCGCAATCTCAAAATTATTCAAGAAACCAATTAGGCATACCAGTTGCAAATGTCAATAGAGAAGATTGCAGAAATTTAGCAAATACTCAAATTGGTTTATTTATGGATTTATATGACACGCAGAAAACTATTTGGATATTAGCCCAAATTGAATATAAAACACGTAACATTCAAAAGGCAATATCTGATGGTGGATTGGGAAAAGGAGCAACAGTTTATCCCGATTACAATTCTTATGAAAAATACTTTGCGCCACAAAGGGGAATATCTTGTTTACCATGCGGGGTTACTAATGTATTAGGTAATAAAAGTGGCGAAGTATATTATAGGATGATAAATGTGCCAATTGAATCAACCGGAGCAGGTACAGAAACCCAATTTACAAAATGGGGCGATGTTTGGATGCCAATAATGAGTTATAGAGGAATAGAGAATTTTTATGGTCATATATATAAAATTGTTGACCAAGTTAATTTAATGTGTGAAATAACAGATGAATATGTGCCGGGACACGAGGGAGATAATCATTGGCGTATATATAATAATACATATTATTACGAAAAAAAATCCATATCTAACTAATAATATAGCAGAGGAAAAATAAAAAGTTGGGAACATTTAAATTTTTACAGCTTCAATAATGTGTGTTAGTTTCTTTATTATTAGGCAAAGAAGCGCATATATTACATATAGATACAATTGATAAGAACTATAATAATAATTATTGCGATTGTATCGAGTTTTCGCCGTCGTCAAAATTAAAATATCTAACGTTTAATGGTAGAATAGTTTCGGGGCAATTTGTTGGATTCCATTTTATTGTTGGTTGTGATAATGCAGACGGTACAAGTGTAAGACCAAGTGACGGAACACGTTTAAATCATTTTTAATATGGAAAAAATTTTTTAATTGGGAACAATGGCGTATTATTGCCATTTCCACAGTAAGCCCGTTATTTGGGTATGTAACACCCACAAAGGGATTTGTTTATGCGTTAGTAGTAATGTTTGCGTTCAATATTTGGGCGGGAATGAGGGCGGACGGCGTGGCGATTTGTACGATGCAAAAAATTTTCGTTCCGAAAGTTTTAAAAACGCATTGTGCGAATTGCTTTTGTATCTGTTTATTGTGGAGGCGATTTTTATCATTATGAAAAATTGCGGCGACGACAAAGCGGCAATTGTCGTTGTTAAATCGCTTACTTATGTGTTTATGTATGTGTATTTGCAAAACGCATTCCGCAACCTTATTAAAGCATATCCCACAAAGGTTGCGTTGCGTATTATTTATCACGTTATCCGGTTGGAGTTTACACGGGTATTGCCGGGATATTGGCAACCGATAATTGAGAGATACCAACGGGAACACGATAGCGATATTATTAACGATAAAGAAAAGGAGGGCGAACAATGAACCAAACAGAGATTTTAAAGTATTTGGAGGGGCAAAAAACGACCCGGACGATTACGGATTTGATTGTACATTGCACCGCAACCAAGCCGGGCGCAAAAGTCAACGTTGATGTTATCGACGGTTGGCATAAAGAACGGGGATTTAAGAAACAACCCCAAAGCGGGCGAATTTGCGGTTATCATTTTGTTGTATTGCCGGACGGGACGATTGAAACGGGGCGTTATCTTTCCGAGATTGGGGCGCACGTTTCCGGGCAAAATTCCCGGTCTATTGGCATTTGTTACGTTGGGGGATTGGATGCCAACGGCAAAGCCGCCGACACACGCACCCCGGAACAAAAGGAGGCGTTAATATGGTTATTATCCCGATTAGTTGTTATGTTCCCGGACGCAACGATTAAGGGACACCGGGATTATTCCCCGGATTTGAACGGCGACGGTATAATTGAACCGTGGGAGTTTATAAAAGAATGCCCGTGTTTTAATGCGGCAATTGAATATAGTAACATTTAATTTTGTACCATTATGACAAAGAAAGACAAAAAGGAGTATTTGGAAAAATTGGTTGCCAATCAAGGGAACCAAGCGGGCGTCGTAATTTCCTTTGCACAATTGGAGATTAACGAGGACGAAATAAATAGTACGGTTGAAATGGCGGGCGGACATTATGTT
>ENA-OQCF01000848-OQCF01000848.1-human-gut-metagenome-genome-assembly--contig:-NODE-848-length-11083-cov-2.253925_pt1 | contig 11083 bp, 15 predicted proteins | sample MGYA00242756_ERZ504573 | MGnify/ENA primary metagenome ERZ504573 (study PRJEB26092, sample SAMD00036240) | human gut metagenome | host: Homo sapiens | study: EMG produced TPA metagenomics assembly of...
GTTTCTATTATTACAGAATTTTTTCCATAATAAGCACCATTTCTTTCTTTTTTCACATTTTTTTTCTGTACTTTTGCGCTCAAATTTAAAAACCATTTTTTATAACCCAATATGGCAAATGTGATTAAATTACACAAAGGCTTGAACATCAACCTGAAAGGGAAACCTGCTCAGGAGTCCTTTGACGTGAAGCAGCCGGACATCTATGCGATAGTGCCCGATGATTTTCATGGCGTGACTCCTAAAGTCGTGGTCAAGGAACAGGAATATGTGACGGCCGGGGGAACATTGTTTGTTGACAAGAACCACCCCGAAGTGAAGTTCGTATCTCCGGTAAGCGGTGTCGTTACCAGCGTGGAGAGAGGCGAACGTCGTAAGTCTTAAGCATCTCCATTGCAGCTGCAAAGGAGCAAGACTACGAAGAGTTTGGAAAGAAGGATGTTTCGACTCTGACAGGCGAGCAGGTAAAAGCCGCCCTGCTGGAAGCCGGACTTTTTTCATTCATTATCCAGCGCCCCTACATCGTGGTGGCTGATCCGAATGCCAAGCCGAAAGGCATCTTCGTTTCTGCATTTGACACTAACCCATTGGCTGCTGATTTCGAATTTGTTCTGAAAGGCCAGGAAAAAGATTTCCAGACTGGTCTGGACGCACTGGCAAAGATGGCAAAGACGTATCTGAATATCAGCGTAGAGCAGAAGAGCCCTGCACTGACCAACGCCAAAAATGTAACTGTAACTGCCTTCGACGGTCCTAACCCCGCCGGAAATGTAGGCGTTCAGATTAACCACATCAGTCCTATCAACAAAGGCGAAACTGTTTGGACGCTCCGTGCGGAAGAAGTGATCTTCATCGGACGCCTGTTCAACACAGGTCGCGTAGACCTTACCCGTACTATCGCCCTGACCGGTTCGGAAGTGAAGAAACCGGCTTATTGCAAGCTGAAAGTAGGAGCCTTGCTGACAGATATTTTTGCAGGACGTGTGAACGGAGGTAAAAACTTACGCTACATTAACGGTAACGTGCTGACCGGAACTTTGGTGAAACCAAACGGATTCCTGGGTGCGCACGCTACAAGTCTTACTGTGATTCCCGAAGGGATGACCGGCACGAATTCCTGGGCTTTATCATGCCGCGTACCGATCAGTACAGTGCAACCGCAGTTATTTCAGCTGGTTGTGCGGTAACAAGGAATACACACTGGATGCCCGTATCAAAGGTGGCGAACGCCACATGATCATGTCCGGCGAGTATGACAAAGTATTCCCGATGAGCATTTTCCCCGAATATTTAATTAAAGCTATCATTGCCGGCGATATTGACCGCATGGAAGCACTTGGTATTTACGAAGTGGCTCCCGAAGACTTCGCTGTATGTGAATTCGTTGACTCTTCCAAATTGGAATTGCAACGCATCGTGCGTCAGGGCTTGGACATGCTTCGCAAGGAAATGTGCTAAATAATTAAAAACTAAGAATTAAAAGTTAATGAAAGCGTTAAGAAATTATCTCGACAAGATAAAGCCAAACTTTGAAGAGGGCGGCAAACTCCACGCGTTTCGTTCGGTGTTCGACGGTTTCGAAACATTCTTGTTCGTACCCAACAGCACTTCGAAAACAGGAGTTCACATTCATGATGCGATTGACAGCAAGCGTATCATGTCAATGGTGGTTATTGCGTTGATACCGGCCCTGTTGTTCGGTATGTACAACGTAGGTTACCAGCACTTCTTGCTGTAGGCCAGGAGGCAGGTTTCTTTGAAAAGTTCATTTATGGTTTCCTGGCTGTTCTGCCTAAGATTATCGTATCATACGTAGTCGGTCTGGGAATCGAATTTGTGGTGGCACAATGGAAGAACGAAGAAATTCAGGAAGGTTTCCTGGTATCCGGTCTGTTGATCCCGATGATCGTTCCTGTGGAATGTCCGTTGTGGATTCTGGCTGTCGCTACAGCATTCTCTGTTATCTTCGCTAAGGAAGTATTCGGCGGTACAGGTATGAATATCTTCAACCCTGCATTGATTACCCGTGCTTTCTTGTTCTTTCGCTTATCCTACCAAAATGTCCGGTGATGCCGTTTGGGTAAGCACTGACAGCATTTTCGGTATCGGTGGCGGACAGGTAGTGGACGGTTTTACCGGCGCTACGATGTTGGGACAGGCTGCTACAGCCGCTCCGGGTGCAAGCGAACTGATTAATGTGAACGGTACTCCCGCTACCATGTGGGATATGGTTGTAGGTTTGATTCCGGGTTCTATCGGTGAAACCAGCGTTATCGCTATCGCACTGGGTGCCATCATCCTGTTGTGGACAGGCGTGGCAAGTTGGAAGACCATGTTCTCTGTCTTTGCCGGTGGTATCGTGATGGGATTGATCTTCAATGTATTCGGCTCTACAGATAACATGATGGCTCAGTTGCCTTGGTACGAACACATCGTATTGGGCGGTTTCTGCTTCGGCGCCGTGTTCATGGCTACCGACCCTGTGACTTCCGCACGTACGGAAAAGGGTAAGTTCATCTACGGCTTCCTGATCGGTGTGATGGCTATCGTTATCCGTGTGTTGAATCCGGGTTATCCCGAAGGTATGATGCTTGCCATCCTGCTGATGAACATCTTTGCTCCGCTGATTGACTACTGTATCGTACAGAAGAACATCACAGCCCGCGAAAACAGATTAAAATCAACTAACAACTAAAATATCGGACATTATGAATACTAATAGTAATAGTTATACTATCATCTATGCTTCGATAATGGTTGTTATCGTAGCATTCCTGTTGGCATTCGTGTCTTCTTCTCTGAAAGAAAAACAGTACCAGAATGTAGAACAGGACACAAAGAAACAAATTCTGGCAGCTTTGAACGTTTATGACGTAAAAGATGTGAATGCAGAATATGATAAATATGTGAAAGAAGACGATTTGATGCAGGCAGACGGTTCTTTGGTAAAGAACGATGCTGCTTTCCAGACTTCTTATAAAGGTGAAATCGCTAACGGACGTCTTCATGTATTCGTTTGCGACGTGGATGGTCAGACCAAATATGTGCTGCCTATTTATGGTGCCGGTCTTTGGGGACCTATCTGGGGATACATCGCATTGAATGATGACAAAGACACTGTATATGGCGTTTACTTCTCTCATCAAGGAGAAACTCCGGGTCTGGGTGCAGAAATCACCACTACTAAGTTCCAGGATCAGTTCTTGGGCAAACATGTAATGGAAAACGGTACTGTAGCTTTGGGTGTTGAAAAACACGGCAAGGTGGCAAAACCCGATTATCAGGTAGACGGTATCTCAGGTGGTACTATCACTTCTAAGGGTGTAGATGCGATGATTAAGGATTGCCTGAGCATGTACAATTCATTTTTAACTAATAAATAAGAGGAGGGTAAATAGAATATGAGCGCATTATTTTCTAAAAAGAATAGAGAAGTTCTTTTAACTCCGCTGGGTTTGAATAACCCTGTCACCGTACAGGTGCTCGGTATCTGTTCTGCACTGGCTGTAACGGCTCAGCTGGAACCGGCTATCGTGATGGGTCTTTCCGTAACCATTATTACAGCCTTCTCGAACTTCGTTATCTCCTTGTTGCGTAACACCATTCCCAACCGTATCCGTATCATTGTTCAGTTGGTGGTTGTTGCCGCATTGGTAACTATCGTTAGTGAAATTTTGAAAGCGTTCGCATACGATGTAAGTGTGCAGCTTTCTGTATATGTAGGTTTGATTATTACAAACTGTATCCTGATGGGACGTCTGGAAGCGTTTGCTATGATGAACGGTCCTTGGGAATCATTCCTGGATGGTATCGGTAACGGATTGGGTTATGCCAAAATCCTGATTATCGTGGCATTCTTCCGTGAACTGCTGGGTGCCGGTACATTGTTTGGCTTCCAGGTTATCCCGCAGGCTGTTTATGACTTGGGCTACCTGAACAACGGCTTGATGCTGATGCCTCCTATGGCGTTGATTATCTGTGCTTGTATCATTTGGTACCAACGTGCAAAACACAAAGAATTGCAGGAAAGTAATAATTAATCCCCGTTATAAAACGAAAAGAATATGGAATATTTAAGTTTGTTTGTAAAGTCCATCTTTGTGGACAATATGATTTTTCGCATACTTCCTGGGGATGTGTTCTTACCTGGCAGTATCGAAAAACGTAAAGACAGCCGTAGGTCTGGGTGCAGCCGTTACTTTCGTGTTGATTGTAACTCTGCCGGTGAACTATTTGCTGGAAAATTACGTACTGGCACCTAATGCGCTGATTGATGGAGTAGACCTCAGCTTCTTGAGCTTTATCCTGTTTATTGCCGTTATTGCCGGTATCGTTCAGTTGGTGGAAATGGCGGTTGAACGTTTCAGCCGTCGCTCTATGCTTCATTGGGTATCTTCCTTCCGCTGATTGCTGTAAACTGTGCCATCATGGGTGCTTCATTGTTTATGCAGCAACGTCATTTCATCAACATTGGCGAGGCAACCACTTACGCTTTGGGCTCAGGTATCGGTTGGGCACTGGCTATTATCGGCTTGGCTGCCATCCGTGAAAAAATGGCTTACTCTGATGTTCCCGCTCCTTTGAAAGGTCTGGGTATCACTTTCATCACTGTAGGTTTGATGGCAATGGCATTTATGTGTTTCTCTGGTTTGAAAATCTAAAAGGAAAGGAATAAGACAATGGATATGAATTTAATATTAGCTAGTATTGGAGTATTCCTTGGAATTATCCTTCTGCTCGTTGTTATTTTGCTGGTAGCTAAGCAGTATCTTACTCCGAGCGGCAAAGTAAAGATAACTATCAATGGAGAGAAAGAACTGGAAGTAGAACAAGGTTCAACTTTGCTGAACACCCTGTCTGTCAATGGCATCTACCTGTCATCGGCTTGTGGTGGTAAAGGTTCTTGCGGTCAATGTAAATGCCAGGTTGTAGAAGGCGGTGGTGAGATTCTTCCTTCTGAAAAGGGACATTTCAGCCGTAAACAACAACAGGATCATTGGCGTCTGGGTTGCAGGTGAAAGTAAAAGGTGACCTGGGCATCAAGATTGATGAATCTGTACTGGGTGTTAAGGAATGGGAATGCGAAGTAATCAGCAACAAGAACGTTGCCACTTTCATCAAAGAGTTTATTGTGGCTTTGCCGAAAGGTGAACACATGGACTTCGTTCCGGGTTCATACGCTCAGATTAAGATTCCTAAATTTGAAATGGACTACAACAAGGATATCGATAAAGACCTTATCGGTCCGGAGTATCTGCCGCATGGGAAAAATTCGGTCTGTTCGGCTTGAAATGTAAGAATACGGAAGAAACCATCCGTGCTTACTCTATGGCCAACTATCCTGCCGAGGGTGACCGTATCATGCTGACAGTGCGTATTGCTACTCCTCCGTTCAAACCGAAAGATCAGGTCCCGGCTTTATGGATGTGAATCCGGGTATCGCTTCATCTTACATTTTCACGCTGAAACCGGGTGACAAGGTAACGATGAGTGGTCCTTACGGAGACTTCCACCCGATCTTCGATTCTAAGAAGGAAATGATTTGGGTAGGTGGTGGTGCCGGTATGGCTCCGTTGCGTGCGCAGATTATGCACATGACCAAGACACTGCACACTACCGACCGTGAACTTCACTATTTCTATGGTGCGCGTGCATTGAACGAAGTATTCTATCTGCAAGATTTCCAACAATTGGAAAAAGACTTCCCGAACTTCCACTTCCATCTGGCTTTGGACCGTCCGGATCCCGCAGCCGATGCAGCAGGCGTGAAGTATACCGCAGGTTTCGTTCACAATGTGATGTATGAAACTTATCTGAAGGATCATGAAGCTCCCGAAGATATTGAATACTACATGTGTGGCCCCGGCCCGATGTCTAATGCAGTCGTTAAGATGCTGGATAGTCTGGGTGTTGAGCCTTCTTCTATCATGTACGACAACTTCGGAGGATAATATCAGGATCTCCTTTTATTAATAATGAAAATAAGCCCGGTAAAAGTGAACTTTTATCGGGCTTTTTCTTTACTTTTGTATAAAACGAAAATGAATATGATAGAGAACATACTAGCCAATTTGAAAATTGAGCGGCTGAACCCGATGCAAGAGGCGTCCATCAATGCTTGGAAAGAGGGAAAAGACCTAATATTATTGTCTCCTACGGGATCCGGCAAGACGTTAGCTTATCTGTTGCCTTTGGTGCAGAGTTTGAACCTGGTATAACAGGCGTACAGGCTATAGTGGCTGGTTCCTTCCCGGGAACTGGCTTTACAAATAGACCAGGTATTTAAATCCATGAACACACCCTTCAAGGCTGTAAGTTGTTATGGAGGACGACCGGCCATGGAAGAGCACCGTACCATCAAAGGGGTGCAGCCATCAGTCATCATCGGTACTCCGGGCCGTATGAATGATCATCTTTCCAAACAGAATTTTGATGCAGATACAGTCACAACTCTGGTAATCGATGAATTTGACAAATGCCTGGAGTTTGGCTTCCAGGAAGAGATGGCGACTGTCATAGGACAGTTGCCCAACTTGCAACGCCGTTTTCTGTTGTCGGCTACCGATGCGGAAGAGATTCCGCAGTTTACGGGGCTGGACAAGACCATTAAATTGAATTTTTTAAATCCGGAAGAGCAGCTTACCCACCGTCTGCACTTATATAAGGTACTGTCTCCGGAAAAAGACAAACTTGAAACCTTATATAAATTGCTTTGTACCTTGGGAAGCCAATCGACATTGGTTTTCTGTAATCACCGTGAAAGTGTGGAACGGGTAGGGAAGTATCTTCAATCCCAGAAGTTTCAATGTGGCATTTTTCATGGCGGCATGGAACAGGATGACCGCGAACGCTCCCTATATAAATTCCGCAACGGAAGTTGCCATGTGCTTATTTCTACCGATCTGGCCGCTCGCGGACTGGATATCCCCGAAATAGAGAATGTAGTACATTATCATCTGCCTGCCAATGAAGACGGATACATTCACCGCAACGGACGTACCGCCCGCTGGGAAGCCGAAGGTAATTCTTATGTTATCCTTCATGCCGAAGAAACAGTGCCCGCATATATAACCGATGAGCCGGAGGAGTTCATTTTACCCGAAGTCACCCCCAAACCTTCTTTGCCCGAATATGTGACATTATATATAGGAAAAGGCAAGAAAGATAAAATCAATAAGATAGATATTGTGGGATTTCTCTTTAAAAAAGGAAACCTTAATAAAGACGAAATAGGACGGATTGATGTAAAAGACCACTATTCTTTTGCAGCCGTATCTCGCAAAAAGATAAAACAAACTTTGAATTTAATACGAAATGAGAAGATAAAGGGCATAAAAACACTTATTGAAGAAGCTAAATAATGACAATTTGTCAATTCTCGAAATAAAATGATTAAAGAATAATTCAAAAAGATATCTTTTTTATGCTTTAGATCATTGTTTACTAGGGATGTAGTTACAAAATGAAAGCATAAAAAATCAGATTTAACTAATTTGAAAGAAAATTATGCGGAAATTCGTAAATTTATTAGCGATTTTTTTGGAAAACTGAAAATAATGTGTAATTTCGCCCAATGTAAGATATAAACAAATTGTATAACCAAAACAAACGTCAAATGAAAAAGCATAATTTCAATGCGGGACCATCTATCTTGCCTCGCGAGGTAATTGAGAAGACAGCACAAGCCGTTCTTGATTTTAATGGGTCAGGCCTTTCCATCATGGAAATCAGTCACCGTGCTAAAGATTTTCAGCCTGTAGTAGACGAAGCTGTTGCTTTGTTTAAGGAACTGTTGAACATCCCGGAAGTACTCGGTACTATTCTTGGGAGGTGGAGCCAGCTTGGAATTCTGTATGATACCTTTCAACTTCCTCGAAAAAAAAGCTGCTTACCTGAACACAGGCGTATGGGCTAAGAAAGCGATGAAAGAAGCCAAGGCTTTCGGCGAGGTAGTAGAAGTGGCATCTTCCGCTGAAGCGACCTATACCTATATTCCCAAAGATTATACGGTTCCCGCCGATGCAGATTATTTCCACGTCACAACGAATAACACAATCTATGGAACAGAACTTCATGAAGATCTGGATTCTCCGGTTCCTATGATTGCTGATATGTCATCTGATATTTTCTCTCGTCCTATCGACGTTTCTAAATATATTTGTATCTATGGCGGTGCGCAGAAGAATTTGGCTCCGGCCGGTGTCACTTTCGTTATTGTAAAGAACGATGCTGTGGGCAAGGTATCACGCTATATTCCTACTATGCTGAATTATCAGACTCACATTGACGGCGGCTCTATGTTCAACACACCTCCTGTACTTCCTATTTATGCCGCTTTGCAGACTTTACGCTGGATAAAAGCCAACGGTGGTGTAGCAGAAATGCAGAAACGTGCTAAAGAGAAGGCAGACATGCTGTATGCTGAAATAGACCGTAACAAAATGTTCCGTGGCACAGTAACGGATAAAGCCGACCGCTCTTATATGAACATTTGCTTTGTAATGAATGACGAATACAAAGACCTGGAAGCCGATTTCTTGAAATTTGCCACAGAAAAAGGTATGGTGGGTATTAAGGGACACCGTTCTGTAGGCGGTTTCCGTGCATCTTGCTACAACGCTATGCCGAAGGAAAGCGTTCAGGCTTTGATTGACTGCATGCAGGAATTTGAGAAACTTCATTAATAATTATGTTCACCACAGATTATACGAATTGCACAGATAGGAACAATAAATGGAATCTGTGATAATCCGTGATAATCTGTGGTGAACCTTTTTAATACAATAAGACCATGAAAGTATTAGTAGCAACAGACAAGCCGTTTGCAAAAGTTGCAGTAGACGGTATCCGTAAAGAAATAGAAGCAGCAGGTTATGAACTGGTATTGCTGGAAAAATATGGTGAAAAAGCTAAACTACTGGAAGCTGTAAAGGACGTTAACGCAATCATTATCCGCAGTGATATTATTGATGCCGAAGTATTGGATGCGGCAAAAGAACTGAAAATCGTAGTACGTGCAGGAGCAGGTTATGATAACGTGGATTTGGCGGCTGCTACGGCACACAATGTGTGTGTTATGAATACTCCGGGACAGAACTCCAATGCAGTAGCCGAACTGGCTTTTGGCATGATGGTGATGGCTGTCCGCAATTTCTATAACGGGACTTCGGGTACTGAACTGATGGGCAAGAAGTTAGGTATCCATGCATACGGCAATGTAGGTCGCAATGTGGCTCGTATCGCTAAAGGTTTTGGCATGGATATTTATGCTTTTGACGCTTTCTGCCCGAAAGAAGTGATCGAAAAAGATGGTGTGAAAGCTGTTTCTTCTGCTGAGGAACTGTATGCTGCTTGTAATATAGTGTCCCTGCATATTCCTGCTACGGCTGAAACTAAAAATTCCATCAACTATGAATTGGTCAACAAGATGCCTAAAGGAGGAGTATTGGTAAATACTGCCCGTAAGGAAGTGATCAATGAAGCGGAATTAATCAAACTGATGGAAGAACGCACCGACTTAAAGTATGTTACTGATATCATGCCGGTTGCCCATGCAGAGTTCTCGGAAAAATTTGCCGGCCGTTATTTCGCTACACCGAAAAAGATGGGGCCAGACGCTGAAGCAATATCAACGCAGGTATCGCTGCTGCCAGACAAATAGTAGGCTTCCTGAAAGATGGTTGTGAAAAATTCAGAGTAAATAAATAAGTAATCCAATAACCGCAGGGGCGGATTGAATCCGACCGGATGCATATAGCTTATGTTTTCGGGCGAATGCAATTCGCCCCTGCAAGTAAAATCTAATACCTTTATTTTATGGCAATAATAAAACCCTTCAAAGGCATCCGCCCTCCGAAAGAATTGGTAGAACAAGTAGCTTCACGTCCATACGACGTACTGAATTCTGAAGAAGCACGCGAGGAAGCGAAAGGTAATGAAAAGTCACTTTATCATATTATAAAACCGGAAATTGATTTCCTGCCGGAACAGACGAACATGATCCTAAAGTATATGAGAAGGCTGCCGAAAATTTCCAGATGTTTCAGGACAAGGGCTGGTTGGTGCAAGATGAAAAAGAAAATTATTATGTATATGCACAAACCATGAATGGCAAGACCCAATATGGACTGGTGGTAGGAGCGTATGTTCCCGATTATATGAACGGGGTCATCAAAAAACATGAACTGACCCGTCGTGACAAGGAGGAAGACCGCATGAAACATGTCCGCGTAAATAATGCCAATATAGAACCGGTATTCTTTGCTTACCCGGATAATGCGGAATTGGATGCTATCGTTAAGAAATATACTTCACAACGGCCGGAATATGATTTTATCGCTCCGGGTGACGGCTTCGGACATTCATTCTGGGTGATCGACAAAGAAGAAGATATAAAAGCTATCACAAAAGCTTTCGAAGCCATGCCGGCTCTTTATATTGCCGATGGTCATCATCGCTCGGCTGCCGCAGCCTTGGTAGGCGCCGAAAAAGCGCAGCAAAATGCAAACCATCAGGGAAATGAGGAGTACAATTACTTTATGGCTGTATGTTTCCCGGCCAACCAGCTGACTATTATTGATTACAACCGTGTTGTAAAAGACTTGAACGGGCTGTCTCCGGAACAATTCCTGACCGCTGTCAGCAAGAATTTTGTGGTAGAAGAGAAAGGAACTGAGGTCTATAGACCACAGGCTCTTCACAATTTCTCTCTCTATCTGGACGGTAAATGGTACAGCTTGACAGCAAAACCGGGCACATACGATGACAATGATCCTATCGGAGTATTGGACGTGACTATTTCTTCCAACTTGATATTGGATGAAATATTGGGAATCAAGGATCTTCGTTCCGACAAACGGATTGACTTTGTAGGTGGTATCCGTGGCTTGGAGGAATTAAAGAAGCGTGTGGACAGCGGTGAAATGAAAGTGGCTTTGGCCCTTTACCCTGTTTCTATGAAACAATTAATGGATATTGCCGATACCGGCAATATCATGCCGCCCAAAACAACTTGGTTTGAACCGAAACTTCGTTCGGGATTGGTTATTCATAAACTGAGCTGATCCATAGTGGAACACGGACA
>ENA-OQCF01000849-OQCF01000849.1-human-gut-metagenome-genome-assembly--contig:-NODE-849-length-11082-cov-4.434048_pt1 | contig 11082 bp, 15 predicted proteins | sample MGYA00242756_ERZ504573 | MGnify/ENA primary metagenome ERZ504573 (study PRJEB26092, sample SAMD00036240) | human gut metagenome | host: Homo sapiens | study: EMG produced TPA metagenomics assembly of...
TTTGGCCTAGGCGGGAACGGAACGACGGGCAACCGCGGCTCCTGCCTCGCCGGCCCCTGCCGCCTGCCTCAAGGCCAACGCTCTGCCCGAGGGCAAGCCGGGCCGTCTGCACCACCTGTCCCTCAAGGACAACTCCGTCATCGACAAGCTGGATAAGCTGCAGGCCATCGGCGTGGCATCGGCGAAAATCGAAGGCCGTCTGCGGACGCCGGAGTATGTCGCTGCTGCCGTCAGCGCCTGTCTGGCAGGCCGCGAGGGCCGCGCCTATGACCGCGACCTGCTGAAGAATGCCTTCAGCCGCTCCGGCTTCACCTCCGGTTATCTGGACGGAAAGATCGACGGCACGATGTTCGGCGTCCGCAGCGAGGCCGACGCCGAGCTGACCAGGAAGACCCTGCCTGCTGCGGGAGCTGTACCGCCGGGAGCGTTCCCGGGTGCCGGTGGAGATGAAAATTGAAATCGAAGAGGGCGGCGAGAAGCTGACCGTCACCGACGGCACCAACAAAGCCTTCGCCTACGGCGACGCCGAACCTCAGCCCGCCCGCACCGACCCCACCGAGAGCCTGAGCCGCAGCCTGAGCAAGACCGGCGGCACGCCTTTCTCTGCCGAAAAAATCGACGTGGAGATGGATGGCGGTCCCTGGTTCGTGCCGGGCAGTGCCGTCAACGAGCTGCGCCGTGAGGCACTGGACGCCCTGCTGAAAAAGCGGGAGACCCTGCGCCCGTGGCCGGTGAATGAGGTGGAGCTTCCGCCTCTGCCGCTGCGCACTCTGCCGCCCCACCGTACCCTGCGTGCCCGGTTTGAGAGCTGGGAGCAGGTGCCGGAGCGGGCGCTTGACGGCATCGAGTATCTCATCCTGCCCATTGCGCAGGCCGACCGCGTGCCCCGGGAATGGCGGGCAAAGACCCTTTTGGAACTGCCCCGGGTCATGTTTGGCAAGCTGGAAGAGGATACCGCCCGCCGCATCGCGGCCACGCAGGATGCCGGTTTTGCAGGCTATGAGGTGAGCAATATCGCCCACCTGCGCCTGTGCCGGGGCCTGCCCATGAGCGGCAGCTTTGGCCTGAACATCACGAACCAGCTGGCCGCGCAGTTCTACGCGGACAACGGCCTTGGCTCCATACTCATCCTGCCCGAGGTGAAGGACAGCGACATCAGCACCATTGCGCCCACCCATAACGGCAGGCCGGTGCCCACCGGCGTGCTGGTGTACGGCCATATGCCGCTGATGATCACCCGTGCCTGCCCGCTGCAGAACATCCACGACTGCGCCCACTGCGATAAGACCGGCGTGCTGACCGACCGCAAGGCCAAGAAGTTCCCGGTGCGGTGCGGCCTTGGTGTGCGCACCATCTATAACCCTGTACCTATTTATATGGGGGATAAGCCGGGCGCTTTGACGGTGGACTACGGTGTGGCTTACTTCACGCTGGAAAGCCGGGAGGAAGCGGCCAAAATTCTGGAGATGATCCGCACCCATGCACCCTTTGAAGGTGATTTTACCCGTGGGTTGTATTTTAAAGGTACGAACTGACCCTCTCACCGGCATCGTCCGCCTGCGGCGGCGCAATGCCGGAGCTCTCCCGAAAGGCGAGCTTGCAGTAGAGGAATATAAAACGAGGTATACTATGGAACCCATCACAGTAAAATATAAGGTATTGGACACCCGTGCCAAGGTGCCCTCTTACGCAACCCCCGGCTCTGCTGCCGCCGACCTGTGCGCCGTACTGGACGCGCCGCTCACCCTTGCCCCCATGGAGCGGGCACTGGTGCCCACCGGCCTTGCCATCGAGCTGCCCGGCCCCCACAGCGTGGCACTGGTGTACGCCCGCAGCGGCCTTTCCATCAAGCACGGCCTGTGCATGGCCAACGGCGTGGGCGTGGTGGACAGCGATTACCGCGGCGAGCTGAAGGTGCCCATGGTCAATCTGGGCAGGGAAGCCTACACCATTCAGCCGGTGAGCGTGTGGCCCAGCTGTGCATCGCACCGGTGTACACCGCTGCCTTTGTGCCTGCCGAAGAGCTGGGCGATACCCAGCGCGGCGAGGGCGGCTTTGGCTCTACCGGAAAGTGAGATGGAATCATGAACCTGATCTTAGCTTCCGGCAGCCCGCGCAGGCGGGAGCTGCTCTCCTTATATACCACCAATTTCACCGTCTGCGTCAGTGACTTTGACGAAAGTGCGGTGCAGGCCGCTACGCCTGCCCATCTGGTGGAACAGCTGGCCCGGGGCAAGTGCCTTGCCGTTTCGGCCCAGCACCCGGGCGCTGTGGTCATCGGCTGTGATACGGTGGTGGATGTGAACGGCGAGGTGTTCGGCAAGCCCCACAGCGAAGAGGACGCAAAGCGGATGCTGCGCGCCCTTTCCGGTGCTACCCACGAGGTGCACACCGGCGTGTGCATCTCGGACGGTGCGCGCACTGAAAGCTTTGTGGACAGCTGCCGCGTTACCTTCTTCCCGCTGGGTGAAGAGGAGATCGACTTCTACGCTTCCACCGCCGAACCCTACGATAAAGCCGGTGCCTATGCCATTCAGGGACGGGCGGCCCTCTGGCTGGACCGTATTGAGGGCGACTACTACACCATCATGGGTCTGCCGGTGAGCCGCACCGTACAGCTGCTGGCACATTTTGTGTGATAAAACTGGAAAAAACGAAGAAAACTTGCGCAAACGCTTGAGAAATCATTGCCTTGCGGCTATAATAGAACCGTGTTATTCTGCGCAAAGGCGGCACAAAAGGGCTGCCGGATGTTCTGGCGCTATAGATAAAATGGGAAGCATAAGGAGAATTTTTACAATGGGCCTGTTTTCTAAAGATGTAGGTATCGATCTGGGTACCGCAAATACTCTGGTATATATGAAGGGCAAGGGCATCATCATGCGGGAGCCTTCGGTCGTGGCTGTGGATACCAAGACCGACGAGGTGCGCTGTGTGGGTGCCGAGGCAAAGGCTGTCATTGGCCGTACCCCCGGCAGCATCGTGGCTGTGCGTCCGCTGAAGGATGGCGTGATCGCTGACTTTGACATCACCACCAACATGCTGGAAAATTTCCTCAAGAAGGCATGCGGCAACAGCATGTTCTCCCGCCCCCGCGTGGTCATCTGCATCCCGTCCGGCGTTACCGAGGTGGAGCGCCGCGCTGTGCGCGAGGCTACCCTGAAGGCCGGTGCCCGTCAGGTGTCCGTCATTGAGGAACCCATGGCAGCAGCCATCGGTGCGGGCCTGCCCATCAGCGAGCCTACCGGCAGCATGATCGTGGATATCGGCGGCGGCACGGCTGAGATCGCTGTGATCTCTCTGGGCGGCATCGTGGCCTCCCGCAGCGTGCGCATGGCAGGCGATATGTTCGATCAGGCCATCATCGCCTTCATCAAGCGCAAGTACAACCTGCTGATCGGTGAGCGCACCGCAGAGCAGATCAAGATCGAGATCGGCTCCGCCTATGCGCTGGACCCCGAAATGACCATGGAGATCAAGGGCCGTAACCTCGTGGACGGCCTGCCCAAGAACATCGTCGTCCACTCTGAGGACGTGCGCGAAGCTCTGCTGGAATGCCTGGTCAAGATCACCAGCGCCATCAAGGAAACGCTGGAGCGCACCCCGCCGGAGCTGAGTGCGGATATCATCGACCGCGGCATCACCCTGACCGGCGGCGGCGCACTGCTGCGCGGTCTGGATCAGCTGATCCAAAGCGAGACCGGCATCGACGTACACATTGCGGAAGACCCGCTGGACTGCGTGGCTAAGGGTGCCGGTGCGGTGCTGGATCATGTGGATGTCCTGCATGACGTGCTGGACACCGACGGCGGCCACATGTAACACGGGTAAGGCCCACACTTGCGGAAAAAGGCTCTTTTGCGCAGCGTCTGCGCTGATTTCCGCTGCAAACAATGTCTCTTGCGCGGATGGCAGGGCTGTCCGCGCTTTTCTTATGGCATGGCATCCACCCGAAACAGGAGGTACTCCCTTGAAGGATTTTTTTGACACATGGAAATTTAAGATACTGGTAGCCGTGGCGGTGTTTCTGGTGGGCATTATGGCCTATGCCGGTGCCAACGGACGGCTGACTGCTGCCCCGCAGGAACTGCTGGGCGTGGTGCTGATGCCGCTCCAGAAGGTCACATCGGCACTGAGCGGCGGCATTGGCTCGGTGTGGGAAAAATACACCAGCATCGATGAGGTCATGGAACAGAACGAACAGCTGGAAGCGGAGAATGCTGAGCTGCGCCAGCAGATCGTGGACTACGACCGCATCAAGGCGGAGAACGAACCTACAAGGCACTGGCCCGCATTCAGGATTCCAACACCGAAGCAAGCTATATTTCTGCCTTTGTGATCGGCCGCGACCCGCTGGATGAGTTCGGAGGCTTTACGCTGGACTGCGGCACGGTGAACGGCGCAGCCGTGAACGATGCCGTGATCAGCGATAAGGGCTATCTGATCGGCATGGTGGTGGAAGCCGACACCACCAGCTGCAAGGTGATGACCATTCTGCACCCCAGCTTCAGCGCTGCGGGCGTGGTATCCCGCACGCGGGAAAACGGCATTATCAATGGCAGCACCGATTATGCCGGTGACGGCCTGTGCGTGCTGACCAATCTGGAACGCGCCACTGAGACGAAGATGGGCGATCAGGTGATCACCACCGGTCTTGGCGGAGTGTTCCCGCCGGATCTGCTGGTGGGAACCGTGCAGAAGGTGGAGCCGGAAGTCAGCGGCAAATCTTCCATTGCAGTGGTGCGCCCGGGTGCAGACCCGCGCACGGTCAAGCACGTATTCGTTATTACCGACTATTAAGGGGGCGCATTTGTATGGAATCACGCCGCATGCGCAGCCGCAGCCAGATCCTGAAATGGGTCTGCTACGCGGTGGCACTGTTTGTGTGCGCGGCACTGCAGACGACCCCCGGCCTGCTCCAGCTGGGGCAGGCAAAGCCGCTGTTCATTCTGCCGCTGTGTCTGGCTGTGGCCGTGTATGAAGGCGAGTTTGCAGGTGCGCTGTTTGGTGCCGTGAGCGGCCTTTTGTGGGACTACACCGCCGGGCGCACCGTGGGTATGCTGGCGCTGGAACTGCTGTTGCTCTGCTTTGCGCTTTCGGTGCTGGTTCAGGTGTATCTGCAGGGCAGCACATGGAACTTTGCGCTCATCAGCACCGGCACGGCCCTTGTGGTGCTCTCGCTGGACTGGCTGTTCTTCTACTACATGCCCGGCTACAGCTGGGCGCTGAGCCGCTGGCTGACCTTTGTGCTGCCTTCGGCCATGATGACGCTGGTGCCGTCACTGATGCTGTTCAGTCTGGTGCGGCACATTTACAGCGCATTCAAAATCGACAACGGCGTAGTCTGAACTGCCGGAGGAAACGCGGATGAACCAAAACGAACGAAAAACCGTTGCGCGCCGGATGATCCTGCTCATTGCAGTGGCATGTGTTATCATGGGCCTGTACGTGATGCGGCTGATCTTTCTGCAGCTGGTCAACGGCGACGACTTCAAGGCCAAGGCCACCAATACCACCGACTATAACTTTACGGTCACGGCGGCCCGCGGCGATATCGTGGACAGCGCCGGGCGGCGCATTGCCACCACAACCACCAGCTACAATGTGGTCCTTAACAAACTGCTGATGGGCGACCGGGATCTGGATACCATGCTGCAGCAGATCGTGGAGCTGCTGCGTGCGAATGGCGAGAGCTGGAATGATACGCTGCTGATCGGTCAGGCGGACGCAGCAGGCAATTACGCCTTTACGGACGATGACACGTCCATCAGCGACCAGAAGCAGCTGGCAGACATGAAGGAAACGCTTGGTCTGCAGCAGTACGCCACCGCCAACGATGTAATGGAAATGCTGGTGGAAAAGAACGATCTGCAGGATTTTTCGCCGGAATGGCAGCGTGTGCTGGCCGGCATCCACTACGAGATGGACCGGCAGGCGTTCTCCAATGTGAACAATTTTGTCATGGCGGAGAACGTGAGCACCCTCGCGGTGGCCACCATCAAGGAGCACAGCCTGCAACTGCCAGGTGTGGAGATCGTGGAAACCAGCGCCCGCAGCTACGACCAGAGCGATATCATCCCGGCGGTGCTGGGCCGTGTGGGCAAGATCACGGCGGAAAAGTGGAAGGTGACCGATTCCAACGGTCAGGTGACCTATCCGCTGCGGGAAAAAGGCTATAACATGAACGATGTTCTGGGCATTTCTGGTCTGGAATCCGTTTATGAGGACGAGCTGCGCGGCAAGGACGGCGTGAAGACCATCACCCGCAATTCGGACGGCGTGATCGTGGATACAAAGCTCACCACTGTGCCGGAGCCGGGCCATACCGTGCAGCTGACCATTGACAGCAACTTCCAGCGTGCCGTGGACAAGGCACTGGCGGACAACATTGATATGATCAACCGCGTGTACAATACCGGCACCATGAAAGCTGCCGCTGGTGCGGTGGTGGTGCTGGACGTGAAGGACGGCAGTGTGCTGGCTGCTTCCAACTATCCCAGCTATGACCAGAACCTGTATGCCGCTAACTACAGCGAGTACAGCTCCGACCCGAGCCTGCCGCTGTTCAACCGCGCATTGCAGGGCCTGTATACGCCGGGTTCTACCTTCAAGCCCGCCGTGGCGGTGGCTGCACTGGACAGCGGCCTCATCAACCAGTATTCTACCGTTTACTGCAACGGCGTGTACAACTACTTCAAGGATTACCACCCCCGCTGTACCCGCCATGGCCACAGCGGCAACATCGATGTGGTAACGGCCATCAAGTGGAGCTGCAACATCTTCTTCTATGATGTTGGCCGCCGCCTGACCAGCGATGTGTACGATGCCTATGCCTACAAGCTGGGTCTTGGCCAGCGCACCGGTGTGGAGGTGAGCGAGGCCGTGGGCCGTCTGACCACCAAGAGCGACTCCAACTATACGGCATCGCTGGATGTGCAGGCCGCCATCGGTCAGGGCAACACGGTGGTCTCGCCCATCCAGCTGGCTACCTACGCGGCAACGCTGGCCAACAACGGCACCCGTTACCGCACCCATTTCGTCAAGGCCATTCTGGACACCAACACCGGCGAGGTGCTCAGCGAGACCAAGCCCGAGGTCATGGATGTGATCGAAGGCACCGGCAACACCTTTGAGCTGGTGCGGCAGGGCATGAAGCAGGTGCCCAGCACCATCAGCGGCAAAATTTCCAGCTATCCGGTGCCGATCGCCTGCAAGACCGGTACACCTCAGCGCAGCGAGACCTATGCGCCCGGTAAGCACTATCTGAACGCCATAATGGTGGCTTACCTCCCGGCGGATGATCCGCAGATCGCCATTGGCATTAGCATTGAGTACGGAGGCTATGGTGCCCGTACCGGTGATCTGGTGGTGGATATTGCAAATGCCTATTTTGCCCTGAAGGATGGCAGCCTTGCCCAGCAGGCCGAAGCGGAAAAAGAAGCCGAGCAGGCCCAGCAGGAAGATCAGGCACAGACCACTGACCCAGCACAGGCCGCTGCAGGCCAGACCACCGGCAATGCCGCAGCCCAGCCTGCACAGATGACACCCGCCGCAGACACCGCTGCGCCGGAAACGGCAGCAGAAGGGGAAGCCCAGCCTGCCGTGCAGGACGAGCAACAGCCCGCCGCAGACACCGAGCAGAACCCCGATGCCATTGCGCCGGAGAACTGAAAACGGGAGACAAAACCGACACGGGAAAGGGCACTGCAGCGGGGTTTTGAATGGAAACATCCCTGAAAAGAAAACAAAATTGAATGTTTTGTATAAAAACCGGTTGTAAAAGATTGGATTTTGTGATATCATTTCAACCGAAGGACTTTTTACAAGTGGGTCCGCATCGTGAAGAAAGAGGAGAGGGTAACGGATGACGATCGCACTCATTGCACATGACTCCAAAAAGGAGCTGATGGTTCAGTTTTGTACGGCTTACTGCCGTATCCTGAGCCAGCATAAATTGGTGGCCACCGGTACGACCGGTAAGTTGATCGCCGAGGCTACCGGTTTACAGGTGCAGCGCTTTCTGGCCGGTGTGCAGGGCGGCGACCAGCAGATCGCATCCCGCATCGCCTGCAATGAGATCGACCTGTTGCTGTTCTTCCGTGATCCCATCAACGCAAAGCCCAGCGAACCCAACGAAATGACACTGCTGCGCCTGTGCGATGTGCACAACATTCCCATGGCCACCAACATTGCCACTGCCGAGGTACTGATCCACGGCTTGGAGCGCGGCGATCTGGATTGGCGCGATATCGTGCATCCCCAGAACTGACAAAACGATTTGGAATGGTTCCGCGTGCGCTGCGCCATATTCAGCGGAAATTATATTGATAATGCGAAAATCGGGAGCATCTGCGGATGTTCCCGATTTTCATTTTCACGGGAATGGGGTCCGAACCGCAGAATGCATTTCTGCCGCCGTGCGGCTGTTTCCGCAGGAAGCAAAAACAGCAGATGCCGTGTGTCGCAGCGGCCTTGCCTGTAAAAAAAGAATTCCGGAAAATCCGCAGATTTTCCGGAATTCTAATATAAAAATAATGTTTCCGCTGAATATGGCCAGAGTGCAACGGAGGCCATTTGAAACGTACGGTTAAACTTTAAAATCCTCGGCCATCTCCGCCACATCTTCCGGGGCAAAATCGCCCAGCGGCAAGATCAGCCGTGCCAGCGTTTCCTGCGGCAGAGCTGCAAGAATCGTGCTGTCATCACTGCCGGTGCCTGCGGGCGTGCAGACGGTGTGCACGCCGTCTGCACCGGTTTCCACCCGGGCACGGTGAGTGGTTGCCACATATTGCATCCCAAGCTTGTCTGCAGCCGTCAGCAGAGCGGCAAACAGCGGCGTGCCGCCCTCGCCCAGAACGTCTGCGTCCTGCCCGGCCAGTGCTTCGGCGTTCAGCACGATGCACTCGATGCCAAGGGCCTCTGCTGCCTTTTTGGCGCTTTCCGCATCGGCGGTCTGTTCTGCTGCCAGCCGCACGGAAGCGCCCGCCACGGCAAAGCCCTGCTGCTGTAAAATGCGCACAGCTACGGCGCATTCTCTGCTGCCGTCCATCTGCACCAGAACCTTATCCTGACTCTCGTAGGTGTCGAACCCACTGCCGGGCAAAAATGTGTCGCTCATGTTCCCTGCCTCCCGCCATGTGCTTTGCTTTGGGCCACGGCCAGCTGGTCGCAGCGTTCGTTCTCCGGGTGGCCTGCGTGGCCCTTGACCCAGACATAGGTGATCTTGTGCCGGGCTTCCTGCTCCAGTGCCTGTGCCCAGAGGTCCGGGTTCAGGGCAGGGGAGCCATCTGCTTTTTTCCAGCCCCGGCGCTGCCAGTTTTTGGCCCAGCCCTTCTGAAGCCCGTTGATGACATACTGGCTGTCGGAGCACAGCCGTACCTCACACGGCTCCTTGAGCTGGCGCAGTGCTTCGATAAAGGCTGTCAGTTCCATGCGGTTGTTGGTGGTGCTGTCGTCGCCGCCGCTCAGCTCTTTTTCGTAAACTTTGCCGTTAAAACGGTAGCGCAGCACGGCACCCCAGCCGCCCGGGCCGGGATTGCCGCTGCATGCGCCGTCGGTGTACACTTCGACCTGCTTCATGCGGTTCTCCTTCTAAAATGAGTTGCTTCTATTTAGCGCTATTTTCCGGCTTCTGTCAAGTGCGAATGTATATTCCGTGCCGGAGCTGCCAAACCTTGGAATTGACAAAAACGCCGGGAAATACTATACTTATCCTAACAAAATGCGTATAGGGGCGCACCGCAGGCGTGTGCCCGGGCGTTCCAACAGAAAAGCCACGGTCGCATCGAGCAGATGGACCTATCTGGCACAAAACCTCTTACGGAACAGGCAGCGGTTTGCAAAAAACACGCTGAGAAATAAATTCTATACGGTGCATCCAACGGAAGCCGATGCGATTTTTCAAGGTGCTTCCCATGCACAGCGCGGCTGTTCCCACAAGCGGGGACGGCCTGCGCTGTAATTATTTTGGAGGTCAGAATGGCACAGTCGAAAGAAAATACCAATCATTCCGCACGCAGCAAGGCTGCTGCTCAGAGCACCGGCGCACCCGCCGCGCAGACGGGCGAAAAGCGCCCCCGCACCACCCGCCGCCCTTATTATAACCGTCGGCCCCGCCGCCCGCAGCAGCCCAGAGAGGCCGCTGTGCCCATCCACATCTACCGCTGGGTGGTCTGGGCGAAGTGGGCAAGAACATGACCGTGTACGAGTGCAACGGCGACATGATCATCGTGGACTGCGGCCTTGTGTTCCCGGACAGCGACATGTACGGCGTGGACATGGTCATCCCAGATTTCACTTTTGTGGTGCAGAACAAGGATAAGATCAAGGGCCTGCTCATCACCCACGGCCACGAAGACCACATCGGCAGCATCCCGTATCTGCTGCAGAAACTTGACCTGCCCATCTATGGCACCCGCCTGACCTGCGGCCTGATCCGCAACAAGCTGGAGGAGTTCGGTCTGGCAGGCAAGACCAAGTTCGTGGAGATCACCCCCAGACAGAAGATCAGGCTGGGCTGCTTTACCATTGAGCCCATCCATGTGAACCACTCCATCCCGGATGCGGTGGCCTTTGCCATCGACAGTCCGGCGGGCACCATCATCCAGACCGGCGACTTCAAGATCGATTACACTCCGCTGGCCTGCGGCGTCACCGACCTGTCCACGCTGGCCGAGTACGGTCAGCGCGGCGTGCTGGCCCTGCTGAGCGATTCCACCAACTCCGAGCGCCCGGCTTTACCGCCACCGAGCAGAAGGTGGCTGCAGGCGTGCGCAATCTGTTCGCCCGTGCCCGCAACAAGCGGATCATCATTGCCACCTTTGCTTCCAACATCTACCGCGTGCAGCAGATCATCGATCTGGCTGTGGAGGATGGCCGCAAGGTGGCATTCAGCGGCCGCAGCATGGTGAACAACACCGCTATGGCGCAGGAGCTGGGCTATATGCACATCCCGGAGCACCCTCATCAGCGTGGATGAGCTGAACCAGTATCCCCCGGAGCAGGTAGTGCTCATTACCACCGGCAGCCAGGGCGAACCCTTGAGTGCCCTTTCCCGTATGGCATCCTGCAGCCACCGTCAGG
>ENA-OQCF01000850-OQCF01000850.1-human-gut-metagenome-genome-assembly--contig:-NODE-850-length-11077-cov-8.743105_pt1 | contig 11077 bp, 10 predicted proteins | sample MGYA00242756_ERZ504573 | MGnify/ENA primary metagenome ERZ504573 (study PRJEB26092, sample SAMD00036240) | human gut metagenome | host: Homo sapiens | study: EMG produced TPA metagenomics assembly of...
GATATTACTTCGCTTATGGCAGCAATATGAATCTGGAGCAGATGAAGTACAGGTGTCCGGCTGCGGAAGTTGTGGAAAACGTCCGGCTTGAAAATTATCGGCTGGCATTTCGGGGAAGGGCTCCGGGCAATGGGGTAGCAACGGTTCTGCCGGAAAAAGGAAGCTATGTCGAAGGAGTCTTATGGAAAATCACAGAAGCTTGTGAAAAGAATCTGGATTTTTATGAAGGATTTCCGAATTTTTATGGGAAAGAAACCATTCAGGTAAAGGATCAGGCTGGAACTGCAAGGGAAGTATTCGTATACACGATGAACTCCCCTCATAAGGATGTTCCGGCAAGACCATCGAAATTTTATCTGGATGGAATTCTGGAAGGATGTCTGGAAAATGGTTTACCGACAAAGTCGGTGATGGATGCAGTAAAACGCACCAGACAGGAAATGAAAAAAGCAGAAAAGCAATATACAAGATAAATGTTACCGCAGAGGGAGAGCCTTCTGCGGTATTTTACAGAACAATATATTTATTATAGGAAGGGAACACACATGAAAGTGAAGAATTTAAAAACCAGAATCGCAGCCTTTGGACTGGCTGTCCTGATGGGCGTTAGTACCTTAAGTAGTGCCAATGCGTTTGCTGCCGAACAGACGGATGTAGGGCAGGAGGCACAGGCATCCGAACAGGCGGTTACGAGTCAGAAAGAAAAGGCGGTTACGGCAGACGATATCACGAAAGAGATTTCGGATGAAACATTTGCAGTGGAAACCAGTATGGAAGGAATCCATTATGATGCAGAAAAAGAAGATGTTACGCTTGTAAGTATCAAAGATGAGAATGGTGGAGAGTATCATTCAGACAAAGCAGGAACATATATTGCCACTTATATGGTCGTTCCAAAAGATAAGAGTGACAGCTATACCATCACCCGTAAAGTGACTCTGACGGATACCGAAGGACAGGCACATTCCGAAGAAAATGGTGGAGAGAAACAGAAGTCAGATACAGAATCTGAAGATGATTCGGATTCGCCTGTGCAGAACTACACAGATGTAGAAATTGAAACATCTGAAGAAGATGCATCTGCACAGGCAGTCAAAGAACTGAAAGAGGACATCGAAGAGGGAAATGTGATGGTATTGTCTGCGGCTGAAAGAGCTACAAGCAGCGGTTCCACAGTTACATTGACAAAGGGGAGAACTATTTATTATCCAAGTTATATTGGAAATTATCTTACTTGCCTGTTTACAGTCAATGGAAAGATCGCATACTGCCTTCAGTCCCAGAAAGCATCCCCACCGAGTGGAAGTTATGTAGCACAGGTACTGGACAGCAATAAAAATCTGCAGAAAGTCCTTTATTATGGTTATGGCGGGGCAGGGGATCTGACAGGAAGTTATCTGTCTGGAAAAACGGAAGATGAAAAGTATGTGTATACACACATTGCAGCCAGCTACGCTTATGCAGGAGAAGCCGGATTTACAGGGTGTAATTATAATGACCTTGTAAATGCAGGGGTTATCGCATATATCAATTATCTGTTCGGACAGGAAGAACCGCCAAAAGGTGAACTGAGTCTTTCAAGCACAAAGCTGAATGCAGTAAGGGAGGGAAATATCCAGAAAACACCAAATATCACATTGTCTGGAGATCACAGAAACTATGTGACACTGAGAGTACCGGAAAATGTGACTGTACACAATCTTTCTAAAGGAACAAGTGTTACAAATGGAAAAATCCAGATTTATGGTGGAGATACATTCTATCTGTCTGCGGATTTGTTACTGACAGGCAGTTATGCTTCCGGCAACTTATATGGTTCTGTCGGAAAGACATGGAGAACACTGGTGCTGACAACCGGAAATTCCAAGCAGGATATCGGTGTATTTGAAAGCGAAACAGCAGCTCCGGTAAGTTTCAATGTACAGTGGTTGAATATGACACGCATTGAACTTATGAAAAAAGATGTCAATACACAGAATTCGCTGTCTGGAGCAGTTTATGGTATTTATACTGATAAGAAGTGCGAAAACCTGCTGATGACAATGTCAGCAACCGGAACAGACGGAAAAGCAGTCAGCGATTATTTTGATTCTGCACTGAAAACAGTGTACGTGAAAGAGATCACTGCTCCGACAGGATATAAACTGAATACAGAAGTATATAAAAGTAGATGTTGCAGCCGGAAAGACATTGACTGTAACAGCAACCGATGAGAGAGTCACCGGAAAAGTAAAAATCGCAAAGATCGATAAAGAAACACTTGCATTTAAAGCACAGGGAGACAGTGCTCTTCGTGGTGCAGTGTATGGTCTGTATGCAAAAGAGGACATCGTGCATCCAGATGGCACAACAGGAGTTCTGTATAAACAGGACAGCCTGATTGCACAGGGAGTCATCGGAGATGACGGAACACTGGAATTTTCAGAATTATACCTTGGAGAAATGTATGTAAAAGAAATCACTCCACCGGAAGGATATACACTGGATACTACAAAATATGAGGTATCAGTAACTTATGAAGGTCAGGACGTTGCGGAAGTGACAAGAGACCTTACGGTAAAAGAGCAGGTAAAGAAACAGGCATTCCAGTTGATCAAAATCAGTGAAGATGGAGAGCAGACAGAAACAGACCTGGTTGCAGGAGCAGGATTTAAGGTATATCTGATCAGCGACCTGACACAGGTAAAAAATGGGAAACTGAAGCCAGCCAATGGAGAAAGCTATACAGCAAGTGATTTCAAAAATTATGACTTCAGCAAAGAGCAGGTTGCAGTTACTTATGAGAATGGAACAGCAATACCAGTACCAGAACTGATCACTGATACAAAAGGACATGCAGTCAGCCCAGAACTGCCGTATGGAAGTTATGTTGTAGTAGAAAGCACTACCCCTGAGAATCTGAAAACCATTGATCCATTTGTCGTAAATGTGGAAAATGACAGCAGAGAACCAATGCAGTGGCGAGTATTTGATGACCGTCCGTTTGAATTTTTGCTGAAAATCGTAAAGAAGGATGCACAGACTGGAAATACCGTTTTAAAGGCCGGAGCTTCTTATAAGATTTACGATGTGACAAATAAGAAATATGTGGAACAGGTTGTTCAGTATCCGAAGAAAGAAAAGATCAGTGTATTCAAAACAAATGAGGAAGGATATCTGATCACACCGCAGGAACTGAAGTGCGCTACCTATCGAATCGAAGAAGTAAAAGCACCGGAAGGATTTGTAAGGCAGGGAAGCGAAGAGTCCCTGTATGATGGAACAACGATTATTTCACCATTAGAACAGACTACAAAAGGAACATATAAAGAAAATCCACAGAGTGGTATTGTAATTACAGTATCCTCAAACACTGCACATCAGATTGATCCAGATACAGGAGCTGCGATTGTAGAGGTAGAACAGAAAAATGACGAACAGGTAGGAAGCCTGCTCCTGACGAAAAAGGGAGAACAGCTTACCGAAGTAACCGGAGATTCTGTTCTGGCAAAAGTAAAAGCACTGGTTTCCAAAGTAAGAAATGCCGTATCTGGTAAAGAAGAAACAGGTATTTATAAAGGCTTTAAATATGAAGAAACCGGAGTAGAAGGTGCTGAATTCGAAGTATATGCCAAAGATACCATCTATTCACCGGACGGAGCAAAGGACGAAGAAGGAAATCCAGTTGTCCGTTATGAGAAAGATGACCTGGTAGTTAAACTGACTACAGATGAAAATGGAACAGCAGTTATCAACAATCTGCCACTGGGAACATATTATCTGAAAGAAGTTGTAGCAGGAGAGAATTTTGTCCTGAATACAGAACAGAAAGAATTTACCCTGACAGCAGAGGATGATACACAGGCAGTTGTTTATGAAGGCGTTACCTATAAAAATGAAAGACAGAAAGTTTCTGTATCAGTAGAAAAGAAAGATTCTGTCACAGGCGAAAAGCTGGAAGGTGTTATTTTTGGACTGTATGCTGCAGAAGATATTCTTTCTAATCAGGGAGAGGTTCTTGTAGAGAAAGATACCCTGTTGGAAAAGAAAGCAACGGATGCAAAGGGAACACTTACTTTCGACAGTGATCTTCCACATGGAAAATACTATGTCAAAGAGGAAGTCAGAAAAGCCGGATATCTTCCAAATGAGGAAGTATGGAATGTAGACGCAACCTATGAAAATCAGAATCTTGCAAAGATTGAACTGAACAAAGAAGTTGAGAATCAGCCGACAGAAACACGTATTACCAAAACAGATGCAACAACCGGAAATGAGCTGGAAGGAGCAAAACTGCAGGTCATTGATAAAGACGGAACTGTTGTGGAAGAGTGGATTAGTACGAAGGAAGAACATGTCATTTACGGACTGCCGGAAGGAAGTTATACCTTACATGAGGAACTGGCTCCTTATGAAGATGGCTATGTGTCCGCCAGCGATGTGACGTTTGAAGTCAAAGAAGATGGCAGTGTGACAAAGGTTGAGATGAAAGATGAATATTCCAAAGTGGAAATTTCAAAAACAGACCTTACAACCGGAAAAGAACTGGAAGGGGCAAAGCTTCAGATTATCCGCAAAGACGGAACTGTTCTGGAAGAGTGGATTACGGACGGAAAGCCACATTCCGTAGAAAAGCTCCCAGTCAATGAAGAACTTACTCTGCGTGAGATTACAGCACCGGATGGTTACGAGATTGCGGAAGATGTCACATTCACATTGAAAGATACAATGGAAGTCCAGAAAGTAGAAATGAAAGATGCCAGAACACCGGAGAAAACAACAGAAAAAACAAATGCACCAAAAACAGGTGACAACCAGAAAGTATGGGCATTTATTTTACTTGGTCTGGCATCTGCCGGAACAGCTGCAGGAGTGACCGTATACCGCAGAAAAAAGTCAAAAATGCCAGAAAACAAAGAAGAAACAGAAGAAAAATAAAATAAGAATTACAGGATAAATCAATCTGACAGGGCAGGAGATGTGCATAAGGCAGCTTCTGTCCTGTCTGTCTATAAGGAGAAGAATGATGAGACGTTTTTATACAGCAGAATCAGTAACAGAAGGACACCCAGACAAAGTATGCGATCAGATAGCAGATGCAATCTTAGATGAATGTCTGCGTTACGATCCATCTTCGAGAGTGGCGTGTGAAGTCCTTGCCACAAGAGGAAATGTGTTTGTAGCAGGAGAAATCACCAGCGGATATGAGCCGCCAGTGTTTGATGTGATCCGAAAAGTTTTAGAAGAGTGTGGATATTGTACAGATGGGATAGAAATGGATACGTTTGTACACCAGCAGAGTCCAGATATTGCGAAAGCAGTAAGTGTGTCAAAAGAATTTCGGGATAATATCGGTGCAAAAATAAGAGACAGAAGCAGGGGAGCTGGAGATCAGGGTGTTATGGTCGGATATGCGTGCGATGATACTCCGCAGCTTATGCCAATGCCGACTGTTCTGGCACACCGGATCACACGTGAACTTTCAGCTTGCAGAAGAAGCGGATATATCAAAGATATCTTTTCTGATGGAAAAGCACAGGTAACCGTAGAATATGAAGATGGAAAACCAGTGAGACTGGAAAGTGTTGTTGTTTCCTGCCAGCATGGTGCAGAAAAGAGCCTGAAGAAGTTAGATGCCGAGATCAGAGAGAAAGTGCTTCGCTCAGCACTCAGATTACTGCCGCCGGATGAGGATACGAAGATTCTGATCAATCCGTCAGGAAAATTTGTGTGTGGAGGGTTTGATGCAGATACCGGACTGACAGGAAGAAAGCTGATGGTGGATACTTATGGCAGTATGGTTCCGCATGGTGGCGGTGCATTTTCGGGGAAAGACTGTTCGAAGGTAGACCGTTCGGCGGCTTATATGGCAAGGTATATCGCCAAAAATATAGTGGCTGCAGGATTTGCAAGCAAGTGTCAGGTGTCTTTGGCTTATGCAATCGGAGTAGCAGAGCCGATTATGGTAGAGGTAGACACCTATGGTACAGGAAAAGTGTGTGCGGATGATTGTCTGGCGGCAGCAATCCCACTGGTGTTTGGAGTGACACCCGTTCAGATCATGGAATCCCTTCGACTGAATCGTCCAATTTTCCGTCAGACGGCAGTTTTTGGCCATTTTGGAAGAAGGGAGTTTCCTTGGGAGCGGACGGATAAGGTACTGGCTCTTCAGGATGCAATTCTGTAATGCCCTGGGTAACGGAAGAAGAGATTCAGGCAGCAAAAAATATGACTGCGTATGAGTATTTGCGAACGCATCAGGCACAGCGACTGCAAAAGACAAGAACCAGAAATGAATGGCAGTTGACGGACCATGACAGTTTTAAAATTAATGAACTGTCCAGCAAATGGCATTGGAAATCCAGAGATATCGGTGGTGTGTCCGCACTGCGGTTCCTGATTGAAGTAGATGGAATGAAATTTACAGATGCCGTAAAACTGCTGTGCGAAGAGAGTCCGTCTTTTATTCCAACACAGTCTGTGGAAAGGGAAAAACTGCCATTTAAGCTGCCGGAGAGGTATTGTAATTGCAGACGAATCAGGCTTATTTAAACCACAGAGGAATCAGCGATGAAGTGATCACGTATTGTATTTTGCATGAAATCCTTTATGAAAGTGTCCCGTATCATAACGCTGTTTTTGTTGGGAAAGATGAATCCGGAAAAGCAAGATATGCATTCCTGCGAGGAATCTATGAAAAAAACGGGAAGGGATTCAAGATGGAGCAGGCCGGGAGTGAAAAAAAGTACAGCTTTTGCATTCCACCTGAAAGAGAAACAAAGCGAGTTGCCGTATATGAAGCGTGTATTGATGCACTGGCCCACATGACACTGGAAGAGGGAAAGCGGGATAAATATCGTCTTTCCCTTGGGGGAATCGCCGCTCCGAAAGAAAACGCACAGATACAGAGTGAACGTTTTAAAAAGCCGCCGGACGCACTGGAAGAGTTTCTGAAGAACCATCCGGAAATCAAAGAAATTGAAATCTGTACCGATAATGACTTTGCCGGGAGATGGGCGAAAGAACAGATGAAAAAACATTATGAGGGAACGTATCAGATTATCTGCAATCTGCCGGAAAAAGAAGGGGCAGATTATGCAGACCTTGCGAAAGAAAAAAAGCAGGCAAATAAATGCAGGGACAGACCATTAGAAAGAAGGTGATAGAGAATGGAAGAAAAAGGAACGATGCACGTACATCTGTTGACGGAGCTGACTGGAAATCTTTATTCAGAAGAATCTGAATGGGAAGAAGATTGGTCGGAGAGTGATGAATATGGAATGCCGTTAGATGGAACAGAACTTGCCGATTATGAAGAAGTCATCCGAGAAGAACTGGAACGCTATGGGGAAGATGATCTCATGCAGTATTTTGACGGAAGTGAGTCCATTCAGGGAAAGATACAAAGTGCAGTTGTTACGATAGAAAACAAAGACGGAATCCTGTACGGCTGTACCAAACTGGAATTAAATGAATTTTTAAGTCAGGAAGAACTACAGGAATTCACCGAATACATTACAGGACAGTACAGTGACGGTTGGGGTGAAGGATTTGAGCAGAGGGATATAAAGGTGGATGGTGGAACGCTGAATGTGCATTTTTGGCATCCTGATATGGAACAGCCGAAAATGTATGAAAAGAAAACAGGGCAGATTCCGACAAAGCCTGAGAAACAACGTCCCAAGTTACAGCTCCTTGGACATAATGGGAATATTTTTTCCATTATGGGCGATGCCTCAACTCTTTTGAAAAAGAATAAACAGACAGCAGAAGCAAAAGAAATGTGTAAAAGGGTATTGGAAAGTGGGGACTATTACAAAGCACTTTTGATTATCAGCGAATACGTGGAAACCGAGTTGAGTCCGCCACTAAAAGAAAATAAGAAGGCAAAGAAGAAACATCAGCCGGAACGGTGAAAGGAGAGAACGTGAGTAAGTATAAGATTACAGAGATTGAACATCCGAAATATCCATGGCTCCATCGCATACAGGCATTGATCGATGTGAATGAGAAAGTACCAAAAGGAACACTGGGCGGTTTTATAGAGAATGAAAACAATCTGTCACAGGAAGGGACTTGCTGGATTTATGATGATGCAATCTGTTGTGAAAACGGTGAGGTAAAGGAAGAGGCTGCACTTTATGATGGCAGTCTGGTCAGAGGTTATGCTGTTGTTACCGGAGATACTACTTTTTATGACAGAGCAGTTGCGAAGAGAGACTGTTATATCTGTGGCGGTGAGATAAAGGAAAATGCGGTAATCAGTGGAAAAGCATTTATTGATACGGTAGGAGTAAATACACCTGTTATCGGTGGAGAAAGCCATGTGTATGGAGAAGTAAGAGGAAATATCTATATCAAAGGGGATATTTTCCCTTGGGATATATTTAATAACCACACAAAAGATATGTTCTTATATGAAAATGGAAAGTGGAGTGCTTTTTCTGTTCCTGAGAAACTGAAACCACCACAGTCCTACCAGAAAAGACAAACAAAGAAGAAAAATCAGCCGGAACGCTGAGAAAAGAAAGGATGATGCCTATGACAAATGGCCTGAGTTTGGAAGAACTTATGAAAGAGGGAACATACCCGGAGGAATATACTGAAGGGGAAAACTGGAAAATATTACATGGAGATACATTAAAACTGGTCAAAGCATTCCAGCCGGGAATCTTTGATGCAGTCATTACCGATCCACCATATGCGTCCGGTGGAACAAAGCAGAATGAAAGAAATCGTACTACAAACCAGAAATACAGCAGTATGAGTGCTGCGAATGCACTTCCGGATTTCGATGGAGATAATAAAGACCAGAGATCCTGGACACACTGGATGGCTGAGTGGCTCTATGATGTGCGGAAAGCCTGCAAGAAAGGTGCTCCGATCTGCCTGTTCATTGACTGGCGTCAGTATCCATCGATTACCGATGCATTGCAGTGGGCAGGATGGATTTGGCGAGGAACAGCGGTGTGGGATAAGGGAAACTCCCGTCCACAGAAAGGCCGTTTTCGCCAGCAGGCTGAATACATTGTGTGGGGCAGTAACGGACCGATGCCGATCAACCGTCCGGTATCTTGTCTGCCGGGTGTTTTCCGATATGGAAATCCGCAGAACCGGATTCATGTGACAGAGAAACCGTTGCAGCTTATGAAAGATGTCATCCAGATTTGTGAACCGGGAGGACTGATCCTGGATCCGTTTGCCGGAGCAGGAACAACTGTCCTTGCAGCGGTTATGACAGGTTATCGTGCAGTGGGAATTGAGGTAACAGATGCCTACTACAAACTGGGAAGTGACAGAGTGAAAATTGCATTAGAAGCAGAGCAGAAAGAGGATGAAAAGTAGCCGGGATGTCCAATTGGACATCTTGTTTTTTATAGAGAAAATGAATGGCATCCAACTGGATGCAGGAAGGAGATGGAGCGTATGGAACAGGCTCTGGCTTATGTGTGTTGTTCAGCAGAAGAAAGTCGGGTAAAGGTGCAGAAATATTGCAGAAAAATCTATGAACTTGGGTATGTACCAATCTGTCCGAGATTTGTATTCTCACAATTCTTGGAAGAGTCCGATGCAGAAGATATGCAGGGATATGAAGAATGTCACATATCCTTTTGCGGAGATGCCGGATGGTAGTCGTATGTGGAAAAGAAGTGACAGGAACAATGAATACCGAAATCAGTATGGCAGATAGACTCCATATCATTTGTACGACACTTGATGGACTGGTACAGATAAAAGAATCAAAATAAATCAGAATTGAGTCAATCCGGTGCTACAGAAACTGGCGGTACTCGTTTTGCAAGCATAGCGTTTGGATATCCAAACGCACTTTGGGGAGAACCCCAATCCCCCAGACACAGACGGAAATGGAAAGGAAGGATCAAGTCATGTTAAGAAACGGAGTAATGATTGTAATCGCATTGATGAGCGGAGGATTTATAGGAGTGGTAGTAACCTGTTGTATGGTTGCAGCGAAAAAATCCGATGAGGATCTTGGCGGTATGATGAAAGAGGAAGAGAAAAAAGAAGGGACGGTGATGCAATGCGAAAACGAAACCATGTGATCCCTGTACGGCTTAACGCAAGGGAAGTCAGGGAACTGAATGAGCAGGTCGAAAGAAGCGGTCTGAGCCGGGAAGAGTTTATGCGTTCGTTGATTTTAGGAGCGCAGGTTCATGCAAAACCCTGTGAGCATCACCCCGAATTGCTCCGAAAGATTGCAGGCTTATGCAACAATGCCAATCAGCTCGCCCATGTTGCCAATGCTTCTGGAATGGCAAGCGAGCAGAGCATTCAGGAAATGCTGCGGCTTACCAAAGAAACATGGCATCTGGTAAAGGAAGAGTGGTAATGCCGGATGGCTTATACAAGTGTTATCCCCGTCCACCGCCTGGACCGTTCCATTGAATATGTGAAAGACAAAGAAAAGACCACACAGAAAGCAGACTCTCTGGAGGATGCCATCGATTATGCCATGAACCGGACCAAAACGGAACAGGCGGTTTTTGAAGATACCATCGGATGTACCAATGAAAATGCGTATGAAGATATGGTGGCAACGAAAAGGAGATTTCATAAGATGGGCGGTGTAGAAGGATATCATCTGGTACAGAGTTTTGCAGAAGGTGAGGTGACACCGGAACTGGCACATCTCATCGGGCAGGAACTGGCAGACCGGCTCTTAAAAGGACAATTTGAAGTAGTCATAACAACACATCTTAATACCAGACACTATCATAATCATATTGTCTGGAATTCTGTAAGCATGGTGGACGGACATAAGTACCATAGTAATGCCAAGAGTTATTATACGGAGATTCGAAAAATTTCCGATGACCTGTGCAGAAAATATGGTCTGTCTATCATTGAATCCAATCAGAAAAAATCAATCCCTTATGTACAGTGGAAAGCAGAACAGGAAGGAAAGCCGACATGGAGAACGGCAATCCGTTTGGATATCAGGGAATCAGTACAGGAAAGCTACTCCTGGTCACAATTCCTAAAAGAGATGGAAAAGCGGGGGTATACATGGAAACATGAACCGGTAATACAAACTCGATCATTAAACGCTCCGGGTATGAAACCGGGGATGATAGTA
>ENA-OQCF01000851-OQCF01000851.1-human-gut-metagenome-genome-assembly--contig:-NODE-851-length-11073-cov-4.707747_pt1 | contig 11073 bp, 18 predicted proteins | sample MGYA00242756_ERZ504573 | MGnify/ENA primary metagenome ERZ504573 (study PRJEB26092, sample SAMD00036240) | human gut metagenome | host: Homo sapiens | study: EMG produced TPA metagenomics assembly of...
ATGTCGTGACCCGAATCGACTAGCTCAACACGCAGGAGAAGAACGCACAGCGCAGTATAATGCGGAGCTGTCGGACTATTACAGTCAGCTCGACCGGAAGGGCAACGCTACAATGCTGCCTACGAGCAGGACTATGGCCGCTATCAGGACTATCTGGGCCGGCTGGACACCCTGTACGGCTACTATTCCACTCAGGAGCAGCAGGCCATCGCCAAGCGCCAGCAGACGTTCAATAATGTGCTGAGCATTCTGGGCGTTATCGGCGACGCGGTGCAGCTGGCCATCACCGGGACCACCGGCATCGGCTCGCTGGTGGGTGCGCTGGCCAACACCGGATACAATATGTACGCGAAAGACCGCGCCTACGCGGCCGAGCGTGCTGACGCAGCGTGGAACCAGCAGATGCAGGAGACCCAGCGGCAGGACAGCCTTGCCCAGCAGAAGTACAAGAACGAGCAGGCGGAGCGGCAGTATCAGGACACCCTGCGCCAGCAGGAGTTCAACAACAATGTGACCAGCGAAAAGCTGAATATCGCCAAGGGCGAATGGGCGCTCAAGCAGTCCAAGGCAGCCCAGAGCGCCCAGCAGGCTGCGGCAAACGCCGGGGCAAAGAGTGCGGGCAGTTCGGGAGGCTCAGGCAGCGGGTCAGTGCTGTCGTCCGGAGGCAGCACCATCGTACCTTACAGCGCCGCCCGTCTCTACCGACAGGGCAGGAGCGATACGGCCATCCGCAGCGAACTGCTGAAGGAGGCTACTCCAACGATGAGGTCGCCAATATCCTGAAGCAGCTGGGAAGCTGAGAAATACGAAAAGGCCGCAGCGTGGAACACGGAAAGGTGTTCTGGGCTGCGGCCTTGGTTTGTTTGGAGATATTTATAAAGTGGAGGGGGAGGTTGTCATTGCTGCGATAGACATTCCTGAAGATTGGTTCGAGTCCTACTGGGGATTCCCACAATAGAAAAAGACCCGCAAGCATATGCTTGCGGGTCTTTTTTAGTGGGGTGCCCAGTGGGACTCGAACCCACGGTCTCCAGATCCACAATCTGGCGCGTTAACCGACTACGCTATGGGCACCACATCAATGCGCCCGAAGGGACTCGAACCCCCGGCCCACTGCTTAGAAGGCAGTTGCTCTATCCACCTGAGCTACGGGCGCACGTTGTTATCCCATTGGGTTCTGATATGGTTCGCAGCTGTGAGTCGAAGCACGCTGCGAGAAGTATAATACCATAGCCCCGGGGTTCTGTCAAGAGAAATTTGAAACTTTTTTTGCGCTTTTTGCAAAAGGCTTCTCACAGCAGCCACATCCCCACAAAGCCGAACGTAAACCCGAAGCTGCGCCTGCCAGCACATCCCGGACGAAGTGCGCCCCAGAAAGCACCCGCAGCAGACAGATGAGGCGGCGATGGCCAGCATCACGACGCCGACGGCGGGGTAGAAGTAGAGCCACACCATCCCGAGGACGGCGGCACTGAGTGCGTGGCGGGAAGGGCAGGAATTGCCGTGGGTCTCCTTAGATACCAGCGGCACGAAGCCCGGCTGCTCATAAGGGCGGGGAAAGTTGAGTCTCGCCCGCAGGATGGTCCCCAGCCCGAACGCCAGACCCGGAACGAGAATGGCCCGGGCAATGACCTGCATAAAATCAAGAGCGCCGCCGCCCCGTCCGATGGTGAGCATCGTGAACCACCGGAGGTTGAGCAGCACCAGAAGCACCGGATAGCAGACGAAAGGCACGAGGGGGAGCCAGCGGTTGAGCAGGATGATGCCCTCCCGCAGGGCGGGATGTCCTTCGAGCCAGTCTGTCAGTCGTTTATATCGTTCCGGTGTCATGCTGTTCCCTCCCTGAGAGATTCATTCAAAACAGGTGTTGAGGTAGTTTTCCACATCGAAAGGCTCCGGCGTGGAGTCCTTGCGCAGGTAGAGGGGATGGTGGGGGTGACCCTTTTTGCTGCGGGGGCCGAAGGTCACCCAGGGAATGTTCTTTTCCCGCGTCAGGGCAACCATCTCCCGCATCAGGCCGGGCAGATAGTCCCGCTTTTCAATAAGAGTACCCCATGCGGCCCACATGGTGGGCTCGGTCTGGGCCAGCACGGCCTGCAGCCAGCGGAGATTTCGTCGCAGAGGGTGCGGTCGGGCGTTTTGTCCATGTCGTTGGGGTTGGTGGCCCGCTGGGGGTAGACGTTGAACATGATCCAGCTGTCGAAGCCGTTGGCGTTGGCAGACGCTCGACGCTCTTCAGAGTGGGGTCCAGCGCACCGGCTGGGCGGTGCTGGGGTTGATGCCGATGCACACCAGCGGGCGGCGGCCCACCCGCCCCAGCACATAGCGGTAGGGCTGGTAGGTGTGGGGCTCGTAGTACCACAGACCACCGGGATATTCGTCGCTTCCAGCCGGGGAAGAGTTTCACAAAGCATAGCTTACCTCACAAGAAACGTGTGTTTCTTTTATCGTACCTTAAAATTTGTGCGAAAGCAACACCTTGCGGCGAGAAAGTCTCCCATAATTTCGATTTTCATGCTATACTATCACGTAGAGGAAAGTATCCCTCTTCGCTTGCTGAAAAAGCAGAAGGAGTTTTGTTTATGATAGAAGATTACCGCAGCGCCCAGCGTGCGGGCCAGCGTGCCTATCGGGCCAATGTGGCCCGGGGGCAGTCGCCCTATCTCGCGGTGCTGGACGACATCCTCACCGATGTGGACATCGTGGCGCAGGAGCCTCTGGGCTGGTGGACATCCCGGCCGAGAGCATCGTGGTACCAAGACCGCCGGACGCCACACCGCCTTTGCCTCCAATTTCATGCCTCTTCTCGACGACGACACCGAGTTTGCAGCCAAGTGGTCGAACCTCTGTGACGCCCATCTGGAAGAGGGCATCCACACCCCTATTATTGCCTTCGAATACCTGAACAAATTCTATGTGCAGGAGGGCAATAAGCGTGTCTCCGTCCTCAAATACTATGAGGCCGTGAAATTCCCGGCACTGTCACCCGGCTCATCCCGGCAAAGAACGACACACTGGAAAATAAGCTCTATTACGAGTTCCTTGATTTTTACAAGCTTTCCCGCATCAACTACATCAGCTTCTCCCGGCTGGGGGGCTATGCAAAGCTGCAGACGCTGGCCTGCAAGGCACGGGCGAGGCGTGGACGGACGAGACCGGCTGAATTTCTCGTCCCTCTACACCATGTTCAGCCAGCAGTTCTATGCGCTGGGCGGCGGCTCACTGGGCCTGACGCCGGGCGATGCGCTTTTGGTGTACCTGTCGGTGTACCGTTATGCCGACGCCTGCGAGTCCACCCCGACCAAGGTGCGGGAGAATCTGGCCCGCCTCTGGGACGAGGTGAAAATTCTGGCAGAGCCCCACGCTGTGGAACTGCTGCTGGAGCCGAAGCAAAGCTCGGAGCCGCTGCTGAGCAAGCTGAATATTTTCAGCTCCCGCCCCAGCGAGCTGCGGGTGGTGTTCCTCCACGAGCACAACGCCCAGACCAGCGCATGGGTGCGCGGACAGGACAAGGGCCGTGCCGCGCTGGTGAAAGCTTTCCCGGATAAGCTCTATGTCAGCTGCCGGGAGAATATCAACCCCGAGGTGGACGCAGAGCAGGTGCTGGAAGAGGTAGCCCACGACCACGCGGACATCGTCTTCACCACCAGCGCCCGGATGCACACCGCCTGCCTGAAGGTCGCGGCCCAGCACCCCAAGACCCGTTTCTTGAACTGTTCCCTCAATGCGCCTCATCCGCTGGTGCGCACCTACTACCCCCGCACCTATGAGGTGACCTATCTGCTGGGAATGCTGGCGGGCATCGTCTCCCACAGCGACAAGGTGGGCTATGTGGCTGCAAACCCGGTGTACGGTGTGCCTGCGGCCATCAATGCCTTTGCTCAGGGCGTGCGTGCCGTCCGGCCCGACAGCCGGGTGGTGCTGCGCTGGGGCCTGTCTGTGCGATGCGGCACACCCGCAGGATTTCTCGGACAGGAAAGACATCGAAGTCTTCTACAGTCAGGACTTCCGGGAGCCGGAAGGAACCTACCGCGATTACGGCCTCTGCCGCCGTCTGCCCGACGGCGTTCTGCAGCCGCTGGGCCTGCCGGAGTGGCGGTGGGACGTGTTCTTCACCGAGATCGTCCGCTCCGTGTTTGCCGGAACATGGGACAGCGCCCCCGGCGGCAGGGCGATCAACTACTGGTGGGGACTCAAGAGCGGTGCCGAGCGGGTGGAATACCCCACCCGGCTGAACGACGGCACCATGCAGCTGCTCAAGATGGCAGAGCGCCAGCTCTGCGATGGGGAGATACATGTTTTCCCGACCGAGAGCTACAGTCAGGGCCATGCCCTTCACCATGCGGCTTCCGGCATCTATACGCCCAAGGAACTGATGGAGATGGACTGGCTGGAAGAGTGCGTGGAGGGCGAACTGCCCAGCTACGACGAACTGGACGCCAAGACCCGCAGCCTTTTGAACATCAATGGTCTGGACATCGTAAAGGGAACGCCGCAGTAACATGCAAAGACCCAAGGATAGAAAAGAATGGAGCAAAAGCATCGTGAAAATACTTGCGATTTCGGATGTGCCGTCCAAACTGCTCTGGGACGAGAGCGTCCGCAAGCGGCTGGAAGGCATCGACCTTATCCTCTCCTGCGGTGATCTGCCGAAAAAATATCTCGAATACCTCACAAACTTCACCACCGCCCCCATCCTGTACGTCCACGGCAACCACGACGGCAGTTACAAGGAGTCAGAACCGGGTGGCTGCATCTGTGTGGACGATGCGGTCTATGTCTGGAAGGGGCTGCGCATCATGGGTCTGGGCGGGTGCAATCGGTATAACAGGATGACACCTTCCAGTACACCGAGGCTGAAATGCGGCGGCGCGTCCGGAAGCTCTGGCTCGCGGCCCGGCGGGCGGGCGGCATCGACATCCTGCTGACCCATGCCCCGGCGATCCGGCTCAACGACGGCACCGACAAGGCCCACAAGGGGTTTCAGGGTGTTCAACGATTTGATGGACCAGTATCAGCCCAAGTGGTTCATCCACGGACATATGCACCTGAATTATGGGGCAAACCTGCCCCGTGTCTGCACCCGGGGCAGCACGACGGTCATCAACGCCACCGAGCGGTACGAGTTTGAGATACCCGACCCCGTTCAGGTGCCGAAGCGGAAGCTGTTCGGGTGGGGATAAAAATCAAAGAAAAAGGAGAACGACAATGGAGATAGAACGCGCCTTGCAGCAGCTGGAATTGCTGCAAAAGAAGCTGTATGCCTACACTGTGCGGACAGCTCCCTTTATCTGGACGCCGTGACCACCGCGCCCAGCGATACCTCCGAGGGCCGGGGCGTGGCCATGAGCATTCTGGCGGGAGAAAGCCAGAAGCTGATGACCTGCCCCGAGACGAAAGCGCTGCTGGATGAGCTGAGCGCCGGGCCGGGGAGCTGGACCTCATCCACCGCCGCGAAGTGGAGGAGCTGCGCCGCAGCTGTGAGCAGCTGACCCGCATCCCGGCGGACGAATATATGGCCTACAAAGAGCTGTGCAACCGGGCGGACGACGTCTGGCACAAGGCCAAGGCACAGGACGATTTTGCATTGTTCTGCCCCGTTTTGCAGGAGCTTGTAGACTACAATCGCCGCTTTGCCGGTTATTATGACGCCTCGAAAGCGCCCTATGACGCTCTGCTGAACGAGTACGAGCGTGGCGTGGATAGGAAGATGCTGGACAGCTTCTTTGCGACGCTGCGGGAGGGGCTGGTGCCGCTCATCCATAAAATCGGCGAGAAGCCGCAGATCGACGACAGCTTCCTGCATCAGGAGTACCCGGCAGCACAGCAGAAGCCTTCGCCGACTATCTGATGGAGGTGATGGGCCTTGACCGCAGCCATTGTGGTCTGGGTGAGACGGAGCACCCCTTCACGCTGGAATTCAACAATAAGGATGTCCGCATCACCACCAACTACGACGAGCACAATGTGGCATCCTCGATGTACTCTGTCCTCCACGAGGGCGGCCATGCTCTGTATGAACTGGGCATCCGGGATGACCTGCAGTACACCTGTCTTGCGGGCGGCGTCTCGATGGGCGTCCACGAGAGCCAGTCCCGTTTCTATGAGAACCTCATTGGCCGGTCGCGGCCCTTCGTGGAAGCGATCTATCCCAAGGTGCAGGAGTTCTTTCCCCGGCAGCTGGGCGGCGTGAGCGCAGAGCAGTTCTACCGCGCTGTCAATAAGGCTCAGCCCAGCCTCATCCGCACCGAGGCCGACGAGCTGACCTACTGCCTCCACGTCATGGTACGGTATGAGATCGAAAAGCAGCTCATCGGCGGCACGCTGGAAGCAAAAGATGTGCCGGCTGTCTGGGCGAAGCTTTATAAGGAATATCTGGGCATCGAGGTGCCGAATGACCGGGATGGCTGTTTACAGGACAGCCACTGGTCGGGCGGCGCGTTCGGCTACTTCCCGTCTTACGCGCTGGGCAGTGCCTACGGCGCTCAGATGCTCCGCCGGATGGAGCAGGACGTGGATGTCTGGGGTGCAGCGGCAAAGGGCGACCTCACACCCATCACGGCGTGGCTGCGGGAAAAAGGTCCACCAGTACGGCGGGCTGATGGAGCCTGCCGACGTGGTGAAGAACGCCTGCGGCGATTTCAGTGCCGAGGATTATATCCAGTACCTTACCCGAAAGTACACCGAACTGTACGGCTTATAAAAAAGAAAAGGCGTCTGCACAAATGACTGTGCAGACGCCTTTGTTCGTGTTGAGGAACATCACAGCTCCAGCTTGCCGGAGACTTTGTTGATGACATAGTAGGCCATACCCTCTTCAGGCTTGACGTAGACCTTGCAGGACTGGACGCCCACCTTATGAGTGGCGCGGTAGTCGGCCTTGGCGCGCTCGATGACATCGGTGATGTTGTACTGGTTGGTGCCGAACTCGACATAAACCTCCGGGGAGAGCGGGGGACGACCGCGCCGCTGTGCAGCACCAGAAGATTTGCGCTTCTTCGGCTCTGCCGCAGGAGCCTCAGGAGCAGCGGCCGCTGCGGGGGCAGCAGACTTTTTCTCAGACATAGCTTATACCTTCTTTCCTGTATTCCACTGCAAATTGGAAACGTGGATGATTTCCGGGCCGGAAGCTGTATTGCCGGTCAGTCCGACCGCTTTCTGTTCGTGCCAACGATTGGAAGCACTATACTTATATAATAGTTATTTCTTTGACGTTTGTAAAGTGTTTTTTGGAAAAAGCATCCCCATATTTCTGCGCCCGGAACGCTAAATTCTGACAAAAAGGGGGAAGAATGCCCTATAAAAAAGAAACTGTCCGGATTTGTGTGCGGCACAGCGGAGAGAAAAGAAATGCGGCGCGCGGGGAAAAGCAGGAATTTCCGGGGAATTTACCCGGCACAGCAGTCCTCGGCCCGCTTCACGATGGGGGCGAGAAGTTCCTCGTCCCAGTCTTCGGCGAGGACAAAAAGGGCCTGGTCGATGACCTCCTGTGCGCGGGCGTCCGGGCGGCCTGTGCCAGCCGGAATACTGCTGCCAGCAGCCGCAGTTTGAGGGCGCGGATGTCCTCCGGCGCGGCCCAGAGCCGGGCGAGGTCGTAGTTGTCGGTGTTGCCGCAGCGCATGGTGCAGATGGCGCAGTTGGGGGCGACGCGGTGCTTTTCCGTCTCGACGATGTGGTACATCCGGCGCAGCGCGTCTTCGGCAGCGTCCGGGTCTGCAGCCAGCCGGAGACCGGAGGTCAGCACACGGTCGGTGTCCTCGGTTTTCGGCTCGTTGACGGTGGAGCGGGCCAGCCCTACCAGCGCTCCTAACAGCGCGTCGCGCTGGCGCTGGGTGTCGGTAACGGGGGCAGAAAGAAAATGATTCATAGAGAGTACTCCTTTGGGTACGATGTTGTCTCTCTCAGTATACACGCCCGCGGCCCAAAAGGGGAGAGGAAATTTGCAGAAATTTGATGAGTTGTGAGCTGCATCTTGATTTTGGGAGAAAAATCCGCTATAATAACTATGTTGTCTGTAAAATAGAATACGCCGGTGTGTCGGAATGGCAGACGAGGGGGACTCAAAATCCGCTTCGTGATTTTTCTTGTCTGTACGAGAAATTCACGATTGTGCGTTGAATTTTGAAGGTTTGTCGAAGCAGGATTTCTTACATCCCTCCTGAACATCCCTCCAATCTTCAGAAACCGGTACGAATGTCTCAAAATTGAATATCAGCCGATGTGGCGGAATGGCAGACGCAAACGACTCAAAATCGTTCGGGAAACCATGTGGGTTCGAGTCCCACCATCGGCACTTCATCATAAAACAGCTTAGGATCGAAAGATTTTAGGCTGTTTTTCTTTTTTGCCCATTTTTTATACTTTGGCGTTTTCTGGGAAGATATTGACGATTGCATTCGCCGAAGATACCTTACTGGAGAAATCCAGATGTGTATAAATGTTGCTTGTCGTGCTGATGTCGCTGTGCCCCAGCCACTCCTGAATCTCCTTCAGGCTCACGCCATTGGCATAGAGCAGACTGGCGCAGCTATGGCGCAGATCGTGAAAGCGGATACGCTTCATCTGGTGTGCGACCAGAAAATCCGGGAAATGTTGGCTCAGGAAATCGGGCCGAATCCGTTTTCCCATCGGGTCTACATAGATATAGTCAAGATAATCGGTGCAATAGCTTTTGCCGCAGACCTTCCGATTCTGCTCCTGCTCCTTTTTCATTTTATTGAGCATCTGCTCACAGGCAGGGATTAGGGGAAGTGTCCGGCAGCTCGACTTTGTTTTTGTCTTATCTCGTGCGATTTCTGTTAGCGTTCCGTTGACCTTTGCGGTCACAACCGTATGCTGAATGCTGATTTTCTTGTTTTCAAAGTCAATGGCATCCCATTTCAAGCCAACAACTTCACTGCGCCGCAGGCCGTAGAATGCAGCCATGATAACGCCAAACTCCGAAGGGTCACCTTGAATCGCTTTGAAAAGCTGCTCCAGTTCTTCACCGCTGTAAATCTCCGACTTGAACTTTTCCTTACGAGGACGTTCAACGCGATCTGCCGGGTTGGAACGGATCATGCCGATTTGAAAAGCGTACTGCAAGCATTTGCGGATGTTGGCGTGATAGTGAATGACGGTGTTTGCCGTAAGGCCACGATCCAACTCATGCTGGTAGAAGTCTTGGATGTATTTGGGATGCTGTTCCATATCCTGCAATGTATAGTGGAGCGGTTCAAAATATGGGACGATCTTGTGAACGATTGCTCTTTCATAGCTGGTATAGGTTGTGATTTCCACTCGTGACTTCATCATTTTCAACCAGTCCGTGATGAAGTCGGTGAAAAGTACCGGGGAGTTATCAAGCAGGGGTCAACTTCTTTGATGGGGCTGACCTTCAGCCAATTATTGTCAACGGCATATTGTAGGGCATCGGTCAACTCCTTGTGCCAATCCAGAAGCTGCTGTACACTGGCCTCCTCCTGCTGACGCTCATAGCGGAAGAACGTTTCCAGATCGCGCGGAGAGAGTGCTTTCAAAGACAGCCGCTTCTTTTCAAAGTATGGGACAACTACTCTTCCCAGATCATAAGCATATCTGCCATAGGTTTCGGGCGGAAGGTTCATCACGCTTTCCCGAAGCCAGCGGTTCAGATATTCCGATACCGGCAGGTCGGAAACCTGCTGCATCGTTTCAGGGTTAAACTCTTTTTGTGTTTTACGCAACAGAGATTCAGCTCTTTTTTTGTTTCCTTTAACAGGAAGTCCTGTGCTGATGGATTTGGTTCTGCGCTTTCCATCTGTGTCTTTCCAGCTCAGAATCATCTGATACATACCGTTTTGTTCTCTTAAATGTCCGGCCACATTTGTCATAGTTATGCTCCTTTCTGTTCGCAGCCAAACGTCCTTTGCTTAGGCATCATAAGTTTAGAAGATTCTGGAGTGTTTTGCAAGGATGGCACAAGGGAGTTTGAAAGGTGCATCCCTCCAAGTTGCCGATCCTGATCGAGCAGGTACTCTACCACGCAGAGTTTTGGTATCTTATAGCTGCGTCCTACACGCGCCGAGTGGATCTTATTCTGCTTGACCAACAGATACGCATTCTTCCGGCAGATGCCAAGCATTTCCTGAAGATGCTCCACCGTCACCACATCCGGGTAGTCCTTGAACATCGTCAGATACCTCTCCGTCTTTCGGTCAGGCTCTTCCTGAATCAAAGTGCAGGCTGCGATCTCGCTCATTCCTGTCCTCTCTTTCTAGTTCAATATGTCGATTATTCAGCAGAAAATACTATATGTAAAGTGTGATGGTCTTTTTCGGGGACCATCTCACTTGCCAAAGGAGATATTTGAGCTTAGAACTTCATCGGCAGTGCGTCTTTCCTGCACTTGCCGTTGTAGGTGGTGTAGATGGGGTAAACGTACCGCCGCCAGCCCGGAAGCTTGGCGGGGTTATCCCGGCTGACACGGTAGAGCTCCATGGGATGGACGCCGCTCAGCGCACGGACAAGCCGCTCCTCGCTGTACTGCCCATGATACAGCTGCACAAAGTACATCACGCCCCGCAGGACAGCCGCCCGGAAGGAATCCGGTTTGCCCTCCCACGCTTCCACGATGTGCCGCAGAGCTTCGCAGTAGATCTCTTCGCCCAGCTGGTCGTACAGCTTCAGCGCCGTGCCCACGCAGCCGATGCGGTAGTCGCTCAGCTGCATACTGTCGTAGTTGAGGGAAAGCCCCGCCCGGTTAGTGGCTGCGACAAACGCCTTGGAAGGCGCATCGCCGCCCACCACCTTGGCGCGCAGCTTGATGCCCGCCGACAGGGGTGCGGCGTGACCGTTCTGCTCGGCAAAGAGCAGGGCTTCCTGCTCCATCGTCAGGCCGGTGTAGACCTTGCAGAGGATCGGGCGGTCCTCGCCGCCGTTGAGGAGGATGCAGCCCTCGATGGTGTGCTGCCATCCATTACATAGTACCTGCCGTTGCGGAAGCTGACCTTCGGCTCGTTAACGATGTACTCGTTGAAGTCCCTTGCAATCAGCTCCACCCTCTTGCGCTCTACGCCCGCTGGTAGATCTCGCGGGATAGATCAGCTTGCTGCT
>ENA-OQCF01000853-OQCF01000853.1-human-gut-metagenome-genome-assembly--contig:-NODE-853-length-11038-cov-5.261021_pt1 | contig 11038 bp, 11 predicted proteins | sample MGYA00242756_ERZ504573 | MGnify/ENA primary metagenome ERZ504573 (study PRJEB26092, sample SAMD00036240) | human gut metagenome | host: Homo sapiens | study: EMG produced TPA metagenomics assembly of...
CCGGCCAGCCCCAGCCTGTCCCGCAGCCGGCACAGAACCGGCAGGGTCAGATGCCAGAAGATCAGCGCGTACAGATACCATATATGCCGCCACGGCAGCAGCCACGCGGCCAGCAGGCCGCCCGTCTCGGCAAAATTTTCCCGCAGAACGGCGGCACGGAACGCCAGCATCAGCGTCTGCCCCACAAGGTACAGCCATAGCTGCTGTGTGACCAGCTTGCGCGGGTTGAACCGCGCCACCAGCCCGCTGCAGATGCAGAACAGCGCCATGTGGAACGCATAGATGCAGAAAAACGACGCACTGACGAAGGAATACCCCATGCGGTACTGCTCGATAAAATGGCCGAGCACAACCAGCAGGATGCCAAGGCCCTTCAGCTCGTCAATATAATCGCGGCGCTGAGGCATTATTGATTCTCCCACAGGGAGCGCACGATCTCGCCGGAATCGACCTTGCCGAACTCGGCGACCTCTGCGCTGGCCTTGACGATGCCGCCCGGAGCCACATGCACGCCGCGGCCCAGATGGGCGTTGTGGTCTACGATGGCTCCCGCGTTGACGATGCAGCCCACGCCCAGATGGGCGTCCGCACCGACATACGCCTGCGGCAGGATGATGCAGCCCGGCTCCAGCACGGCGCTGGGGCTGACAGACGCGGCGTCACTGATAAAAACCGGCGTGCTGTAGCCGCTGCTGCCAGCTTTTGCAGCAGCTCGACGCGCAGCTTGTTGTCGCCCAGCGCCACAAAGGCGGGGCGTCCGCGCTTCAAAATCGCGGGGTCAACGTAATCCCGCAGGCCGCCCACGGCGTCGGGGGCGTTGTCGTCCAGAAAGTCCGCGCTGCCCCAGCCCTCGTCCATCAGCCAGTCGTTCAGCTGGGTGCCAAAGCCGCCGCGGCCCAGGATCAGCGGGCGCTTTGTGTTGAAACCGATCTCAATGAATGCCATAGTTATCCCTCCTGTTGGGTTACTTCACCGTCGGGGGTCTCGCCCTCGGCGGGCTGTGCGTTGGGGTCCTCCAGGCTGGTACGGGGGTGTACGTCCAGCGGATTGGCCAGTGTGCCGTTCTGCAGGTCGCTCAGGGCCTGGGGGATGCCGGGGAAGAACCGGGCAATGCCGGTGCCGCCGCAGTGCAGACCGTCGAAGAAGTCTGTCTCCTGCAAGCCTTCAATGCACGCGGGGTCGTAGCTGCCGTAAATCGGCACGTTGTTGTCGGCGCAGTACTGCCGCAGCCAGTTTTCTACCTGGAAGAAGCCCTTGTGGTTCTCCGGCTCGGTCAGCAGGTAGCCGTACAGATACGGGTGCCACGGCGACAGCACAAGAATGACCGTTGTGCCCTGCGACTGGGCGTATCTGACGAAGGAGTCGAACGCTTGGATCTGGGTCTGGCTCAGCTCGTCAAAGCCTCCATGTGTACGCTGTTAAAGCTCATACAGGCCTCGGCGGCCAGCGTGCGGATCTGGTCCTCGGTCTGATTGCGGAACGCTACATCGTACAAAACGCTGCCGTCGGACCGCTTGATCGTCGTGGTCTGGTTGTAGGGGTCGCCCTCGACGGGGTTAAACTCTATCGTGTTGCCCTCGTCGTCGGTGACGGTGGCCTGCCCGCGGTTCTTATGTAGTAGTCTACGTTGCCCTGGAAGTACGCCGGGTCGGCCAGCGCCTTCCACAGCTCGACCTTGTCGGGCTCCTCGTAATCGGTGGGCACGTTCAGGACCTTCGTCAGGAACTCGTTGTACAGGTCGGCGTCGGCGCGCGCGTCAAACGCGGCCTCGCTGCCGTAGAACACCCACGGGTCTATGCTCCACAAAAGAACCTTCGGGGCCTTGCCGTAGGTGACCATCTTGTAGTAGCTTGTCATGTTGTCGCGCACGTCCGCGCCGGTGACGCCCATGTTGAAGAAGCTCTCGACGCCGGTGTTTTCGCGGTTGAACTGCAGAACACGGCTTGAGCCGATGCCGATGGCCTCGGGCGTCTCGGGCACATCCTGTGCAAATAACTGTACCACCTCGCGCTCGTCCATCTGCTCGAAGTTTGTAACGTCGTAGCCCTGGAGCATCAAGTCGACGATGCGGCGGGGTGCCAGCGCGCCCTGGAACAGGCCGCTGCGGTCCACATTGTAGCTGAACGCCACCATGAACACCAGCGCCGGCACAAACAGCAGGAACTTGAACGCCGTTTTGATGCCGAAGTAGAGCCGCCGCGCCAGCCCGCGCAGGAACAGCACGAACGGGTTGACCTTCTTTCTGCGGCGGCGCTGCCGGGCGGGTGCGCTGCCGGGGGCACCGCGGTGGATCTTGACCGGCGGTGCGGGAATCGGGGTAGGGGATTTCGCCATGATACACCGCCTTTCTCAATACTGCTGGTAGATGAACGCCGACTGGCCGAAGGCGGCGAAGAACAGAATCGCTGCAGCCATGCCGTAGTAGAGCGTCCAGCGCAGCGGCCAGACCTGCTGGCGGATCCAGCGGGCAACGCTGCGGCCCTTGTGCTCCGCCGCAAAGACGACGAAGCAGCCAAACAGCAGCACGACGGGCAAACGGCCATCAATGCCGCTGCTGTAGATGAGATTCGACACCTGCGCCCACGACCCTGTCAGGCCGTCCCAGCCCTGTAAAAGCGAGCCGTACACGGCAAACGGGTCGGTGTTGTAGATAGCCGACGCGAAGAACACGAGCGTCAGGCAGAACAGCGCATTGGTGAAAAGACACTGCCAGAATACCTTGAACCAGCCCATGCGGTAGAGCGGGTTATAGCGGTTGATTCTCTGCCGCGCCCTGGCGGTCATGACACCGAAGGCGGCCAGCAGACCCGTGAACAGGCCCCACGCCAGATACCGCCAGTCCGCGCCGTGCCACAGGCCGGAGCAGACAAAGACGATGACGATGTTTAAGTAGTGCCGCCACGGGGCGCAGCGGCTGCCGCCGAGGCTGAAATAGACGTAGTCGCGGAACCAGCTCGTCATCGAGATATGCCACCGCCGCCAGAAATCGTTGAAGGTCCGCGCCTCAAACGGGGACTGGAAGTTCTCGATCAGGTCATAGCCCAGAATGCGCGCCGCGCCCAGGGCAATGTCGCAGCAGCCGGAAAAGTCCATGTACAGCTGCACGGCAAACAGCACTGTGGCGGCCACAAGGTTCGGGCCGCTCATGCTGCCGACATCGCCGTAGACCAGCGAGACATAGTGGCTCAGGTTGTCGGCAAGGACCATCTTTTTCGTGTAGCCCCACAGCATACGGAACGCGCCGCCCGCGCAGCGGCCATAGCTGAACCGGCGGCTTTTCTGGATCTGCGGGCGCATCTGGGGGTAGCGCTCAATAGGCCCGTTGATGAGGGTGGGGAAGAAGCTGACAAACAGCGCGTAGTGCAGCAGGTTTGTCTCGACCCGGCAGCGGCGCTTGTAAACGTCGATGGTGTAGCTCATCGCCGCAAACGTGAAGTAGCTCAACCCCAGCGGGGCCAGCAGATTCTCCCGGTGGGAGAGGATGCTGCCGCCCACCGTGTCTGCCAGCAGGTTCCAGTATTTGTAGTAGACAAGGATGCCGATGCCGAACCCCACCGACGCAGCCAGTGCCAGCACCCGCACGGGCTTGGCCCTGACCTTGCCGATGATCAGGCCGCACAGCCAGGTCAGCACCGTGGCGGCGGCGATCACCCAGACCAGCGGGCGGTTGACGGGGTCATAGCAGAAGAAGCCGTAGCTGGCGGCCAGCAGAAAGTAGGGCCGCAGCACACGGGGCAGGGCATAGTTGATGAGCGCCACTGCCGCAAAAAAGGCGAGGAACAACAGCGAGGTAATTGCCATGGTCTGATCCTCGCACAGGAAAGCGAGGACCTGCTCCCAAGTTATCGTCATGATTCCTATTCTCCGCAATTATTTCTTTTCTTCCAGGTCGCGCACGCGCTTTTCCAGCATGGCGTTGGCCTGGGTCAGCCGCTTGCACTTGTCGGCCAACTGGCTGATGGCAATGCTCAGCGAGAGCAGTACCACCAGCACAAAGCAGAACATTAACAAAAACACCAGATTGACCGGCATCTCAATGTCCAACAGGTCGCGCAGCACGTAGACCACGTAGGGGAACGCCGCCGCAATGACCAGCCCGACGGCCAGCGCAAGCCAGAGCAGACTGTACTTGACGCTCATCAGCCCGCGCTTCAAAAACGCAAAGATGATGAGCAGCAGCACCACCGCGCCCAGAATCATAAACAGCTGTAATTGTGCGGTCATGCGCGGCCCCCCTTACTTTTGCGGATGGACAGACGGTCAATGATGAGCGCCAGCGAGACCTTGATCATGTAGTAGACGCTCTTGAAGCTGTGGATGCTGGACACGCCGCCCTGCCGCTCCCGCATGATGACGGGGGCCTCGGCCACCTTGAAGCCCGCCAAAATCGCGGCCAGCGCGGCCTCCGGCTCCGGGTAGTCAATGGCGTAGTGCCGGGCAAAATAGGCGGTCATCCGCGCATTGGTCGCGCGGAAGCCGCTGGTCACATCCAGCACCCTATGCCCGGACAGCAGGAAAATCAGCCCGCTCAAGAACCGGATGCCGACCCGGCGCATAAAGCTGGTCTGGAAGCCCTCTTTTTTGACAAAGCGGCTGCCGATGCACATATCGCATTCGCCGTCCAGCACGGGCTGCACGATCTCCATCAGGTAGGCGGGGTCGTGCTGGCCGTCGCCGTCCATCTGCACGGCCACATCGTAGCCGTTGCGCACGGCGTACAGGTAGCCGCACTGCACGTTGCCGCCGATGCCAGATTGACCGGCAGGTCCAGGAACGGGTAATGATGCTTGCGAAGCAGCTCGGCGCTGCTGTCGGTAGAGCAGTCGTTCACGACGAGAAAATCCACCTCCGGGCATTCCGCGCGCAGATTTTCCACCGTATTGACGATGTTATCCTCCTCATTGTAGCACGGGATGATAACAAGAACTTTTTTATCCAAAGGGGTGTACCTCTCAATCGGATAGTTGTCACATCTCTTGGCCCCCTCTGGGAGGGGGCTCCGCCCGCAGGCGTGGGGGAGAGAACCTTGCGGTTATCCGAAACATTTCGGGCCGTGGCAAGGTTCTCTCCCTCCGGCCCTGCGGGGCCACCTCCCTCCCAGAGGGAGGCAGGGAGAAAACCGCAGAGCGATTTGCAAAAGGAAACGTAGGGGCGGATTCCATATCCGCCCGGGGAACCTGCCGCTGCTGCACACGGCTGCGGGCGAGCAATGCTCGCCCCTGCAACGCGGTTCCGCTCAAACGCCTTTGACCGTAAACTCCTCCAGCCGCTTCAGCAGCTCGGCACGGCGGTAGTGGGCGGTGTAATACGCCTTTGCCTTCGCGCCCAGTGCGGCCCGCTCGGCGTCGGTCATGCGGTACAGCGCCAGCATATTGTCCGCCAGCGCCTTTTGGTCGCAGGCCGGGCTGACAAGCCCGCCGCCGCTCTCCAGGACTGCCGCATAGCCCGCGCCGTTCATCGAGGCCAGCACCGGCTTGGCCGCGGCCATGTAGCTGGCCAGCTTGCCGGGAACGGTCAGCCCCAGATCGGGTGAGTCGGAAAGCGAGATCAGCAGCGCGTCGGCCAGCGCCGTAAACCGGGGCACATCAGCGGCGGGCACACTGCCGTAAAACGTCACGGCGTCCCCGGCGTGCAGGTCGGCAGCCTGTTTCTGCAAAGCCTCGCGGCTCATGCCGTCGCCGACCAGAAGAAGATGCAGGTGCTCCGCCCCGGCGGCGCGGGCGCCAGCACGGCACGGATCACCATGTCCAGCTCTGCGCCGGGGTGAACGTGCCGGTGAACACTACGTTGAACCGCCCCGCAAACTGTGCCTCCAGCGCCGCGTCATGCTGCGGCACGGCATAGAAATCCTCGCAGTACTGCGGAATGACCGCCACGTCCGCCGTGCTCTTGCCGGTGCGGGCGCACAGCCGCTCTTGCAGCGGCCCGCTCATGGCGATCAGCCGGTCACAGCGCCTGTACAGGCTGTCGCTGACCGACTGCGCGACCCAGCGCATAAACCTGTTTTTGACCGGCAGCACGCTGTACAGATTCTCCGGCCAGAGGTCAAGGACGTAATTCGTAAACGGTATATGGTGCTTTTTTGCATACCGGATGGCAGGCCAGCACATCAGCACGGGGCTGGTGTTGAAGCAGAACACCGCGTCGTACCCGCCGGGCAGACGCTTTAACGCCCCCGCCGCGTAGAGCGGCCAGCTGACGTAGTTGAGAAAAATCGTCTTGCCGGTGTTGCCCTTGCGGGGGATCTCCCGCGCACGGAACACCCGCGCACCCTTGTAGACTTCCTCAAACGGGCCGTCGGCGCTGTAGCCGTCGAACCATTCGCCCTTCGGGTAGTTGGGCAGACCGCAGAGCACGTCCACGGAGAGACCGTCCTGCACGAAGCCTTCGACAATATCGTTGATGCGGAAATTTTCCGGCCAGAAATGCTGGGTCACTACCAGTATGCGCATAATATATCGTGTTCCTGTCGCTTAGTATTTGCGCCACACCATCTTGTTGACAACACCGGTGTAGCTCTGGATGATCTTGACGACCTTGTCAGAGACATTCTCGTCCACGTAGTTGGGCACGGGCAGGCCAAGGTCGCCGTTCCGGTTCATCTCCACAGCCACGTCCACGGCCTGCAGCAGGTGGTCGCCGTCGATGCCCGCCAGAATGAAGCAGGCCTTGTCCAGCGCCTCGGGGCGCTCGGTGGAGGTGCGGATGCAGACCGCCGGGAACGGATGGCCGACGCTCGTGAAGAAGCTGCTTTCCTCGGGCAGCGTGCCGGAGTCGGACACGACGCAGAAGGCGTTCATCTGCAGGCAGTTGTAGTCATGGAAGCCCAGAGGCTCATGCTGAATGACGCGCTTGTCGAGCTTAAAGCCGCTCTGCTCCAGACGCTTGCGGCTGCGCGGATGGCAGGAGTAGAGGATCGGCATATCGTACTTTTCCGCCATCTTGTTGATGGCGGTGAACAGCGAGGTAAAGTTCTTCTCGGTGTCGATATTCTCCTCGCGGTGGGCAGACAGCAGAATGTACTTGCCCTTCTCGAGACCCAGACGTGCGTGGATGTCAGATGCCTCGATTTTGGCCAGATTCTGGTGCAGCACCTCGGCCATCGGGGAACCGGTCACGTAGGTGCGCTCCTTCGGCAGGCCGGTGTCGGCCAGATAACGGCGGGCATGCTCGGAGTAAGCCATGTTCACATCGGAGATGATGTCCACGATGCGGCGGTTCGTCTCCTCGGGCAGGCACTCGTCCTTGCAGCGGTTGCCGGCCTCCATGTGGAAGATGGGGATGTGCAGCCGCTTCGCACCGATGACGGACAGGCAGCTGTTTGTGTCGCCCAGCACCAGCACGGCGTCGGGCTGGATGGCGGCCATGAGCTTGTAGCTCTCCGAGATGATGTTGCCCATCGTCTCGCCCAGATCCGCGCCGACGGCGTTCATGTAGACCTCGGGGTCGGCCAGCTGCAGGTCGTGGAAGAACACGCCGTTCAGGTTGTAGTCGTAGTTCTGGCCGGTGTGGGCCAGGATAACATCAAAATATTTGCGAGTCTTGTTGATGACGGCGGCCAGACGGATGATCTCCGGGCGGGTGCCGACGATGATGAGCAATTTCAGCTTGCCGTTGTTTTTAAAAGAAATGCTGCTGTAGTCAGACATACTTTTCTCCTTAGTAGCTAATATGTGCAGGGGATGTAGGGGCGAACATCGTTCGCCCACAGAAACGTTACGACCGGGGCAAACTTCCGGGTCGATGACGAGCATCGACCCCTACATTGCAGGGGCGGATTCCATATCCGCCCGGGAACTTTGCCGCTGCCGCACACGGGCACGGGCGAGCACTGCTCGCCCCTACAATGCGCCCGTTTTACACCTTTTCAAAGAATGTATCCGGGTGGGCCGGGTCGAACTGCTCGTTTGCCCACATCAGGGTGACGAGGTTCTCGGTCTCGCTCAAATTGATGATGTTGTGGGTGTACCCCGGCAGCATGTGGATGGCCTGGGGCTTGTCGCCGGTCACCTCAAATTCCAGCACCTCGCCGCTGCCGACGCGGCGCTCCTGAATCAGACCGTGGCCCGAAACCACGATGAAAAACTCCCACTTCGTGTTGTGCCAGTGCTGACCCTTTGTGATGCCGGGCTTCGAGACGTTGACGCTGAACTGGCCGCAGCTCTCGGTTTTGAGCAGCTCGGTAAAGCTGCCGCGGGCGTCCTCATTCTTTTTCAGGTCAAAGATGACCTTCTCTTTGGGCAGATAGGACAGATACGTCGAGTACAGCTTTTTTGCAAAGCTGCCTGCCGGAATCTCCGGCAGTACGAGCGTTGCGGGCTGAGCCTTGAACCTTTCCAGCAGGTCCGCAATTTCGCCCAGCGTGACTTTGTGGGTCACCGGCGCGGCACAGTAGCGCCCGCTGTCATGGAAAACCGGCGTCAGACCGTCGTAATCGCAGCGGTGAGGCTTACCCTCCAGCGCATCGAGCATTTCCTCCACCAGGTCGTCAATGTACAAAAGCTCCAGCTCGGTGGCGCGGTCATTGACCGTGATGGGCAGGTCGTTGGCGGTGTTATTGCAGAAGGTCGCCACGGCGCTGTTGTAGTTGGGGCGGCACCACTTGCCGAACAGATTCGGGAAGCGGTAGACCAGCACCGGCGCGCCGGTCTCCTGCCCGTAGGTGAAGAACAGCTCCTCACCGGCCAGCTTGCTCTTTCCGTAGTCGCTCTCGCCGTAGCGGCCAATCAGCGTCGCCTGGATCGAGCTGGACAGCATGACCGGGCAGCGGTTGGCGTGAGATTTGAGCGTGTCCAGTAGGGTAGAGGCGAAGCCGAAGTTGCCCTGCATGAACTCGTCATTATTTTTGGGACGGTTGACACCCGCTAAATTGAACACAAAATCGGCTTCCGCACAAAAGTGGTCCAGCTCTGCGGGGGGCGTGTCGAGGTCATACTCAAACACGTCCTCGATCTGCAAGGCGGGGCGGGTACGGTTCTTGCCGTCGCGGACAGCCTTCAGGTTCTCGCAGAGATTGCGCCCCACAAAGCCCTTAGCGCCGGTCACAAGGATCTTCATGCCTTCTCGGCCTCCATCTCTTTCAGCGCGTTTTGGACGTATTCGGTGGTCAGGATCTTCCTGACCGTGCCCTCCACGTCCAGACGGTGCGTGTTGTGGCTCGTGTAGGAGTCGTCGGCCATCGTGTGGACCTCACCCTTGACGACGAACTTGTCGTAGTTCAGGTCGCGGTTATCGGCGGCCACGCGGTAGTAACCGCCCATGTCCTCACTGCGCAGGCGCTCCTCGCGGGTCATCAGGGTCTCGAACAGCTTCTCGCCGTGGCGGGTGCCGATGATGTTCGTGCCGGTGTCGCCGAACAGCTGCTGCACGGCCTTCGCCAGGTCGCCGATGGTGGAGGCGTCGGACTTCTGGATGAACAAATCGCCCGGGTTTGCATGCTCAAACGCGAACATGACCAGGTCAACGGCCTCGTCCAGGTTCATCAGGAAGCGGGTCATATTGGGGTCGGTGATCGTGATGGGGTTGCCGGCGCGGATCTGGTCAATGAACAGCGGAATGACGCTGCCGCGGCTGCACATGACGTTGCCGTAGCGGGTGCAGCAGATCGTCGTGCCGCCGCGCTCGGCGGCCACGCGGGCGTTGGCATAGATGACGTGCTCCATCATCGCCTTGGAGATGCCCATGGCGTTGATGGGATAGCGGCCTTGTCGGTGGACAGGCAGACGACGCGCTCTACGCCCGCGTCAATGGCGGCGTGCAGGACGTTGTCCGTGCCGATGATGTTCGTCTGCACGGCCTGCATCGGGAAGAACTCGCAGGAGGGCACCTGTTTCAGCGCTGCCGCGTGGAAGATGTAGTTGACGCCGGGCATGGCATCCCGGATGGACTGCGGGTTGCGCACATCGCCGATGTAGAACTTGACCTTGCCGGCATACTGCGGGTGGTTGGCCTGCAGCTCGTGGCGCATGTCGTCCTGCTTCTTCTCATCGCGGGAGAAGATGCGGATCTCGCCGATGTCGGTGGACAGGAAATGCTTGAGCACCGTATGCCCGAAGCTGCCCGTGCCGCCGGTGATGAGAAGGGTCTTATCCTTAAAAATGCTGTCTGCCATAATATCCTCCTTATAATTGGCTGCGCAAAAGGCACAGTGATCCTTTATAATCTTATTCATTTTAGCACAAAAATCGCTGCTTGAAAAGGGCACAGGGTTGGAAATTGCTGCTTTTTGTGGTATAATAGCTAAGAAATCACAGCAAAATGCTTTTTACAAGGAGGACACGCCCATGCGCGCCTACGAACGTCTTTTAAAATATGTAAAGGTCCACACGACCTCTGACCCCAACAGCGGCACCCACCCCAGCACGCTGCGCCAGTTTGACCTGGCGAAGATCCTCGTTGAGGAGTTGAAGGAGCTGGGCCTGACCGATGCCCATGTGGACGAGCATTGCTATGTCTACGCCACGCTGCCCGCCACCCCGGGGCAGGAGAGCGCCGCGCCGCTGGGCCTTATCGCCCACATGGACACGGCGGACGACGCCAGCGGTGAGAACGTCCGGCCGCAGATCCACGAAAACTACGACGGCGAGGCTGTCACGCTGCCCGCCACCGGCACGGTGCTGGACCCCAAGGTGTTCCCGTTCCTGCGCGAGATGAAGGGCCAGACCCTCATCACCACCGACGGCTCGACGCTGCTGGGCGCGGACGATAAGGCCGGTGTGGCCGAGATCATGACTGCGCTGGAGCGCATCATCGCCGAAAATCGCCCCCACGGCAAGCTCTGCATCGGCTTCACCCCCGATGAGGAGATCGGCGAGGGCGCGAGCCTGTTTGACGTCGAGGCTTCGGTGCGGCCTACGCCTACACTGTTGACGGCGAGGACGTCGGCGAGATCAGCTATGAGAACTTCAATGCCGCCGCTGCCGTCGTGACCGTGCACGGCTTCAGCGTCCACCCCGCAGCGCCAAGAACTCGATGATCAATGCGCAGAACGTGGCCATGGAGTTCCACGCTGCGCTGCCCGCCTTCTCCCGCCCCGAGC
>ENA-OQCF01000854-OQCF01000854.1-human-gut-metagenome-genome-assembly--contig:-NODE-854-length-11033-cov-28.245828_pt1 | contig 11033 bp, 14 predicted proteins | sample MGYA00242756_ERZ504573 | MGnify/ENA primary metagenome ERZ504573 (study PRJEB26092, sample SAMD00036240) | human gut metagenome | host: Homo sapiens | study: EMG produced TPA metagenomics assembly of...
CACCCCTCATCAAACCCTCCCGGGTACCCAACCACCACGACAGGCAATCAGGCGAGGAATGAACTGGCAATCATTGACTATAAAGAAGTAGTACAAACACGCTCTTGAGTTCTCAAACCACCACCACACCAGCCAGACGGGAAACCAACCAGAGGAAGGAACCCGCCGCGCTGAGCGGCAACAGGTGAATAACTTACACGCATGTCCGGATTCACGCAAATCAAGGCACGCAAAAACCCAAGGAATCGTTGCAATCACACGGTTCCCTCGGCGTGTCGCAAACAGCTATTTGCGCTGTTCTGATATCAGAATAATCCGTTTTGCATTGCCGATGCGTAACAAATTCATGTGTTCACCGGCGTGTTGCAAGAATTCGATTGCGTGACCATCCAGGTTCACCTTCTCGCAACCGGTCATCGCATATGCAAAAAGGGACTTCCCTTTACGGGAAGTCCCTTTCAGTAGCTATTGAAGCTCGCTAGCCTCAGGCCAGGGTGTTCGGGTCAACCGGAACGCCCGGGTTCATCGTGGAGGTGATGGTTGCCTTGGTCAGGTAACGGCCCTTCACGGTGGACGGCTTCAGACGCTTGACTTCGTCGGCCACAGCCTTGAAGTTCTCGTCCAGAGCGGACTCATCGAAGCTCATCTTGCCGATGAGGAAGCTCAGGTTGCCGTTCTTGTCGACACGGAACTCGATCTTGCCGCCCTTGATGTCCTTGACAGCCTTGGTGACATCCATGGTCACGGTGCCGGTCTTGGGGTTCGGCATCAGGCCACGCGGACCGAGCACACGGCCCAGACGGCCGACCTTGCCCATCATGTCCGGAGTAGCAACCACGGCGTCGAAGTCGAGGAAGCCGCCCTGAACCTTTGCGATCAGGTCGTCATCACCGACGATGTCGGCGCCAGCCTCGGTAGCTCGGTGGCCTTCGGGCCACGGGCGAACACGAGGACCTTGGCGGTCTTACCAGTGCCGTGAGGCAGGTTGACGGTACCACGCACGAGCTGGTCGGCCTTACGCGGGTCAACGCTCAGACGGAACACAGCCTCGACGGTCTGGTCGAAGTTGTAGGAGGGCATGCTCTTGAGCAGAGCGATGGCCTCGTTGGCGGTGTAGAGGTTGTTGCGATCGACGCGCTCAGCGGCTTCGCGGTACTTCTTGGAACGCTTTACCATCTGTCCTTCTCCTTATCAGTCCGTAACCGTGATGCCCATCGAGCGAGCGGTGCCCTCGATGATCTTCATGCCGGCCTCGATATCGCGAGCAGACAGATCTTCCATCTTGATCTCGGCGATTTCGCGAACCTGCGCCTTGGTGACAGAGCCGACCTTGTGGGTCAGCGGGTTCTCGGTGCCCTTCTCAACGCCAGCGGCCTTCTTCAGCAGAGCTGCAGCCGGCGGGGTCTTGAGCACGAAGGTGAAGGAACGATCTTCGTAAACGGTGATCTCGACAGGGATGACCTGACCCATCTTGTCCTGCGTCTGGGCATTGTATGCCTTGCAGAAGTCCATGATGTTCACGCCATGCGAACCCAGAGCCGGGCCCAGCGGCGGGGCCGGGTTGGCCTTGCCAGCCTGGATCTGGAGCTTGATCAGCGCCGAGACTTTCTTCTTGGGAGCCATATTATGGTTCTTCTTTCTATAACGCGGTTCGAATGGTCGCCGTCCTCAGGTTCGGCTGTCTGCATCATGCTCGGTCTTGACTCATTATTTATCCGTGCATGCTGCAGGCAATCGGCCTGTGGTCGGTCTCCTCCCGCAACTTATATTGCTGTGCTGTGCTAGCGAGTCTCCTCTCCAGACACAAGCTTTCCTATTATGCAAATCCACCCGGACAACACAAAAAGCCCGACCACGATGGTCGGGCTCTGCAAAGTTTGGGAGTTAATCTAGCTTCTGAACCTGGTGGAAGCCAAGCTCCACCGGCGTATCACGGCCGAAGATGGACACGAGCACGGTGAGCTTCTGAGTGGTGGGCTCCACGTCGGAAACAACGGCGGCATGGTGGCGAAAGGCCCATCGGTGACGGTGACCTGATCGCCAACGGCGTAGGAGACTTCGACCTTGCGCTTCTTGGCGGCGGCGGGCTTGTCGCCGGCGGCCTTGAGTGCCTCGGAAGCAATCATCGGAGCCATCATCGCCACGACTTCCTTGCGGGAGAGCGGCGCCGGATCCTTGGTCGGGCCAACGAAGCCGGTCACGCCTTCGGTCTCACGAACGATACGGCGGGCGTTCTCATCCGGCCACATACGAATCAGCACGTAGCCAGGAACACGCACGCGGGTGATGACCTTCTTGCCCTTCTCGGTGTGCTTCTCGACTTCTTCCATCGGCACCTCGACCTGGAAGATCTGGTCTTCCATGCCGAAGGAGGCGACGCGGGACTCGATGTTGGTCTTCACGCGCTTCTCGTAGCCGGAGTAGGTGTGCAGCACGTACCACTTGCCATCAAGGGAACGCAGGGACTTGGAGAATTCGTCAACGGCCTGCTGACCGGCATCGGTCTCCTCGGCCTGCTCGGATTCGTTGACTTCTTCCTCGTCCTCATCCAGAGAAACGGTCTCGGTCTGAGTGGAAGCAACGGGAGCGGATTCAGTCGCCGCCGGAGCGTCGGACTCAACATCTGCATTGTCGACGGATGCGTCAGATTCTGCGGAAAGGTCAGCGACCGGTTCGACCGGGGCAGCTGCCTCATCGGCAGCAGCTTCGGAAGCCTCGACAACAGGCTCCTCAGCCGGGACGGCGTCGAGGTTCTCGAGATTCAGTTCATCACTCATGCGTTGTTATTCACCTTAGGTTGTGCGGATCAGCCGAACACCCACAGCGTGGCCTTGCTTAGACCGAAGTCCATGCCAGTCACGAGGGCCATCAGCAGCAGCACGAAGATGAATACGGCCAGAGACCAGAAGAACAGTTCCTTGGCGGTAGGGGTCACGACCTTGCGAAGCTCGTCGATGATCTGCTTGATGAACAGACCGATACGCATGAAGACATTCGGCTTGACTGCCTTTTCACTCTTGCTCGTCTTAGCCATTCCGTACCTCGCGTCAGCTGCTTGATTATTAGAAACTTGGCAGGGAAGGCGGGACTCGAACCCACAACCTACGGTTTTGGAGACCGTTGCGCTACCAATTGCGCCACTTCCCTAGGTGAAAATCCACCTCGGCGTGCGTTCCGTAGAGAACGCTTCGCCACGGCGAAACCGCCAAGTCGTTATAGTAACGGCTCCGGTGGATTATCGCAAATCGCGTGTCGCGCGCGTAGCACGCGACTCTTCTCAGTTAGCCCATTCCTTGAATCGACGCATGCCTTCGGCTAGGTCTTCGTCGGCCAGTGCGTAGGAGAAACGCAGGTAACCGGGAGCACCAAAGGCCTCGCCGGGGACGGCGGCCACGTGGGCCTCATCCAACAGTGCAGCGGCAAAGTCAGCGGACGTATCGGACACTGTGCCCTTGGGACCCAGCGGCTTGCCAAGCAAAGCGGCGATGTCCGCAAAAGCGTAGAACGCGCCGGTCGGAGTCGGGCAGTTGACGCCCTCGATATCGTTCAAGGCGGTCACAATCGCACGGCGGCGCGCGTCGAAGGCCTTACGCATCTCGTGCACCTCATCCAGCGGGCCGGCCACAGCAGCCAAAGCAGCACGCTGGGAGATGTTGGCCACATTGGAGGTCATATGCCCCTGCAGCTTGGTGGCGGCCTTGGCCACCTCAAGCGGAGCGACCATCCAGCCGACACGCCAGCCCGGCATCGCATAGGTCTTGGCCACGCCGTTCAGCACCAGCAACTGCCCGCGGCATTCCGGCACGGCGGCACCGATGTAGGTGGTGTGCGCATCGTCATAGTTCAGGTGCTCGTAGATCTCGTCGGAGATAACCCAAATGTGGTGCTCGACGGCCCAACGACCGATCGCTTCCACGGTTTCCGGCTTCCAGACGGCTCCGGTCGGGTTGTTCGGGGAGTTGACGATGATTGCCTTCGTATGCTCGGTACGGGCCGCTTCCAGCGCCTCAAGCGAGGGCTCGAAGTTCACGTCGGCACCGGCGAATACTTCGACCGGCACACCACCGGCAAGCTTCACAGCCTCGGGGTAGCTGGTCCAGTACGGAGCGGGAATGATGACCTCATCGCCATCGTTGAGCAAGATCTGGAAGGATTCATACACGGCCTGCTTGCCGCCGTTGGTCACCACGACCTGATCGGCATTGACCTCATAGCCGGAATCGCGCAGCATCTTAGCCGCAATCGCTTCGCGCAGCTCGGGCAGGCCCGGCGTAGGCGTGTACTTGTAATTCTTCGGGTCAAGGCAGGCATCTGCCGCAGCCTTGACCACGTTTGCGGGGGTCGGGAAATTCGGTTCACCTGCGCCGAAGCCGACAACGTCAAGTCCGGCGGCCTTCATGGCCTTGGCCTTGGAATCGACGGCGAGCGTAGCGCTCGGTGCCACAGTGTTGATACGGTCGGAAAGAGTCTGCCATTGCGCCATAGTCATGGCTCCCATGCTAAACCTACAGCACGAAAAATCGCCAGAGCCGCACTATGGTGATGGAATCTGTCGTGTGACAGATTCCATCAGTCACACGAGCACGAGATTGTCGCGATGAACCAGTGGGTGGGCGTACTGGGGGCCGAGGAAACGCTTGAGTTGGGCGGTGTTACGCCCGAGCATCTGCGGAATTTCTTCGGAATCGAAGCCGGCGAGGCCTCGGGCCAGGTGTTCACCGCTTTCGGCATCGATCCAGACCGGATCGCCGGCGGAAAAATCGCCATGTACTTCGAGCGCGCCGGCCGCCAGCAGCGAGGCACGCCCGCCGCGAATCGCCTGGCCGGCACCCGCATCGACCACAATCGTGCCGCGCGGGTCGGCGGCGAAGCGATCCACAGACGGCGTGAGGAGCCGCGGGCCTTAACCGGTGCGAACACGGTGCCCACCGGATCGCCCATCATCGCAGGGCCCGCGTTCGAGGCGCAGGTGAGTACCGTGGGGATGCCCGAGACGGCCGCCACGCGCGCGGCCTCGAGTTTGGTGACCATGCCGCCGGTGCCGACCTTGGAGCCGGAGCCGGAGACTTGGATGTCGCCCAGCGCATCAATCACGTTGGCACATATTCCACACGGCGGGAGCCGGGCTGCGAGGGCGGCGCAGTGTACAGCGCGTCCACGTCGGTCAGTAGCACCAAGGCTTCGGCCCGCACCAGGTTGGCCACCAACGCGGAGAGTCGATCGTTGTCGCCGAAGCGAATCTCGTTCGAGGCCAACGAATCGTTTTCGTTGATGATCGGCACCACGCCGAGGTCAAGCAGACGGTCCAGCGTGCGTTCCACATTGCGGTACTGGGTGGCACGAATCGTATCTTCGGCAGTGATCAGAATCTGGCCGACGCGAATACCGAATCGACCGAACGCAGTCTCGTAGCGGGCCATCAGTAGCCCTTGGCCGACGGCTGCGGTGGCCTGCTGAGTGGCCACGTCCACCGGCCGCGAGTCAAAGCCCAGAGGCCCGAAACCGGCGGCGATAGCACCGGACGAGACCAGCACCACACGTCCGCCCATCAATCGGACCTGAGCCAAGGCCGCGGCCAACGCGTCGAGCTTGTCCGGGTCGAGGTGACCGCTCGGCTGGGTCAGCGAGCTGGAGCCGACTTTCACGACAATGGTTCCGGCTGCGGCGATCATGCGCCGCACCTCGGCCTGACTCGGAGTGCTCATTTATTCCTCGGTTTCACCATCTTCGCTGGACTCACCGTGGCCGAACAGGCTGGTTTCGTCATGGCGATCGTCGTCAACGGTCGGGTCGGCCCAGTGGCCGGCCTTGCGTTCGGCCATCATCGCGTCGCGCACGGCGGCACGGGCGTCCATCATCTCGTGGTATTGGGCACGACGTTCGGCGTTGGAGCGGCGGTGCGTGCGCGGGTCCAGCTCTTCGAGACGCAGATCCTTGCCTCGGGCACCGAGGTTGGAGCCGTCGAGCATTTCGGCACCAGCGGAGATGGTCGGATCCCAATCGAATTCGACCATACGGGCACCACGACCGATGCGCACTTCGTCGCCGGGGTGAGCACCTTGCGGCGCAGCTCGTCCTCCACGCCCAGCTTGGCCAAGCGGTCAGCCAGGTAGCCCACGGCCTCGTCGTTGTCGAAGTTGGTCTGCATGACCCAGCGCTCCGGCTTGACGCCACGCACCTCGAAGAACACTTCGCCATTGCCGAGTTCGCGGCGCTCGACCGTGAACTCAAGCGCACTGCCGCCCTCGTCAGCACGACGCGGACGGCGGCCCTTGGTCTCCAATGGCTTGATGACCACGCGAGCCTCCTCTTCGGCCTGCTCGCGGTTGGCCACTTCCTCACGCATCTCGTGCACCAGCGCAGACAACGCGAAGTTGAGCTCCTTTAGACCCTCGTGCGAGGCAGTGGAGATCTCAAAGACCTTCAGCCCGAGTTTCTCGAACTCCGGACGCACGAACTCAGCCAATTCCTTGGCCTCGGGCACATCGATCTTGTTCAGAATCACGATGCGCGGGCGTTCGGGAATCGGGATGGCACCCAACGGCAGCTCGAGCTTGTCGGCGTAGAGCGCCAACTCGTTTTCCAGCGCGTGGTAGTCGGACATCGGGTCGCGGTCCGGTTCAAGCGTGGCGCAATCGATCACATGGGCGATGATTTCGGTACGTTCGATGTGGCGCAGGAACTCCAGTCCCAGGCCCTTGCCTTCGGAGGCGCCCGGAATCAGGCCCGGCACGTCGGCGATGGTGTATCGAGAGTCGCCGGCGATAACGACGCCGAGATTCGGCACCAGCGTGGTGAACGGGTAGTCGGCGATCTTCGGCTTGGCGGAACTCATCGCCGCAATCAGGGACGACTTTCCGGCCGAGGGGAAACCGACCAACGCCACGTCGGCGATGGACTTCAATTCCAAAATCACGTCGCGCTCTTCACCGAGTTCGCCGAGCAGGGCGAAGCCGGGGGCGCGGCGGGTCTTGTTAGCCAGGGCGATGTTGCCGAGGCCGCCGGCACCGCCTTGGGCGACGACGCAGCGGTCGCCCTCGTGGCGCAGGTCGCGAGCTGCGCGCCGGGATGCTTGGCTTTGCCCTGTTCGCCGCGCGCCTCAAAGACGACGGTGCCGCAGGCACGGCAGAATCAGGTCCTCGCCCTTGGAGCCGTCCTTATTGTCGCCCAAACCCATGGTGCCGCTGCCGGCGACACGATGCGGCATGAAACGATAGTCGAGCAGGCTGGTGGCGTTACGGTCGGCCACGAACACCACGGAACCACCGTCGCCGCCATTGCCACCGTTCGGGCCGGCCAACGGCTTGTATTTCTCACGACGGATGCCGGCCGAACCGTTGCCCCCATCGCCGCCCTTGACATGGACGGTTACTCGATCCACAAAATCACTCATATTGATTACCTTACAAAAAAGCCGCGTCCTTACGGGCGCGGCTTGAAAAAAGCTTGACGCTATATCGCTCAGGCGATGACGTCGACAACCTTGCGGTCGCGACGCACACCGAACTTCACGGAGCCATCGGTGAGGGCGAACAGCGTGTGATCCTTGCCCATGCCGACGTTGTGGCCCGGGTGGAAGTTGGTGCCACGCTGGCGAACGATGATGTTGCCGGCCACGACGCTTCGCCGCCGAACTTCTTCACGCCGAGGTATTGCGGGTTAGAATCGCGACCGTTGCGAGAGCTGGACGCACCCTTCTTATGTGCCATGATTCATGGTCCTTTCTATAACTCAGGCAATCGCCGTGATCTTGACGATAGTCAGCTTCTGGCGATGACCCTTACGGCGAGCAACACCAGTCTTGTTCTTGTACTTCTGGATGCTAATCTTCGGGCCCTTGGCTTCGTCGTTCACAACCTCAGCCTTGACGGACACCTTGGCCAGATCGGCGGCGGCAAGGGTGACCTTGTCACCATCGACAACGAGGGAGACCGGGAATTCCACGGTATCGCCCTTCTTAGCGTCGAGACGGTTCACGAGGATGACGTCGCCAACCTCGACCTTTTCCTGATGGCCACCGGCCTTCACAATCGCGTACATTATCGTTCCTTTTATGTTTTGGAAAGCTACCTTGCCTAACACGCACCGAGCTTGCGGTCAGACACCGAGTTTCGAATCTACACCACCATGCGGACTAAATCAAATGATTTTTGCCCGCGTGTCAAGCACGACACACCTGTTACTCTTCCGCTTACTCTTCCGCCGTGTTGTTGGCAGCGACGGCAGCGGCGGCAATCTGAGCCAGTTTGGCTTTGACGTCGGCGCTGGAACCAGCCGGTTCGGGAGCGGGAGCGGTGCCGCGACCGTGCTTGTTGGTTTTGACGAACGGGTCGCCACCGCGAAGCGCGTAGGGATCGTCGTAGTCGGCCGAAACGGTCGGCTGATCATGCAGGATGAAACCACGGCCCTTGCAGGTCGGGCATTCCTCGGAGAACGCCTCGACCAGACCCTGGCCGATGCGCTTGCGGGTCATCTGCACCAAACCGAGCGAGGTGACTTCGGCCACCTGATGCTTGGTGCGGTCGCGTGCCAAGCATTCGACCAAGCGGCGCAGCACCAGATCGCGGTTGGCGGGCATGACCATATCCACATAGTCGATCATCACCATGCCACCGATATCGCGCAGGCGCAGCTGGCGGGCGATCTCTTCAGACGCCTCCAGGTTGCAACGCGTCACCGTTTCTTCCAAGGACTTGCCCTTGCCGATAAAGCGGCCGGTGTTCACGTCAATGGTGGTCATGGCTTCGGTGCGATCGATGACAATCGAGCCGCCGGACGGCAGGTAGACCTGACGCTCCATGCCCTTACGCAGCTGGGAGTCGATGGACCACTTGTCGAACACGTCCTTGCCTTCATGCTCGGCCGGGTCCCACTTCTCCAGCTTGTCCTTCAAGTCGGGGGCCATGGTGTCAAGGTATTCCTCGATACGGTCGTAGACCTTGTCACCTTCCACGATGAGCTTGCTGAAGTCGTCGTTGAAGATGTCGCGCACCACGCGGATGGCCACGTCGGGCTCGCCCTGCAGGAGCTTCGGGCGCTTGCCGTGCCAGAATTCCTCGCGCTTGGCGTTGATGCGCTCCCACTGGCGGACCAGTGATTCGAGATCCTTGACGATGGCGTCTTCGGATGCGCCCTCGGCTGCGGTACGGATGATCACGCCCATGTCTTTCGGGGCGATCTTGGAGACGATGTTCTTCAGACGGCTGCGTTCGCGCTCCGAAAGCTTGCGGCTCACGCCGGTCATGCCGCCGGATGGCACGAGCACCAGGAAGCGGCCGGCGAGCGTGACCTGAGAGGTCAGGCGGGCACCTTGTGGCCGATCGGGTCCTTAGTGACCTGCACGAGCACCGGGTCGCCGGACTTGAACGCCAGCTCGATGCGGCGCGGCTGGCCTTCGAGACGAGCGGCATCCCAGTTGACCTCGCCGGCGTAGAGCACGCCGTTGCGGGCCTGGCCGATGTCCACAAATGCGGCCTCCATGCTGGGCAGCACGTTCTGCACGCGGCCAAGGTAGATGTTGCCGACGGTCTGTACTTCCTGAATGTCGGAGACGTAATGCTCGACCAGAACATTGTCTTCCACCACGGAAATCTGGGTGTGATGTTCCTTCTCACGCACCACCATCAGGCGGTCCACGTTCTCGCGGCGTGCGAGGAAGTCCTGTTCCATGAGCTGGCTCTGGCGGCTGCGCTCACGGCGGTTGTCACGGCGGCGCTGCTTCTTGGCCTCGAGACGAGTGGAGCCTCCACATCAGTGATCTCGTCGATGTACTGCTGCTTGCGGGAGCGTCGGACCAGCGGCTGTTCGCTGTTCTGACTCTGGTCGTCGGTGCCCTCGCCGTTCTTGCCGCCACGACGGCGACGGCGACGGCGAGTAACGGTCTGCTCCTCATCGTCCTCATCGCGATCACGGTCATGATCATCGCGATCGTCACGACGGCGGGAACGCGTATCTTCGGCATCGTTCTCGGCGGTATCGTGCTCGCCGTTGGCACCGGTTTCGCCGCGTGAGCCGCGACGGCGGCGACGGCGCGAACGGGTGCGGGTGGCGTCGGATTCTTCGTCGCCCTCCTCTTCGGCAATCGGCGAGTAGGCGATATCGTCCAGCTCGAGGTCTTCCTCAATCTGCTCGACTTCGGCGGCTGCACGGCGCTCCTGGGCGTTCAGGCGGCGGGAGCGACGGGAACGGCGAGAGTCGGAAGCGTCATCGGAATCGAAATCATCATGGTCCGTGTTGGCGCTGGCATTGGCGTCACCGGCGGCAGCGTTGCGGGAAGCGTCACGAGACGCATCACGGTCGGCGGCATTGCGGCCACGATCGTCACGGTCGTCACGGCGGCGGCTGCGCGGCTGCGCGTCGTCATCATCGTGGCTGCGCGAGCGGCGGGAGCGACGCGACGGACGTTCGTCGTCGTCAACATCGTCATCACGAGTGTCAGCGGTATCGTGCGCATCCACAGCGGCGGGCAGTACCGGTTCCTGGAAGAGCAGGGACGTCATCGGCTTGCCGCGACGCACGGCCTCGTGGCCAGAGGGCAGGGATTCGACCGCGTCGAACAGGCGCTCATCCGGAGTGTCCTCGTGCGTATCCGCAACTGCACGGCGAGAACGACGGCGAACCGGACGGTCCTCGTCATCATCATCCATATCCATAGACGCACGGCGAGAGCGGGAGCGAACCGGGCGGTCCTCGTCGTAATCGTCATCGTCCACAACCGAACGGCGGCGGGAACGTGGGGCGTCATCGTCATCGAAATCATCGGCACTGACAGTGCGGCGCGAACGACGAGGACGATCATCCTCGCTATCCGAGTCGGCCACTGCGGAAGCGGCGCGGCGCGAACGGCGGCGGGTTGGACGTTCGGCGGAATCCTGGGAATCGCTGGATTCATCGGAATCGCTGGAATCGGCTGACTTGGAATCGGCCGCAGTGCCGGCATCGGGAAGCGCGGGGGCTTCGAACAGCGGGGCGCGTTCCTGCACTTGCAGTTCCAGAGAAGCGCCGGCAGCACCGGTGCCGCGGACCACGCGGCG
>ENA-OQCF01000856-OQCF01000856.1-human-gut-metagenome-genome-assembly--contig:-NODE-856-length-11010-cov-1.700818_pt1 | contig 11010 bp, 14 predicted proteins | sample MGYA00242756_ERZ504573 | MGnify/ENA primary metagenome ERZ504573 (study PRJEB26092, sample SAMD00036240) | human gut metagenome | host: Homo sapiens | study: EMG produced TPA metagenomics assembly of...
CCACAGTCCAAGATAGACCCCGTTTTGCGCATTCCTGCTTCGTGACCTCAATCAGATCCGTATAGAGCTTTTCCCACTTCATGTCCTCCGTTTCACGGAAATCCACGGAAATCGTCACGTCCTCCGGGATAATATTGTGTTCACAAGGTAACACGGAAATATATCCAACCGTACCTCTAGTGTCTTTGCTGCATTCCTTTGCCAGATTTTCCACAGCGGAAAATTACTGCCGCCGCTGCGGCCAAAGCGTCATGACGATCCGACATCGCCATTCCACCGGCATGCGCTGCTGTTCCATGAAAGTGGAGATAAAACTGTTTAATGCCTGCAACACAGCTGACAATGGAGAAGGGTTTGTCTGCGTCCAACAGATACCGCCCCTGCTCTATATGCATTTCCAAAAAACCACAATAGGCGTGGGGGTCTATTTTACTCTCTGTTAACCTTTCTGGATCCAACCCCATCCCGAATTCTCTCATGGCATCGCTGAGAAGCTGACCTGTCTGTCGATTGCGCAGATGAAAAGCGTAGTCGTCCGGAAGCATCCCGCATATCGCCTTGCTTCCGAATGTTCCGCCCAAAAATTGGCTGGCTTCTTCATTGATAAAGGCCACCATTTCCAAAGGCTTTTTGTGCGGAAGTCCGGATTCTTTGATGGCAACCAGCGCTTCCAATGCCCCCATTACACCAGCCAATCCATCAAAGCATCCTCCTTGAGGTACGGTATCAAAATGAGAGCCGCTCAGCACAGCCGGAGCATGTGGATCATCGCCCTCCAGCCGGGCAAATACATTTCCAACGGTATCGATCCTTGCCGTCAGGCCCGCTTCCTTTATCCACCGGATCAGGAGCATTACGGCTTCCTTATAAGGGGGTTCCCAAGCAAAACGACTGATTCCGCCTCTGGGATCACTTCCAATATGCCCTACCTCGTTTAATCGCGCCCACAACCGATCCGAATTGATGCTGACATAGTTTTCCATGTTGCTACCTCTTTTCTATTTTAATTTATTTACGTGCTCTTTCATAAAACACCGCACCACTCTTGCCTGACGGATGAAGCAACGTTTTGTCAGGCGCTGTGCCTGGAATTATGCGGTACTGCCTTAGGATTCATAAAATCAATCTCGAATCCGGCAGCATGGTTAATTTGCAATTTATACGATTTAATTATATATTAGCCGGTGAGCGGTTGTCAATAGCTGCAGTAATATTTTTTAGCAGAAGGTATTCGTACCGCAGACATAAAACCAACCACCGCGGGAAGCGCAATCGATTAAAAATTTTTCGCATATTGGCAGGGGCGGCTGTTGATATATGCTGCTCTTTTCTGTATGCCGTTCTCCATCCCGAAATACGAATTTGCGGCGGGCACTGCCGTCCGCAATGTGGTGCAGGATCTGATGACCCCGGAGGATGCCAGCCGCATGGCACAAGCCCTTTACGATGCCGCAGATCCGGTCTGCCGCTGAACCGGAGCAGAAACTGCACGAATATGGCAAAGCAAAGCCCACAGGCTGGAATTCCATCCAACCTGTGGGCTTTGTTGTACTTGCTAATTGATATAGGTTGATATCAATTAGCATCAGCTGCTTTTCCGATTCTCATTCATAATCCTTCTGGCTCGTCCGCGCGTTGTGTCCTCAAAAGTTTCATCTTCGCTGAATCGCAGCCAATAGGGATCTTCCATCAGGCAGGCATTGGTACGCTTAACAATTTCCCACGCATTGTAGTCCGGTAGGCCCATCCGTTTCAGGATTTCTTTACAGTCCATCCGATTTTTCGGAAAGATACGCTTCTTTGCCCAAACCACCACATCGACTAATGGAACTTCACGTTTGTCACCGATGAAAAGGTTCAGTGGCAGATAATACTGCGGCACACCCTCATTTGCGCAAAGAGACTGCCCATCTTCGCTCAAGTGGGCGATTTCTTTTTCATCCATCATCAATTTCAGATAGGCCATTTTATCACCCCATGGCGGCTTTCAGGTAATGTAGACGGTATTTCAGATACTGACGGATCGCAGATGCTCGTTTTTCACTCAATAGTGCAAGAATCGGCGAAATAGCCTGCATAATCTCCTGATACAGCGTGTCCAGATCACGCACAGGCAGCACAGGCTCGTCGATCAGTTTGATCTGCTGGGCGTGACGACTGCGGAACGGTTTGGCTTTGTCGAACTGATAACGGAGCTTCGTGTCAGTCAATTCCTCGTCGATTGCCCATGCAAGCAGACTGCCGCCATTGTCGTAAATAGGCGGAGCATAATTTTTTCCATCCCGGACGATTACATCAAAATTGTTTTCGTGGCGGTCTTCGTTGCCGATAAAGGCATCGAACGCAACATCTGATAGAGCCACTTCTTGCCATACAATTCTGTCGCATACTGAAACAGTGCCTCCGGTGAAGCGGCCTGACCGCTGGCAAGAAAATGGGCGTCAGCCAAGTCTGCAAAATGATACAGTTGTTCATCGTCCGTTGTGAACTTGGGGCAAACGCTGACCACATCACAGGAATAGGTTTTAATATCTGGGAAAAATTTAGCAGGCATCAGCGTATATTTTACATGAGGCAAGTCTAGTGCCTCTGCAATCAGTGATGCCATGACCTCTGAATAGGGCTCATATCCAGCTGTTCGAGCCTCAGTAATAGAATTGCCTTTTACCATGACAAGCTGGTCGTCCACACGATACCAGCCCTTTGAGAGCATCCCACGGCTTGTCCGGGTTTCTTGCTTTTCGAGCAACTGAATGCTGGTCGGCGTTTTGATTGGGCTCATGGTATCACACTCCTTTACTCCATTATACCATGTTCATACGGATAGACAAGAAAAATCATTGATACACGATCTCCCTCACCACCACTTCTTCCGCCTGCGCTTTCAGCCCATTCATGTGCGCCACCCAGAGAAGCTGTGCGCGCTCTTTGTCCGGCGCAGGGAACTTGTCTGCCAAGGCGCAATCGTGCGCTCCAGCTGTTCTGAGGCGGCGCTCTGGACATCCTGCAAATGCGGCCAGAGCGTGCCGTTCAGCAGCATCTGGTTGTACAGCACGGGGCGCTGATTTTTGAGATAGGCCAGCCGCATCCGACTATACTTGCCCAGCGGTTCGTAATCATCGGTCTGCGGCAGGGTGAGCAGTGGCAGCTGATACTCCCCGATTTGGGCGTAATGGATCTCGGTGCGGACGGCGTTCGTGTTCTTCATGGAAATTCTCCTTTGCATTTTCAACAGGTGTTGCGTTCTTTGTGGAAAACAGCGCTTACTTCTTCCGATTCTGTGCGGTCAGCCAGTTGCCTTGCGCCTGATAGTAGTGCTCCATCGTGGTGGGGGCGTTCAGGATGGTGGTGCGCAGATAGGCCATGATGTTCTTGATGGGCTGGGTGGTGTTGGACATCACATCGAAGATGTACTCAATGTGTTGGCTGGTCAGCTTGTCCAGCCGCAGCCGGATGGCTTTGGTGGTCTGCGGTTGCTTGCCGACATACTGGGTCTGCCGAGGACAGCAGTACATCTCCACAATGTTGTCCAGCAGTTCCTCCAGCTTGTCGGGGTCGTACCGCTGGGCAAGGGCGTCAATTTCCAGCCGTTCCCGGAACTCCTCCCGTACCTGTGCTTCCATCTGGTCAAAATCTGCGGATTCGCCTGTCGGCCCTGATAGATTAGTACTTTGTCTTTTAGTATTTTGTTTATTAGTATTTTGTTGCGTTGCCTTTTCCAAATTGGGCTCAGCCAAATTTGGAAAATCCAAAAATGGTGAAGAACAAGGTTTCATGCGGCTTTTCGGACTTTTGGATGCGGACGGGTCCGACGGCTCACCTTCCTTGCCGGGAACGGCAGGAGCGTCCTCGACAGGCGATTCATAGACTGATAATCGTAGTCGATGATCTGCCCTTTGGCATTGCGGACTTTCTGATGGCGGACATCTAAGCAAACAAGACTGCCTCACACAAAATCTTGTGGAGCAGTCCCGTTCGTTTATGATAATCAATGGACCTTGTAGAATACCCGATTTCCAGCCTTTCGTGCAGCCAACAGTCCCATTTCATGGAATTTCATTGCAAATGTTCGAATGGTGGCATACGCAGCGTTGCAGAAGCAGGACAAAAAGGCGTTACATCCGTATAGCCTGAGATTAAAGCATTTTTTCTCAACACGTTCGCAGGCTTTGGAATAAACCCCCTTGCTTTCGGCAATATAGCGAGAAAACGGCGTGAACAGCGCCGCAGGATAAGGTGGCTGCTGCGGCAACTGTATGATGGAGACCTTTTTTTGATAGATTGAAAAAAACAAAAATATTCTGTGATTTTGAGAAAAGATTATCCCTTCCTTTGAAGTGTTCTCCGAAGTGATTGCTGATGATATCGACTATTCTAATGCAGAATCCAAGCGAAAACAAAATGGATGCCTCCCGTAAAATTCAGGGAAGCATCCATGGATGAAAAAGTTAATTGATTCAATTTTTGAACCGGTGTCCGGAAAACTGGGGACAGATCATTTATTTTACAACAGCAATGGCCTCAATCTCGATCGTCATTCCCCCATTGAATTTGCCCACCTGCATCGTGCTTCTTGCCGGCGGATCCTCCGGAAAATACTGCCGGTAGGTTTCATTAAACAAAGCGAACTGATCAATATCTGCCACAAAGACTAAGGTCTTAAAAACATGATCCATATCAGATCCGGCTTCCTCCAGAATTGCTTTCATGTTCTTCATAATCTGATGTGTCTGAGAAACAATATCATCGGGAGCTGCCAGTTTCCCTGTTTCCGGATCCACACCTGTTATACCTGCTGTATAAATGAGATCTCCGATTCGAAATGCTTGGGAATACCAGCCGCCGGCTGTGCAGCTTTTGGACGTGAGATTTTTTTCATTTCCATAAGATTATCTCCTGTTCTTTGAGAAAAGGCTGCTGTACAAGCGTGCAGCAGCCTTTAAGATCTTTTGTAAATTAGTTTCCGTCAGCTGCGGTTCTGTTTTTCTTATCGAAGAAATAGTAGGCAGGCAGACCGGTAACAAGTGCAACGCCACTGGCAATCAAGGCTGCAGTAGGTGCCACATGAACGTGGAAACCAGAAGGATGCCGTTTGCAAAAATTGCAATAACCGTCATAATTTTCCACGCCGGGCATTTCCAGCCGGGGTTATAGTCAGCCTTTTTGCGGTGAACAAACATGGTGCAGAACACCAGCATGTTTTTCACCAGACAAATAAATGTGAAATAGCCCAGAAGATCGTTGATGCCGGAAACGCAAACCAGAATGATTGCGTAAATAGCCTGAGCCATCAGTGCAAAGGAAGGCGTATTGTATTTGGGATGTACTTCCGCAAAACGGCTGTACCATAATCCGTCCTTTGCCATTGCGTACTCCAGACGAGGCTGGTACATCGTTGCACCGGAAACCGATCCCGTAATTACAACGATTGCCATCAGCGCGGTGATGATGCCTGCAGTGGAACCGATTACAGGGATTTTTGAGAATGCAAGCGCAATAGGAGCATCGGAGGCCGCAAGCTCTCCCAGAGGGATCAGGCCTGCTGCAATGGTAGAAAGACCGGCGTACAGAAGAATGACAATTGCAATGCAGTAGATCATTACCTTTGGCATGGTCTTGTCGGGATCTTTTACTTCGCCTGCCATATAGCAAGCGCCTATTGCGCCATCGTAAGACCATGTGGTTGCAGATACGCCGGCGAGCAAGGCGGCAATTCCTACAGGAGCGCCTGCAGCAGCGGGCACAGAAATCAACTCAGTGTTCATGTAGAACAGGCCAACGCCAACCAGCAGGAAGAAGGGCAGCAGCTTCAGACTGGTAATAAAAGCCTGAAACCGTGCGCCGGCTTCTACGGAGCGATAATGCAGCGTGGTGAAACCAATAATCAGCAGGATTGCTACGACTTTAATGCCGATTCCTGTCAGTGCAGGAATGAAGAAAGCAAGATAGCTGGCGATTGCCAAGGACATGACAGAGCAGGTTGAAGGATCGGTTGCCCAGAAGGCCAGCCAGCCGTTCAGGAAGGCCACAGGACGCCAGCCTGCTTCTTTCAGCCACGTATATTGACCGCCATCTTCCGGATATGCTGATGCAAGCTCCGCATAGAGAAGATTCTGGGGGATCATGATCAGACCACCGATAACAAAGCTGGCAATCATCATCAACGCAGAACCGGATGCACCAGCACTTCCGCCAGCGACGAGAAAATACCGGAACCAACCGTTGTGCCGACAGCCACTGCCAAGCGGCGCCAAGCCCCAGCTTCCGCTTCAGCTTTCCCTGTTCGTGAATCGTTTCATTCCTTGTTTCCATAGGGTTTCTCCTTTCATTTACTCTGCTTTTGCAGCCGTTACATTTTTTATTGAGCGGTGTAGCCGCCATCGACATCAGATGGGTTCCGGTAATAAAAGAAGATTCCTCGCTTGCAAAGAATGCCACAGCGTAAGCCATATCGATGGGCTGACCGAGGCGTTTCAGGGGATAGCTGGAAATCAGACGGGCAACCTCCGCCTCATAATTGCCGGTTCGGGACATATCCTTGATAAATGCGGGTGTTTCCGTGCCGGAGGGGCAGACCACGTTGACGCGGATACCGAAGGGAGCCAGCTCCAAAGCCAGGCTCTTTGCAAATTGAATGATCCCACCCTTGGAGGTATTGTATGCGAGGCTCTCCACGCAGCCAACCACGCCCAGTTCACTGCCGGTGCAGATAATGGAGCCGTGGCTGCTCTTTTCATAAGAGGCAGGCATATTTTGCACACAGGAAATACCCCTTCAGGTTGACTCTCATTACGCGATCCCAGTCTTCTTCAGTGGTATCCCAAAGCGTTTTGCTCAGAGAGTAGGCGGCATTGTTGTACAGCACATCGACCACGCCATACTTTTCCTCTATTGCCTGAAACATCGCCTGCACCTGCGCGGAATCGCTGACATCTGCTTTGTAGAACCAAGCGCGTTCTCCAAGCTCAGCTTCTAAGGCGCTGCCCCGTTCCTCGTTGAGATCAACAATGACCACTTTGGCGCCGCGCTCGATAAAGAGCCGTACCGTTGCTTCGCCGATGCCGCTGGCACCACCAGTGATTACTGCTACGTAATTGTTCAGGTTCATAATCTTTTTCTCCTTGTTATTAAATTTTGGGTAATACGTCTTAATCGTGCTTTAATTATATAGTGTTTTTTTTTGCGTTGTCAATAGTAAAAATGTTCTGGAGGATTAGTTTTTTTTTTTGGAAAGATATTTAATCCTACAGCGAATACTCAGCCGCAAGGATGCTCGGCAATATAGCACAGTGTGGTGTGTGCAGTTTGTTTGGCGGCCAGAGTGCATCGTCACCTAAAAAATATGCGATGCCGCCCATGGGGTGGAGCGGCTCCACCGATCAGACAATATCTTGGAAAACAAATTATATTACCGAATTTACACTTGCAAAATCGCGAAATATCGAGTATACTGGTTAAGTAATCTATTAATAAACAGTTGGAGAGCCGTGTTTTATGAAAAGAGCTACATCCAAAGGATGTCGCCAAGCTTGCAGGCGTATCCCAAACAACCGTTTCCTTTGTAATGAACAATACCCCCAATGTGTCTTTATCCGAAGAGACCCGAAAAAAAGTGCTGGACGCAGCAAATCAACTTCAGTATATTCCAAATTCCTTTGCCAGAGGCTTAAAACCAGCCAATCCAAGCTGTTGGGTGTATTTCTTCCAACGATGGACAATCCTTATTACCCCATGCTGATGCAGTATATCGAAAAATACACTGCCCGTCTTGGATACAGCGTGATCCTATGCTGTACTTACCGCAATCCGGAACGTGAAAAGGCCTATCTGGACTTGTGTGAGGAAAAGCACATGGATGGTGTCATCTATCTGTTTACCCCCAATTGGATGAAACGTGTTGTCCAGCTTTCGCATACCATCCCGGTAGTTCTACTAAGTGAGAAATCGGACGATATTCCGTTAAACACAATCAGCCTGAATGGGTTTCGATGTGGGTATCTGGCGGCAAAGTATCTTTTGGATCTGGGACACAAGAGTATCGCTTTCCTGATGAGCTCTGTTTCTTCGGTCTCCCTGACCCGTACGAAACGTCTGGAGGGTATCAGAAGTGCCATTCGCGATGCGGGTCTGCCGCCGGAAACGCTTCAGGTTTTTACTGCTCCGTTGGGCGATTCCGGCAGTCCGAAGCGGAAGCCGGATATTCCATAATGGAGCAGCTGCTGAAACGTAAGGATATTACAGCTGTTATCGGCGTAAACGACCTTGTAGCATTCGGCGCGCTTTCCTGCGTCCTGAACAGTGAGGATAAGCGTGTCCCTCAGGACGTTTCGATCTGCGGCTTTGATAATATCTACCTGACTACTATGACTCGTCCCAAAATCACTACAGTATCTTATTGTACCGAGGCACTTTGTGAACTGGCTGTTGATATGGTGCTGAAGGCAACGGGTGATTCGGACGTTCTCAAACTTGCTAGCGAGCCGCAGCTGATTGTTCGGGAATCTACCGGCCCCGCGCCCGGTACGTCCGGCCAGTGCGTTTCCTCGTAAAAGAAAAGATACAAACAAAATGGGTGAACCACAGGCTTCACGGCTGTGGTTCACCCATTTTTCTTATGACAAAACTGCGCAGGCTCTGCCGGAGCGGCGCTTAAGGCGTCAGACGGGAATTGTGTGACAGTTGCTTATCCCTTTTCCTTTTGGGAATCCCATTCAGGACGTATCATCCGACCATAGCCGGGCTTCTGCTTGATAACACCATCGCGATAAACCGCATTGCCCCGAACCCATGTGGAGACGATTCGGCAGTGAAAAGTCCTGCCCTCGTGCGCGAATTTATCGAGCTTACTGGCAGAAAAAGCTGTTCTTGCGGGAATAGGTCCAATTCGTGTCCATATCAACCAAATAAAAGTCCGCATCGGCCCCCACAGCCAGAATACCTTTTCGAGGATACAACCCAAATCTTTTTGCTGCATTTGTTGATGTAAATGCAGCAAAGCGCTGCAGCGGCATCTTTCTGTTGCGGACACCTTCCTCCAGAATCAAAGGAATGGCAACATCAATTTCGGGCGCACCGCAGGCAGCCTTCCGCAAATCTCCATCCGGTGGGAGCTTGTCCGATAGCAGGTAGGGTGCGTGATCTGTTCCGAGGTAGTCGATGGTTCCGTCCAGTACATATTTCCACAGGCGTTCCATCCTGTCTCGACTTCTCAGAGGCGGATTGATCATAGCGAATGTTCCCAGATAAGCCTGATCCTGATAATTCAGAGTTAGATAGTGAGCACAGGTTTCCACAGTCACATCTACGCCCATTCGGCGCGCAGAGGCGATTCGCTCAGCACCTTCCGGAATGGACATGTGGCAGATATGCAGCTTGCATCCTGTCTTTTCTGCATAAAGCAGTAAGGTATTGATTGCGGTCAGCTCCGCAATCCAGGGACGGCTTGCATCGTGAACTGCCAGAGACCAAGGCTCCTCCTTGTGCTCATTTGAAAAACCGTTGACCAGTGTCCGGTCTTCAGCGTGAGCCCCAAAAATACCATGGAAGGATGCGACTTTTTCCATCTCCTTCAGCTGGCTATACTCATCAGAAAAGGGGTAGTTGGAACCGGCGTAAACCGTAAATGCCTTGAAACCTACACATCCTTGCTTGTGCAGCGGAACAAACTGCTCTATATTTTTCGGCGTTGCGGCACCCCAGAATGCATAATCGATCAACGCCTTTCGTTCAGCCCTTTCCTGTTTTAGCGCAAATGCTCCCAAATCAAGTACAGGGTGTTCGGGGGTGTTAGGCATATCCAATATCGTCGTAAACCCGCCTGAGGCAGCGGCCTGGGTTCCGTGTTCCAGATCCTCCCGCGCCTCTGCTCCGGGCTCAAAAAAATGCGGATGAGTATCGATTGCTCCCGGAAGCAGCAGCATCCCTTTGGCGTCCAGCGACTGTGCCGCCTCATAAACCGGAGCATCGGAGCCCATGGCTGCAATTTTTCCGTCAGAAACACAGATATATCCCAGAAAGACCTCTTCCTCTGTCACAATTTTTGCATTGTAAATGACAAGATCATATTTCATACCTGGATACCTCACAGTTCATCATTCTGCATCATGCGGTGCAGTCTGGATTCGGGGATTTTAGAAAAAGGGAGTTCTGCTGCTTTGCAGACTCGTTCCACTGCCGCCTGTGCATCCCGAACGACCTGCTTTTCGTCTACGGTAAGGACTTGGAAGTTCTCAATAAGGATATTACCGTCTACCATTACCAGCTCCACTTCACTTCCCTTGGCAGAATAAACCAAATTGGGAACTACGTTGCGTACCGGGTGGAGAATGATGGGTGACAGACACGGCTGAGTCATATTGATCATCAGAAGGTCTGCTTTTTTTCCGACATCAATGGAACCGATTTCGTTTCCAAGACCAAATCGCCTTTTGCTGCTTCAATGGTCGCCATTCTCAAAACCTTCCCTGCCGGGAACACCGAGGGATCTTTGAACTTACACTTATTCAGTATGGCCGTAAACTTCATTTCATTGAACATATTATTGCAATTGTTTCCGGGGGCTTGATCAGAACCAAGTGCCAATCTGTCACTGACCTCCAAAAATTCTGCAGCCGGTGGAATAATGCCATCAATAATTGCAATGCTCCCACTGCATAAAATCATTCCTGCTCCCTTGGATGCAAGCAGCTGAGTTTCCTCTTTGGTTGCCTCTGTCAGATGGACTGCCATTAATCTGTGATTCAGATATCCGATTTCGTCCAGGAAAGGGATCGAACGCTTTCCGTAACGCTTCATCATTTGGTTGATCTCTCTATCACCCTGAGAAACATGCATGTGGATACCGGTATCCAGCCTGAATGCAGCCTCTTGTATCTCCAAAAGCAGTTCCTTGCTGCACATATCGGGGCCTTGCGGTCCCAGCATACAGGTGATCCGGCCGTTTTCACGGTCGTTCCATTTCTGGATCAGATCCAGATTTCTGAGAAATTTTCGGTTGCCCTGAGCCGGGTC
>ENA-OQCF01000857-OQCF01000857.1-human-gut-metagenome-genome-assembly--contig:-NODE-857-length-11008-cov-1.867200_pt1 | contig 11008 bp, 12 predicted proteins | sample MGYA00242756_ERZ504573 | MGnify/ENA primary metagenome ERZ504573 (study PRJEB26092, sample SAMD00036240) | human gut metagenome | host: Homo sapiens | study: EMG produced TPA metagenomics assembly of...
CCTTCCGCTGATGATGGTATCTGTCAGCTCTTATCTTACCATTATGATATTCGAGCCGCATAGTATTTATTCTATGCGTTTGGCTAAGAAAGGTGAATTGATAACGCATCATAAAGACAAGGCCGTATTGACTCTGATGAATATTGACAGTGTGGTTGAAACTGATTTTGAGAAAGTGCGTCCTGATATGGATTTAGGTGAAATGGTTAAAGTCATTTCGCAGGCTAAACGCAATTTGTTTCCGGTAGTGGATGTCAATGGAGAACTTTTGGGCATTGTGGTATTGGATGATATCCGTAATATTATGTTCCGTCAGGAATTATACCATCGTTTCAAGGTGGAAAAATTTATGATTTCTCCTCCGGCACGGATCAATGTTACTGATTCAATGGAAGAAGTGATGAAGAAGTTTGATGATACAAAGGCCTGGAACCTGCCTGTGATTAATGAAGAGGGAAAATACAAAGGGTTTGTTTCCAAGTCCAAAATATTTAATTCGTACCGGCAGGTGTTGGTTGATTTCTCTGAAGATTAAATAATGTAAGTATATGGAAAAGAAAGATTTGCGGATCGTATATATGGGTACTCCCGATTTTGCGGTGGAGAGCCTGAAAAGATTGGTTGAAGGAGGCTATAATGTAGTAGGTGTGATAACTATGCCCGACAAACCGATGGGACGACATGGCAGTGTGCTGCAACCTAGTCCGGTGAAAGAATATGCTGTTTCTCAAGGTCTGAGGATACTTCAGCCGGAGAAATTGAAGGATGAGGCTTTTATAGAGGAACTCCGGTCTTTACAAGCCGATTTACAAATTGTAGTTGCTTTCCGTATGCTTCCCGAAATAGTATGGAATATGCCGCGTTTGGGCACATTTAACTTGCATGCATCTTTATTACCTCAATATAGAGGAGCTGCTCCTATAAATTGGGCGGTGATAAACGGAGATACGGAAACTGGTATTACGACTTTTTTCTTGAAACATGAGATAGATACCGGTGAGATTATCCAACAGGTGCGCGTTCCTATTGCTGATACGGATAATGTGGAAATAGTACATGATAAGCTGATGTATTTGGGGGAGATTTGGTTTGGAAACCGTGGATGCTATTTTGAATGGAAGTGTGAAACCTGTTCCTCAGGAAAGTTTGATCCGGCAGGAAACGGAGTTGCGTCCGGCACCGAAAATATTTAAAGAGACTTGCCGTATAGACTGGAATAAAGGTGTGAAGCAGATTTATGACTTTATTCGCGGGCTGTCTCCTTATCCGGCTGCATGGACCGAACTGTGTGTGGCTGATGGAACACGTCAGGTTTTAAAAATATATGAAACGGAGAAAGTTTTTGCTTCACATGAGATGAATATAGGCGATATCCGTACGGATATGAAGACCTATTTTCAGGTGGCTGTAAAAGATGGTTTTATTAATGTGCTTACTTTGCAGCTGGCAGGAAAGAAACGTATGAATGTGGCTGATTTTTTGAGAGGCTACAGAACTTCGGATAATAATAAGGTGGAATAAATGATAAAGGCTGTATCGAAAGATTTTCGGATACAGCCTTTTCGTTACAATAAGACAAGGAGTTGTTAAGAATCATTTAGTTTTTGTGTTGGATATACCTTTCTGTATGAACGGAAAGTTTGTAGATTTACTTTTATTATAACTTACTGTAACGGTTTCTTCGCCATTGTTAATGGTATTCATTTTTATTTTAAATCCTTGTAGCTTACCCTCTTTATATCCGGGAACATCCAATAAAGGGAAGGATACATAACCGGAACTCGGATATTCCTGTCTGTCACCTTCGGCATTGTGGCGTAATTCTACGGCCATATATCCGTTTGCGTCAGGAACAGTTCCTTCTGTGGCTACAAGGCTGATCCGATGTTTGATATTAGAGTTGAAACCTAATATTTGGAACATAAGGGTCAGGTGTGTCTTACCCATAATGGGAGTGATGAGGTTGATTCCATCATGTCCGTAAATATCTTCCTCATTTTCTTTTAATGTATCCATTCGTTTGGTTAAAATCTTCTGCAAGTAATCTATAGAAATAAAAGGTCCTTTCTTACTTGCATCTCCGGTCGGATTGTCTGCATTTATATAGGTATAAAAAATACGTTGCCCCGGATTATTTGTTTCAAAACGTGTTAATTTATCGGGATTCACTACGTATGCTACTCCATCATTATCGCTTTCTATCATTGCTTCACCGGGTATTTCGCTGGGGGTCACTACGGTTGCTAAAGCGGCGTTAAAAGGCATTCCTGCCTGCATGTCGTAGATGTCATCATCATAGTCATCCAGGCAAGATTGCATAAATGGAATCAGCATTACCATAATTATAACAATAACTGTCGCTTTATATTTTCTCATATTCTCTGTTTCTAGAATTGTTTCTATGGCTTAAATGCGAAGATAGTAAGTTTACTGCTTGTAAAAATGTTAAATCTGCTTAAGCAAAAATTTTATTCTTCCGGATGCAGTATTTTTGCAGTCTTATCATTTATCCAATAAAGAAGTGTCACAAACAATGAATGAAACAGAATTGGTGGAACGTTGCGGCAAGGGTGATAACCTTGCACGCAAGCAATTGTATGAGCGTTATGCCGGGCAATTGATGGCCGTTTGTGTTCGTTATACAGGTGATAGGGAAGTGGCACAGGATGTCTTACATGATGGATTTTTGAATATATTTCGTTCATTCAGTCAGTTTACTTATAAAGGAGAGGGGTCATTGAAAGCATGGCTGACACGTATTATGGTAAATGAAGCACTGGCTATCTTCGCAAGAAAGCTTCTACAAATCAGGAAGTGATAGTCGAAGAGTTGCCCGATGTGATAGATGGAGATGAGGATGATTTTGAGCAAATACCCCAATCTGTTTTAATGCAATTCATTAAAGAGCTTCCGGATGGATATAGAACGGTCTTTAATTTATATGTATTAGAAGAAAAGGGACATAAGGAGATTGCTGAAATGCTAGGAATTACAGAACATACTTCATCATCTCAATTATACAGAGCCAAAACCTTATTGATGAAAAAAATAAATGATTATAGAAAGAGGATATAGGAATGAAAGAAAAAGATAAATGGATAAAAAATTTCCGCACCCGGATGGAGGGCTATTCGGAACCGGCTCCTGCTGATCTTTGGGAACAGTTGGAAAAGGAACTGGATACGGTTCCGAAAGTAATTCCGATGTGGCGCCGCTGGCAGGCTGTAGCAGCTGTTGCCTTGTTAGTGGTTGTGTCTTCATTGACCGTATGGTTTTGGCAGTCACCTTCTGCAAACTATTTGGAGAAACAGTCGGCAGAGTTGAATGTAATGCACGAACCCGATGAGTTGGTGCCGGGATCAATCACTCCTGAGCAACCTATGGCCTTGGTAGTTCCTGCTGCCCGCTCTGGGAAAAAACAACATGTAAAAGTTGGTGGGGTTGCTAAGGCAGAGGCATTGGCTGCCGAACAGAAGGTTTTGCTAAATAAAGAGGTGGAAGAGATACAAATAGAGGAAAATTATATTGAAGAGCAGAAAGAGGAATCTGTTATAGTGGAACAAAAACAGCAGAAACAGGCCGGCAGATCTTCCTATTCGGCTGCCAAAACGAATTACGCTTACGTGGCTCCTCATAGAAAGAAGGACAGAAACTGGTCGGTAGGACTTTCTACCGGTAATGGAACCTTTTCATCCTCGACTAGTATGGATGGATATTTGCCTTTGCCTAATGGCACAAGGAATGCAACAATGAATAGCGCTTATGGAGTGGAAACAAGGGCTGAAATTGATAAGCTGGTTCAGTTCAATAACTTGTCGGAAGGAAAGGATGCGCAGTCTGATATAAAATATCGTATGCCTGTTACTTTTGGAGCTTCCCTTCGTTTTGATTTAAGTGATGATTGGGCTGTAGAAACCGGGGTGACTTATACCCAGCTTTCATCCGAAACACGTTCGGGAACCGAAAAAAACAATTATGGTTGGGAAGAGAAACTGCATTATGTGGGTATTCCTCTGAAAGTGAACCGGAATATATGGAGTAACAAGCGGTTTGAAGTGTATGCCTCGGCAGGTGGAGCGGTAGAAAAATGTGTGTCTGGAAAGCGGAGCATTATCGGCAGTGTTTCTACATCAAATGCAGGAAAAGATGAACAGTTTTCGGGAGGGGAGGAAAATGTCAAAGTGAAACCTTTGCAATGGTCTTTGTCCGCAGCGGCAGGTGCGCAGTTTAAGATTACGGAGAAATTGGGTATTTATGCGGAGCCGGGAGTTGTTTATTACTTTGATGACGGCAGTAATGTAAATACGATTCGCAAGGAACATCCTTTTAATTTTAATATACAGTTGGGTGTGCGGTTTACTTTGCCGAAATAAAATGAACTTTTTCACTGTTCTTATATAAAATATGGTTATCTTTGTTCTGTATAAAAAGAATAAGAACAGTGAACCATGAATAGACCTCTGATATCCCCTTCTTTGTTGTCTGCCAATTTTGCTAATCTACAGGCAGACATAGAACAAATAAATCGTAGTGATGCCGACTGGCTGCATATTGATATAATGGATGGTGTGTTTGTACCGAATATTTCTTTTGGTTTTCCTGTATTGAAATATGTAGCCGAGTTGTCTGAAAAACCTTTGGATGTACATTTGATGATTGTTAATCCTGAGAAATTCATTAAAGAAGTGAAAGATTTGGGAACAATGATGATGAATGTGCATTATGAAGCCTGTGTACACTTGCATAGAGTGGTGCAACAGATAAAGGATGCCGGAATGAAAGCGGCTGTCACATTGAATCCTTCTACTCCTGTAGCTATGTTGGCCGATATTATCCGTGATGTGGATATGGTGTTGCTGATGAGTGTGAATCCCGGTTTTGGTGGTCAGAAATTTATTGTACATACCCTGGATAAGGTGAGGGAATTACGTGAATTGATAACGAATACAGGTTCGCAGGCATTGATAGAGGTTGACGGGGGAGTGAACCTGGAAACCGGCAGACAGCTTGTAGAGGCTGGAGCGGACGTGCTGGTGGCAGGAAATGCTGTGTTCAAAGCTCCTGATATGTCAGACATGATACATCGGTTGAAATCTCTTTGAGTTTAAAACCAACGTGCGAAATATAGCGGCTGTAAAGCCTTGTTCCATGTTCCGGTTGACTATACCTCTAGTCGCCGGAATTTTTGTATCCGATCATTTTTTTCAAGGCGCCTTGCCTGTGCTTGTTTCTGGCACGGGAATATTGGGGTGCTTGATTGGCTTGATTGTATTGATGAAATGGCAAGGCTACCTTTCCCGATGGTTATTTGGAGGCATGGTTTTTATGTTTCTATTTTGTGTAGGGGCATTGTTGCTACAGCAAAAATGGCAACGGGTGGACTATGAATGGTCATCAGGGAAGAATATGTATCAAGGGGTGATAGTGGATGTTCCGCAAGAAAAGGTAAAAACATATCTCTGTAAATTGCGGATAGATAAAGAAATGTCTGAGAGGGGGATGGTTCCTGTTAATCGTATGATACTAGTCTATATTATGAAAGATAGTCTTTCTGTAAATTTACGATGTGGAGACCATTTGAACTTTTATACACGTATCTCGACTCCTGAAAGAGAGGTGATTCCGGGAGAATTTGATTATGCGGCTTATCTTTTCAGACAGCAAATTAGCGGAACGGCCGTAATCTTTCCGGGGTATTGGCAATGGACAGGCAAGAAATCGGCATTGACATGGAAACAGCGGGCAGGTGTATGGAGAGAGAAAATACTGGACAGTTATCGGAAGTGGGGATTCTCGGGAGATGAATTTGCCGTATTGTCGGCTTTGACTGTTGGCTATAAAGAGGAACTGAGTGAGGATTTACGTGAAACTTATCAAGTGGCGGGAGTGAGCCATATCTTGGCTTTGTCAGGAATGCATATAGCTGTTTTGTGGGGATTATTGTGTTGGATATTGCGTCCGCTGGATAGAAGTTGCCTGCTGCGATGGGTAAAGTGTGGCATTATTGTGTTGTTGTTATGGACATTTGCTTTTTTAGTGGGCTTGCCTCCCTCGGTTATACGGGCGGTGGTGATGTGTATGTTAATGACAGCGGCGCGTGCGGCAGGAGAACGGACTTTGTCATTGAATACCTTGTCTGTAGCGGCATTCTTTATGCTGCTTTACAATCCTTTTTATCTTTTTGATACCGGGTTCCAGTTGTCATTTCTGGCTGTACTTTCAATTTTGTTTATTTATCCTGTCATTTCCCGGTATTGGCGGGTGCGTCACCCTGTACCTCGTTATATTTGGGGGATAGTGGCAGTTTCGCTGGCGGCACAGTTAGGGACAGCTCCCGTGGTTATTTATAAATTCGCTTATTTTCCTGTTTATTTTTTACCGGCCAATCTGGTAGTGGCACCTTTAGTGCTTGTTATAATTTATGGATCGGTAGCAAGTTTTGTCTTGTCTCCTTTTACGGTATTGCATATATGGGTGGTAAAAGGATTGAACGGGGTGTTGCGGTTGCTGAATGACAGTATGCAATGGGTGGGGATTTGCCTGTATCACATTCCGGCGATATACATTTGTCTTTGCTTCAGGTTGGTATTCTTTATGTATTATTGTTTGTGGTATTATCTTATCTGTTATCTCCTTCACGGAAAACGTTGATTACTGTTTTGTGTGGAATCAATCTTTTTATAGGATTTTCAGGTTGTCTATATTATATGAAAGAGGAGTCTTTTCAGTTAATCCTGGCCCATTCGCAAGTAAAAGTTTCCCCTCAAAAAGATGTTTGGCAACAGGATAGCATTTATCATTATAAAGGTATGAATATATGTGTTTTGGTGGATAACCGCTGGCGGAGCAGATCGGTTGATAGTTTGTTGGATATTGATTATATGTACTTGTGTAAAGGTTTTAAAGGAAAAATTGCCCCATTACAAAAAATATTTAAAATAAGGAAGGTCATACTGGATGCTTCGCTCGGTGGGTATAGATTGAATTTGTTAAAGGACGAGTGTAGAGGTTTGGGATTGGATTATATTGATATGTCTCCGAAAGGTTCTTTACCGTATTCTTCTGTGAATAAAGAATTAATTTGTAAATTTGCCATTTCAAAAGAAAAAGATTGAATATGTTATCAAAAGTAATTGCACAGGCTAATATAGACCATGCCGAAAAAATGGTTTGAAAGAGCTGATAAAATAGTTATTGTTACCCATGTGTCACCGGATGGTGATGCTATTGGCTCCTCGTTAGGATTATGGCATTTCTTGGAATCACAGGAAAAGACGGTGAATGTCATTGTTCCCAATGCTTTTCCGGATTTTCTGAGATGGATGCCGGGAGCCAAGGATATAATCCGGTACGATAAATATACTGAATTTGCCAATAAGCTGCTGAATGAGGCGGATGTGATCTGCTGTCTGGATTTCAATGCATTGTCTCGTATTGATGCGATGGCGGATGCAGTGGCTCAGTCTCCGGCACGTAAAATGATGATTGACCATCACCTTAATCCGGAAGCCTTTTGTAGAATCATTATTTCTCATCCTGAAATATCTTCTACATCGGAATTGGTTTTCCGGTTGATATGCCGTCTGGGGTATTTTGAGGATATCACCAAGGAAGGTGCTGAATGTATTTATACGGGGATGATGACCGATACAGGTGGCTTTACTTATAATTCTAATGACCGTGAGATTTATTTCATTATCAGTGAACTGCTTTCGAAAGGCATTGATAAGGATGAGATTTATCGTAAAGTTTATAATACGTATTCTGAGGGACGTTTACGCCTGATGGGATATGTACTGTACGACAAGATGCAAGTATTCCCTCAGTTCAATTCGGCATTGATTTGGCTGACAAAAGAGGAACAAAGTAAATTCCAGTATGTAAAAGGAGATACGGAAGGGTTTGTGAATATTCCGCTTTCCATAAAGAATATTATTTTCTCCGTATTCTTGCGTGAGGATACGGAAAAGAATATGATAAAGGTATCTCTGCGTTCTGTAGGTGCTTTCCCTTGTAATAAAGTGGCTGCCGAATTTTTTAATGGAGGTGGTCATTTGAATGCATCCGGTGGTGAATTTTATGGAACAATGGATGAAGCCATCGAACTGTTTAAACAGGCTTTGGTGAAATACGAGGAACTGCTTCTGGCAAAAAAATAGTTATTTTAGTATAATTGCATACAAACAATATAAAAGTTAGGGGCTTATTTATTAATTTTGCCCGAAAATAACAGAACTTAGAATGAAGAAATTAGGTATATTGTTCGCATCTGTGTTTCTTTTAGGGCTGGTCTTCCAGTCTTGCAATAATGGAAAGACCTATGCTGAAATGAAAGAAGAAGAGAGAGAAGCTATCAAACGATTTATTGAACGGGAAGATATCAATGTGATCAGCTTTGAACAGTTCCAGGAACAGGATTCTACGACCAATGTGGATGAAAACCAGTTTGTCCTTTTCTCGGAAACAGGTGTTTATATGCAGATTGTGGAAGAGGGAAACGGAGAGCGTTTGAAAGACGGTCGTTATGAGATTCTGGTCCGGTATGTGGAGGAACAGATTACTTCGGATGGAATAGATTCTTTGTCTTGGAATACAGACTATGGGAATTCTCAAATGGTTTATCCGGATGCTATGATGCTGACAAAAAGTGGAAAATCTTTTTCAGCTACATTCACCTCCGGTATAATGTATACAGTTTGGGGTACACCTTATGTACCTTCAGGATGGTTGATTCCATTCAATTACATAAAGGTCGGCAGGGAGATTTCCGGTCGTTCTAAGGTCAGACTGATTGTACCTCACAGTGAAGGACAATCTGACGCTTCTGCTTCTGTCTATCCTTGTTACTATGAAATAACTTATCAATTAGCACGATGACATTAATTAAATCAATATCCGGAATTCGTGGAACCATTGGTGGGCACGTGGGGGAAGGTTTGAACCCGCTGGATATAGTGAAATTTACATCAGCTTATGCAACGCTGATACGTAAAACAACCACAGTAAAGAGTAATAAAATTGTAGTAGGACGTGACGCACGTATCTCCGGTGAGATGGTGAAGAACGTGGTATGCGGTACTTTAATGGGAATGGGGTTTGATGTGGTGAATATCGGACTGGCATCTACACCGACTACAGAACTGGCTGTAACCATGGAAGGAGCGTGCGGTGGCATTATTTTGACTGCCAGCCACAATCCCAGACAATGGAACGCTTTGAAGTTGCTGAATGAGCATGGAGAATTCCTGAATAAGGAAGAAGGAAATGAAGTGCTGCGTATAGCAGAAGCGGAAGCGTTTGAGTTTGCCGATATAGACCACATCGGAAGTTATCGCGAAGACAATACCTACAATCAGAAACATATAGATAGTGTTTTGGCTTTGAAATTGGTAGACGTGGATGCTATCCGTAAGGCCAATTTCCGTGTAGCTATAGATTGCGTTAATTCAGTTGGCGGTATTATTCTTCCTGAATTGTTGGAAAGGTTGGGAGTGAAGCATGTAGAAAAGCTTTATTGTGAAGCGACCGGTGATTTTCAGCATAACCCGGAACCTTTGGAAAAGAACCTGGGGGACATTATGGGATTGATGGCCAAAGGCGGTTGTGACGTGGCTTTCGTTGTAGACCCGGATGTTGACCGTCTGGCTATGATCTGTGAGGATGGAAAAATGTATGGCGAAGAATATACATTGGTGACCGTGGCAGACTATGTATTGAAACATACTCCCGGAAATACCGTTTCTAACTTGAGTTCTACCCGTGCTTTGCGCGATGTGACCCGTAAATATGGCTGTGAATACAATGCTTCGGCTGTAGGGGAAGTGAATGTGGTTACCAAGATGAAAGCGACTCATGCTGTGATTGGAGGTGAAGGAAATGGTGGAGTAATCTATCCTGAAAGTCATTACGGACGTGATGCATTGGTGGGAATTGCTTTATTCCTGAGCCATTTGGCGCATGAAGGAAGAAAGTCAGCGAACTGCGTGCTACTTATCCTCCTTATTTCATTGCCAAGAATCGCATTGATCTGACTCCGGAAACGGATGTGGACGCTATTCTGGCCAAGGTGAAGGAACTGTATAAGGATGAAGAGATAAACGACATAGACGGTGTGAAAATAGATTTCCCGGACAAGTGGGTACATTTGCGTAAGAGTAATACCGAACCTATTATCCGTGTGTATTCTGAGGCTGCAACCATGGAGGCGGCAGATGAAATAGGCCAGAAGATAATGGATGTGGTTTATAGCCTGGCGAAATAAATACATTATTAATAGATAATTAGCCGTATTGAATGAGATTATATTTCGTTTGATACGGCGTTGTTTTTTAATCAGATAGAAATAAATACTATGAGAAAAAATCCTTTTTATTTGTTTGGGCCTGCATGGGGCTGGTTTGTTTGATGAGTGCTTGTAAGACATCGGTTAAAAGTAAAGAATGGAAGCTGGTATGGGTAGAGGACTTTGATCAAAAAAACAGTTTTGACGAATCGGTATGGACTAAGATACCTCGCGGAACATCCGATTGGAACAACTATATGTCTTATTATGATTCATGTTATGCTATGCAGGATGGGAATCTGATACTTCGTGGAATAGCCAATCATACTCAGAAAAATGATACGGCTCCTTATCTGACCGGTGGTGTATATACCAAAGGAAAGAAACTGTTTACGGGCGGAAGAGTAGAAGTATGTGCCAGGTTGCAAGCCGCTAAGGGGGCATGGCCGGCTATATGGATGCTTCCCGAAAAAGCGGAGTGGCCCAAAGGAGGAGAGATTGATATTATGGAACGGTTGAACCATGATCATATTGCTTATCAGACTACTCATTCATATTATACACATATATTAGGTATAAAGGATAATCCGCCTCACGGAGGCATCAATAAGATAAATCCTGAGGAATACAATATCTATTCGGTAGATATTTATCCGGATAGTTTGGTGTTTGCTGTCAATCATCGTCATACCTATACTTATCCGCGCATTGATACGGACAAGGAAG
>ENA-OQCF01000858-OQCF01000858.1-human-gut-metagenome-genome-assembly--contig:-NODE-858-length-11003-cov-2.139206_pt1 | contig 11003 bp, 13 predicted proteins | sample MGYA00242756_ERZ504573 | MGnify/ENA primary metagenome ERZ504573 (study PRJEB26092, sample SAMD00036240) | human gut metagenome | host: Homo sapiens | study: EMG produced TPA metagenomics assembly of...
CCCTGTGAATATCTTACTTCAGGATCTCTTGTCAAGCGTCCCATCAAAATTACTTTATTCATATTATACCTCTACTTCCTGCTTATGCATCCTGTCTAAACGCATAAAAATCTGATAACGTTGTCCATAATGCGAATTCTCTGCCTCGATTTCGCTTGGAGTCTCAGCATCAGACTCGAAGTGGATGAAATAGTAGTATGCTTCTTTCATCTTCTGAATCTCGTAAGCTAATCTCTTCTTACCCCATTCATCAACGTCAGAGATCTGTCCACCGAAACGTTCAACTAATGCTTTCACCTTTTCGATTACCTGAGCTCTTTCGTCGTCTTCGATTTTTGCACTGACAACAACAGCTAATTCATATTTGTTCATGTCTCTTGCACCTCCTTCTGGTCTTTTGGCCCCCGCTCATCTTATGTGGGAGCAAGGATTTCTGTCTCTATTTTAGGACAGAATTATTGTATCACGAGTTCTTATGTTACCATAAAGTCTCGATTTTTTCAAGCTTTTTTCTTCAAATCTTTTGTATTTTTTTCTACCAATTTACGGGCGATCATGATCTGATGTCCGCATCCCATACATTTCAGTCGGAAATCTGCTCCAACCCTTAGTATCTCCCATTCTTTACTTCCACATGGATGCGGCTTTTTCATTGTTACCACATCTCCTATTTCATAGGTATATTCTTTCTTCATCACTGTTTTCGTCTCCTCCTCTTTTACCCCTCTTACAACAAACCGGTGATTATCACTGGCACTGGTACAGGTCGACAATGTAACGATCGTATCTGCCGTTGTCACTTCCACACCGGTATTATACAGAGAAGTACTCTGCGTCATATTCAAAAATTCCTGATATTCTTCATCTGTTTCAAATGTTGTCTGATACGATTCCGAAGTGTCGACTACCTGTCCTGCCGAATAAATATGATATTTCAGAATTCTTCCATCAACGGTATATATGTAAAAATATGGATTATTCTTCCAGAATTCACGGGTATCATAATCCTGCAGGTGACGGAACATCGAACCGTCCCGCATTCTATGTCCATATATTACAGAGTTTTTATCCGAAAAATCCTTTTGATTGTCAACATTCAGGAAGATTGCTCCCAGCGTATTTTCGTTAGACGAAAATGTTTTCTTCAGATATTTACTGTTATCCGTTCCCTGAACAACCGGATAATTGATCTGACTCGGCTCATCCGGGAATCTGATCCATGCGATCGTATCCGGATTGATCTCCAGCAGTTTTTTAAAATCAACAGAAAATGTATCATCTCCGTCTTCACTATGATTTTTATCTTTATCATTTTTATTCTTATCATCCGTCACTGCAAGTTTCCGCACTTTATCATACTCACTTCTTCCATCCAGATAACCTTTTCCGATCTTAAACAGTTGAAAGCCCGACACACAGAATACGATCAGTGCGATCACAAGAATCACATTGGCGATTATATTCCTTTTTTCTTCCGCCTTCTTCCGCGGTGATGTTTTTTTCTTTCATTGTCTGCATTTTCATTTCTCATTCCGGATTCGATTCCTCCTGTGCTGTTCTATTTTCTTTACTTTTTCGATTCCATAATCTCTACGATCGTCTTTTCCGTCCTGTCATTCCTGGGGATGCGATCATTCCCATGTACTTCATAGTTGCTTCCGGGGTCCTGCCGTTGATTCCATGAATATTTTCTATGCAGATATCATCCATTGCCATATCTGTTGCACGGAATGCTGCATCTACTGCCACGATCCCTTTCATCGTACATCCGTGATTGCCTCCGTCACAGATCATTCCGGTCAGACCGCTTGCCATATTCTGAATCACTTTTGTATGTTTTTCTCCATCCGCTCCCTGCAGATATGCCAGTCCACAGGCCATCCCGGTTCCGGCTGCAATCCCGCATCCGCAAAATGCCGATAATCTTCCTGAGTACTCTTTGATATACATCGTGATCAGATAGCTGAGTGCGGTTGCTCTCCACAGGGTCTCATCATCCGTCTTATCTTCATTGGCATGCCTGTACGCATACAACGGCATCGTCGCAATGATCCCGTGTGCACCGCTCCCGGTAATGCTCATAGCCGGTCTGGAAAGGCCCAGAACCTGGCCTCTATCGCACCGTTACACAGTAATTGCGCAGTCTTAAGCGCATCCCTGGATATGATCCGATTGCCATTCTCACGATAAAGTTTCTTTGCGAACACTGCCCTGTCCGAAGCCAGTCCTTCTTTTAATAATTCCAGATTCATCGTATACGCTTTTTCTATAAACGCAATCTCTTCAACCGGAACTGTATTTACATATCGAAGAATCTCTGCCAGGGAATATCCGTGAATTACCGGACGTGCCTGCTTTTTCCGGGATTCCTCCTGTACATCTTATCTTCTGTCTCAAATATTACAATGCCGTCTTTTTCTATCTTTACGATATTCGTATGTGCATCCCGGATCACCACCTTACACCGGTTATTCTCCGTTGTCACCACGGCATCGATCGTGATCTCGGATCCGACATGATCCATAACCACTTCCACCAGACCGTCGCTCACCATCTGCGCCGCTTTCTCATCATCTTCCGGTGTAATATCTGCCAGCGATTCCAGTCCTTTTTCCGCATCTGCCGCTACCGCCCCAAGTGCCGCCGCATAATAGTTGCCGAATCTCTCCGAATTAGGAATTCCACAGGTAAATGCATTCTTGTACATACCGGAATTCAATGCCACATGTACATTTACAATCTTACCTTCCGTATATTTCTTCGCACTTGCCACGGCAAATGCGATAGCTCCCGGCTCGGTCACGCCAAGTGCCGGTTTCATATCTTCTCTGATCAGCCCCGTCAGCTTCTGCATATTCTGCCTCCTCCCCGTTATCAACCCTGTTCTACGAAATTAACATTCTTATCTTAACACATCCACCACAGTTTCTGCACTTTTCTCATCTAAAATCTTTAGAAATTTTAATACTCTGTTTATTGATTTTCCTATTCCCGGCGTATGATTAAATGTATATTGCAAGTACTATTTTAAGAGGTGAATGAATTGAAACTAAAAGACAGATTTATACGTTTTATGTACGGAAGATATGGTGTTGATTCCTTTGGCAAATTTACCATCTGGGGATCCCTGATCCTTATGCTGATCGCAGGATGGACGCATCGGGGAATCCTTTCCTGGCTGGCATGGGCCGGTATCATCTATTCTTATTTCCGGATGTTTTCCAAAAATACTTACAAACGAGCCGCCGAGAATCAGAAATATCTGCAGATGACACGCGGCATCCGGACATTTTTCTACAGGCAGCGTAACATGATAACACAGCGCAAGACACACCACATTTACAAATGTCCGTCATGCAAACAGAAGATCCGTGTTCCAAAAGGAAAAGGCAAGATTGAGATCCGCTGCCCGAAGTGTAACACCAGATTTATCAAACGAAGCTAAGGAGTTCCCATGTTTGGTTATATTTCTATCAACAAAGCCGAAATGAAATTCAAAGATTATGATGTCTATCATTCTTATTACTGTGGACTATGCAAAGTCTTAAAAGAATGTTATGGTAGAAGAGGTCAGGTGACTTTATCCTTTGATATGACATTTCTTGTGATCCTGCTCACCGGTCTTTATGAACCGGACACGAAGACAGAGATGGTCCGTTGTATTGCACATCCCATGCAAAAGCATGCGGCAAAGACCAATGAATTTACTGAATATGCCGCAGCCATCAACATGCTGTTATCTTATTATAAGTGTGAAGATGACTGGGCAGACGAACACAGGAAGAAAGCTTTTGTTGCCGCAAACTTTTGCATTCAAAGATAAAGAAGATTGAAAAATTATATCCCGTAAAATGTAAGGTCATCTCAGAAAATCTCGCCCAAATCTCAAAATATGAGGCAGAAAATGAACAGAATCTGGATCTTATGTCCGGACTTTTTGGCAATATCATGGCTGAGATTTTTGCATACCGCCACGATGAATGGGAATCCTCTCTTCGTAAGATCGGATTCTTCCTCGGAAAATTCATCTATCTGATGGATGCCTACGATGATGTCGAAAAAGACATCAAATCCGGCAGCTATAATCCATTCAAGAAGGCATACCTGGACGATCCTGCATTTGCAGATGACTGCCGCAGCCTTCTGACGCTTATGATGTCGGAATGCTCCAGGGAATTCGAACAGCTTCCGATACTGCTGCATGCAGAGATCTTGCGGAACGTTCTCTATTCCGGAGTATGGAGCAGATACACTGCCGTAACATCTGAAAGACTCGCCGGCAAGAATACACACAACGCTGCAGATACTGCTGACGGCAATTCCACTGCCGGTAGAACCACGAATGATAATCCACATCCTGACACAGATAATTCAACAACAGGAGATCAAGAACAATGACAGATCCATATAGTGTCTTAGAAGTATCCCGTGATGCTTCTGATGACGAAATAAAAAAAGCATATCGTAACCTCAGCCGAAAATATCATCCGGATGCCAATATCAATAATCCGAACAAGGATCAGGCAGAGGCGAAATTCAAAGAAGTCCAGCAGGCCTATCAGCAGATCATGAAAGAGCGGGAATACGGCTCTTCCGGGAATTACGGTCCATATAGCCAGAACGGATATGGTCCGTTCCGCGGCTTCTACGGAGAATACCGACAGGCCGGTAATGCAGGTAATGCAGGTCAGGAAAGTGAGCAGGATCTTCACTTAAGAGCTGCTGCCAACTTCATCAACAACGGCCGGTATCAGGAAGCAATGAACGTATTAAACGGAATCAACGAGCATACTGCCCAGTGGTATTACTACAGTGCGATTGCCAATTCCGGTCTCGGCAACAATGCAACGGCCCTTCAGCATGCCAAAGAAGCGCTCCGCATGGAACCAGCCAACTATCAATACCAGATGTTAGTTAACCAGTTTGAAAGCGGCGGAAGCTGGTACCGCCAACGCCAGAATCCGTATACCACCACCTTCGGCGGCGGAAGCGACTGGTGTGTAAAATTATGTATTGCCAACATCGTCTGCAACTTATGCTGCAGCGGCGGAATGTGCTGCGGTGCCCCGGGCGGTTACAGCGGCGGCCATTATATGTAACTCATGAAATTTCAATGTAATCCAGATGTACAATAAATTGTGACCATCAGCAAACGCAAAAAGGAGGAATTCTTATGTTAGATTATCTTGTTTTATATCAGAGTGAATCCGGAAATACAAAGAAAATTGCTGCATCTATCTTCTCGCGCCTTCCCGGCAATTCCAAAGATCTGATCGATATCGATACAGATAAGACAATTCCGGAAGCCAATGTCTACTTCATCGGATTCTGCGTGCACCGCGGAAGCTGCAGTATGGAAGTCAGTGACTTCTTAAGTGACTTAAGCGGCAAACAGATCGCTTTATTCGGAACTTGCGGAATGGGGGACTCTCCGGAATATTATAAGGATATTGCCGGACGCGTCAGTGCCTGGATCGAAGCAGACAACGATTATCTTGGATATTTTATCTGTCAGGGAAAGATGCCGCAGAAGGTACGTATGAAGTATGAATCCATGAGAACTGACGAGAATAACGACCAGATCGACCGTTTTATCCAGAATTTTGATCTTGCACTTACTCATCCGGATGATCTGGATGTGGAACATGCAAAAGTATTCGTCGATCATATGTTAAAGAAGATTCAATTATAATGAAATAATATACGAGAAGCTGCCACCGGCAGCTTTTCTTGTATTCTTTGACAAAAACACCCAGAAATAAATATTCCGGGTGTTTTTTATAAGAGGCGCCAACCAGATTTGAACTGGTGATAGAGGTGTTGCAGACCTTTGCCTTACCACTTGGCTATGGCGCCATATGACTCCAACGGGAATCGAACCCGTGTTACCGCCGTGAAAGGGCGATGTCTTAACCGCTTGACCATGGAGCCGTATATTTATTTGTCATTGTGTTTTTCACACGACCGAGATTTAATATATCATAAACTCGGTTGTTTGGCAAGTGTTTTTTTGAATTTTCCGAAAAATTTTTATTTTTCAGATTTTTTCTTATTTTCTGCGGACAGCAAAAGCTTTGCCTGCTTTTTTCTGTCCGCATCTTGTCCGGTTCATAATCGTAATAACGAATCCATATGTCCCTTACAGAAGTGTATGATATAAAATCAAACGTGTTACATCAGAATCAGATCTTACATGCCCCTGTCGTCATCTTAATTATTAGCGATTGTGATCTATCCTGTCCATATGCTCTATCAGCCGGAATATCTGACTTGTATATCCCCACTCATTGTCATAGAAACAGATGACCTTGAAAAAAGTGGGAATTCACTTGAATTCCCTGCCTTGCATCAAAGATCGATGCATGTGAATCTCCGATAAAATCTGAAGATACCACTCATCTTATCCTTTAAAGCCGGAATGACAAGTGAGATTGCTTTTGCGGCTCCCGTTGTAGATGGAATCAGGTTACCAAATGCCGAACGTCCGGTTCTCCAGTCTTTCTGGGAACGGCTGTCCACAACCTTTTGTTTTGCAGTTGCAGCATGAATCGTTGACATCAGCCCATATTCGATTCCATAATTATCTTCCAGAACTTTACAGATTGGTGCAAGACAATTCGTAGTACATGATGCATTCGATACAACCGGCATATCCGATGTATATTTGTCATGATTAAGACATACTTGTCTGCCGGTTATCCTGTTCCGGTCTCTGTTGTTAGAGGGGCACTGTTTTTTGGCTCTTTCTGATTCTTTTTGTACTCTGTTGTCAATGTAACATAGGACGATATAAAATTGCAACACGTCCAAAAGTAATTAAAATATTAACGATTTTTTACATCTGATCAGCTTTCTCGACGAATCCCCATTCCAACTGGTTTTTCATTTCAATTCTGCCAGCACCTGATCATATTCCTTGTCCAGATGATATGCCAACATACAAATTGCAATTAATCCCCATGCCAATATCACTCCGTAAATATACAAATTTTTAATCATTGCGACAGCTTCCACTGTCTCTGTAACACTTCCGGTAAATCCGGATAGCTGCATCAGTTGACCGATTGCCCATCCGGCCACACCGCCACCAAATTTTTGCCCGACTGTAAAGGTTGAAAATATCAACGCATGCACACGGATTCCTGTTTTCCAATGGCCATAATTAATCACATCCGCCAACATGGTGAACGTAAGTCCGTTAATCGGAGCTTCTCCGAGTCCCCGCAGAATGGAAGCCACTAAAACTAATTTTATATTTTCCAGATTAATCATCAAAATAACTTGAGCAGCAATACATATGATAGCTCCTCCCAGGACCAGATTACGCTTTCCGAATTTCTTAATCAATGGTGCCATACAGATAATCCCAAGAATCCACGGAATTTTCTCACACGTCTGCATGACTCCCATAATTTCCGCATTTCCAAGCACATACTGCGCATAATAAGTAGATACTGTTCCATTGACATTCTGATATAAAGCAAGTGCCATTACCATCAAGAACATAATAATAAAATATTTATTCTGTAAAGCTGCTTTCAGGCGAACCAGGAACGGAAGATTTTCCGCTTCTGCTGCCGCTTTCGTGTGAAAACGTTCCTTTGTTCCTAAAAAGGTCCACATTAGCATTCCAAACGCAATAATTCCATATACCGCCGTTACTATAATCCATGCCCTCTGATCTCCACCAAGAAAGTTAATCAGTGGCAGTGATAAGGCGGTTACAATCATGTTGCTGACAGGCGACATAGACATTCTGAAAATATTTAATTTAGCCAGATCCTCTTCATCATTTGTCATCAACGGCGCCATTGCCGAATATGGAAGATTTAATGCCGTGTAGACAACTGTCGTACACAAATTATAAGTAACAAAGATATAGATTGCCTGTACCATTTTGCCCGCATGCGATGGGACTGCAAATAGTGCCGTAGCTGAAACCGCATACGGCGCGGCCATCCACAGAATCCACGCTCTTGCTTTTCCATGTCTGGAATTAATCTTATCCATCAATTGGGCAATCAAAAGATCTGAGACACCGTCAAACACTCTAGATACCAGCAGGATCGTACCTACTACTCCTGCTGATACTCCGATTACATTTGTATAAAAATATACGATAAGACCAGATGTGAGTGCATATACTACATTACACGCAACATCTCCCATACCATAAGCTATTTTTTCTGATATGCTTGTCTTCATATACATTCCCCACTTATTTTCCGTTCCGCTTATTTAAATCCTCAATGATTTGCGGATACATTTTATCAAGTTTGTAAAATTTTAACAATATAATATTCAATACTCCAACAACAAACGGAACTGCGATAAACAACAGTTTAATTGCAAGTACTGCAGATCCTGCCTGTGTATCAGCAAATGAAAGTGTTCCATCATATTTACTGAAGTTGAGTACCCATCCGATGACTGCCGTAACAATACCTGCCGCAATTGTTCCTACAAATCCCTGCATACTGAATGTCAGACCTTCGACACGAATTTTCGTTTTCCATTCTCCATATTCAACTGCATCACTTACCATTGCAGAAGACACTGCAAGCAGGAAGCAATATCCCACGCCACGCATAGCAGCTGTGATTATCAGTACTGTTGTATTTTCTGTAAATGGTAAAAGTATCACATAGCTGACACAGATAATCATCCATCCAAACATCGTAGTCTTTCCTTTTCCATACTTCTTCACAACCAGATGTACAAAGAAAAAGGTTGCAATTGCAGGAACGATATAAGCCGTATTCAATATGCTGATCATACTGCTATTATGAAGAACCGCTTTACTATAATATGTGTTTACCGTACTGATGGCCTGAAAGAAGATATTGATACAAATGGATATCACCATCAGCATGTGCCAGTATTTGTTTTTCAACACTGCTTTTACTCCGTCAACAACACGAATCTTTTCTGTCTTCGTCTCTTCATTTTCATGAATTCTCTCTTTACATCCTGCAAAACATAAAAAGAACAGAATTGCTGCAATAACTCCAAATATTCCATATACGATACTCCACGCTTTCTTTTCCCCCACATACTCTGTCATAAAGTTTATCAATGGGAGTGTTCCTGCTGTAACAAGGAGACTTGCAATCTGTGCAAACAACTGACGAAAGATATTTAACAATGTTCTCTGATACTGGTCTTTGGTCATCATTGTAGCCATAGATCCATATGGAATATTAATCAGAGAATAAACACTCATCATCGCATTATATGCAATAAATACATAGATAATCTGATACAGCTTTGCTACATCCGGAACTGCAAAAATTGCAAATGTTACGATTCCAAATGGAACTGCAAACCATAAAAGCCAAGGCCTTGCCTTTCCATATTTAGAATGTGTATTGTCAATCAACCATCCTGTAAGTAACGCAACAACTGCGTTGATCACCCTGGCAATGAGAAAAATGACTCCAATCGTTGCCGCATTGATATTTACCACGTCTGTATAATAGAACATCAGGAATGTTCCGTAGATGCCAGATAATATTACTTGCCGCATCACCACAGCCATAGGCCATCTTCTCTTTCAGACCAAGTTTCTTCCCTATTGTGTCCATCACTTCATTCCTCCTATCTAACGTTCATCATATTCTTTTCATCTGATACAGTACACAGCCATGGTTTTCTACTTCTTCTGTTCCTTCTGTTACCTTTTTTTCCTGACCAGATTTCTTTTGCATCTTTTCGAAGATATCGCTCTGTCAATTTACCTGGAATTTCTTTCTTTTCATCTGATACGTTTAAAGATTGCAATATATGTACTTTCCTTATTTTCACCGGACCAGACGATCCATTCATCATCTCTGTACTCCTGTCTCTGTCCTTCCAGCGTGCGATGCATTTCATTTACCTCTGTATTCGTCAGCAGTGAAAGAGTCCAGGCATCCAGATCAGCCAGTTCCCCGCCATACATTAGTGGCGACTGGAAGATAGACCATAATGTAATCATTGTCTTTTGTTCCGGTTTCGTAAAGCAAGTCATACGGTCTGCCTTTCCACGCTCACCGGAACGGATTCCAATATGTCCAAGCGGAAGCATATCGCAATCAGGCCAGTTTCCTTTACGGATAAATGGCGACCAATAATTACAACGATCGAACATATCATAGAGCAATTCCCACTCATCCCAGAAATCGTCTGTAAGTCTCCACATATTGGCATTCTTTTGGAGAAAGCTTCCATCCTGAAGTCTTGCCGGTCCCGGTGAAAGGGAAAGTACAATCTCCCGTCCCGTTTTATCAATGGCCTTTCGAATACCTTCAATCTCTTTTCTATGAGAATCTCTGTAAATCGTTGAATATGCAATGTCATCTACCTTAATGAAATCAACTCCCCATGAAGCATACAGTTCCATAAGAGAATCATAATATAACTGTCCTTCCGGAATTGACATATCCACTCCATACATATCTGAATTCCATGGACAAATGCTGTTAACAGCAATCTGATCTGCTGTTTTGTCCGTACCTTTGATATGCATTCTTCCGTGAACAGCCTGTCTTGGTATTCCTCTCAAAATATGAATACCGAATTTCAAGCCAAGTTTATGTACATACTCCGCAAGTGGCGCAAATCCTGCCCCATCTGCCGAACTTGGAAAGCGATTTTCGGCCGGAAGTACACGACTGTATTCATCCATTTTCAAATCTGCGAATTTACGATATGCTGCAGACTCAGCCCCCGGCTCATACCATTGAATATCTACGACAACATAGTCCCATCCATATACTTTAAGCTTTTCTGCCATAATATCTGCATTTCTTTTTACTTCCTCTTCTGTGACAGACGCTCCATACACGTCCCAACTATTCCATCCTTTCGGTGGTGTTTTTGCAAATTCTAACATATCTTTTCCTACCTTTCTATATTATTTCGGGTGCACAAAATACAGGTTCACTTTTTGCAAACTGACTTTTTTTCTCATAACTATTAGCTTTTTCTTTTCTGTGATTTTGAATCGATTCGTTTCGTGTCTG
>ENA-OQCF01000859-OQCF01000859.1-human-gut-metagenome-genome-assembly--contig:-NODE-859-length-10993-cov-3.780324_pt1 | contig 10993 bp, 13 predicted proteins | sample MGYA00242756_ERZ504573 | MGnify/ENA primary metagenome ERZ504573 (study PRJEB26092, sample SAMD00036240) | human gut metagenome | host: Homo sapiens | study: EMG produced TPA metagenomics assembly of...
ATATAGGCGGTAGTCAGCTAAGAGGATTGGCAGCTAGAGACTATGAAGAAAAGTCTGTAAATAATCATTTATCAGAGAAATAATTATGATGATATGGGCTATCATATTACAAGAATATTGGATATTATTTAATAAATAACAAATATGCAAAGAAAAGGAAGGCACATAATGTTTTACGATACATTAAATACAGAGGAACAAGTTTCATACTTAATAAAGCCAATCATAGAAGTGCTACAAGAAGCCGGTGGTCAATTGGAGAGAGCAGAAATTAGGGATAGAATTAGTGAAAAAGACGAGAAGATTGCTGAATTTGAACAAAAGCTATATACATCTAATAAAACCGGTTCTAAATATAAGAAATTTGATTTTAAGTTTAATTTTGCTCTTAAAGAGTTAAGTTATTTGGGATTCCTTACATATGTTAGATATAAACCACTTGTGACATTAACGGAAAAAGGAGCCGCTGTTGATGTTTTAAATTTTGATGTTAAGAAGGAAGTTCGAGAAAAGGCAGCTGTTTATTGGGAAGAAAAATCAGCTAAGAATAAAGAGAAGAATAGTGTAATGCCAAAAGAAATCGAAGATGAAAACAGTATAAATGCTGATGATATATTGGATGATGTTAAGGTCAAATTGCAAAGTGCAATAGCAAATATGTCTCCTAAGAAATTTGAACAATTCTCGAGAGCATTACTGACTAAAATGGGAGTACAGTTTACGGATAAGGGTATTAAAATATCGAATGATGGTGGAATTGATGGATATGGATATCATACAGACGATGATGATTTCAGAACAACCAGAGTTGTAATTCAATGTAAACGATATAACACAGCTCCTGTGAGTGAGCCTGATATAAATCAGTTTTTGGGGGCTATGAATAAATTTCAGGCAGATTATGGAGTGTTTATTACAAATAGCAGATTTACTAATGCAGCAAGGGAGGCAGCAAGAGAAGGTACACCAATAACGTTAATTGATGGCAATGATCTGGTAAGGCTTGTTATTAAGTATGAACTTTATATTACACCTGTAACAACATATGTACTTGATGACTTTTATGATGAAGAATAGTTACGTCGGTTATATTAATAGAAAACATGGTGTCATTAAACTACAATTACGTTATTGATTAAGCAAGGTAATGTGAAGATTGAAAATAAGTCAGTTTTGAAAAAAGACTTGTTGTTTTTGATAGTGTTGATTACATTGAGCCTTCAGCAATCAAATGGGATAGAATTCGATATCAGAGGAATAATCAGAGTTATAGGATGCTATTGAACATTTGTAGACTTGTGATTGATGGATTATTACTTTCTACTGAGCAGGGAATGATAAAGATGGCTACATTCCTTGATGATCAGAGAATGAGTCATCTTTATGAAAAGTTTATCCTTGAATATTTTCCGGTATCATCATCCAGAATTAAGGGCTAATCCGGATCAAGTACAGTGGAACCTTGATGATGACAATGATACGTGGCTTCCAAACATGATTACTGATATAACGCTTAAATCGAAAGATGGAAGAGTTCTAATCTTAGATGCAAAATATTGTGGTCAGCAGATGCAGTCAAACTTTGATGTTCAGACATATAGAAATGCCAATTTGTACCAGATTTATACTTATGTAAAGAACTGGGATAAGGACCAGATTGGCAATGTAGCTGGAATGCTTTTATATGCAAAGACAAGTGAAGAGTTCCAGCCGGCTAATCAGTTTTCGATGGGAGGAAACAAGATAACAGTTGGTTCTTTAGATTTGAATTTACCCTTTAATGAAATAGCTGGTCAGCTAGAGAAGATTGTAACTGATTATTTTGCGGAGGCAGTTTAATGGTTGGAAATTATCCGGTAGTAACCCTATGTGGAAGCACACGTTTTAAAGATGAATTTATGGAAGCACAGAAGAGACTTACATTAGAAGGTAATATTGTTATAAGTGTAGGACTATTTGGACATTCAGGTGATCAGTAAGTTTGGGAAAATATGGATGAAGGAACCCTGACCAAGACAAAAGAGATGTTGGATGACATGCATAAGCGAAACATAGATATGGCCGATTCTATTTATGTTATTAATGTGGGTGGTTATATCGGAGAGAGTACACGATCTGAAATTGAGTATGCACAGAATCACGGCAAAAAGATATCATATTTGGAAAAATAAAGGAGTGAGGGAATGAAGGTAAAAGATGTATTGCCGTTTTTAAAAGAAAAGGAATTAGAGTTTAAAGTGCACTGTGGAAGAGGCTCTACAGATACATTTTTACCTTTACGTTTGTTTCTTCAAGATCAATCAAAATATAAAGTATGGCAGGAAGAGCAGACGCAGAAAAATTTTCAAAGAAAATATATTCTGTCACTTATATATTGGCACAAAGATGAATGGATTTTTGCGGGAATATACGAAAGTATCTCTGTGAAAGAAACACCAAATGGTCCATTTAAATATAGATATGATACGAAACTTGTTAATATTGGCACTGACTTAATTGGCAAGATGATAATTGGATTTAAGAAGGACTTTCGAGCATCATATCTTTGTCTAGAGAACTATATTGAAGATTTCGAGGTGCTCGAAATAACAAGAGATGTCTGCAAGACAGAATTTCCAGGTTATGACAAGGTGAATGTTACCTGGGAAGAGTTATCAGGCCTAATTGATACTGATGCTTGGAAAACTGCGCTCGCAAATCAAAAAGGAGTGTATCTTATTACGGATTCTTCAAATGGAAAGAAATATGTTGGCTCTGCAACAGGTGAAAATATGATTTGGGGAAGATGGAAGGATTACATAGCCAATGGAAATGGTGGAAATATTGAGTTGAAGAGTTTTGATTTTGAATATATCCAGAAGAATTTCAGATATAGCATCTTGGAAATATATAAAAGTACAACAGATGATGATGCGATATTAGAGAGGGAATCCTGGTGGAAAGAGCTCTTAATGACTCGACAATTTGGATATAACAAGAATTAGAAATCATAGAGAATGGGGGAATGCTTTCAAAACTAGAAAGCAGAAAAGAATGTATGGAGCAAATTGAAATTATACAGCATTGGAATTATTTTTGTTCCCTTGCTGAACGATTGGATGATACAAAGCATTATATAGACCATGGTTTGCAAGAATATGATGGAATAAGAGAACTTGTACATGGAAAAGTATACTCTGATATTTTTAAACAAATAATTGTTTTAGCAGCCTCTGAATTTGAAATAATGAGTAAGGCCTTATGTAGTGCTAAGGGAGTAAAAACCAAGAGGATAGGAGATATAAGCGAAACAATACTAGGAGTATTCCCTAAAATTATTGATTTTGAAGTAAGTACACCTTTTTGGATTAATACACCTTTACATGATTGGAAGACGACACGTATTGATAATGGAAAGAATGTAAAAGTAGAAGGCTTGGACTGGTGGTTTGCATATAATTCGATAAAGCATGACGAAAATGAATCTATAAAAAATGCAACACTTGAAAATGCAGTATTAGCATTGGCTTCACTTTATATTATTGAAATTTACCTAATGAAAGAACTGTTTGGAAATATGAGTATTATTTACACATATCCGACAGTATATTTTAAATGCAAGTATTTACCCCATCCTGTTAGCAGCGGAGAAGGATTGTTACCGGATGAAGGCGGTTTATCCCCAACAGAAAGATATAAAAAAGAATGTCCTGAACTTTTTAAAAGGTTTGAAGCGGAATTAAAGTAATTGTGAGAAAAATGGTTGTGACAAGTTGATATAACATAATTTTTTTTAGTTAGGTTCCAAAGAAGTACCGGTTAAAAGCTGTTTTTCAGATGTCATAAGAATCTGCTTATGTCCAGCCTATAACAGGCTGGACAATTTATTATAGATTAATACAACAGAGAAGGTGGTATTATGGATTCAATATTAGTTTTTGATGATTTTAAGCATTGTTTTAGGGAATTAGACACCTCAAATTATAATGATGATTTAGTTGTAGGATCTGTTTTTTTTACAAGAGATGCTATAAATGTCATTGAAAAATATTACAGAATAATTGGTTACATAATATGCGATGATAAGGCGTTTATTATCCGATTGATGTGAGAAAAAATGATATAGCCATATTGGAAGGAACTTATAATTGCATAGAGGATGAATTAAAGAAGGAATTGGTGCCATATAATATAAAGATCGCACCAGCAGAGGTATGGAGTCCTTTCTTTTTTTCGTTGGCAGTTCAAGTGTGATTGGAATGTTTTTGAAACTTGTGGAGATTTTATAAATATAGCCTCAAAAATAATAGGAAATGAGAGGCTGATGAAGAAGATTATTGATGACAAAATCGATTATGTCCTTCCAGTAAATTATAAAGAATTATCTCAAATGGTACGAGGCTTGAATAAATTATTTGGAGTAGAATTTTATAATAAGGATTATTACGAAGAGGTAAACTATTTATTTGATTCGCTTGTGAATGGATACCATATAAATATGTCTACAGAAGAAGTTGAGACGTATTGTTATCAATTATGTAATTACGTTTTGAAAAGAATAGAGGGAGAACATGTATAATTCGGGAATAGGTACACCTTATTGGTTTGAATGGGAAATAGGAATACTAGAATGCTTGAATATGCTACAAGATACATCAATTGAATCAGTAATACTTCAATCAACTGATTTTCAGGCATTAGATGATGTCGTAGTAAATTATAGTGATAAAAGCATTTTAAATATTCAAGTAAAACATACAGATGAAGATGCTAATTTCACATATTCTTTTTTAGCTTCTGGGAAAAAGCCTTTACTGAATGCGTTGGCTTTAGAATGGAAGAATAATAAAGATAATTATAATTTTAAAGGTATTCAAATTGTAACAAATAAAAAATGGGGTCCGCAGGAAATAGATGGAAAGTGTTCAATGGATGACTTTATTTCCAAGGTGTTTCCATGCTTACAAGATAATTATAATTATACTTCGGCAAAGCTAATGAGCAGAAGGCTATCAAATGGTACAGAGAAAATTTGGAGATAAATTTAGATTCTAATGAGGCGGCGTGTTTCACTAAAATTTTCTCTTTTAGAAAAGAGTCGTGTCTTGCTGATGTGGAAGAAAAAATACGTGTGAAGATTGGCGAAATACTAGGAACAGATAATAGTGATGCGATAGATTTTTGCTTAAATAGTCTTCTTTCTAAATTGAATATATGGGCAACATCAAGAAGAGAGAAGCAGGAAATAACAAGAGAAAATGTATATGGAGCATTATGCTATACCGAGCCGGATGTTCCTTCATATGAACTATGTCCAGAAAAACCGATACTTCCTTCTCGACAACGGTTTGGGGAGACCTTTATAGATGACATTAAAAAGAATAGTAATCATATCATATTCTTAGAAGGATTACCGGGCTGTGGAAAAACAAATTTTATAAGTTATTTATCACAGATGAATGAGTCTATAGTTGATTTTAGATTTTACACATATCTCCCAGTAAATAAAGTAGATGGTTCATATAGTGATGATGAAGGCTTTTATTTAGGTAATATTTTGTGGAGAAGTATTCTCGTACAGCTTAAGAAAAAATTTGAAGAGAATAATTTATTATCTGTTGTAAAGTTTCCACTTATATACCAATTTATGTCTGTTTCTGAAATGCGGGAAACGGTAATACATTTCTTACCGGAATATGCAAAATGTATAGGAAGGCCTTGCTACTTTTTTTATAGATGGATTAGATCATGCTGCAAGATCAAAAGATGCACGAAATTCATTTTTATCTCAATTGCCAAGACCAGAGGAAATCGGGGATGATTTTTATTTTGTCTTGGTCGGACAGCCTATAAATGATGGTTATCCGTCTTGGATGAAAGATAATAAAGGTATTACATATTACAGCATGCCGGCTTTGGATACAGATGATGTTGTTATATTATTAGAGCAAAGCGGTGTGGCAGAGAATACAGTCGATATGGAAAACTTGGCGAAAACCGTTATTTCAGTTATTGGGAACAATGTTCTTAATATAATATTTGCAATTCTGGAATTGAAGAAAATGGTATTGCCACTTTCCTTCGAGGCAATAGAGAAGGAACTAAATAGTAGGTTTTTAAATAAACAAATTGATAAATATTACGAATGGATTATTAGTTCGCAGGAAAAAAGCCTTTTGCTATACAAAATTGAGGCAATTATGGCGTTTTCAAGTAAACGTATTAACGCTTATGATGTGGCTCAAATGTGTGGAGTTGAACACGACGAGGCGGCGTTTGTTTTAAATGGCTTATATCCAATTATTGTATGTGAAGGCGATAGATACTTCGCTTTTCATAATGATGTAAGGCTTTTTTTACAGAATGCAATTATTCACAATTCAAATATAAAAGGAATTACCGAATCAATAATTAATCGAATTAAACAGGATAGAGAATTATGGAAATATCGATATGATATCTCTTTTAATTTACTAGTATCTTGTAAGGCCACTGATGAGGTATTGAAACTGATTGATGTTGAATATGTAATGGATTCAGCATTATATGGGATATCGTTTGATAGGATACTTCAGCAGTTTATACTAGCGCACCAATTGCCAATGGATAATCTTGAAGAAGTATGCATACATTCAAGTGCAGTGTCTCTTTGTTTGGCACAGTATGCAAATTGCATACAGTATTATGCAAAAGAATCGGATTATTTTGAAGCACAAAGTATCAACAAAAAGACTAAAGCGGAAAAATATTGTTTGAATGTTAAAAATGATATAGAGCAAATCATTTTAGATATTGATTTTGCTGCTAAGGCTGGGTTTGAACGTGGACATAAACTTTTTGATGAATACCTCAGCGGATATAATATAGAGGAATTGTTAAGCGGGGAGCTAAAAAAAGAAACGCTTGTTAAGGCTGGATATATATATAGATGCTATGGCGCAGATTATATGGAGGCTCTTACTGGAAATTCTAACGATTATGTTTATTTTGTAGATGGATGGCTAGATGCTAGTGTATGTCTTACATCAAAAGAAGATATCAGGCAAACATTCACTTTTAAATGGTATAATCCAGATTCATTGTATGAATATATTCATCAGATTGCTGAAGAAAAGAATCTTGAGAAAGAATCATTTGACGAATTATTGGATATTCTGTTAGGAATGTGTGCACCTATAGAAATTATTATCGAGATTTGCACGTATGGACTATTAAACTCATATAAATGCGAGGCTGGGATAGAATATGTTAGTAACCATTTAAATGATATTAAAAAAATTGATAGCAATTATAAATACGAAGATTTAAGAATAATTTCATTGATTAAGGCTAAACTGTGCCTGTTTGGTAGGATTGAGGAGGCATTAATAGAAAAATGTTATAAAGAGATATTGAATCTAACTCATAATGGTGAATCTCAAAGAGGTTACAAACCGGCATTAGCACAGTATGATATTGCAAAGCATGTTAGTGAACAATTCTATTCGTCGGATAGAAAAGAAGTATTGTCGAAAGATGATATATTTTCATTGATGTATTTTGCGGATAAGTATGGTCCTGGATCCGTGAATGATTGTAATGGATATACTGTTATGAGATTTTTACGTAAAGTATTGGTGAGCTTTTCTGAGCATAACCCCAAGGCAGGAATTATCGATACTATTTGTAAAGCGGTCGTTCAATGTTTGGAATGGGAGAAGACTCGATTTGTTCCAGAGTTTAACAAGTTGTTCTGTATATCCAATGCGCATGCTGAATTTCTAAAAGTTGCAGAATATTGGTGTGGCATTGATGGAGTGGCTTGGAAATCAGAATACGATGAGATGGAAGATTTTTGTAAATACATAATACCGGCATTGGAATACTTTGGAGAAAAAAATTTTATAGAGGAAATACGAGAAAAACAGAAATATAAAATGTTTGGATATGTTGGAAGAAAAGACTATTCGTTAAATGGTTTACTTGATTGTTATAAAAAACTTCCTCTGAATGAAGAAAAATTATGCTGTTATGGTATGAGACTGTTTTCTGTTTCAAATTTAGCGGATTCTATTGGTGATAATAGGTTTTCAAGCGAAGTTGATAGAGAGTTGCTAGAGGATGCAGTTAAATTGGGATATAAGTATTGTAATGCATTATTTGAGTTAAAAAATCACCCTAAAGATTTAGTTTATTGGAGAATGAAAGTTCTTGATTCTCTATATTGCAATATAGATTTGATTTCTGGTGATTCTGAATTACTTGCGTTATACAAACTTACAAATTCATGGATTAAAGTGAATATAGAGAATGATAGAGAATACAATCGATTGGAAACCTTAAAAAGTTACAATTATGAAATTATTTCTCGCATTTCAAGTCATGAAATACGAGAAAAGCTTATGGCTAAAGGATTGTATGATAAAGCGGAACAGAAAGATTTCTCTGTAGAAACAGGAAGGGACTATAATCTCGAAATTATCAATCTTTTGAAAGAAGATGGATATAATGAAAAGGCAGAAGGAGTAATTATTACACAAATAGAAAAAAGAGAAATCGGATTACATAAGCTGATTATGGAGGCTGGGGATATTATCGCGCCAAAACATATGGAAGAATATGTAAATAGATGTGTTGTTAAATTTATTCTATCTGAAAGCAAGTATGGTTATATTGGCAGCGGAATTAGCGATGTATTTGAACGTTACTATGAGATGTTCAATGATGATACATGGATTCTTTTATTTGAAAATATAGTAACTCGATTCGCAGAAAGTGATTATGGCACAATTGCCTCGTTATGGGGAGATTTTACAATTTTCTCAATTCATTACCTTTCAAGAGAGATAAAGATAAAATAAAAGCTTTATTCGATTGTTTATGTAAAACTCATGAAAGTCTTTCTTCGGCGAATGGAAGAGTAAAAATAAAAGAAGAAAAACTGATCTTAGATGAGAATATTACGTCGCTCTCTGATATGGTAAATTTTCAGCTTAATATATGACTTAGGGTAAGTTACTTATTCTTAGGAAGGAGGGGTTTTGTGGCATTTTTGCCAAATTCCCTCTCTTGAAAAGAAATTGACTGATATGTATCTGGATGATAAAATTTCTAAAGAAGCCTATGACGATAAATACAGTGAGATTGGCAATAAGTTGGATAAATGTGAAGAAGAAAAAAGAGTACACAGCTTCCAAAATTGTAATTACTAAGGCAATGGGAACCTCTGATGTAATGGATTGGAACATGGAATCCATCACGAAACGTGATATTCGTGTATCTGATGAGGTTGTCAAAATCATGAAGAGATGGAATAACGAATATTTAAACACTCCGGTCAGCGAGGGTAAGGGGGCGAACCTTCTGAAGAAGATTCAACTATCCGGAATTTCCGGATAGTTCAAACGGAAGGGTCTCGCCAGGTGACACGTGATACCAAGCACTATAGCCTTCAAATGATCATTGCCGTAGCTTCAAGGTCAATTCCGAGCGTGCCGTACAGTTTCGTAAATGGGTAAACCAGATCGCCAAGGACTACACCATCAAAGGCTGGGTGATGGATGATGAACGGCTGAAACGCGGAGCGTATCTGACAGAGAAGTATTTCGATGAGCAGTTAGAGCGTATCCGTGAAATTCGTGCCAGTGAGAGAATGTTTTATCAGAAGATTACAGAACTGTATGCGACAGCCATTGACTATGATAAAGAAGTATGTGGCTGAACATAATGCCGACATTGAAGCTTTTTAAGATGAATATTTAATAAAGAGAGGTGCATATGCTATGCCAGGTATACTCGTGTTGAAGATGATGAAAATTTAAATCGTGGAATTACATTCTCGCTGAAAAAATCCGGATATGAGGTTTTTTCAGCAGAATCAGTGAAAAAAGCGAAAAGAATTGCAAGTGATAATAATGTGGATGTTACCATTTGTGATGTGAATCTTCCGGATGGGAATGGACTGGAATTTGTAAGGTGGATGAGATGCAATTATAATACATACATTATTTGCCTTACAGCACTAGATCAGGAGATGGATCAGGTTATGGGATATGAAGCAGGGCAGATGATTATATTACAAAGCCGTTTAGTCTTTCGGTACTTCTTTTGAAAATAGAAGCACATTTCCGTCGCAGACAGGAGAAAACGGAAGCCGGAAAGATGATTTCGGGAGATATCGTATTTATCGCAGGAGAAATGAAAGTCCTGATAAAGAGTCGTGAAATCAGTCTGACAAAAACGGAGTTGAAAATGCTGACTTTTTTTCTTCAGAATCCGAAACAGATTCTTTCAAAAACACAAATATTGGAAAATGTGTTTGATCTGGAAGGGGATTTTGTGGATGAAAATACAATCGCTGTCAATATCAGAAGACTCCGTGAGAAAATCGAAGACAATCCGGCTGCACCGGTCTATATAAAGAATATCAGAGGTCTTGGGTATATATGGAATCAGGAGGTAAGGCAGTGACAAAGAGATATCGCAAGAAGATTACAGTAGTGCTCTCCTTGGTATTACCTGTCATATTATTGTTTGCAATATTAAATTGCTTTACCACGTATGTGTTTTATGAAGATTATAAATATAAAATGAATCTTATGACAGAGATTGCTGCAAAGGAAGAATTTTCCGGGCTGGATGCTGTTTCGGAATTGCTTAAGGATAAGGATATTGAAACTAACGAACAGGGAAGGCGATTATTGGAGCAATATGGATACTGGGGGAATAAAGGGAATGCATTTTATTCGCAATTCCGGCATCAGGTTATGGTGACCGGTGCTGTAAGCACTGTGATATGCGTGCTTCTTTTGACTTTTTTACTTTATTGGAAGAAAAAAGAAGATGCGTGTCATCAGAAAATTTTAGACCAGTTGGAAGAAATTCTGATCAGATTCCGTGAAAATAAATTTGATGATTTACTGAAAACGGAAAATCATGCAGAACTGGAAAAATTGAATGACCAGCTTGAAGCAAATCGGACATCATATTCAGTTGATAAAGGAAGAAGCAAGGGCAGAAAAGGAGAACACAGAAA
>ENA-OQCF01000862-OQCF01000862.1-human-gut-metagenome-genome-assembly--contig:-NODE-862-length-10981-cov-1.557214_pt1 | contig 10981 bp, 14 predicted proteins | sample MGYA00242756_ERZ504573 | MGnify/ENA primary metagenome ERZ504573 (study PRJEB26092, sample SAMD00036240) | human gut metagenome | host: Homo sapiens | study: EMG produced TPA metagenomics assembly of...
CAACAGACCCATCTTTTTTTGGTTCCATAGTAATAATTATCCCCACACGCATTACCAGTTAGCTCTAACAGATATTTTCCGTTGTATTTACATATACCCAAACCTCCAAAATATGGCATATTGTTTCCAGACCATGAAATACGTGAGGTAACCCGTTTTGCAGATTTTCCGCCATACTTCCACAATTCTACATGATATTGAACTTTGTCTTTGTTATACCTTTCTGTTTGGTATGTCAGGATAAGTTCGTTGATGCCGTCATTATTGAAATCCAACAATTTGGCATAGCATAGTCCCGTCCAAAACTGTTTTCTGCTCATTTTAATTGAGCTTTCCCATATTTTTTTCTCATAACTTTGTATCAGATTCCGGTAAGCTGAAGTTGGATCTTTGATATTTCCTTCTTTTTTGACCGTTACCTTGCAGACGAGATTGTAAGTATCGCCATACTGTTTAACTTTACACCTGATATAAGTTGTACCGGCTTTTTTTTGCCTGGATCTCGCCGGAAGAATTGACTTTTGCTACCTTCTTGTTATCAGAAGAATACTTTACGTTTGACAAATAACTGATGCCTGTACAAGGGAACTCTTTTTTCTCCTTTACTTTCAGTGTGATCTTTGTGGTATCCGTATCCGGCTTCAGGGATGCAAGTTTTACTTTCTTTTTCGTCCAGAAAAATACAAAGGGAACCATATGCCATAATCAATGCATCCGCATCTGCGAACGCCTGATAATCATAAACTACATTGAACTGATAATCATAATCATCTTCCGTATCTTCGCCAAAATAAGATTTATAGTAATAACTACTGTGAATCCCAAGAAAAACAGAACATTTACGTCCATAGACTTAGCTGCATGAAAAATACTCTACGAAGTAATTTCCTGCGACATACAAAAATTACCGCCAGGTCTATTTCAATCCGCGGTAATTTTCATTTTCTGTTATTCAGATTTCATGATCAGTAGATTGTCACTGCCATAATTATATATACAAGAATAGATACCAGACAGTACATGGAGTTTGTTGTGGAAACATAAGCGCTTCCTTCTTCATCTTTCATAAAAGTCTGCATACTGAATGTGGCCGGTGCTGACATATAACTGATAATTGCAAGATTGACCAGCCGATCATCACCTACCAGATAATGTACAGCAACAAGAACTCCTGCGATCATCACTGCCTGAAGCAATACACGTAAGATGATAGTGGCAATGCATGGCTTTAATAATTTCGCATTCAGTTCCATGCTGTATCCCACTACCAGTAAAATAATGGCAGTCACAGATGTGGTGAGAATATTTTCCACACTCTGGTACACGCTCCGAAAGGACTGTCTAAAACTGCAAGGATCACCTTCGATAATCCTGCAATAATTCCCAGGATACTTGCAATAAATGCCGGAGTCTTTAATGCACTGAAAAACAGTTTTTTCACATCAATCTTCTCACCGTTTTCCGCCTGTCCCAGCATTCCCATATATACACTGAATCCAAACAACAGTCCGGCAATATCCAGAACTGCAATACGGGAAAGATTTTCACTGCCACAGAGGCTTGTATATAACGGATAGGCCATAAGTCCCCCTTCATATACGCTTACCATAAACGGTAGATATTTCTGATAGGTTCCTTTCAGAAATGGCTTCAGCAAAAAGCCCAGACCAAAGGATACTACCAGCATTACAAACATGATCAAAATCAGGATTCCGGTTTCTTTATTATATTCCGCTGTTGCCAGAGCATGAAAAATAGCAACCGGAAGCATAACATTCGTTACAAGCACCTTCATGTTATTGATTCCGTCTCTGGTCAGAATCTTCCATTTTCTGCACAGCATACCGACCACGATCATAACCAGTACAGGCAGAACAATTTCTAATACATTCACTTTTTTACTCCTCCTAATATATAACTCAGCTTTGTTTATTGTAACTCAAAAAAACATTTTTCGCCACCTATACTTTCTGTTGTTATTTTCACTTTTTTGCAGTTATAATTTTATGTGAATTTACGAAAAAAAAGGAAGAACTCAAATGAATACTTTCAGCATTCTGACTGCTCAGATCGGAATGTTCGTGATCTACATGCTTGCAGGCGTGATCCTGATCCGCACACGGGTTATGAACAGAGAAAATCTTGAAGTCATTTCAAAATTTGTAATAAAACTGGCGCTTCCTGTAATGATTTTTATCAATACTGTAAACGGAGTGGAACGTAAAACTCTTTTTCATTCACTGAGCATTTTTCTGATTGCGGGAATTATGTATATATGTCTGTTTTTACTCAGCTACATATCTGGTATTTTTTTTCATCTGCATGGTAACCACAGGCAGCTTTACAGTGCCATGAGCGTATTCGGAAATGTGGGATTTATGGGTATTCCCATAGTAACCAGTATTTATCCGGAAAACGGTATGCTCTACATCTGTGTATTTACCATTATTGATCAGCTCATGCTGTGGACAGCAGGTGTACGCCTTACTTCAGGTACAGACAGTCAAAAAAACCGTTTTGATTTCCGGAAGCTGATCAATCCTGTTACTGTTTCCATCTTTCTTGCTGTGATCTGTGTGCTGACAGGAATCCGGCTTCCTGAAGTTCTGAACAATTCCCTTCAGAAAATCGGCCAGACCGCCACACCTCTCGCAATGATCTATCTTGGCGGTGTTTTCGCCTGTATCGATGTACTGAAAAATATCCGGAGACTGGATTATTATGGAATTGTCATCCTAAAAATGCTTTTGTTTCCGCTTTTCTTCTATGTATTACTTGGATATCTTCCGGTTTCTTCAGAAATCCGCACTACCATGCTCTGACTTCTGCAATGCCAGTTATGTCCTCTATGGTAATGATGGCAAATGCCTACGGATCAGATGGCGATTATGCAATGGGTGGAATTCTTGTTACAACTATCTGTTCTGTTTTTACACTTCCATTTATTTACTGGATTTTTCATTTTATCGGATGATTTAAATATAATACTTTTTTATAAATATTTATAAATTTCATTTATAAAAAGTGTGGTATACCAACTCTACGACAGCGCTTTCCGCATTCTGGATATCCGCAACAATCTTCTGGAGAATTTCACCGGTTCCAGAAAGCAGATCATTGATCTGGCAGCCTCCACCATTCCTTCTTCTTATCTCCTTCCTGAACTTCTCGCAGGTTTTGGCAGAATGTATCCTGATGTATATTTCCATTCCTGGCAGACAGACAGTTCCGGCGCTATTAACCGTGTACTGGATGGGACCGTAGACCTGGCTTTGACAGGACAGAATACAGGAGACGACAGCTGTGTATTTATTCCCTTCTGTCAGGATAATATGGTGATTGCTATCCCTGTGAATGATCATTATTTAAACTTAAAACAAAAAGAACAACCTGTTGTTTTTCAGGACTTTATCAAGGATCCTGTTATCATCAGGGAAAAAGGCTCCGGAACCAAAAAGGAAATGGATATTTTTCTGGAAAATGCCGGTATTGAACCTTCCAGTCTGAATGTAGTAGCCCGCATGAATGACCTGGAATCAATCAAAAAATCTATTGTAAACGGGCTTGGATTTTCCATTCTTTCTGCCAGATCTGTCGTTGACCTGCAAAAACAAAGCAGATTCTTCTGTTTCCATTAGAAGAATCTGCTCACAAACGCAGTTTTTATATTGTTTACAGTAAAAACAGAATTCTGAAATCCCATGTACGCCAGTTCATTCACTATGTAAAAGAATACTATCAGACAGTCTGATTAATATTCTGATATTTTTTTGGCATCCAATTTCCCTTCCATGCATAGATAAGCATGAGTACCATTCCTACAGCCCATGAAACAGGATACAGTACATATATAATATCAATGCTGGTGAAATGTGGAACCACAAACTGAATCCACAGAATACGGAACAGGCATAATGCAAGCAGCATCACTACCATGGGAGGTACCGTCTTTCCTGTTCCGCGAATGGTTCCTGCCAGGGAATGCATAATTCCCAGAAGGAAATAGAACGGGCAGAAATATTTCATTGCCTGTGCCCCATAATAGATTACTTCTTTATCACTGCTGAAAATCCCTATGATCGGTCTGGAAAAGGTCAGCAGGAGAATTCCTGTCACGATCGTATAAAGCACGCTCATTCCAAGAGTTACTCTCAATCCTTTCCTGATTCTGTCTGTTTTTCCCGCACCATAGTTCTGACCGGTAAAAGTCGTTGCTGCCATACTAAAACTCATTACCGGCAGAATGTTAAACCCATCTACTTTCAGGTATGCACCAAAACCCGCCATTGCACTGGCTCCGAATCCATTGACACCAGATTGTACCAGTACATTTGAAAAGGAGATTACCGTGTTTTGAATTGCAGTCGGCAGACCTACCTGGATAATCCGTCCTGCCATTGTTCTATCAATGGAAAGTTTCTTCGGATTTATGCGGTAAATATCCGGAACTCTCATCAAAAACCATAATGCAAAAATGCAGGAAAGTACCTGGCTGATATCTGTTGCAATTGCAGCACCCTCGACTCCCATGTGCATTCCGCCGATAAGCCATAAATCCAGAAAAATATTGGAAAACGAAGCTACTGCCAGATACATCAGCGAACGTCTGGAGTTACCTACTGCATTCAGGATCCCCGCTGCCATATTATAGATGACATTAAAAACCAGTCCATAAGAATAAATTCTCAAATACAGAACTGACTGATTCATTACTTCTTCCGGAGTTCTCATCCACCTGAGAATTGCAGGTGAAAATACAATTCCAGCGATAGTAAGAACAATTCCCAGAATAAGCGCAAGCATCAAGGCTGTATGTGCAGAACGCTGAACGCCATTCTCATCTCCTGCTCCATAAAACTGGGATACAATAACTCCCGCACCTGCAGATGCCCCCCATACTGAATGCAATCAGCAGACAAATCAGCGACGTACTGGAACCAACTGCAGCCAGTGCATTGCTGCCCACAAAATTTCCTACAATAATTGAGTCCACTGTATTGTACATCTGTTGGAGCAGATTTCCCAGTATCAATGGAATAGAAAACAGAAGGATCTGTCTCCAGATGGTCCCTTCTGTCATGGTACTGATCGATTTTAACTTCACACTCTTACTCTTTTCATATACTGCCACTCTCATTCCCCCATTCATATATTATTGCTGTTCACAACGCGTCCGGCAGCACCCTTCGGCATTCCTATTATAAAATATTTTATATAAAAATCAAGCCGCCACTATTTATAGCATTGCATTTCCTGTCAGTTTACTGTACAATACTTTTATATTGTAAAGTACGAAACAGGAGGTAATTTATTATGGCTTTTGATATCACACCTTATGTAGATATGTCCCCAAAGAAAGTTCGTGAACTGATCCGCAAGGGAGTTATTGATTTCCCCACTGCAGGAATGTGCCGTGGCTATGCGCAGGCAAATCTGGTAATTCTGCCACCGGAATATGCTGCAGATTTTGAAGAATTTGCACACAAGAATCCATTTCCGTGTCCAATTCTCGAGATTATCAAAGGAACTCCTGAAACTCATGATATGGGTGAGGGCGGAAATATCTGCACGGATATCCCGAAATACCGGATTTATGAAAACGGTGTATTTACAAAAGAAATTACTGACGCTTCCGAGTATTGGAAAGAGGGATATGTTGGATTTCTTATCGGCTGTTCTTTCTCGTTTGAAGAAGCACTGATTAGAGAAGGGATTGAAATCCGTCATATCGCCCAGGGACGAAATGTACCGATGTTCAAAACTAACATTCAGACAGTTCCTGTTGGTCCATTTTCCGGTCCTATGGTCTGCTCCATGCGCCCGATGACACCGGAAAACGCAAAAAAAGCTTATGACATTACTTTCAAAATGCCGAATGTTCATGGTGCCCCTGTACATATGGGAGATCCGAAAGAGGTCGGTGTTGATGACGTTATGAAACCTGATTACGGTGAAGCAGTGGATATTTACAAAGGGGAAATTCCTGTGTTCTGGCCATGCGGCGTAACTCCGCAGGCAGCAATTGAGAATGCCAAACCGCCAATCGTTATCACTCATGCTCCCGGACATATGTTCATTACAGATATTCCAAATGCAGAGTTAAACGACTATCTGGAAGCAAAAAAGAAATAATCAGAAAGCAGCAGAAACCATGGAATTTACATTTCCCAACTATTATAAAGAATTTTCTTGCATTGCCGGGTCCTGTCCGGATACCTGCTGTGCAGGATGGCAGATTGTTATTGACAATAAAACCCTGAAGAGATATCAGCATTTCAAAGGTCCTTTTCACAATCGACTGCACAACGATATCGACTGGAAGGAACATGTCTTCCGCCAGTACAACCGACGGTGTGCATTTCTGAACGAAGAAAATCTGTGTGATATTTACACAGAAGCAGGTCCGAAAATGCTTTGCGACACCTGCAGAAATTATCCACGACACATTGAAGAATTTGAGGGCCTGCGTGAGATTTCTTTGTCTCTTTCCTGCCCGGAAGCAGCAAGAATTCTGCTGTCTCAGAAAGAAAAAGTTCATTTTGTTACCATCGAAAAGGAAGCCGCTGAAGAAACCTATGATGATTTTGATTACTTTTTATTTACTGCACTGATGAATACCAGAGATCTTCTGATAAAAATCATCCAGAACAGAAATGTCCCCATACGGAAACGCCTGTGGAAAGTACTTGCCATCACACATGATTTTCAGCTGTGTTTAAATAAAAACGAACTTTTTAAATGGGAAGAGATTCGGAAACGTCATGAAGATTCCGGATTCGGAAAAACATTTTGTGATAAAGTTTCATTCCAGAATGAATACTTCTGACACATCAAAGGATCTATTTAAAAACATGTGGAAAACTATTGTTCCGGAAATGGAAGTTCTTCGTCCCGGATGGAAAGAATTTCTGAAGGAACGTCTTGATTCCTTATATATTTCTTCAGGAGAAAACGATTATATATATCAGAAAAGCGAATTTGATTTCTACTGTCCGGACTGGCATATTCAGGAAGAACAGCTTCTGGTTTACTGGATTTATACTTATTTCTGTGGTACAGTCTATGACGATGAAATCTTTACCAAGGTTAAAATGGCTGTCGTCTGTACTTTGTTTATCCATGAGCTTGATGTCGGAACATATCTGAAAAACGAACATCATTTTAACCTGAATGATCAGATTCAGATCTGTTATCAGTTCTCCAGAGAGCTTGAGCATTCGGATCTTAATCTGAATAAATTTCAAGAACTGATGTCTGAAAATAATATTTTCTCCTTTGAAAATCTGTTAAAGATATGCTGAATGACAAAAAACTTGCTGCTCATTTCTTATTCTTTTTACAATTGCATTATTTGATATAAAAAACTTGTATTCTTTCGGATTTGGTAATCATCGCCTTCTATAAATTGCATTCACCCCAAATTGCGTATATTCTCCTGCTCGATATCCCCCATCTGCATATACCCAGTTCCAGTCCATGTTCTGACTGTCCAATGACCGGTGCGACATCGGTCGGACGGATATCTCCTTGTGTCAGCCGGATCCTCCCATCTATGTTCTGTACCACTCTGGAAATCTCCTCCATCATATTGGGATCTATATAATATCTGCTGCACATATTCTCTCCTATTTTAGAATCTTTCTTATCTGCGTATCCGCGGCTTCTGGATAAAGCTGTTTCATAATATTCTTATGTTTGATCGGTGCTTTTTCATCCTCAAACAGAGCATCAAAATCATAGCCGTCCCTGCGGTAGTTGGCAAATACCGGCAGCCATTTTTGGGAAATAAACCCGGCTTTTTTGGCAAAGAATTTTCCGTAAAGAACATCATGTCTTTTGGCAATGGCAATCCTCCATCTCCACGGATCCCTCACCGGATCATCAGACCACCAATATTCTGCCACTGTCCGTTCCTCCAGAGAAAACCCCGGAATTTCGTTCTTAAAAAGAGAAAGAAAACCAACCCGGTTGATATATTCGACTGCTTCATCCACATCGTGGATGCATTTCGGATCATCCCATGTTACTCCATGAATGATCCATTCCCCTGCTTCGTTTCCCATGACTTTCTCCTTTCTGTATTTTGCTGTCTTAAATATACCACACATTGACAAGGCAAGACAAAGATATATATTTTTATCGAAAAAATTGATGACATTTTTGTTACTGTTCATACACAATGTCATTAACTTAAGCAATTTGCCAATACTGCATTGATGAAAATATCAGCAGAAGGATTTAATTATGATAAAAAAGGGAATATTGAGGGATTAAGATGCAATGTCTTGCTGAAATTCGGGTATAACAAAAAGACAAAATCAATATTTAATATTGAAATTTGTCTAAAGATGAAATATAGTAATATACCACCTTCTGCAATAACTGGTTTATCCACCATTTTTGTGTTAATATAAAAGTAATAAAATACATTTAAGGACAAGAAGGGTGTAAATATTATGGATATTTCAGATTTTGTTAAGAAAGCAAAAGAATATAATGTTCTTGGAATCAAAATTTCAAAAGATAATGAACTTGCAGCAGAGTGGTACAGCGAACCGGAATGCAGAAGGAATATTTATTCTGCAACAAAGAGTTTCACATCCTGTGCAGTTGGCTTTGCTGTTCAGGAAGGCTGATCGATCTTAATGAAAAACTAACAGAAGCATTTTCAGGTGACTTGCCGGAGTGTATAGATGAGAACCTGAAAGAAGCAACTGTTCGTGATCTTCTTACCATGTGCCTTGGACAGGAGAAGGGCAGTCTGATGGGAGAACAACGACCTTTATATGAAGAAGATAACTGGGTAAAAATGTCTCTGGCTATTCCCTTTAAGTATAAGCCGGGTACGCATTTTGTGTATAATAACGTTGGTCCCTATCTGGCAGGCATTCTTGTACAGAGACGCTCTGGCTGCGATCTTGTTTCTTACCTTACACCCAGACTTTTTCCAAACTTGGAATAAAACGTCCTACATGGGAGACTGATCCACTTGGAAACAGTTTTGGAGCCGGCGGATTATTTCTGACCCTTTCTGAACTTCACAAATTTGGACTGTTTTATCTTAATAAAGGCAGGTGGAATGGAAAACAGATACTGTCTGAGAAATGGATAGAAGAAAGTACAAAGGCAGCTGATGTTGGATACTATGGTTATCTTTTCTGGCGTGGTGAATATAATTCTTTCCGGGCGGATGGAAAATACTCCCAGATATCTATGATCCTTCCGAAAAAAAACGCAGTCATTTCGTTTGTTTCAGAATGCCGCAGGGGAGACGAACTTCTGAAGACAGTTTATGAGCTTGTCTGCGCAAAATTATAATATCTTTTCTCCGCGGAAAAACAATCTTCTCTTTCTATAATGCTGAGTTAGTGGATATGGGAGTTTCCGCGGAGAGAATCCAATTTCCTGTTTTAAGGCAATCACCGATTATTTGAGAAAATAATACTACAATCAGAACCCGATTCTGATTTGGCTGCTACCCTGCTTATGGTTTCCACGTAGCAGAAAAGCGACGGGGTTCCCCGCCGCAATATCTCTTATACTTGATCAACCACCATTGGTTCTGTCTCTCTGTAGAACCGCCGCTGCTCTACCCTGAAAAGCTGCTCCAGTCGTGCCGGGCTGTCCAGTCGCCCTTCGTATTCCTCTTTATTCTCCGCATGTATAATAAACGGAGCAATATCTGCCTGCAGGCATTGCACAAATGCAATGATGCGGGCTACCTTATAACATGAGAAAAACATTAAACAAGGAGACTCACGCCAAAACTATGAATCTCCTTATTTAATAAAGGTTCGAAGTATCCCTCCGGTATATCTATATCTTATTTTTGATTAATCTCTGCGAATCCAGCAGCATCAATTTTTAATTCTATTTTTTCGCCTTTTTTAAGTTCTTTCCATTGAGAAAAATCCATTTCATATCTTCCTGTTTCGGTCTTGCCCTTCTTTTTCTCATATGTAGCGGTCACAAAATAATGCTCTTCTTCTGCTCCTGTTCTCTGTCCGTCTTTAAGTTTCGGTTCCGGCCAGGAAGGGTTCTGATCATTGCCGGAACTTTTTTGCAGTATCGACAACCGTCCATTTGTCTATTTCATAGTAATATTTTGTAGCATACACAGGCTCCTTCCGGTAGACTGGTTTTTCTACATCTTCGGTGTAGGTTTCCTCAGTATATACCGGAACGCTTTCCGTTTGCTCCTCAAAATATCCATTTCCAAGATCAACATAAGAACTCTTCTCTTCGTAGTGGTCTATGACACTGCGTGTTTTGGTTTCTGTAACTGTCTCGTAATGGTCTAGAACGTCTTTGTAGGATTGAATTTCGCTTTTCGTATATTGCAGCCTTGCGTCATCGGGCAGCGACCAGTCACTTTCATTGTGAGTTACAACCTCTTCAATGTCAATGGTTCTTTCCCAATCTAAGTCATCAATCGTTACATTTTTGACCTTTCGGTGCCAGACATGACATCATGCCAAAAATGATTACTTGCGAAGATTCCCAGAATGAGCAGTACCCGCTTCAGCAGTGGCTTTTTCTTTGGTGTATTTTGGGGGATATTTTTCTGGCAGGATTCTTTTTTCACTTCTTTCTTTCGTTTCTTTTCCTCTTCCTGCTGCCCATCTCGAAGTAGTTTCTCTCCGAATCTTCTTTTGTGGCACCACAGTTTTTGCAGACATTCAGATCGTCGCTGTTAAGACTGCCGCAAAAGCTGCACTGCCAGTCCGGATTACGGCTGATCTTTTCTGCTTCCTCCTCAGAAACATATTTAATTTCATCCGGCATATAGAATTTTGTATTTTCGTCCTGCGGATGCCCACAATCGGGACAGGTTTTTTGACCGGCTCTAATCCTTTTATTCCCACAAAACGGGCAATCCCAGAGACCTTCGATTATCTTTCCCATACAGACTCTCCTCTTCTTTTCCCTCAATAACAATTCCAACAAGTTGTTTATCTTCACTTCGGTTTTATAATTTGTG
>ENA-OQCF01000863-OQCF01000863.1-human-gut-metagenome-genome-assembly--contig:-NODE-863-length-10979-cov-1.587265_pt1 | contig 10979 bp, 10 predicted proteins | sample MGYA00242756_ERZ504573 | MGnify/ENA primary metagenome ERZ504573 (study PRJEB26092, sample SAMD00036240) | human gut metagenome | host: Homo sapiens | study: EMG produced TPA metagenomics assembly of...
AGGATGCGGATTCGAGTGTGCTGGTATAAAAACGCAGGCGTAGCGGGCTACGCTGAGGCTTTTAGACCTGTGCAATCGGATTCGCAGACAAGTGAGTGGTATAGTTATTTCGAAAACGATGTACTAGGACCCTGATATCATATTATTTATTTTCTCCCAGAATATACTGCTTCAGGAAATCATAAATCTGATTCTCTGTTGGAGGACATCCCTTTACGTTATGTTCAAATTTACAGGTGCATGCACCTACACCCAGTTTTCCTGTTTTTCCGCGGTATCCCTGGCCGATGCAGATTTTCGTGTCCAGTTTCTCGAAAAGGCCGTCATTTTTAAGCATTTCCAGAGCCGGGATGAGATAACCATAGCAGGCACTGCAGGATTCTACTTCTTCTACTGCATCCTGAAGTTCTACCACTTTTCTTGATTTCGGAAGTTCTTTGCGGGCATTTTCCTCACAGTATACGATGCGGGAATTTTTCAGATCAGTACTTCCAACCCCAAGCTTCTCTGCCAGTTTCAATATACGGTACATCTTTCGTTGTATAATGCATGATCTGACATACATAAGAATCGATCAGTACCGGATCCGTCCCCGCCCAGATACGGTTCATCACTACCGGATTTCCGCCATCCTCGAAATCCAGATCCCCGCAAATGTTATCAACCACGACAAAATCCTGATGGAGCCCCGCATTCAGATGTGCAATCGGTTCATGCAGTCCCATCGCATGAAAATGACGCTTCTCTGTATTGGGGATCAATCCTTTCATATTTTTCAATGCACATGTGATCTTTGTCTGACAATGGCCTTTCAATACCGGAACATTGATCAGAAAATCAATATTTGCCGCACGTTCACAGACATTCAGTTTCATCCCCCTGCAATCTCTTTCAATCCCCTTGTCTTTCTGCATATCCCAAAAAGGCACCTGATATTTTTCTGTTAGTTCACGATATCCGCACACTTCGTATGCTTCTATGGTCTTATCTCCCACCCAGGAGCCTTCCAGAATGGCAATATTTCCATATCCGTTTTCCTGCAGATACTCAATAATTCCCGCCACAATTTCCGGATGTGTGGTAGCTCCCCATGAAGCCTCGGAAGGTGATACAAGATTAGGCTTGATACCAATCTGCATCTTTTTATCTGAAATTACAGACGCCAGGCCGCACTGTGCCAGCAGTTCCTTTGTCATTTCTTTGTAATTGGTTCCGCTCTTTATATAGATTTCATTTTTGTTCATTACAAGATTATCCTTTACACTTACATTCAATATTTTTTCTGCTGATTTTTGCATATCTTTTTTGTATTTCCCCCCGGAAGTTTTCTTCTGAACCGGTCAGCTTTTCTGAGGTGAAAATGTTCTCCGCATCAGCCTGCATGCCACTGTACTTGTGAGCAATGCCACCAGAAATCCTGCCAGAACATCCCCCGGATAATGTACGCCCAGATAGAGTCTGGAAAAAGCAATCATTCCGGCCAGAACAACAGGTAAAATCCCCCATTTCCCTGGCAGCATCCGCAGACAGACCAGTGCAACGGCAAAGGAAGCGCAGGTATGGCCGGATGGAAATGAATAGTCTTTCGGTCTGGTGATCAGCGGAATGATCTGTGTATAAGTATCAAAAGGTCTTGGACGGGCTACTGCATTTTTTATCAGCAGATTTGTGATCAGAAACCCTGACAGCAGCGAGAGTGCCGCTGTCACTCCTGTTTTGCGTGTTTTCCCGAAACAGATCAGAAGCACACATAATACGATCCAGAACCATCCTCCGTTTCCGAGGAAGGTGACTGCTCTCCAGAACGGAGTCAGGGCATCCAACCTTAAATGTTCCTGGATCCACAGTAAAATATTCATATCTAATTGCTGTAATGTCGCCATAAACTTCTCCCATTATATTTTTTATCAGTCACAGTATGTATTCCTCTCAAAATACATACGAATTATATCAGTCCGACTTCTTTTATGCAAGGTATTATAAGCAAAGTTGATTTGTTTAAGGGCTCAAAAGTCAAAATAACGTAGAAATCAGTCAAAATACCGATAGCGTTTTTTCTGCCGGAAGGATTATGCTGAAAACAGACTTATAAAACTGCCTGATCGGGCAAATACTTATTACGGGGGTAAATATGATAAACACATTATCGGCCGGTAAGGATAATTTTTACCGGCAGATGCTTAAACTGACGATTCCGATCATTATCCAGAATCTGCTCAGTGCAGCGGTTAACTCCGCAGATGTAATTATGCTTAATTATGTGGGACAGTCTGCGATTTCTGCGGTGTCTCTGGCTGCCAATTACTCCAATATCCTGTTTATGGTATATTATGGACTTGGTACAGGCGCATCTCTTCTGTGTGCGCAGTATTTCGGAAAAAATAATATGCAGGCTATTCATGCGATCGAGGGAATTGCCCTCCGCTTTTCCATCATAATCTCGGGAATCGTAGCACTGATCGCATTTACTGCTTCTCAGCTTATGATGAAGATTTTTACTTCTGATCAGGAACTGATCTCTATCGGTTCTTCTTATCTTAGGATTATGGGAATTACATATCTCTGCTGGGGAATTACAGAGATTTATCTGGCGATTTTGCGCAGTATCGGACGTGTAACGATCAGTATGGCATTGAATATGCTGGCTTTTATATTGAATATTATCCTGAATGCCACTTTTATCTTCGGGCTTTTCGGCGCACCGAAGCTGGGAGCTACAGGTGTTGCCATTGCAACTGCTGTTTCCAGACTGATCGAACTGGCAGCATGCGTGATCGTTTCTTTCCTGAGCAAAGATGTTAAATTGAACCTGACCTTTATGTTTATCCGCAGTAAGGTGCTGTTTGGCGACTTCGTCCGGCTGTCACTTCCCGCTCTTGGAAATGACATTTCTGGAGTGTTGCTTTCTCCATGTACTCTGTGATCCTGGGACATCTCGGAACAGATGCCGTTGCAGCCAACTCTCTGGTTACGGTTGTCCGCAATATCGGTTCTGTGTTCTGCTTTGCAATTGCCAGTGCGGGAACGATTCTTCTTGGAAATGTTATGGGAAAAGGGGATCTGGAGAAATCGAAGGTGTATGCTTCCAGAATGCTGAAGATGACCATTATAGCCGGTGCCATTGGCGGTGTGATCGTATTTGCCATCACGCCTCTGGTCCTGAGATTTGCATCCTTAAGTGACGGCGCAATGCATTATCTGAAGTACATGCTGCTTATCAATACCTATTATATTATGGGTTCTGCTGTAAACACAGCCCTGATCGCCGGGGTATTCCGCGCAGGCGGTGATACGAAGTTCGGACTGATCTGCGATACCATTGATATGTGGGTATATGCGGTACCTCTGGGATTTTTTGCGGCCTTTGTCCTGAAGCTTCCGGTATTGTGGGTCTACTTCCTGCTATGTACAGATGAGTTTGTGAAATGGCCATGGGTATTCCATCATTACCGCCAGGGGAAATGGGCGCAGAATATTACAAGGGAGAATCTGTTTGAGCAGAAAGCTTCCTGAGATATCATCCATATCCGCCGCAGTGTGGTTCTATCATAAATAAGCAAAACAGCAGGTCTGTTCATTCTATGAACAATCCTGCTGTTTTTATGTCTGCAGATTTTCTTTCCGGATCCCTGCAGACATCCATTTCGGTTTATAAAAAATGCTTACAGATTATAATGTATTCAGGTCGATTCTGTAATCGTCAGAGCCCTGTCCGTCTACTGTGTAGTAAGCGGCTTTCTGCTCAACATTTACATAAACGCTGATTTCTTTTCCTTCGATGCCTTTGTCTTTAATGTCTTTTTTGATTGCTTCCTCGATGGAGCTCATTGTAACTGCAAAACCAGGTAATTCGATAGTTGTTTCTGCGAATTTTTTGATGTCGATATTTTTAGCCACTTCTTTTACTGCTTTTTTTACAGTTTCTTTTGCTTCTTCTACAACCGGAGCCTTCGCAATATCAGCTGCAGCGTCTTTTGCTTCTTCAATTACTTCTGAAGCCTTTACAGTTGTTTTCTCAACTGTCTCTTTGACTGCTTCTGTAGCCTTTGTTGTTGCTTCTTTAATAGTTTCCTTTGCTCTTGAAGTTGTTCTTTTTCTCATAATAATCTCCTATTCCAACTGATTGGTCTAGAGCGTGTCGCTCTAACAGTTTCCTGTGTAACCGTATCACAAATTCCAGATAATGTCAAATTTTTATCAAATTTTGTCCTACTCGACATTTTTTAAGGCTTCATCCATAGGAACCTTCTTCACTCTCCGAAATTCCAGCAAAGCAACGATTCCGTATGTAATGATTCCTGCTGCAAACATCTGCACATAGATCATCGGGTCGATCCAGAGCGTGATCCATCCGGAAATACTGGACAGCATCATCTCCCGAAACAGAACTTTCATGATTACTGTTTCCAGCGGCAGACTCAAAAGCAGACAGAACACCACCACCAAAGACGTGGACATAATATATAGCTTGCTGATCTCGCCATTTGTATAGCCCAGGATTTTTACCATTGAAATAGACTGGGCATTTTTTTCGATAATGATCTTGGAAAGAAGATAGATCAGTACCATATAGATCATAATGGCAAATCCGTTTACCATACCCATCATACTTCCCATGGATACATCCAGCTGTCTGGAGATCTTTGTCAGTGCATCAAGGTCAACTACAGATCCTATATACTGGTTCTTGATATCTGTAAGCTCTGTATCTGAGAAATACCCACTGTAATAATCCTCTCCCAGATCAAAAATATCATTCAGTTCACTGCGGGGCATAAACACACACAAGGCAGCCGTATAATCATAAACTCCTGCTATTTTAAACGAATATTTCTCTTTTTCGTATTTTTCTTTCAGAGTGATGGTATCCCCCACATGAAGCAGGAATTTATCCGCATATGCGCTCGAAATATAAACTGCTGCGCTTTCTTTTTCTGCATTTGCCGTATTCTTGTTATCTGCTTTTTCTTTATTCCCTGCTTCATCTTTTTTATCTTTTGTATTATTAAAATCTATCGTTACATACCTGCTGTCCGGTTCGATCCCGTAAAGCAGTACTTCCTCACTCTTATATTTTCCTGGCAGTGTATTCAGGGAATAAGCAGAAAATTCCTCTGCATCTTCATTGTCTGTTCTGGAATCCATATAAAACTCCAGCTGAGAGATCAGACCGTCAAATTTATTTCCACCTACTGCGCTGACCGGAACCTGAAGCATATACTGGTATTTTGCCAGCATATTGTTCTGGATTTCCACTTGGTAATGGGACAGTGCCGAAGGAAGCAGCAATCCGAACATCAGCAGCAGATTTGCAAACAGGATCCCGATAAACAGAACCATATAATTACTCATATTCTGAAAAATCACCCGAAGCCGGAATCTGGAAAAGATTTTCATCTTCGGACTCAGATAAATTGCCCTCTTCTGCTTTCTTCCCGACAGATCCCTGCGCAGGAATTTTAACGGTGACAGCTTCAGCTTATGTCTGAGCACTCCGTAATTTACCACCAGCATAATAACTACCGGAACCAGAGTTGTAAGCCCAAATGCCTCCCCATTCCATACGGTCACATAAGTCGGAAGACTATAGCTTCCATAATACATATCTGCACATACATCCTTTAATACAGTGTATCCAAGGATATTTCCGATCAGTGCACCCACAAAAGTAACCAGCACCGGAAGTGTCATATAGTGAAGAATCAGTTCCTGTCTGGTATATCCGGACGCACGTAAGGTACCGATAACACCGGCTTCTTTCCGTATCGTATTGCTGATGGTAATTCCGAATACAAAGGCCATGATCACCATAATAATATAAAGAAGCATGATCATCATGGCCTTGTCTCCACCCATATCATCCCCTGTAAAAGTAATGGCCTGATTCAGATACCGGGGTACAAAAGCCTCCAGTGTGACAATCTTTCCCATATCCTCCATCAGATCCTCGGAAACTTCTTTCTCTTCCTTTTCTGTCTTCGGTTTTTCGTCATAGATCCAGGAATAATTGTACTGCAGTTTTTCCTGATCCAAAGAATCAAACTCCTCCTCAGTCACAACAGAAACCCCAAATTTCACAGCATCAAACATGGAATCGTTGTTATTCTGAAACAGGCAGCTGTAGTCGGAAAGTGCCACCAGGCCGGTAATCTTCCAGGTTCTTTTTTCCGCTCCGGAGCGTATCTCCTACAGACAGATTGTTGTTGTCTGCATACATTCTGTCAATGGCAATCTCTCCTGTCCCGGCAGGCAGCTCTCCCTTCATCAGCAGACCTTGTCCACCTGCTGCCTGTTTTTAAAAAAACGCATGGTGCTTCCATTATCCAGAGGTTCCTCCACATAATAATTATCATACAGCTTCACACCCAGCGCCTTCTATTTCTTCTCTCTGGGTTTTGTGGACTTGCTCTGCTGTGCGAAAGTTTCCGTCTTCTATGTTGTACTTCCCAAAACCTTCATTGTAAGCAATAAGCATACTGTTATCTGCAACCAGAAAGCCTGACACAAATCCAATGGATGCAACCATCAGGATAAATACAACCAGATATTTTCCCAGTTCTCCCTTCAGTTCTCTGGGCAGACGTTTGCGTAAAGGATTTTTCATCATATGCCTCCTTACCAGTCAAGCTCTGCTGCCGGGATCTTATGCTCATTGAGGTAATTTTTGCGGATCATCCCATCGCGAAGCTTCACCACCCGGTCAGCCATATCTTTGATGGCATCGTTATGCGTTACCATGACGATGGTGTTGCCATATTTCTGGTTTACCGTCTCGATCAGCTTCAGGATTTCCTTGGAGGTATTATAATCCAGGGCTCCTGTAGGCTCATCGCAAAGAAGAATATCCGGATTCTTTACAATGGCTCTGCCAATGGCAGTCCTTTGCTGCTGACCGCCGGAAAGCTGATTGGGAAGCTTTCTCTGGTGCTCATAGATTCCCAGCGTATGGAGCAGTTCATCTACATCCAGAGGCTTATCACTGAGATAGGCTCCCACCTCTATATTCTCCCGCACTGTAAGATTGGGGATCAGATTATACATCTGAAAAATATATCCCAGATGCTTACGCCTGTACAAAGACAGATTCTTCTCCGACATATCTGCCAGACGCTCCCCGTCTATGACCAGATTTCCCTCGTCTGCACTGTCAATCCCACCGATAATATTCAGAAGCGTGGACTTACCGGAACCGGACGGTCCCAGAAGCACACAAAACTCCCCTCTCTCAATGTCAAGATCCAGCCCCTTCAGCACATCCACCGGCTGTCCCCTGCACCAAAAGACTTCTTAATACCCTGTATCTGCAGAAACATTTTTTCATTCCTCCCTCATATCCACTTCCTGTGGAGCAAATTTCTTTAATTCTTTAATATAATAACACTGCTGTTTTACAATATTGTTATACTTCGCTAACTTCAGGTTAGTATAAACTTACTCCATTGTCAACTGATTTTCGTAGTTTTGTAAAATTTTATGGATATGTTCGTTACTGTTCACTCCGTTCACAGTAACGTAGCCAAAATTCATTCCAGATTGCCTGCGGCAATGGAATTTTGGCTCGTATGTCTCGGAATAAGCTCTTTTACCAAAGATAAATTTTGAACATCAAAATATATTGACTTTTCTTTTTTACCTTGTTATATTTTTTCTGAAGTAACTGCTGTCCGGCAGTCTGCAAAGTAGCAGGCTGCCCCCAGGAAAGGAATTATCCATGAACACTCTCAGAAAATATATTGCAGGGCTTTTCAGAAAGCTTTTCACATTGCAATTCCCTTTTTACCTTACAGAAAACCTAAAATCGCAGGAAGCGTCAAGGAACTCCCTGAAATCATCATGCGCCACAAATGTACTCATGTATTAATCATTACAGATGGCGGTATCATGAAGCTTGGACTTACCCGAAGACTGGAAAAAGCTTTAAAAGGAGGCCGGTATCCCCTATACCATTTATGATAAAACAGTTGCCAACCTACTACTGTCAATGTCCGCGAGGCGTTGGAGCTTTACCATAAAGAAGGCTGTGATGCCATCATCGGTTTCGGCGGCGGTTCCAGCATGGACTGTGCCAAGCAGTCGGTGCCTGTGCGGTCAAACCCAATCAGTCTCTGGCTCAGATGAAGGGAATCCTGAAGGTACATAAGAAGCTTCCCCTTCTCATGGCAGTTCCAACCACTGCCGGAACAGGAAGTGAGACCACTCTCGCCGCTGTGATCACAGATGCAGACACCAGATATAAATACGCAATCAACGATTTCCCGCTGATTCCCCGCTATGCAGTGCTGGATCCCAAGGTTACCTTAAGCCTGCCCCCATTTATCACCGCAACTACAGGTATGGATGCCCTGACTCACGCAGTGGAGGCATATATCGGCAATTCCACCACCATTGATACACGCAGGGATGCATTAAAAGCGGTAAAACTGATTTTTGAAAATATAGATATTGCCTATGAGCATGGCGATAATATTCATGCAAGACGAAATATGCTCCACGCCTCCTTCTATGCAGGCTGTGCTTTTACCAAATCCTATGTAGGATATGTTCATGCAGTCGCTCACTCTCTGGGCGGACAGTACAACGTTCCCCATGGACTTGCCAATGCCATTCTGCTGCCGCTGGTACTTCGGGAATATGGTTCCTGCATTGACAAAAAGCTCCACAGACTTGCCATTGCAGCAGGACTTGCAGACAAAAATACGCCGGACCATGAAGCAGCAGAGCTTTTTATCCGGGCAATTGAAGAGATGAAAGAGCGATTTGGAATCGTAAATATTGTAAAAGAAATTCAGGAAACAGATATCCCCAAGCTTGCCCATTATGCAGATAAAGAGGCCAATCCTCTGTATCCTGTGCCGAAGCTTATGGATGCCTCCGAACTGGAGAAATTTTATTACATGCTGATGTCTCTGACTTCCAAGGAAAATACCTCAGAAGCTGAGAAGTAACTGTTAATATTCTTCTATCCTGCAAAGCGTTTTTTATAAAAATATCAAAATACAGGAACCTGCAGACTCTCAATAGTTACCTGATATCTATATTATATAAGGAAATAATGTATTATGACAGAAACAGAAATTAAAGAAATCGTTCAGAAACAACGCAGCTATTTTTACACAGGTGCCACTTTACCGGTAGAAAAAAGGCTGGATGCCTTAAAAAAATTAAAGACCTGTATTCAGAAATATGAACCACTGATCAATGAAGCACTGAAACGTGACCTTGGAAAAAGTAACTTTGAATCCTATATGTGTGAAGTGGGACTTGTGCTCTCAGAACTCAGCTACATGATCCGCCATACACCTTCCTATGCAAAAGAAAAAACAGTACTGACTCCCCTTGCCCAGTTCGCTTCCAGAAGCTATAAGAAGCCATCTCCTTATGGTGTTGTCCTGGTTATGAGCCCATGGAATTATCCTTTCCTGCTCACCATTGATCCGCTGATCGATGCGATTGCAGCCGGAAATACAGTTGTACTGAAACCAAGTGCCTACTCTCCTCACACCAGCCGGGTGATTGAAACCATTATCACCGAATGTTTTGATCCCCAGTATGTGGCTGTGGTAAACGGCGGACGTGCGGAAAATAACACTCTTCTCAATGAACATTTTGACTATATTTTCTTTACAGGAAGCCAGCATGTTGGCAGGGAAGTAATGGCAAAAGCATCTGTACATCTGACCCCCGTTACCCTGGAGCTGGGCGGTAAAAGCCCCTGCATTGTAGAGAAAAGTGCCAACCTGAAACTTGCAGCCAGAAGAATTGTATTTGGAAAATATCTCAACTGTGGTCAGACCTGTGTAGCACCTGATTATATTTACTGCGACAGAGAAATCAAGGATGAACTGATCCGACAGATCCAGAAACAGATCAGGAAACAGTTTGGTTCCACACCTCTGAATAATAAGAATTATGGGAAAATTATTAATGAAAAGCACTTTACTCGTATCTGCAATCTGATCGATCCCAGCAAGGTAGTCTGCGGCGGTGACAACAATCCGGGAGCTCTTCAGATCGCTCCTACTGTTATGGATAATGTAACCTTCGGGGATGCAGTAATGCAGGAGGAAATCTTCGGTCCTGTGCTTCCTGTGCTGGCCTATGATTCCCTGGATGAGGCCATTGAAAAGGTCAACTCCATGGCACATCCTCTGGCACTATATATCTTCACCTCCGACAAAGAAGCTGCGGAAAAAGTTACTTCCCGCTGTGGATTCGGAGGCGGATGTGTCAATGACACCATCATCCACCTGGCAACCAGTGAGATGGGATTTGGCGGCTTTGGTGAAAGCGGAATGGGTTCCTACCATGGCAAAGACGGTTTTCATACCTTCTCCCACTATAAGAGTATTGTAGACAAAAAAACATGGCTGGATCTGCCAATGAGATACCAGCCATATAGAAAAATTTATGAAAAATTATTGAGGAAGTTCCTGAAATAAGGAACTTTCTCAGGATTGATTCCCCTTATCAGCTCTGCTGACCAGTTGATTACGAATTTCCTGCATCCGGTTATCCAACTGAGCACTCTGGGTGGCACACGCCAGAAGCTCCTCCTGCAATTGCTGTGCCTGATCTGCCGGGATATCTTTTTTATAGCGAAGCTATGTTCCAGACTTGCCCAGAAATCCATGGCAATGGTCCGAATCTGTATCTCAACTTTTGTATCAACAACACTGTCAGACAAGAAAATCGGCACAGACACCAGCATATGATAACTCTTATATCCACTTTCTTTCGGGTTCTTGATATAATCTTTGATGGACAGAACCTTCAAGTCGCTCTGATTACCAATCATCTCTGCAAGACGATAAATGTCTGATGTAAAGGAACAAATGAGCCGCACACCTGCAATATCGTTGATATACTTTACCATATTCTCTATGGAAGTCTCATATCCGTAACGTTTCAGTTTCTTTACGATACTCTCTGCTGTCTTTACTCTTGTCTTAATATGTTCAATCGGATTATACTGATGAACA
>ENA-OQCF01000865-OQCF01000865.1-human-gut-metagenome-genome-assembly--contig:-NODE-865-length-10972-cov-1.823605_pt1 | contig 10972 bp, 15 predicted proteins | sample MGYA00242756_ERZ504573 | MGnify/ENA primary metagenome ERZ504573 (study PRJEB26092, sample SAMD00036240) | human gut metagenome | host: Homo sapiens | study: EMG produced TPA metagenomics assembly of...
GTTACGCCCTTGCCTGGGCTTCAAAGCTTACCTGACGTATCCCGTCAGCTTCGTGAGTATTCCTTGATGGCCTGGCACATAACCAGAGCGGCCTCCGGTGTGGCGGCAGGCTGTTGCTTGCCGGTTGGAAGTCTTGATGAAATCGGCACCCGAATACATGGAAAGGATGGATGCTTTTTTGATGTTCGAAGCCGTCTTCAAAGCTCCGGTTTCGAGGATTACCTTCATGTGGTGCTCTTTACAGGTTGCTTTGAGTTCTTGTATCTCCTCGCACATGCTTTCATAGTCTCCAGCCAGGAACTTGCCCACCGAAATAACGATGTCTATTTCATCGGCGCCTTCCATCAGTGCCATGGCAGTTTCTGCCACTTTCACTTCAATGAAAGTCTGGGAGGAGGGGAAACCTGCTGATACACAAGCTATTTTTACATCCTCCACTTCCAGCGTATCTTTTACGACTTCTGCAAAATTGGGGTATACACAGATGGCTGCCACATTCTTCAGGTCGGGGAACTCTTCGTCGAATTTATTCACTTTCTGGGTGAATTTCATGACGCTTTCATCGCTGTCTTCACTCTTCAGGGTGGTAAGGTCAATGCAGTTGAACAGGAATTTCTTTACCTCCGGTGTATTGTTTGCCGGTACTTTCTCTGCAATGATTCTGGCAACTTGTGCAGCTATTTCTGCATCATCCAGTTGGGTGTTGTACTTTGCCAGGGCGGCGTCATACTTACTCTGGGTAGCTCATTCTTCTCCATGGTCTTTCAATTTAGGATTATTGATATGTCTTGTCTGGTCACGTCTGGTTTTCTTCTCGAAGTTACGGCGGAAAGCCTCTGTCAGGTTCACTCCGGTCTGGTTTGCAATACAGAGAAGTACCCAGAGAATATCTGCCATTTCATCGTCGAGGTTGTCTTTTTCTCCTTCTTTGAAGGACTGGTCTCCGTACTTGCGGGCCATGACGCGGGCCATTTCGCCCACTTCTTCGGTCAGTATGGCCATGTTGGTGAGTTCGCTGAAATAGCGTACTCCGTATTCCTTTATCCAGGAATCCACTTGTTTCTGTGCTTCTTCTAACGTCATTATTCCTTGTTTTTTGTATCCATACAGATGGTTACGGGACCATCGTTCATCAGTTCTACTTTCATATCGGCGCCAAATTCGCCGGTACCTATTTCTTTACCTAATGCTAAACTCATTTCCCGGCAGAATTGTTCGTACAGCGGGACGGATATTTCCGGTCGTGCTGCCCGTATGTAGGAAGGGCGGTTGCCTTTCTTGGTGGAGGCATGTAGGGTGAACTGGCTGATAACCAGTATTTCGCCGCCTGCCTCAAGAATGGATTTGTTCATCACGCCGTTTTCGTCGTCGAAAATGCGCAGGTTGACTATCTTCTTGCAAAGCCAGTCAATATCTTCTTTTCCATCGGATTCTTCGATGCCTACGAGTATCATGAGGCCTTTTCCAATGGAGGCTTTGCAGGTTCCGTTGATGGTGACGGAAGCGTATCCGGCACGTTGTATCACTACTCTCATGTTATTCTTGTCTTTTTGAGGGAACAAAGTTACGAATTAATTCGTTGTGTGCATGGCTTTGCAGGCTGATTTATCAGTCATTATTTCTCTGAGAAATAGGTCTGGATGATTTTGGCTTTCGCTTCTCCCACCACGGTGGCAAGCTCCTCGGCAGATGCTTCGCGGATACGCTTCACGCTTTTGAACTCCTTGAGCAACGCACTTTTCGTCTTTTTCACCGATGCCTTTTATCTCGTCCAGTGCGGAGGCAATCTGCCGTTTGCTGCGCTTGTCGCGGTGGAAGGTAATGGCGAAGCGGTGCACTTCATCTTGAATCTGCGTCAGCAATCGGAAGAGGGGGGTGTTCTGTTTCAATCCGATGGTCTGGGGAGGGAAACCGTACAGCAGTTCGGAAGTGCGGTGTTTGCCATCCTTGGCAAGCCCGGCGATGGGGATGTTCAGGCCAAGTTCGTCTATCACCTCTTTTACGGCGCTCATTTGCCCTTTCCCACCGTCGGTGATAAGAAGATCGGGCAAGGGCGTTTTCTCTTCCATGGCGCGCTGATAGCGCCGTTTTACGACTTCTTTCATGGAGGCATAGTCATCCGGTCCCTCTACGGTCTTGATATTGTACTTGCGGTAATCCTTCTTGGAAGGTTTCCCCTTGACGAAGACTACGCACCCGGCCACGGGGTCGGAACCTTGGATGTTGGAGTTATCGAAACATTCTATCTGCATGGGCAGGCGATCCAGGTGCAGCTCTTGTTGTATCTCTTTCAGCAGGCGCACAGTCCGTTGCTCCGGATTCAGCTTTTCGGCTTGTTTCAGGCGGTCGGCTTTGTACTGCTTCACGTTGAGGATGGAGAGTTCCAGCAGCTTCTTTTTGTCTCCCCGTTGCGGATGGTGAAAACGACATCTTTCAGCTTCATATCTAGCTCAAAAGGTACGATGATTTCACGTGAAAGACTTTTGTATCTTTCCCGCATTTCGATGATGCCGAGGGAGAGCAGCTCTTCCTTGGTTTCGTTCAGCCGCTTTTTGTACTCGAAGGTGAAAGCCTGGTTGATGGCGCCGTTCGTAATGTGTAGGTAGTTGACGAAAGCGGACTTTTCATCGCTGTCTTCTTCAATGGAGAATACGTCGATATTGTGCAGCACGTTGCTTACCACTTCCGATTTTGCCCGGTAGTTTTCCAGCAGCAGGTATTTTTCCTTTATCTTCTGTGCTTCTTCAACTTCATTTCGGCTGCCAACTCCTGCATTTGTTGGAAGAGCATCCTTTCTATCTCTTGGGTATTCCCTTTGAGGATTTCCTTGATTTCAGCGATGTTTTTCAGGTAATCTTCCTGACTTTGCTTGCCGATGCAAGGCCCTGCACAGTTCTTGATGTGATATTCCAGGCAAACATTGAACTTTCCGGCACGTATGTTCTCTGGAGAGAGGTTCAGGTGGCATGTACGTAAGGGGTACAGATGCTTGATGAGGTCGAGTAATGCGTACATGGAAGGTATATGCTGTAAGGGCCATAATAGGAGGAACCGTTACGGATTATCTTCCGGGTTCTGAATACGCGTGGAAAGTATTCGTTCTGCACGCAGATGCTAGGATATGTTTTGTCGTCTTTCAACAGTACGTTGTAGCGTGGCTTGTATTTCTTGATAAGATTGTTTTCCAACAATAGCGCGTCTTCTTCCGTATTCACCACGATATATCGGATATCTGCAATCTTGCTGACCAGCACTTTCGTCTTTCCCGGTTCGTGCTCCCGGTTGAAGTAGGAAGACACTCTTCGCTTCAGATTCTTTGCCTTTCCTACATATATAATGGTCCCTTCGGTATTCAGATATTGGTAAATACCAGACTTTCGGGAAGGTTGGATACAATCCCTTTGAGGTAGTCGTTAGTTCTGAGTTCTTCCATAATGGTATGATGAAAAGGTGGAGGATAAGAGGAGTAAAATGATGGATAACATCAACTCTCAGGTAAGAGTACTCTGTGCCTCTGTGTCGTTTCGTTTGACAAATTTATAGCGATAGCACCGATTCCACTTCTACATCATCCCCAAACACATCCTTGCCATGAAGCTCTTTCAGCTCGATGATGAAGTTTACATACACTTTCTTGGGGCTCATCTGCTTCACCAATTTGCAGGCAGCTTCCATTGTTCCACCGGTTGCCAGTAAGTCGTCGTGCAGCAAAACTACATCGTCTTCATTAATGGCATCCTTGTGCATCTGTACGGTATCTTTGCCATATTCTTTATCATAGCTTTCTTCAATGGTTTCTGCAGGAAGTTTTCCCGGCTTGCGGATAGGTACGAAGCCTGCTCCCAGTCTGGTGGCGAGAATGGGGCCCATAATGAAACCTCTTGATTCTATACCCACTACTTTGGTTATTCCTTTGTCCTTATACATCTCGTACAGTGTGTCCGAGAGCTCCTGCAAGGCGGCAGGTTCCTTGAACAAGGTAGTTACATCGTAGAATAGAATTCCCGGAATGGGGAAGTTGGGTATTTCCCGAATGCTTTTAGCAAGCGTTTCTTTGCTCATAATCAGTTTATTTAATAGGTTTGTTGAATTCTTTGTTTCACGTGGAACTTTGCGCTCTATCGTCCGCAAAGTACCAGTAGTACGTTGATGTCGCTCGGAGATACTCCCGGAATCCGACTCGCTTGGGCTATTGTTTCCGGATCTATCTTTACCAGCTTCTGTCTGGCTTCGGTGGAAAGGGATTGGATGGAATTATAGTCAAACTTTCCTTTTATCTTGATGCTTTCCAATCTTGCCAACTTATCCGCAATAATCCGTTCGCGTCCGATGTATCCTTCGTATTTGATGAGTATTTCTGCAGCTTCTACAATTTCTTCTTTTCTATCGGATATTTTATCCAGTTCTCGTTTAAAGGCGCTGACATGTTCGGCAATGTTCTCAATTGTTACTTGCGGTCGGTTTATCAAATCTATCAATTTGCATCCTTGGCGCAGTGGAGTAGTGCCGAGCTGCTCCAATATCGGATTGATTAATGCCGGTTTCATCGAGTAATTCCGCGTGAAGTCTATAATCCGGTTCACGGCTTCACGTTTTTCTGTCAGCAGCTTGTACCGCTCTTCCTTGGCGAGTCCTAGCTTCCAGGCTTTTTCCGTGAGTCGCATGTCCGCATCATCCATACGGAGCAGGATGCGATATTCGGCACGGGAAGTAAACATACGGTAAGGCTCGTCCACACCTTTTGTTACCAAGTCATCGATTAAAACGCCGATATATGCTTCATCTCTTGCAAGGGTGAATGGTTCTCCGCCGTGGCAATTGATGTGGCGTTGATGCCTGCCATGATTCCTTGTCCGGCAGCTTCCTCGTAACCGGTTGTTCCGTTTACTTGTCCGGCAAAGAACAGATTCTTTATATTCTTCGTTTCCAGCGTATGTTTCAGTTGGGTGGGGTCAAAGAAGTCGTATTCGATGGCATAGCCCGGGCGGTAGATGACCAAATCTCTGAATGCCGGTATCTTTTTCAATGCTGTAATCTGGATGTTCATGGGCAATGAAGAAGAGAATCCATTCAAGTAGAGCTCCTGGGTTGTTTCCCCTTCGGCTCCAGGAAAAGCTGGTGCTGCGGCTTGTCGGGGAAAGTTACAATCTTGGTCTCTATACTGGGGCAATAACGTGGGCCAATACTTTGGATTTGTCCGTTGAAAAGGGGAGAATCTGGCAGACCTTCCTGCAGAATCCGGTGTACCTCTTCATTGGTGAAACAAGTCCAGCAAGGGAGCTGTTTCAAATGGCGTACATGAGTATCCATGAACGAGAACTTGTGGAAGTCACATTCTCCGTCTTGAATTTCCATATCCTCATAATGCACGCTGCGTCCGTCTATGCGTACGGGGGTTCCTGTCTTCATGCGTCCGAATGTGATGCCATGTTTGGCGATGGACTCGGTTAATTGGTAGGATGCAGGTTCTGCCATACGTCCACCCGGAAGCATGGTACGTCCCACGTGCATCAGTCCGTTGAGGAAAGTTCCTGCGGTGAGTACTACACATTTGGCATGGAACGTTACTCCCCATAGTGTTACTACTCCTGTAATCTCACCGTTTTCAACGAGGATTTCCTGCACGGTATCTTGCCAGATATGCAGGTTGGGGATATTTTCCAGGATTTCTCTCCATGCCCAGATGAATTTGTTGCGATCGCACTGTGCGCGTGGGCTCCACATAGCGGGACCTTTGGAACGGTTCAGTATACGGAACTGTATGGCTGTCTGGTCTGTCACCAATCCCATATATCCTCCCAAGGCGTCTATTTCGCGTACTATCTGTCCTTTGGCGATGCCTCCCACTGCCGGGTTACAACTCATCTGTCCGATTTTGTTCATATCCATTGTGATAAGACAAGTCTTCGAGCCAGGTTTGCGGCAGCGGCAGCGGCCTCGCATCCTGCGTGTCCGGCACCTATTACAATAACGTCATACTTAAACTTCCATTCGTTCAGTTGTATTTTAAAACTGTGCAAAAGTTACGAAAAAAAGTTGTATGCCGGGACGTGTCATATCTTAAAATCCGGATATATCTTCTTTGGCATTGCTTATATTTCTGCATTCGGTATCATACTTATTTTCTGGATTTCTTTAACTGGAGACATATTGCTTGTATTTGGTCTGTAATGTAATCAAAATAAAACTTTTTAGTGTGATTACTTTTCTTTTTGAAAAAGAGACATATCTTTGCAGTGATTGAATATTAAAAAGCGTTTTGATTGATTAATTTTAAGGAAGAGAAGCATGAGAAAGAAATTCTTCTTGTTAATCATTGTCTGTCTGGTTATGGGGGCAGTGACCGATATCGAAGGTAACTTTACAATCTTGAATGTACTGAGTACGGTATTTCTGTCAGCAGGTTGGCAAAACTGTCAGAAAGATGCCTTTGATGGATTCCTTTGATAAAATGAGACGATAATACCTTGATATTTCACAAAAATACTATTTATTGGCTCGAAATTTCTATTCTTTTTTTCTGAATCGGCTTATCTTTGCTTTCGTAGAAATCAATAAAAAAGTTATAATACTATGAGAAGACTTTTCCTCATATCGTCATTCTTGACGTTGTTTGCAATCGGAAGCTCGGCGCAATGGAAGCCGGCAGGTGATAAAATCAAAACGGACTGGGCATCCCAGATTAATCCCGCGAATGTGTTGCCCGAATATCCTCGTCCCATCATGGAACGGAGTGACTGGAAGAACTTGAACGGACTGTGGAATTATGCCGTTATAAATAAAGGTGAGCATCTTCCGGCAGAGTTCGAAGGCAGATACTTGTTCCCTTTGCTATTGAATCCTCCTTGTCCGGAGTTGGAAAAAGAATCAATGAAAACCAGGAACTGGTCTACCAGCGCAGTTTTGAAATTCCTTCTGCCTGGAAGGGAAAACAAGTGCTGTTGCACTTTGGTGCTGTCGACTGGAAAACGGATGTATGGGTGAATGATGTGAAAGTAGGCAGCCATACGGGGGGATTTACTCCGTTCTCCTTCGATATTACTGCCGCCCTTTCTGGCAAAGGCAACAATCAGTTGGTCGTAAAGGTTTGGGACCCAACGGATAAAGGACCTCAACCCCGTGGAAAGCAGGTCAGCAATCCGGAAGGTATCTGGTACACTCCCGTAAGCGGTATCTGGCAGACGGTATGGATGGAGCCGGTTGCCGGAAAACATATCGAGAATCTCCGTATCACTCCCGATATTGACCGTAATCTGTTGACAGTGAGGGCTGAATTGAATAGTGCATACCCTTCTGACTTTGTGGAAGTGAATGTGTATGACGGCAATCAACTGGTAGCTACCGGCAAAAGTATCAATGCAGAGCCGGTGGAGGTGTCCATGCCCCGGAATGCCAAGTTGTGGAGTCCGGATTCCCCCTTCCTTTATACGCTGAAAGTGACGCTGAAAAGCGGAGGAAAGGTAGTGGATAAGGTGGACAGCTATGCTGCCATGCGTAAGTACTCCACCCGTCGTGACGCGGATGGTATCGTACGTCTGGAACTGAATAACGAAGCTTTGTTCCAGTTTGGACCGCTGGACCAGGGCTGGTGGCCCGACGGACTGTATACAGCTCCCACAGACGAGGCTTTGCTGTACGATGTACAGAAGACGAAAGATTTCGGTTTCAATATGATTCGCAAGCATATCAAGGTGGAACCGGCACGTTGGTACACACATTGTGATCGTTTGGGTATCATCGTATGGCAGGATATGCCGAGCGGTGACCGTAATCCGGAATGGCAGAACCGTCGCTATTTCGACGGGACAGAAATGAAACGTTCTGCCGAATCCGAAGCTTATTATCGAAAGGAATGGAAAGAAATAATGGATTGCCTCTACTCTTATCCGTGTATCGGTACATGGGTACCGTTCAACGAAGCTTGGGGGCAGTTCAAGACGGTAGAGATAGCCGAATGGACGAAACAGTATGACCCGACCCGCCTGGTGAATCCGGCAAGCGGCGGTAACCATTATACTTGCGGTGACATGCTCGACCTTCACAACTATCCCCAACCGGAAATGTATCTGTATGATGCACAGCGCGCTACGGTTTTGGGTGAGTATGGCGGCATTGGCCTTGTCTTGAAAGACCATCTTTGGGAACCGAATCGCAACTGGGGATATGTTCAGTTTAACTCTTCCAAAGAAGTGACTGATGAGTACGTGAAATATGCCGATATGCTGTATCAGATGATAAAAAGAGGTTTCTCGGCGGCCGTCTATACACAGACCACGGATGTGGAGGTGGAAGTGAACGGTCTGATGACTTACGACCGCAAGGTGATAAAGCTGGATGAGAAACGCGTGAAGGAGATAAATACGCGTATCTGCAATTCACTTAAGAAATAAGGGCATTTACAATTACCATTACAAGTACAATTTGGCTGCGCTGTTATCTGCATAGTTAAATTGTACTTTGTAAATGGTAAATTGTACATAAAAATGTTGTTATGAAACGATTGATTATAAAGCTTTTCCTTAGTCTGTGCCTATGGGCGGTATTGCCGGTCTGTGCACAGGATGCTGTTCATTACTATTTCAGAACGATGGATATCCGGAACGGTCTTTCGCAGAACACCGTGTATCAGATTTTGCAGGATAGGAAAGGCTTTATGTGGTTCGGAACCAAGGACGGTCTGAACCGTTATGACGGATTGTCTTTCCGTGTCTACAAGAAGGAGAATTCCAGTTTAGGCAGGAATTTCATAACCGCACTCTATGAAGACCGCCGGGGTAATATCTGGATTGGAACCGATGGAGGAGTCTTTATTTACGACCCCGTGTTGGATTCCTTTACCGCTTTCGATGAGGCCAGTGATAACGGCAGTATCATCAGGGATTTCGTCACTATGATTGGAAGTGACGAGGACGATAATATCTGGATATCGGTAGAAACCAGGGGTTGTTCTGTTATAAACCGGATGAAGGGAGCCTGCTGAACTATCTGCACGATTCGGGACTGCCCAATGTCACCCGCTTCTGGCTGAATGGGAATACGTGTTGGCTGGCTTTGTATGCGGATAATCTTTACTATGCGAAAGCTGACTTTGAAACTCCTCTGCAGCCTTTCAAGGATGCGGAAGGAAATGAAATTTTCAAAAAATGATATTATTAACTGGCAGGTCAACGGACCCCATAACTGCGTGTATATCGCTTCGCTGAACGGTTTGACAGAGATAAATCAGACTACAGGCAAGACGCGGAAGCTGCTGAACACCTATGTGAGGGCCTTGCAGTTCAAATCTGACAACGAGCTGTGGGTGGGTGCAGAGTCTGGTTTGTATATTTACAATCTGACGAATGACAAGATTACCCATCTGACCGTTCCCGACCAGGATGATTCGTATGCATTGTCGGACAAAGCCATTTATTCGCTCTGCTGTGACAAGGAGAACGGCATGTGGATAGGTTCCTATTTCGGTGGAGTGAACTATTATCCTTATCAGTGGACTTATTTCGAGAAGTTCTATCCGAGAGACAATCTCAGGCATTTTGGCCGTCGTGTACGGGAAATCTGTGAAAGTAATGACGGCACTTTGTGGATAGGTACCGAAGACAAAAGGCTTGTTCAATTACAATCCGGAAAACGGAAAGATAGTGCCCTTTGAACATCCGGCCATTTATCAGAATGTTCATGGCCTTTGTCTGGATGGGGATGATTTGTGGGTAGGTACGTTTTCCGGTGGTCTGAACCGGGTGAATCTTCGGACCAGGCGGGTGAAACATTATGCCAAGGGTGAGAGTGAGAATTCCATGGTCGCCAATGACGCCTTTACCATTTGCAGGACACTACGGGAGACGTGTGGATAGCACCACGTCCGGTCTGTTGAAGTATAATCGTCCCACGGATGACTTTACCCGGATTCCTCAGCTGAAGAATATGTTTACTTATGACATTCTGGAGGACTTCAACGGAAATTTGTGGTTTGCCACTTTCTCCAATGGAGTGTTCTGCTACAATGTAAGAAGCCGGCAGTGGAGGAATTATCTGCCTAATGAGAACGATTCGACCTCTCTTCCCTACAATAAAGTAATCAGTATTTACGAGGACAGCAAGAAGCGTCTGTGGTTCATGACGCTGGGTGAGGGCTTCTGCCGCTACAATCCGGAAACAGATAATTTTACCCGTTATGACATGTCGAAAGGATTTCCGAGCAATACCATTTACAAGATGGTCGAGGATAAGCGGGGAAACTTATGGATTACTTCTAATTATGGTCTGGTCTGCTTCAATCCCGATACGGAGAGCAAGCATGTTTATACCACGGCTAATGGGTTGCTGAGCAACCAGTTTAATTTCCAGTCCGGTTACATTGACAAGAAAGGACGCATCTATTTAGGAAGTATCAACGGATTCATTGCCTTTGATCCGGAAACTTTTGTGGAGAATACTTTCCTCCCTCCCGTGGTGATTACAGACTTCTTTCTGTTCAATAAACGGCTTTCGGTGGATAGTCCGGATTCTCCTTTAGAGAAGAGCATTACCTATGCGGATGAAATAGAACTGGATGCCGACCAAAACTCCTTCTCTTTCCAGGTTGCGGCTTTAAGTTATCAAGCACCCGAAATGAATGGACTTGAATATAAGTTGGAAGGTTTTGACCGCGACTGGTATACGGTAGGGCGGAATTCCATCATCAACTATTCAAACCTTCCTTATGGAAGCTATACATTGCGTATAAAAGGTTCCAACAGCGATGGCAAGTGGAATGCTACGGAACGTGTGCTCGACATCCATATTCATCCTCCTTTCTATCTCTCCACCTGGCATATGCCGGTTATACGATATTGGCGTTATGCTCACTGGCTGCTGTAATCATCTATTTCAGAAAACGGACCTGGCATAAGCATCAGCAGGCTATGGACAAGGTTTAGAGCGGGAAAAGGAACGTGAGTTGTATACTGACAAATGATAGACTTTCTTTACAAAA
>ENA-OQCF01000867-OQCF01000867.1-human-gut-metagenome-genome-assembly--contig:-NODE-867-length-10960-cov-37.915259_pt1 | contig 10960 bp, 9 predicted proteins | sample MGYA00242756_ERZ504573 | MGnify/ENA primary metagenome ERZ504573 (study PRJEB26092, sample SAMD00036240) | human gut metagenome | host: Homo sapiens | study: EMG produced TPA metagenomics assembly of...
AGATCTTCAAGGACATCCCGCCGGCCGCGCGCGTCGACCGCACGTGGGACAACGGCACGGAGGCGAGCCTGCACATGCTGGTGGACGAGGCGCTGGGCATGCTCACGTACTTCGCCGACCCGTACAGTTCCTGGCAGCGTGGCAGCAACGAGAACAGGAACGGCAGGATCCGCCGCTATCTGCCCAAAGGAACCGGGTTCGAGGACTTGGCCCAGGAGGACCTCGACGCGATCGTCGGGGAGATCAACGACACCCCCATGAAGCTCCTCGGCTACAAAACGCCCAACGAGGTATGGGACGAGGAGATCGCCAAGCTACAATCGAAGGCAGCCAGCCCGAACACAAGCGTTGCGCTTACAAATTGAATCCGGGGGGCCTCATGAGCCGAGGGTGTAAGGGATAAGGTGTAAAGGGTAAGGGTTTAAAGGCGTAAGGGTGTAAGGGAACACTCACTCCTGCCGGTACAGCCGCGAATACAATCCGCCGGCCTGCAGCAGTTCGTCATGCGTACCGGATTCGACGATCTGCCCATGATCCATGACATGGATGCGGTCGAAATCCCGAATCGATGCGAGTCTGTGCGCCACGACGATGCACGCATTGTCGGAGTCGAGCAACGCCGTCATGACATGTCGCTCGGTATCGTTGTCCAGAGCACTGGTGGGTTCGTCCATAAGTAGGAAGTCCGGTCTTCCGACGACCGCACGCGCGATGGCGACCTTCTGCCGTTGGCCGCCGGACAGGTTCATGCCGCGTTCACTGACCATGGCGTCCAAGCCGACGACCGGATCCATCATCCCTCGTTGATGCCGGCAACCTCGCACGCCCTGACGATGTCGTCATCCGTCAGCCACGGACGGTGCAGCGTGATATTGTCGCGCAAGGTTTCGTTGAACACCGTGGATTCCTGATGCACATACGCCAGCCTGCCGGCCTTCCATCGGCTGTCCGCGTCGTAAATCCGGCATCCGCCGCCGTTGATGGTCACCGTGCCACAGACGGGTTCGATGAGTCCGGCGAGCAGTTTCAGCAGCGTGCTTTTGCCCGAGCCAGTGGGGCCGACGATGGCGATCTTGTCGCCTTTGCGGATGTCGCAATCGACATCGGAGAGAACGGGAGCGTCGAACGCCGTGTACGAGTATCCCACGCCGGTGGCATGCAACCGTTCGAGTATGCCATCACCCGATTCGTCACCACTCGGCCCACCACATGCGGACCGTCCGCCGTCACCCAGTCCGACGTCACCCGGTTCGCCACCCGGTTCTCGCATTCAAGCGACGCACCGCCGCCTTCACCGGCGGGAATCATCTCGCAAATCTTGCGCATATAGGTGGCGAACGCCATGATCTGGCTGATGACGCCGACGATGCCGGAGAATGGCGTGACGAATGCGGACGCCAATGACATGAATCCGACGACGGCACCCAGTGCGAGCGTGCCGCGTCCCACGAAGGTCATGCCGAAGGCGACCACGCATAGCGGCAACACGAACACCAGCGCCGAGGACAGGCTTGACAGCAATGCCGAAAGCCGCCCTTGCCGAGTCTGGTAGTCGAGCTGCGCTCCCAGACGCGCTGACCAGCGGTCGTAGCAGTGGCTTTCCAAATTGAGGCTTTTGACAGTTTCGATGCCGGAGAAGGTTTCGATGAAGGCGCGTTGCACGTCAGCCTGCGCGACGGTCGCACGCTCGACCAGCGTCCTGTTGCGCAGGGAATAAATGACGGATACGACGAGCACCGCCGCGCACACCGTCAGGGTCAGCATCGTCAATGGCACTGAATAGGCGATCATCATGATCAGGTAGACCACGAGGAACACCATCGACACGACCGTCGACGGCAGACTGCCGGTCACGATCTGTTCGACGACCATGACCAGGTTCGCGCGGTAGATCAGGTCACCACCGGAACGGTTCACGAAGAACGGGAACTCCCGATCGAGCACGCCGGTCATGTATCGGCGGGACAGGTATCGTCCGAATCGCACCTGCACGCGGGTGAGCATCACGGTGTTCAACGCGCCGACCGCATAGTAGACCAGCAGCGAGGCAAGCAGCATCGTCGCGACCAACGGCGGGAAACCGCTTTGGGCGGCGAGCGACCCATGGTCGACCATATAGCCGGTGCCTGCGGGCACGATCAATGTCAGTCCCTGGACGACGAGCGAGAACAGCAGGCTCAGACCGATGGCGGGCATGTTCCGGCGGAGGAACCCGGTCAGGATGGAGACGGTTCCGCTGCGAGGCCGTATGGGAATGGTTGCGCAGCCGTCGTTTGTCGGTTGCGGAATCAGCACCGCGCCAGAACAGTGGGCCGCGAGTTCGCCGGGCGTATAGGCATGGCGCCCGTTCGCCGGGTCAGCGATGCGGAATCGGCCGTATGCGTAATGGTCGAGCACGACGAAATGGTTGTCGTCCCAATGCAGGATGCATGGCGTCATGACGGTTTTCAACGCTTCGGCGCTGGGGGTCGTGACCGCGCGTACGCGGATGCCGGAGTCGGACAGCACCGTTACGATGTTCGCGAGGCTCAGTCCGCCGCGTGGAGCGCCGTACCGGCGGCGCAGCTCGTCCATGGTCACGGGATGCCCGAATGCGGCGAGGATCATCGCTGCGGCGGCCAGCCGCATTCGCTGTGCTCGCCTTGTTCGATAAACGGGACACGGTGGCGACGCATGATCTCATGCTTGCCGTCCGCGCGCGGGAAGGCCGAAGTCGACGTGCGTGCGGTCACGCCCGAGCGTGGACGCCTTGGTGAACGCCTCATAGTCGTCGAATTCGGCGAGCATCATATCCTTGACGAGGTGTTTGTCGTCAAGGATGATGATCCGGTCGGCCACATTCCAACAGTATTCGAGGTCATGGGTGACGGTGAGCAAAGTGCGCTCGTCGGCGCGAAGCTGGTTGACGTAATCGACGAGCAGCGAGCGGGTGATCGGATCAATGGCGTTGCTTGGCTCGTCGAGCATGATGACATGCGGGTCGAACAGCATGCCGGCGACGATGCCGACCCGTTTGCGCAGACCGGTCGAGAGTTCCGCCACCTTCTTGTCGAGATGCCCCTCCAATTCGAAGGCACGGACGAGCGGCTCATCCTCCAGCCGTTTCGAGTCGACGGTATGGCCGCCGTCCGCGATTCCCTTGCCGGACCGGAACAGCAGTTGCCGGAAGTGGATGTTGTCACGCACGGTCATCGTGCCGACGAGATTGCCGTTCTCGGTCATCTGGAACACGTCGCGCATCGACGGCACCCGACGCCTATCGATCACGCATCGCCCTTCACGGGGGCGCAGCAGTCCGACGATGAGTCTGAACAGCGTGGTCTTGCCGACGCCGTTGTATCCGAGGATCGCCAGCGACTGGCCTTGCGGCACGGTGAAGTCGATGTCCTCCAACACGGTCTGTTTCTTCTTGTAGCCGAAGGTGACGTGTTCGACGGCGATGATGGCATGTTCGCCGTTGTCGGTGCGGTCGGCGTGGTTGATGTGGTCGGCGGTCATATTGTCTTTCCTTGTCGTCGATTCGGTTGTGTTCGTATCCGTCATGTCCGTCATCGCGTTTCCAGTGCGAGTATGGAGGGCGTGGACGGGTCGTTCAGACGAAGCATCGTGTAGGCGACGCCGACCGGCCCTTGGAAGTACGACAGATCCACGAATTCACGGGATTGCCTCAGCCGGAAACGTCCCGACGAACGGGCCTGCGCGATCATGTCGTCCATCAGACGCTGTGCCTGCATGCGATACCATTCGTCACCGTTGGCATTGCCGATGGATATCAGGGTGTCGATCATGCCGCATCGTCCATGGCACACGCCGTCGTCGTCCCAATCCGCGTTCCCAAGCAACGCCGTGATATCTGCCTTGTCTGGGAACGCCCGTCCGTTTTCATCCTCGAAGAAACGTTCGCCGTCCGCGCCGGCAGTGGCCGCCAGCTCATTGCGTGCCCAGAGCACGCCGACCTTCCCACGGCACCATTTGCCGGCGTCCTCCTGTTTCGCACCGCTTCTTCGAGCGTCCGATTTCCGCCAAAGCATTCGGGCGAATTCGGCGAATTCGCGATTCCCCGTCGCCGCGTAGAGCTTCCAGAACGCCACGGCCATGCCTTCCAGTCCGTGCGCGGCACCGGTTGGATACGGCATGTCATCGGATTCGTCGGCGTTCCGCTGGGTTTCGGGAAACGCACGGATGACGGTTCTCCCCAGCCGGCTGGTTTGTTCCACTATGCGCATGTCATGGAATACGTCGTACAGCCGCAGATACAGCATGATCGAACTGCCGCCCCGGTCAGGTAATCCAGATGGAATGACGGTTGAGGATTGTCGCGCTGCAGGAGCTTCGGCAGCATATCGTCGATGTATGCCGGCAGCATACGAACCGTCTGCGTCATGCAACGGCGAGCTTCGGGCGACGTGATGCCGGCATTGGCCATGCGTAACGCGCAATAGCTTCGCGACAGGCCGGAAGTGAAGCCGGAATACGTAATGCCTCTGTCCTTGCGGCGCATCAGACTCCGCATCATACGCGTGCACAGGTCACGCCAGCGCTCATCGTGTGTCCGCCGATACAGTTCGGCGGCGAACATGCCCGTCCCGGCCATGCCGTCGTAGAGTCCCGAAGTCGGCGCCCCCGGTTCGTACCGTTCATCCACGGTCTTGTCCGCGGCCATGGTGTCGGATCGGTTCGCTGTAAGCCATGATACGGTGCCATCGGTTTCCTGGAGGATGGCCGTGTCGGCTATCCTCGTGCCGAGTTCGATTGGGTAATGCTCCGCATCCGTGTCCGACGACACCGAAGCCGTCGGATGCGCGTCCTCCATGCCGGGTTCCATGCGCAAGGCGTTGCGGATAATGCGCGATTGCAATGCGGCCTGTTCGTCAAGATGCCCGATGGTGTCAAGCACCCGTTCGCGTACCGAACGTTCGCAGACGCCGTCAATGGTCGTTCCATCGGGAGCGTGCAGATCATGTCCCGTCAGCTGTGCGGTGAACATGGGGATGTCCCCGGCGAGCATCTGCCGGTATTCGCTTGCGAAGATGCGCTTGTCACGGAATGGGTAGACATACAGGTTCTCCAGTATGGCTTCGACGTCCAGCATGTCCTTCAACGCCGACGGATGATGGATGAAATCCGCAAATCGGGCGTAGGCGCTGGTGTTGCGCACCAGCACACGCACGGTCGTATCCTCGCCGGACAGCATCGCATCCCATTCATCCGCGTCGATGGTCATCGCCGCGGCGACCGTATTGCGGAATCCTTGGAGAATCTGTCGCTTGTAATGATACGGATCCACAACGGCGTCATCCAATGTCACCGCGCAGCCGTCCTTGCTGAACGTCACGGCGTTCCTCTCGTAATGGGCATCGGCGGAGTCCAATCCCACCGGGGACGCGACGATGCCGGGCATCGTCTGCTCACCGGTTTCGAAGGCGCTGATGTCGACGGATGTACCGTCGGCCGACATCGCCGTTTTCGCCGGCAACAGACAGGAGGATGCCAGCGAATCCCGCAATATCGTGGATACGCGGATGTCGGCATCGGTGCCGTCGGGCATGTCCATGGTCACATGGTTCGTGGCGATCGTCTCGAAATCGACGACCATCGGATATTCCCCGCTGGCGATGATGTTCTCGTGGTGCATGTCGTCGCCGTGCAGGAGCCATACCAATCCGAGCAGCTGACCGTATCTGGTGTAATAGCGCTCCACCTGACGTGCATCCTCGCAGGTGCCGTGTTCCACGAATTCCTCATAGGCGTAGCCGGATTTCGTCAGCACGTCCGACACTCGCATCGGAAGGAAACCCTTCGTCCGTTCGCATCGCCTCACCAATCCGGCGAAAAGCTCATGGATATGCAGGTCACGCGGCTTGTATACGATTTTCCGTCCGCCGATGGTGAGCATGGCCACGGCTCTTCCACCGTCGTGCGCGTCGCCACGGTCGATGGACATATCTTCCAATCTGAAATCATCGCCGACGCCTGCGAAGGAGGCGAGCTCGTCGCGATCCATGGATACGCGGTCGAGCATTTCCTTGACGAAATCGATGTAATGGACTGTCGTCTGCGTGACAAAACGAAGCAGTACCGGATATTTCGCATACATATGGCCACGGTATTCGTCGGTGGCCAGCAGTTCGAAATATCGCCGCAATTGTCGCTTCGCATCGCCGTCGCCCAACGAACCGGCCTGACGCGCGACATGCAATTCCCATACGACGGTTTTCAATCCGATGCCCAACAGACGCTCGACGTATGCGCTCAGGCACTGTTCGATAAGGCGCTCGTCATTCATCGGCAATGAACAGGCCGACATATACGCTTGCAGTTCCGCTTTCACGTACGCGACGAACGGTGCGAAGGCGGTGGCATACCCCGTGCGTTCGACTCGCTCTTCCTCGCTGTCGTAACGGTTCAGAATCGTCTGCAGTTCAACGGACCATGCCGGCTCGACATGGCCGCTCAGTTTCCGTTCCCGATCCGCGATGACGGTTTCGACCACGGATGCGTCATCGCCGAGCGCGTCGGCGATGCTTGATAGTCCTCGTCCCGCAGTGGGTTCCGTCGGTTTTTCCATTCCACCGTTGCCGAAAGTATGTCTTCCGCGTGCGATGCCCGATACTGTCGCAAAGCATCCGGCATAGCGGTTGCCGCCATGCACCGTTCCTCAAGGGTCGTGGCAGAAGCCGCCCAGGTCGTTCCAACGTTACCGTTCATGGAAAGTCCCCCTACCGTTCGGCGTGGACGGATTCCGGCAGCTTCCGCCGCGTTTCGACGTATTCATGGAACGTCGCGCAGTCGAACATGCCGCGTTCCCGCCAATACCGCGATTCTGCATCGCTACCGTCTCGTCGGGCGTAGTCACGCTTGTAGGATTGGAATGCCAGCTCCTGCCTTTCGCTGGTTTCAGGCACGACGCCATCCCGCAGTGTGTTCAGCGCCCGCACGATAGCCGCGGCGGTCTGATCGGCCATTGCCTCATCGAATGGCGTAAAAGTGGTGTGGTATGCGGTTTCATCAATGATGATGCCCAGTGATTCCATGAACCGTTCCATCAGTTCGCCGACTTCAAGGAACCCGTTGGTTGTGGCGCTGACCATTGCCATGCCCGGTTTGCCCGCCAGATGGAACAAATGCCCCCAATAGGTGAGTCGATCCATCAGAATCTTCATGTCGCCGGAAACGTTATGGCCATAGGTCGGCGAACCGAGAATCAGATAATCGCATCGTTCGATTGCTTTTTTGACCCGGGCGGAATCGTCCAGTCCGTTCAGCTCGATATGATCGACACCGGTGGAAAACTCGCTCGCAGTACCATCCGACGGCAAGATCGTCGTGTCATTCGGCGTCAGAATCGTCCATTCCGCGTCAATGTTCGCACTGACCGCATCCTGTATCAGACGAACCGACCGCAACGTCTGCGACTGCGGATTACGCGAAGCGACATAGGCCACCATGCTGGTCATGGAAATCCACCTTTCCAAAAGCTTCGAATCCAGTAGATGTCACAGCTCGATATTGGTGTTGATAAAATATCGAGAGAATACTCTGGTTGAAATACCGATGGCGACCACTACCAATACGACATAACCAACCGAGAACAGGCACAGCGGCATCACGTTGACGATCACAAGCATATATGCCAATTGGAGCAGGACCGCAATCAACACCAAAACCAGTTGTGCCATTGTCGGATCGCTGTTCCGGGAGACATAAACCATCGGCATTGCGCCCAAAGAACAGACGATTGTTCCTAAGACTGATACGATAAGAGCACCAATTGCATCATCTGCTCCAGCGGTTATCTGAAAGCCTGATGACAAAACACGCATAAAAGCCAGATTCAAAAGCACGGAAATCACTGTCAGGATAACAGGAAACAGGCATTTACACCAGCAGTAGCTCCAATAGGAACGACCAGACTGTATATAGAGCTCAAACAGTCCATCTCGGAAATCCTGATACAGGATGGAGACCATCACCGAGCATGACGAATAGATGAAAAACGGTCCAAAAAAGACAGCCCAAGTAAATGGGTCTAGAATGCCTGCGCCACTGGCAACCATCTCCACGAATATTGCCGTGACCATAATGATAAGAACCATACCCCAGTTCTTGAATGACTGGAAACATGCCTTGCAGTCACGAAACAGAATCGCCTTCATGCCACTTCCCCTTAACGATAACAAGTGTCAGGTATGGGTCGGATGTTTTACGCAATCCATACCTGACCCATGTAAAGCAACGTTCACTTGCAGTTCCCACAGGATGCAAGTCGGGTGACGACCGTTGCCGAACATGCCGAGAAAGACACGCTCAGAACGGAAACCGCGAACGACAGCGACGCCGGCGCGACGCCATCATCGTTGCGACCGGTCAGCATCGCCATATCGGCCGCCGACAGATCCTCGAAGGATTCACCGACAATGGACTTCTCATTGATGCTCATATAGGCCTCCTTACCTAATTCCTGCCCTTCAGGCGAAGAGCTACTGTAAGCATGACGCGCTTTCTCCCGCTTCGCAATGACTTGTATGCCATTAGGGGACAAGGACTTTTATATGAATCCATGTTGTGCAATGATCATTGACACACCCCGACGCAAAGGAACCCTCATGAGAACACCGCTTTTAATACTTACGGTACTTGGTTTGACATTCGGAGCGTCAGCCAGCACTCCAAGCAACAGTTCAACGGAGGAAGAAATATCAACATATTCACTATGCCCTGTATGGTTTCCATTATGCCATATCAGAAATTAGGTCAGTAGCGGTAACATGCAATAGAAAGACCATTCTTCGCCGTCTTTTTCATATCTGATGAATCCTCCTTGTCCAGATATCAAACGGGAATATATACTTAGCCCTTTTCTTGCTCCCAAAGTCACACATCGCCGACTCTTTTGTCGACATTTATTCACCTGAACAATATCAACAGCATTATTTGAAAATGTGACAATGACGGAATATTCACTTTTGTCAGCATAGCGTTCAATATTCGTGTAAATTTCACGCAACAGGTTAACGATTATTTGATTCCACGAGTTCAACATTGCGCTGGATACACCGCGAAGAGATGAATGACCGCAAAACCCTTTGTCATGCAACCGACGGTCACTTTCACTCAATGTAGCTTGAATATGTTCGGCAAGACTTACATGAAATACATCATCTTGTTTATGGTCATCATCCGATAGATAATTCATAACCGAATGCAGATCTTGGAATATCCTATTGATACCGTTCTGCAATTTTCTCCATCGCTTAAGCTCTTCTTCCTTCGATGCATCAATACCTTCCTGCACTATGACCAACATTCGTGTCAACTCACCAGACATGGCATCATGCATCCCCTCAGCAAGCTGTAAGTTATATCGAACAATTTCAGCTTTCTTTTCTAACTCTTTTTTCTTTTCAAGTCCGTTCCTTTGCCGTAGCCAAACCCCTAAAAGAAACACAAACCAAAGCAACACCACCAAATTAATGGAACCATCGAACGAACCAAATTCACTATTCTCCCGATATATCGCATAATTCAGCAAAGCGCTAATAGACAACAGCACCGTTGCCGTCACACCATTCCACCAAACAGCAGCATAGCCTTGAATCGCAAGAGATACCAGAACACCCCATGACTCATCGCATTGCGATAAGCAAGGCATCAATTCATTCAGGAATGCGATGACGATAATCCCCCATGTTGCCGGTACCGGATATAACGGCAACATACTCACAGCAAGCATGTACACGATGCGAATAAACCCATCATTCAAACTCTCAGGAGAATCAAGAATCCATTCGGCGATACATGCGGCAAGACATGTCATGGCCACTATCGATAGAACAAGATTTTTTTTCGATACTCCCAAGCATTTCTTGCGAACCACAAGTATCGTTTTCATTGCCAATCGTCTCACCATCGTTCCCGCCTCCACCAATAGGCAATCAGTTCGGCTCTGGAAGTAAGATGGAGTTTGTTCTGAACACGGTCAAGATAGGTTTTCACCGTCCCTGCCGAAACATCCATCATCCGGGCAATCTGAGTGGGCTTATACGACTGTGAATATAGTTCCATGGCATATTTTTCCCGTTCCGACAATCTTTCGATTCTATTCACGGGAAGTCGAACCAGACGATGATATGCAGCATCTACATCCTCGAATCCAATAGTCTCCCCTCCTACTCGAACACAGAGAGTATGACCATCGCTGACGAGCTTGACCGCTTTACACAGCGCTGGAAAATCAGCTTTTGACACAATGCCTTGAGCACCACCCTCAGCAGCACGTCGCGCATAGCGAGTTAAACTGAACGATGTCGCCGCCAGCAACGGCAACATCCTGTTACGACTTCTGATTTCCCGGCACACCATGTCTCCGGGCATGTCCTCCAGACTCATGTCAACCAGCAGAATGTCCGCTTCATTTGCGGGATCCGTCGCATATTCCAGAGCATCGGTTCCGGTATTCGCCTTCCAAGCTAACCGAACATTCGGCAGATGACGCGACAAGAACGCTGCCAAACCCATCAGCACGAAGTCGTCGTTATCGACTATCGCCAGTCTAATTTCATTTGGGTTCCCCATGGTGCACATGATAGACGTTTTTCGTACGGACATGCCCGCCCCGTTGTCTAATTGAAAGTGCAACACCCGTTAGATTGGAGATTGTCCGGATAACCAGTCCGAAGGGATGTTGCACCTATGGGAGAAGTGTATTCGCACCTGTCGGAAGAGGAACGCCGGGTCATCCGGATCGAGATCGGCAACGGCACCATCATCTGCGGGATCGTTCTGATGCTCGGCCGCAACGCCTCGACGGTCGGCAGGGAGATCAAACGCGACACGTGGTTCCCGTCCAACGAGAACGAGTCCTACCGGCCGTACCGGCCGAAACGGCTGAAGACGGGCCCGTGGACGGGCGGATGCTACATCGCCGGCCCCGCCGCGGCGCAAGGCGGCCGCAGGCGCG
>ENA-OQCF01000869-OQCF01000869.1-human-gut-metagenome-genome-assembly--contig:-NODE-869-length-10957-cov-3.148476_pt1 | contig 10957 bp, 15 predicted proteins | sample MGYA00242756_ERZ504573 | MGnify/ENA primary metagenome ERZ504573 (study PRJEB26092, sample SAMD00036240) | human gut metagenome | host: Homo sapiens | study: EMG produced TPA metagenomics assembly of...
GATGAACGCCGCACCACGGTAACGGCGGCAGGCATTCTTTCGGCCAACAGCACCTTTGGCGCAGACCGCAAAGCTCGGCTGGATTCGGTTTCCGCCGCAGTGATCTTGGAAAGTTTTCTGGCATGGCGCAAAGCCCACCCCGGCGAAGAACCGCCGGAGGTTGCCGCGCCCACTGCCCCGGAGCAAGCATAACAAGGAGGTTTTCCCATGCCTGAAGCACTTACCCGCATCCCCACCCATGCCGCCATTATTGTGGACGGCAACCGCCGCTGGGCCAAGAACCGCGGCCTGCCCGCCAGCTTTGGCCACAAGGCCGGTTTTGACCGCCTGAAAGAGATCACCCGCTATGCTGTGGGTGACTGCGGCATCAAGGTGCTGAGCCTGTATGTTTTTTCCACCGAGAATTTTGCCCGCGATGCCAAGGAAGTCGGCTACCTGATGGACCTATTTGCCAATAACTTCCGCACCATTGCCGAGGAAATGAACGAGCGCGACTGTCAGGTACTGTTCAGCGGCCGCCGTGAAGGGTTGCAGCAGCGCGTGCTGGACGCTATGGACTACATGATGGACCTGACGAAGGACAACAAGACCGGCATTGTGAACTTCTGCCTGAACTATGGTTCCCACGCCGAGCTGACCGATGCCATGCGCGCCATTGCCGGTGAGGTGCAGAACGGCACTCTGGCTCCGGCTGACATCAACGAGCAGACGATTGAAAGCCACCTGTACCGCCAGCTGCCCCCTGTGGACTTTATGATCCGCACCAGCGGCGAGGAACGCATCTCCAACTTCCTGCTGTGGCAGTGCGCCTATGCGGAGTTCTATTTTACCCCGGTGCTCTTCCCGGATTTCACCAAGCAGTGTTTTGATGAAGCCCTGGCCGAATACGCCCACCGTGACCGCCGGATGGGCGGTAACACCAAAAAGAAATAATCACACAAAAATATCCCACAGGTTTTGGCTGATATGCCATGAAACCTGTGGGATATTTTTATTGGGCTGCATATTCTATTACTGGGCGCTGGAATCCGAAGCCGCACTGTCGGCGGTATCATCGGCGCTGGGGCCGGGGTAATTATCAATGGTTACCTTGTAAATGGTAACGGTGCTGTCTTCCTGCGGGCGGTAGGTATCGGTTTCGTCCTCATTCTTCACCGTAGGAACACAAGCAATCTGATCCACCACATCCATGCCCGCGTATACCTGGCCAAACACGGTATCGGTGTTATCCAGGTAGGGCAGCCCGCCCGCCGCGGCATAGGCGGAGACCTGCTCATCGGAATAGCCGTTATCTCGCAGTTGCTGCTGCATGGTTTCATCCACGCTGTTTGGCAGGGCTGTGACAAAATAGAACTGGCTGTTGCCGCCCGTCACCTCGCCGCCCTGGGCAAAGGCCGCGCAGAGCGCACCGGCATAGTGGCGCAGGCTGCTGTCCGCTTCCAGCGGGTAGGGGTTATTTGGACCAGATGGTCGCGCCGCCGCTGCCCGTTCCGCCTGCATCACCGCCCTGCACGGCAAAGCCGTATTGGGCGCGCCAGATCACCGTATTATCATAGTAGCCGCTGCGGGCCAGGCCCACAAAATTCTGTACCGCCATGGGGGCAGCGTCCGGGTAAAGCACAGCGCGCACCTCGCCAAGGGAAGTGGAAAAGATGGCGATAAAATCCCCGTCAGACGGCTGGGCAAACTGGCGTTCCCCGCTTTCCACTGCGGCACGCTGCGGGGCTTTATGGCTGGTTTCCGCGCCGGAACAGCCGCACAGCAGCAGGGCAAAAGCCAGCGCCGCAGCCAGCACCGCGGCATGGATGAGTCGTTTCATGGGCATACCCCCTTGGACAAAAATACCGCAATAAATCTTTTTACGGCACAGCGAATTTATTCAATACATAGAATATTATATCACAGATTTGGTGAAATGAATAGCTTGACGTTTGAGGAAAAACACGGTAAACTAGATACAGACAAAACGAGGGGAAACAACAAAATATGCCCCTTTTTGATGACAGGAGAAACTGACCATGGCAGATGAACTGACCCCCGAAATGCTTCAGGAAGCACAGCCGGATCTTTTGACCCTTGAGGACGAAGACGGCAAGGAATGCACCTTTGAAGTGATTGACGCGACCGAAGTAAACGGCACCCGCTACCTGGCCGTGATTCCCTATCAGGAAGATCCCGAAAGCCTGGACGAAGAGGCCGAACTGATTCTGATGCGGATCGGCACCGATGAGGCCGGCGAATATATGGACATTGTGGATGACGACGAAGAACTTTTGACCGTTGGCAAAGTGTTTGAAGAGCGTCTGCGCGCCATGTATGACATCGACGATGACGATGTGGAAGGCCAGCCCTCTTAACCGCATCGCAGCACTTAGCTAAACCCTGCGTGGTTCGATTTGTTGCAGCTTTATATAATCCTACTAATCAATCTTTGGGAGCCCGGATTTGTCCCCCGCCGGATCGCAGACCTCCCGCCCCGTGTATACACGGCAAGCGGAAGAAGGGAGCGTGATTGCGGGTGCAGGGCACCCACCTGCCATATAACGGTAGGTTTTGATTGGCTGCAGACGGCCGCGCGGGATTTTTTGTACACCTTACAGGGGAAGGGAATGCCTTTCCCCTGTTTTTTTCACGCTACCGCGCTGCTATGTGCGCGGCACGCATACCGGCATTATTCTTTATTCTCTATTCTTTCTTATTTGAACGAAAGGTTGTTGTCGTTTTGGGTAAGCAGATCAAAGCGGGCGAAAAACTGCCGTTTTTTCAAATACGATACCCCCGTACAGCGCGGCCAACAGTTTCCGCCAGCTTTTGGCGGAGCATGCACCGCTGGTACTGGTGTTCATGAGCAACTTCGGCCACCCCATCACCCGCACCTTTGTGGGTCGGTATGCCGCCACCTATGACGAGCTGACCGGCGGCAGCCTGGCGCTGGTGGTGCGTTCCCGCGCGGACCGCCTGGCCCGCAGCGTGGGGCCGGATACCCTGCCTTATCCTCTGCTGTGCGATGCGGACGGCGTTCTGTATGACCTGCTGGATATTCCCACCCGCAGCGGAGCGCTGAGCACCTACAGCTGGAAGCATGGCAGATCATGCGGGATGCCAAGCGCCGCGGCTATCACTCGCCTGCCAACGGTCAGCAGCAGCTGCCGCTGACCCTGGTGCTGGACAAGGACGGCACGGTGCTGTTCAGCCATTACGGTGCCAGCCTGACCGATGTTCCGGCGGACTGCGGTGCGGCCCAGTCCTTGTTGGAAGATCTGGACGTAGCCAAGCCGGTAGATGTGGACGATGCCGATGTGACCATCTATGCGGACCCCGGCGCAGCGCCAGATATTCCCGGCCTGACTCCGCATGTACATGAATACGCCCAGCCGAACCTGGGTGAAACCGGCGTGTTCAGCGTGTTTGACGACGCCCATAAAGACGAAGAGTAAGCAAAACAAAACCCGCGCCCTTCCGCTGTGTTGTACACAGCTGGCAGGGGCGCGGGTTTTTATTGCTTTATAGGGTGTTGTTTACTGCATCACTGCGCCCAGGTTGGCGGAAGCCACCATGCGGGCGTAACGGGCCAGCCAGCCGGACTTGACGTTCGGCTCCGGCTGGACGTAAGCACCTTGCGGCGTGCCAGCTCTTCATCGCTGACGGCCAGATGGATGGATGCTTCGGGGATGTTGATCTCGATGGTATCTCCTTCTTCAATCAGGCCGATGGGGCCGCCGGAAGCAGCCTCCGGGCTGACATGGCCGATAGCAGCGCCGCGGGAAGCGCCGGAGAAGCGGCCGTCCGTGATCAGGGCCACGGTGGTGTCCAGCTTCATGCCAGCCAGTGCGCTGGTGGGATTCAGCATCTCACGCATACCGGGGCCGCCCTTGGGGCCTTCGTAACGAATGACCACCACATCGCCGGGTACAATCTTGCCGTCATAGATGGCCTGGATGGCGGTTTCCTCGCTGTTAAACACGCGGGCCGGGCCGGAGTGGACCTGCATTTCCGGTGCAACGGCGCTGCGCTTGACCACACAGCCGTCCGGGGCAATATTGCCCCACAAAATCTGCAGGCCGCCGGTCTTACTGTAGGGATTCTCGATGGAGCGGATGGCCTTATCGTTCATGATGTGGGCACCGGCGATGTTCTCGCCCAGCGTTTTGCCGGTAACGGTGGGAACATCCAGATCCAGCAGCCCAGCCTTAGCCAGCTCTGCCTGCACAGCGGGAATGCCGCCAGCAGCGTACAGATCCGGCATGTGGGTGGGGCCTGCGGGAGCCAGGTGGCAGAGGTTCGGGGTCTTAGCGCTGATCTCGTTGAAGAGCTTCAGGTCAATGGGCACACCGGCTTCGTAAGCGATGGCCAGCAGGTGCAGCACCGTGTTGGTGGAGCAGCCCAGGGCCATATCGCAGGTCAGGGCGTTGCGGATGGAGCGTTCGTTGATGATCTGGCGGGCGGTCACATTGTTCTTGACCAGATCCATGATGGCCATACCGGCCTTTTTTGCCCAGCTGCAAACGCTTGGAGTAAACCGCCGGGATGGTGCCGTTGCCGGGCAGGGCAATGCCGATGGCTTCGCACAGGCAGTTCATGCTGTTGGCGGTGTACATGCCGGAGCAGGAACCGCAGGACGGGCAGCAGTTGCAGGTGCAATCTTCCAGCTGGGCGTCATCGATCATGCCGGCCTTGTAAGCGCCGACGGCTTCAAACATTTTGGAAAGGCTGACTTCATCGCCGCCATAACTGCCAGCCAGCATGGGGCCGCCGGAACAGACAATGGCGGGCACATCCATGCGCACAGCGGCCATGACCATGCCGGGAACGATCTTATCGCAGTTGGGCACCAGAACCAGGCCGTCCAGCTGGTGGGCCATAAACATGGTCTCCACACTGTCGCAGATCAGCTCGCGGGAGGCGAGGGAGTACTTCATGCCGATATGGCCCATGGCAATGCCATCGCAAACGCCGATGGCCGGAACCAGCACCGGGGTGCCGCCCGCCATGCGGATGCCTGCCTTGACGGCATCGGCCAGCTTATCCAGGTTCATATGGCCGGGAACGATCTCACTGTAAGCCGAAACCACGCCGATCAGCGGGCGTTCCAGCTCTTCCGGGGTGTAGCCCAGGGCATAGAACAGGCTGCGGTTTGGGGCGCGCTCCGGGCCTTTTTTAACGTTATCACTTCTCATATTTTTCTCTCCTTTGCAGCGGGAAAAGGGTATGGTTCTTTTTAGGGGTGATCTTTGCTGTTTATAGTATCGCACAAATACCAGAAACAAGCAAATAAATTCATGTTCCGGAACGGTCGCTACGCCCGCAGGCACGTTTCGGAGGCCCGCAGGGCAGCACCCCGGCTCTTATAGACCGTTCTCTATAAATAAATTTTAGTTATCTCGCGAGGAACCACCCCTCAGAGCCAGAAACAAGCAAATAAATTCATGTTTCGGAACGGTCAAGACCGTTCCCTGCAAATCAGGCTTATGGTATGCAGCTGCCCCCGTAGGGGCGCACATCGTGCGCCCGCGGCCTTAACATGACAGTCACACCAAACAAACACAGGGCGGCCATGCCCCGGAACATCCGGTTTCCCGGCTGCCAGAGGGCTGGCCGCCCCATGTTTATGCCCGCAGATGCAGGCCAAATATTACGTCAGATGTCCGGAATTCGATTACTTCTTCATCCAGCTCATCATGCTGCGCAGTTCCTTGCCGACCTTTTCGATCAGGTGCTCGGACTGCATACGGCGCTGTGCCAGGAAGTGGACCTTGCGGCCGCCCTTCGGGCTCATCTCGGTCAGGAACTCGGAAGCGAAGGTGCCATCCTGGATCTCGGTCAGGACCTTCTTCATCTCCTTGCGGGTTTCCTCGGTGATCAGGCGCTTGCCGGTGCGGTAGTCGCCGTATTCAGCGGTGTTGGAGATGGAGTAGCGCATCTTGTCAAAGCCGCCCTCGTTGATCAGGTCAACGATCAGCTTCATCTCGTGGCAGGTCTCGAAGTAAGCCATTTCCGGTGCGTAGCCAGCTTCCACCAGGGTGTCAAAGCCAGCATGGATCAGCTCGCAAACGCCGCCGCAGAGCACAGCCTGCTCGCCGAACAGGTCGGTCTCGGTTTCCTCCTTGAAGGTGGTCTCCAGGATGCCTGCACGGCCGGCACCGATGCCGGAAGCGTATGCCAGGGCGATCTCCTTTGCCTTGCCGGTGTAATCCTGCTCTACGCAGATCAGGGACGGGCAGCCTTCGCCTTCAGTGTACAGGCGGCGGACAATGTGGCCGGGGCCCTTGGGAGCGATCATGATAACGTCAACATTTTTCGGGGCAACAATGGTCTTGAAATGGATGTTGAAGCCGTGTGCAAAGGCCAGTGCCTTGCCCTCGGTCATGTAGGGGGCAACCTGGCTGTTGTAGATGTCAGCGCACAGTTCATCGGGAACCAGCATCATAACAACATCGCCGGCTTGGCAGCCTCTTCAACTTCCATCACCTTAAAGTTTTCATGGGTTGCAGCAAACTCGGATGCCTTTTCCCAGTGGCAGAGCCTTGCGCAGGCCGACAACAACGTTCACGCCGCTTTCAGCCAGGTTTTCGGAATGGGCATGGCCCTGGGAGCCAAAGCCGATAACAGCAACGGTCTTGCCGTCAAGCACGCCGAGGTTGCAGTCGGAATCATAATACTTTTTGATTGCCATGATAATTTCTCCTTTGTTTTGTTTGTATTGTTTGTAAAAATAAGAACATATCTATCTTCAACCCGCCGCCGGGGATTCCTGAAAGGGCTGCGGGCCAAATGCAAGTTCGTTGAACCGCAAAAGCTGCTTTATTCTTCGTCCTGCGGGCAGTGGGTGCCGGGCAGCGGCAGCTGAGCGGCGCGTACTTCCTGCGGGGGCTTTTGCATGTGGGGATGCTTGCCGCCGCGCTCCAGCGCGGTAATGCCGGTGCGGCACAGTTCCAGGATATCGTATCCGCTGAACATTTTCAGGAAGGCGTTGATTTTTTCCGGGCGCCGGTCAGTTCAAACACCATAGAGTCCGGCGAAAGATCAATGATCTTGGATTTATAGATCGTAGCGATTTCCCGCATTTCGGCACGCTCGGCGGTATTGCAGGCCACTTTCAGCAGCAGCAGTTCCCGCTGCAGGCTCTTATCCGGGGTCAGTTCAAATACCTGGCGGGTCACTTCCAGCCGCTCGGTCTGTAAAATCAGCTGGCTGATGGCGGCATCGTCGCCATGCAGGGTAACGGTAATGCGGCTGACCGCCGGGTCGTTGGTGGCGGAAACCGTCAGGCTGTCAATGTTGAAGCCGCGGCGGCAGAACAGGCTGGACACGCGCGCCAAAACACCGTTATGGTTATCCACCAGCAGACTGATGACCCGCCGGGGTGCCTCTGTTGCGGCAACTTTGTTCGGATTTTGATTTTGCTGCATTGCGTGCTGCCTCCTTACTCCATGATGATATCGTTGATATCGCCGCCGCCGGGGATCATCGGCAGAACCTTTTCATCCTTGCCGATGCGGCAGTCGATCCAGGAAGGACCTTTCTGCTTCATGCGTCGGCGAACGCTGCCTTGAACTCGGCAATATTGGTAGCACGATACCCCTTTGCGCCAAACGCTTCAGCCAGCTTTACAAAGTCGGTGCGGCGCTGGGGATCGGTGTTGGAATAGCGCTTGCCGTAAAAGCTGGTCTGCCACTGGCGCACCATGCCAAGCACCTGGTTATCAAAAATAACGGTGATGATGGGCAGTTCATAGCTGACGGCGGTGCAGCCTTCGTTCAGGTTCATGTGGAAGGAACCGTCGCCGGTCAGCATGACCACGCGGTGGTCATTGCCCAGGGCAACCTGTGCGCCAATGGCCGCGCCGTAGCCAAAGCCCATGGTACCCAGGCCGCCGCTGGTCAAAAAGCCGCGGCTTTTGGTGTGGTGCAGGTACTGGGCAGCCCACATCTGGTGCTGGCCGACATCCGTTACATACACGGCCTCGGGGCCGGCCTGCTCACAGATCTCGTTGATGATCTGGTGGGGTTTCAGCTCGGTGAATCTGTCCTTCGGGTGGTAGTCATTGCGCTGCCATTCACGGATCTGCTCCATCCAGATCTTATGTTCGGTCTTTTCGACATACGGCAGGATGGCTTGCAGGATATAGGAAGCATCGCCTGCCAGTGCCAGATCCACATCCACATTCTTGCCCAGTTCACTGGGGTCAATATCGATCTGGATGATTTTTGCCCTGCTGGCAACTTATTCGGGTTCAACGCCACACGGTCCGAGAAGCGGGCGCCGACGGCAATGACCAGATCAGCTTCCGAAATAGCCTTGTTGGCGGCATAGCAGCCGTGCATTCCCAGCATACCCAAGTTGTGCGGCTCGCCATAGCCCAGCACGCCGGCGGCCATCAGGGTGTGGGTGGCGGGCATACCGGTCTTTTCCAGCAGGTCACGCAGGGGCTGGCAGCCCGCCGCGCTGCGCACGCCGCCGCCAAAGTAGACGATCGGGCGTTCCGATTCATTGATGAGCCGTGCGGCTTCCTTGACCTCTTCCTCATTATAGCGGGTCACGGTTCGGATCAGCTCCGGCTCTTTGTGGGTGAACTCGCAGGAGTTCGCGGTGACATCCTTGGGAATATCCACCAGCACGGGGCCCTTACGGCCGGACTGTGCAATGCGGAAGGCTGCCCGCATGGTGTCGGCCAGGTCTTCGACCTTGCGCACGGTGAAGTTGTGCTTGGTGATGGGCATCGTGATGCCCTCAATGTAAGCTTCCTGGAAGCTGTCCCGGCCCAGCAGGCTGGTGGCAACGTTTCCGGTAAAGGCAACCATCGGCACGCTGTCCATATAAGCGGTGGCGATGCCGGTGACCAGGTTGGTGGCACCCGGACCGCTGGTGGCCAGCACCACACCGGTGCGGCCCGTTGCGCGGGCGTAACCGTCTGCGCATGGGAAGCGCCCTGCTCGTGGGCGGTCAGGATATGCGGATGCGGTCAGAGTTTTTATATAGTTCGTCGTACAGGTTCAGAACTGCGCCGCCGGGATAGCCAAAAATTGTATCGACCCCCTGCTCCGCGAGCACTTCGACAAAAATCTGCGAACCATTCAGAATCATTGAAAAAACTCCTTTCCGTTTCTTATGCGGCAGCCTCTATCCAACGCGTTTGAGTAACAAAAAAGCCCCTGCCGCTTGTAGCACGGAATGCCAAACGGCTTCCGTTTTCACAAGAGACAAAGGCGTAAAGCTCTCTGCGGTACCACTCTTATTGGTATAGTACTATACCCACTCAACAGGCTTCCAACAAAGCCCTGTGCTGTAACGGGCACCCCCGGAACCGCCTATTCACCTTGCTTTCGGCAGAACTGCTCCGGAACCAGTTCGCGGCGTACCTGCGCTGCCTTGCACCAACCGGCAGCTCTCTGGGGGCGGCAAAAGCCGTTACTAACTTTCCTTCGACACATTTGATTTAGCTATGTGGTTGATTGTACCGCAATTTTTTGCCTTTGTCAACACAAAAACAACAAATTACACAAACAGAGAATTTAGCAGGCTAAAGTCCTGCGTTCTTTCGTAAATACAAGGTCATGTTGTCACTTGCACCACAGCGGCAAAAAAGCTATACTGAGTAAACAGAGCAAGCATTTTTGCACTCCTGGAGGAATTGGGAATGATGAAGTTGAATACCATGCGCACCCGGCTGGACGGCCTTGTGATTTTCCGCGGTATTTTGCAGGCCAACATTGTGCCTGCGTTCCGCGCCATGCTGGCCGCTGCGGGGAGCGAGGATTTTGTAAGCGCTGCAGCTGATTTTGAAAACCAGCTGTTTGAACGCGGCGGCAGCTGGACCCGCGTGCTGCTGGATGCCGTTTTGCAGGATGAGAACATCTGCATCCGCAAAGCTGCCAGCGGCGGCGCCGGGCAGGCCGCTGCCCGCTGCATGGACAGCGAGCTGGAATTTTTGCAGCAGCTCAGCCGCGTTACGCTGGTTGATTTGACCGGCGGCGAGGAATCCCTTGCCTTTCTGCCCCGCTGGGAAACCGAGGAAGTGGATTTTGCCGCCGCTTACGCTGAGCGCCTGGCTGAAGTTGGTCAAAAGGGCTACGGCATGTTTGCCCGCCACCACATGTTCACCATTGAGGATGGCAGCCTGATCCCGGTGCGTTTCCCGGATCCGCAGCGCTTAAGCGAGCTGCCCGGTTACGAGCACGAGCGCGAAAAGGTAATTGCCAACACCAAGGCTTTGCTGTCCGGCAAGCCTGCCGTGAACGTTTTGCTGTACGGCGATGCGGGCACCGGCAAATCCAGCAGCGTGAAAGCCATTGCCAATGAATTTGCGGCGGATGGTCTGCGCCTTGTGGAAGTGAAAAAGAACCAGCTGTATCAGATTCCGGCCCTGCTGGATAGCCTGGCCCAGAACCCACTCAAGTTCATTTTGTTCATTGACGACCTGAGCTTTTCTGCCAACGACGACAACTTTGCCGCGCTGAAAGCCATTTTGGAAGGTAGCGTGGGCGGCCGCAGCCAGAATGTTGTGGTGTACGCCACCTCCAACCGCCGCCATCTCATCAAGGAAACCTTGAGCGATCGTTCCGGTGATGACATCCACGAGGCAGATACCCGCCAGGAATTGATGAGCCTTTCGGCCCGGTTCGGCCTGACGGTCACCTTCCAGCGGCCGGATAAAGTTCGGTTTGAAGAAATTCTGCTGGATCTTGCCAAGCAGTACGGCGTGCAGATGCCGTCTGATCAGCTGTTCATCAAGGGCGAAGCTTCGCCATCCGTGCCGGTGGCCGCAGCCCCCGTGTTGCCCGCCAGTTCATCGAGCTGCTTTCGGCAGGAGTGAGACTGTAAGGGAGTTAGGGCAATACCGCATAATTCTAAGTGCCGATACGGCGAGCGAGGTGCGGCAGCTGCTAAGCCAAAAGCGCAGATAATACTTTGTGTATTATCGAGCATTTTGCAACGCAGTTGCCGTGCCGCAGCCGCC
>ENA-OQCF01000870-OQCF01000870.1-human-gut-metagenome-genome-assembly--contig:-NODE-870-length-10954-cov-2.128106_pt1 | contig 10954 bp, 13 predicted proteins | sample MGYA00242756_ERZ504573 | MGnify/ENA primary metagenome ERZ504573 (study PRJEB26092, sample SAMD00036240) | human gut metagenome | host: Homo sapiens | study: EMG produced TPA metagenomics assembly of...
CTCCGTTTCCCATAAGTCCTACGGAAAGCTGCTCAACTGTCCAGTCCAGTTCTTCTGCTTCAGGTTCTCCGACCCCCATTCTCTAAAAGATATGTAAACGGCACCATTCCCTGCCATACACCAAACGGCATCTGATCATCTTCCCTGACATACAAAAACATCAGATGAAGAACACCTTCGATATGGATTCCATCTTCTTCTGCTTTCGTAGATTCCGGCTGTATCTTTCCTTTACAGTAACAGATCTGAAGAATATTGTCTTTTAGTTCCGGAAGTGTCAGTTCTTCGGCGATCCTGCATTTTGAATGGTTCTGAAGCTTTAAGCGGAAGCACTTCTTTTCTTTTATATCCGGAACGCAGACATGATCCAGCATATACATATCTTCAAGAATCTGGATTTTTTCTTTCTTCATATACAACAAGACGTACTTCCAGTGTCGCCTCTATACCAAGAATACGCATTTCCCCGTTTTCATCCATGCGGGCTTCAACATTCACATCTGTAAGATTCAGACTGGCCTGATGATACATTCCCGGCACAGTCCCCATACATTCTATCCTTCCCTCATATGGAACCGTCCTGTTTATCCAGTTCTGTCTTTTCTTCCACACTTTTCATAACGGACAGAATATATTCAGTTCTCCTTGTATCAGGAGTTCATCCGTTCCAATCTGTGTATCTGCTTTTCCGCCTGTCACATCCGTCCAAAGAATCGTACCGATATTCTCTTTTGTCCCGCTAAGAGACACCTCTTCTTTAATCCGGTACGTATCCTTTCCTGTTGCAAATACCTTCAGAAGTTCTTCTTCTTTTGTCTTTTTAAATACAGGATTTTCTCCTTCTATATCTGTTGTTAGCTCTTCTCCCACACATTTTTCCATTCCGATCGTAATCTCTGCAAGTGTCTTGATATTCAGTTTTCTTGAATGGATTACCGTTACCGTAAGATCAACATCTGCTGTCTTTAGTACCAGATTTCCATCCGGCTCCTGCTCAAGATAGATCATTTCTTCAAATGGAATCCTTCCTTCCAGGCTTGCAGGCTCCGGTATCGTTTCATCTGCAGTATACAAAACTCTGAATTCCAGTTTGCCTGTCACTTTCAGATAATTTTCTACCTGTTTCATCTCTTCCACCTGTAATGTCCCGTCACTTATTATAATCCTGCCTACATCCTTCTTTGCATCCGGAACATTATAATCATCATCAATATAGAACTGGTCATTTACCGTCTTTCCGTTCTGAAAAGTACGGATCTCCTTTTTTAAATACTCCATTGACACTTCCTGCCTCCTCTTATTCATATATGATCTGTTTATCCGTATATGGTATCTTTATGACAATATATGGATATGTCTTTTTCTTATGCGTCTTTTCTTTCTTCTGTGGCCCGAGAAGTGTTGTACGTACGACCACTGTATGTTCCGTCTCATAACACTCATTCACTTCGATGCTGTATCCTGTCGTTTCCTGCCGTCCGTATCCTTTTACTATATAAAGGTATCTGCCTTCATTCCCCGTATCTGCATAACTGATCCACATCTCCGACTTTTCGGCTTCTGCAATCTCTTCTTTTAATTTTTCGGGGATTTCTTCTTTCTTTACGATCTCATATTCTATCTCTCCTGTTTTCTTGTTCTTTTAACGTGCCAAAACTTACAGCCGGTAAACAGCAACATCACTGCGACCGGCTGCGCGTCCATCTTCTTTTTTTCATGCTGCCCTTCTTTCTTGACACTTCTATTTTCTCTTTACTATCTTACACACTATGGGTGTAAAAAATGCCGGATTTATGCTATCATAGAAAATACACAGAGAACCTGGCAGCCATTACAGAATCTTTGACAACTGGCAGTTTCTCTTGCATACTTTGGTAGCAAAATGAAAATAAAGGAGATTAATTATGATAAGACTTATTTTTGTCGCCTTATTCGTAGTTCTATTTCTGATCATCGGTATTCCGGTTCTGGAATTGAATGGCTGATCGGCAAAGTCAGCAAAAAAACTATGGATTATTCCAGTCTGCGGCTGGTTCAGTGGGCATTTAATATGATCATTAAGCTTGCCGGTATCGAACTTACCGTGATCGGAGAGGAGAATATATCGGAAGGACCGGTTCTTTATATCGGAAATCACAGAAGCTTCTTTGACATCGTTATCACTTACGCCAGATGTAAGAATCTGACCGGTTATATTGCCAAAAAGGAGATGCTTTCTATCCCGCTTCTTCGCACATGGATGAAACGCCTCTATTGCCTCTTCCTTGACAGGGAGAATCCAAAAGAAGGGCTGAAGACCATCCTGCAGGCAATCGATTATGTAAAACACGGTATTTCCATCTGCATCTTCCCGGAAGGCACCCGGAATAAAGGGGAAGAATTATCCTTACTTCCGTTCCATAACGGTTCCTTTAAGATCGCAGAAAAGACCGGCTGTCCGATCATACCGATGAGTCTTAATAACACCTGTGATATTTTCGAAGGACATTTCCCGTTCATCAAAAGACTCATGTCATCTTAGAATATGGCAAACCGATCTATCCGAAAGAACTGGATAAAGACGAGAAAAAGCGTATCGGAGAATATTGCAGTAATATCATCAGTGAAACCATTCATAAGAATCAGCACTTGTATAGTGCCTGGTTTTTTTCTTTTACATTTATTCCCTTAAGTGCTATAATAAAACGGTATAACTAAAAAAGAAATGTACTGCAAACAGCAGAAAAAAGGAGTTTGAAAATGAGCAAACGAAATCTTACCTTGCTGACAGATCTGTACGAACTTACTATGATGCAAGGATATTATGAAAAAGGGCAGAACGAAAATGTCATCTTCGATGTATTTTTCCGCCAGAACCCTTGTAACAACGGATATTCTGTATGTGCAGGTCTTGATCAGGTAATCGATTATATAAAGAATTTGCATTTTACTTATGATGATGTAGACTATTTAAGAGGTCTTGGAATCTTCAAAGAAGATTTCCTTCATTATCTGAGCGGCTTCCACTTCAGCGGTGACATCTATGCCATCCCGGAGGGAACAGTCGTATTTCCGAAGGAACCTCTTCTGAAAGTGGTTGCTCCGATCATGGAAGCACAGCTTGTTGAGACGGCGATCCTGAATATCATCAATCATCAGTCTCTGATCGCAACCAAGACTTCCCGTATCGTATTCGCAGCCAATGGCGACGGTATCATGGAATTCGGCCTTCGCCGTGCCCAGGGACCGGATGCAGGATTATACGGTGCAAGAGCAGCGATGATCGGCGGATGTGTCGGTACTTCCAATGTACTTGCCGGACAGATGTTCGACGTTCCTGTTATGGGAACCCACGCGCACAGCTGGATCATGAGTTTCCCGGATGAGTACACCGCATTCAAAACTTATGCAGAGATGTATCCGGACAATTGTACACTCTTAGTTGACACTTACGATACTTTAAAATCCGGTGTTCCGAATGCCATCCGCGTATTCCAGGAATTTAAAGACGCCGGAAAACCTCTGATCAAATACGGAATCCGCCTGGACAGCGGTGACCTTGCATATTTATCAAAAGAAGCCAGAAAGATGTTAGACGAAGCCGGATTCCCGGAAGCTACCATCTGTGCTTCTAACGATCTGGACGAGTTCCTTCTCCACGATCTTAAGATGCAGGGGGCAGCCATTGATTCCTGGGGTGTCGGTACCAATCTGATCACTTCCAAGGACTGTCCTTCATTCGGAGGTGTGTACAAGCTTGCAGCCATCCAGAATGAAGAAGGCGAATTTGTTCCTAAGATAAAAATATCTGAAAATACTGAGAAGATCACCAACCCTGGCAATAAGACATCTACCGTATCTACGAAAAAGCAAGCGGAAAGATCAAAGCTGATCTCTCTGCTTTGCCGATGAAGTCATTGATCCAAAACAGGATCTGCTTCTCTTCGATCCTATGGATACCTGGAAGAAGACTAAGCTTGCCGGTGGTACTTACACCGTACGTGAAATTCTCTTACCAATCTTCAAGAACGGCGAGTGCCTCTACAAATCTCCTACATTAAAGGAGATCGCAGCATACTGCCGTGAGGAGAAAGATACGTTATGGGAACGAGACCAAGCGTCTCTTCTACCCGCACAGAGTTTACGTGGATCTTTCCCAGAAACTCTACGCTGTAAAACAATCATTACTTGATCAGATGACTATGACAGATTAAAGGAGGACTTATCAATCATGAAAATTATAGTATTAGCAGGCGGACTCAGTCCGGAAAGAGATGTATCCTTACTTTCAGGAGCCGGAATCTGTAAAACTCTCCGTGAAATGGGACATCAGGCATTCCTTCTGGATGTGTTCTTCGGCCTTCCATGCGATTCTGATAAATTAGAAGAAGTATTCGACCGCCCGGACGGCGGACTTGAGATTTCCAAAGGAATCTCTACTTCTGTACCGGATCTTGATGCACTGCGCAAGTCACGTCCGGACCAGTCACCTTCCGAGATCGGACCAAATGTCATTGAACTCTGCCAGATGGCTGATATCACATTCATGGCACTTCACGGTTCCATCGGTGAAAACGGAAAACTCCAGGCAACATTCGACAACCTGGGAATCAAATATACAGGACCAAACTCTCTTGGATGTACACTGTCCATGAACAAACTGGTTACAAAACAGATCTTCAAGACCAGTGGTGTTCCGACTCCAAGAGGAACTTCCCTGACATCTAAGACTAAAGATACCCCTCTGGACGAGCTTGGTTACTATCTTCCACTGGTTGTAAAACCATGCTCTAACGGATCTAGTATCGGTGTATACATCTGCCACACAGAAGAAGAATATTACGATGCAATCCACAAATCCTTCGATGTTGACAACACAGACGAAGTTGTCATCGAACCATTTATCAAGGGCCGTGAATTCGCCTGCGGTATCCTTGCCGGAAAAGCTCTTCCGCTTGTTGAGATCGTTCCAAAGGACGGACTCTTCGACTATGCGAACAAATATCAGGCAGGCGGCGCTTCCGAGATCTGTCCTCCTGTATCTCTCGATGAAGAGACGCAAGAATTGATCCAGCGTGCCGGAGAACGTGCATTTGAAGCACTTCGCATGGATGTATATTCCCGTGCCGACTTTATCGTATCCGATGCAGACGGTGAATTCTACTGTCTGGAAATGAACGCCCTTCCTGGAATGACAGCAGCAAGCCTTCTTCCGAAAGCTGCCAAGCTGCCGGATATGAATACAGTGAACTTTGCGAGGCTATCATTCAGGAATCTATAAAAGCCCGCTATTAAGGAGGATGAAGATCCATGAAAAATCTTTCAATTGAAAATATAACCAAGGCCTGCAGAGGTACTTTCCATGGTGATAAAAGTATCCTCAGCCAGGAAGTATCCGGCGTCGTGATCGACAGCCGGAAGGTGCAGCCTGGTTACTTATTTGTTGCCATTGACGGAGAACGTGTCAATGCACACAAATTCATCCCGGATACTGTAAAAGCCGGTGCCATGTGTGTCGTATCACACGAAGATCTCGGTGAGACGGATTTCCCTTATATCCTGGTAGAATCCACAGGCCAGGCACTGCTCGACATTGCCAAGCTTTACCGTGATTCTTTCGACATGAAGGTTGTCGGAATTACCGGAAGTGTTGGAAAGACCAGCACCAAAGAGATGATCGCATCCGTTCTGGCTCAGAAATATCACGTACACAAAACACTTGGCAACTTCAATAACGAATGGGGACTTCCGATCACCATCTTCGATATGCCGGAGGACACAGAAGTTGCGGTCCTTGAGATGGGTGTCAATCATTTCGGTGAGATGCGCCGTCTCTCTTCTGTAGCCAGTCCTGACATCTGTGTGATCACCAATATCGGTATCGCACATCTGGAATTCTTCAAGACAAGAGAGGGAATCCTTCAGGAAAAATCGCAGATGATCCAGGATATGAAGAACGGTGGTTCCATTATCCTGAATGGTGACGATGACCTGCTGTCCAAAATGAGTCCTGTCAAAGGTGTGACTCCTGTCTTCTTCGGAATGGGAGACAACTGTGCATTTCGTGCTGACAATATCGAGCCACAGGGACTTCGCGGAACTTCCTGCACCATCACATTAAAAGATGGCTCTTCTTTCAACTGTCTGGTTCCTGTACCGGGTATCCACATGGTAAGCAATGCTGTTGCAGGTGCTGCTGTCGGATACACACTGGGACTGACTGCTGATGAGATCAAGGCCGGCATCGAATCCCTGCCTTCCATCCCTGGACGTAACCACATCATCGAGACCGATCATATGATCATCTTAGATGACTGTTACAATGCCAACCCAATCTCCATGAAGGCTTCCATTGATGTCCTTAACATGGCAATCGGACGTAAGGTTGCAGTTCTTGGTAATATGGGAGAACTCGGTGACACTGCAGAGGCACTTCATGCAGAAGTCGGTACATACGCAGCTGAACAGAATGTAGACCTTGTCTGTGGAATCGGTGATCTGACACGCTCTCTGGTAGAAGAAGCGTCCAAAGGTGCGAATACAGAGGCACTCTGGTTTGCAGATAATGAAAGCTTTATCCAGGCTATACCTGACATCATCAAAGATGGAGACAATGTTCTGGTAAAAGCTTCTCACGGAATGAATTTCCCACAGATTGTTCACGCTCTGGAAGAATTATAGATTTAAGGAGAACATATTTATGGATTATCAGATTCTCGTCCTTGATCTGGACGGAACTCTTACCAACTCCAAAAAAGAAATTACACAGCCGACCCTGGAAGCTCTGATCGAGATCCAGGAGGCCGGAAAAAAAGTTGTACTCGCCAGCGGCGCCCGACACAGGGCGTTATGCCGCTGGCCGAACAGCTTCATCTGGAAGATTACGGAAGTTATATCCTTTCTTTTAACGGTGGCCGCATTACAGACTGCCGGACAAAGCAGGCAATCTACAACAAGATTCTTCCTGCTGATTGTATTCAGGGAATCTACGAAACGATCCGAAAATACGCCAGCCAGGGGATTGATGTCCTGACTTATACCCCGGAACATATCTTATCCGGTATTAAATCCAACCAATATACAGAACTCGAATCCCGCATCAATCAGATGCCTGTCATTGACGCAAGTGAGAACTTTCTGGACTGCGTTCCGGATGATCCGAATAAATTTCTTGTAACCGGAGATCCGGCTGTATTAGATCAGATACGCAAAGAACTAAGTAAACAGTTTCATTCTTATCTTTCGGTCTACTGTTCCGACCCTTTCTTCGTAGAAGTTATGCCAGCCGGAATCGACAAGGCGCATTCCCTACTTAAGTTATTAACGAGTATCGGACTGACCACTGAACAGATGATCTGTTGCGGTGACGGATATAATGATCTGACGATGATCGAAACTGCCGGTCTTGGCGTGGCTATGGCAAATGCTCAGCCTGCGGTACGGGAGACGGCAGATTATATTACGAAATCGAATGATGAGGATGGGGTACTGCATGTGATTAATGAATTTATGCGGTAGATTTGAGTTCATGCCTTAATGATGAAAGCACAGATCATGGAGTTTTGTGAAAGCGGAAGTTTATATTTTAGATTATTAGTTTATGGCCAGTGCACAGGTCCGGCATTATGCCAATCACGACATGAGAAGCCACGATAATAAATCCAATATCTATACCCCTCACAATCAAATTCCGGGATGAAGCTTTCTTTTGCGGCTTCTCCTTCCTGAATGAAGCCGTCTTCCATTCCAAGTTCCAGTGCGTAATCTATAACTTTTTCGTATTCTCTTTTTGTAACTTTACGGCTGAGTAGTGGATCTCCTGACACTTGCGGCATTGGGGTGTATTGATTCATGATGCTGATCAGGATCTGGTCTTGATAGGTTTCGAGCAGATATTTTATGACTGCTTTAGAGTTTTTCACATGTCCCGGAAGTACCAGATGTCTTACAATCACGCCTTTTTGTATCATACCGGTGTCTTTATCAATCTGAATGTTTCCCGTCTGATGCAGCATTTTCTTTTTAAGGCTGCTTTCGCATATTTCGGATAATCGGGTGCCCCGGAATATGCTGCCGCAAGTTCTGATTCCATGTATTTAAAATCCGGAAGATAGACGTCTACGTATCCATCCAGCATCCGTATCGTCTCCGGCTTTTCATAGCCGCTCGTATTGTAGACAATAGGAAGAGACAGACCTTCTTTTCTTGCCAGATCTAACACTTCTATGATCTGCAAAACATAATGCGTCGGCGTTACGAGATTGATATTGGCCGCCCCTTTTTCCTGCAGTTCCAGGAATATTTCTGACAGTCTTTCTACCGTAATTGTCTTTCCTGCTTTTGCTTCGGCTATATTATGGTTCTGACAAAAAACGCAGCCCATCGGGCAGCCGGAAAAAAATACGGCTCCTAGAGCCAGCATCTCCGGATATGCAAGGTTCTTCCCACATATGCAGTGCAGCCCTTGCCACAACGATTTCCGCGGTCTCATGACATCTTCCCCGCCGGCCGTTTATACGGTCTGCGTGACAATTTCTTGGGCACAGTACGCAATCTGTTAACATGCTTTTCCTTTTTTCTATTTCTATATGGTTATCTGTATCATTCTTTTTACTCATATGCTTTCCCTGTATCTTTTTTATTTTCCAGATATCCTCTTACAGATATCTATTACTTCTTATACGCTTCTACTGTATTCTTTATGCAGTACTTCTAACACATGAATATTGTACCACGAATTTCCGCAACAATTTCACCTTTTTCTCCTTCTTTCCCTTGTAAATATTGAATTTAATCTGAGAAAATGATACAATTTTTATCACTTGGAGTATAGATTAGTATTCCAGATATATTAAGGAAGGACTTGAACATTATGAGGGATTATATTATCAGCTGCTGTTCAACAGCAGATCTTACTGAAGAACATTTTAAAGCACGCGACATATCTTACATCTGTTTTCACTTTGAGCTGAATGGCAAAGAATACGCAGACGATCTTGGAAAATCTATCCCATTCGATCAATTCTATGCAGCTATGGCGGCCGGAGCCGATACGAAGACTTCACAGGTCAATGCCGAAGAATTTGAAGAATATTTCGAACCTTTCCTTAAAGCAGGAAAAGATATCCTGCATATCACACTTTCATCCGGAATTTCAGGAGTAATTAATTCTGCAATGATTGCAAAAGAGAATCTTGAAGAACGTTATCCTGATCGCAAGATCCTGATCGTAGATTCTCTCGGCGCATCTTCCGGATATGGACTTTTGATGGATAAACTTGCCGATCTTCGCGACGAGGGGAAATCTCTGGACGAGGTTTTCCGCTATGCTGAAAAGCACCGTCTCAACGTACATCACTGGTTCTTTTCTACCGATCTTACATTTTACGTAAAGGGCGGACGCATTTCCAAAACAGCAGGTGCTATCGGAGGTGTCTTAAATATCTGCCCTCTTCTTAACATGGATAATCAGGCCGTCTGATTCCAAGATATAAGATTCGTACAAAGCGTAAAGTCATTCGCACTATTGTAGATAAGATGGCCGAATATGCCGATCACCAGACCGACTATAATGGGAAATGTTACATTTCTCACTCCGAATGCTACGAAGATGCCAGAGCGGTTGCCGATCTTGTGGAATCCCGCTTCCCATATCTGAATGGAAAAGTCGAGATCAATAACGTAGGTACGACGATTGGAAGTCATACAGGACCGGGCACAGTTGCTTTGTTCTTCTGGGGTGATACACGAACCGAATAATCATATTATAATGAAGAATATTTATTCCATAACTGATAGATAGTAAAGAGTACAAAGGAGGTTTTCACATATGAAAACAGCTGTTATGACAGATACCAACAGCGGAATTATGAAAGCAGAAGCCGACTCCATGGGAATTTTCCTGATTCCTATGCCAGTCATTATCGACGATGAGACACATTATGAGGGAATTGATCTTACAGAAGATTCTTTCTACGGAACCTGACCGGCGGACAGAATGTATCTACATCCCAGCCATCTCCAGGCGATCTGATGGATCTCTGGGATGATATATTAGAACAGGGTTATGATGAGATCATTCATATCCCAATGTCCAGCGGACTGAGTGCTTCTTGTTCAACCGCTATCAGCCTTTCCGATGATTATGATGGCAAAGTACAGGTTGCAGACAACCACAGAATCTCCGTTACGCAGAGAGAATCTGTCATGCATGCCAAGAAGCTTGCAGAAGCCGGAAAATCAGCAAAAGAGATCAAAGAAGTATTAGAGGCCGAAGCCTATAACTCCAGTATCTATATTGCTGTCGACACTCTTGAGTTCCTGAAAAAAGGCGGACGCGTCACCGCAGCCGGTGCTGCACTCGGAAGTGTTCTTAACATCAAGCCGATTCTCACTATCCAGGGTGGTAAGCTGGACGCATTTGCCAAGACACGCGGCATGAAGAAATGTAAGCAGAAAATGGTTGAAGCATTAAAGAATGACCGTGAGACACGATTTAAAGACGCTGACGACAAACATCTTCTCGTTGGTGCTGCCGGCTCTAACCTCACGGAAGAAGAGGCCGCAGAATGGAAACAGATGCTTGTAGAAGCATTTCCGAATTCTTATGTATACTATGATCCACTTTCATTCAGTGTAGGATGCCATATCGGACCAAAGGGATATGGAATGGGGATTAGTGTTTGTTCGAAAGATTATGATAAATAATTTGCTGTTTAATTCATCATCTTGGCTTACCCCGGTCCACAAGATAAACTTGGTATCCTGTTTCGGACTATGATTCTACGATGAAGAAGTTGTAAGGGCGTCAGCCGCTTCATGTATTAAACAAAAAAATCCCCCAGGAAATGGTATGCTCCCCGTCAAGAGGACAATAAAAAATAATAAATTTTTGTATCGTCAGCCATGCTATGGCTGGCGATATTTTATGCTGCTTTTGTATATTGCTCATGATATTTCATTGGTGTCATTACAT
>ENA-OQCF01000872-OQCF01000872.1-human-gut-metagenome-genome-assembly--contig:-NODE-872-length-10920-cov-2.208005_pt1 | contig 10920 bp, 17 predicted proteins | sample MGYA00242756_ERZ504573 | MGnify/ENA primary metagenome ERZ504573 (study PRJEB26092, sample SAMD00036240) | human gut metagenome | host: Homo sapiens | study: EMG produced TPA metagenomics assembly of...
ATCAAGCCTTACAGGACATTGGGTTTGGACTGTCTTAACGCTTTTGGTCAAAACCTGTTCTAAAATATCCTGATTATTACACTTCAAATCATCCTTTGGCATATTAAAGATAAAGGAATAATGCCCAGGGGGGCAGCTTTTTTGGGCGTAAAATGCTATACTCTATTCATTGCTTAAATATAGAGGAGATTCAATAATGACAAAATCTGTAAGTCCTTCTACAAAGAAGATATACAGCGCCGATGCATTCTTTGCCGGTGTCGGAGGGATTGAGCTAGGTTTCAAGCAAACCGGCAAGTTCAGAATTGTCTATGCAAATGAATTCGATAAGAATGCCTGCAAGACTTATGCTGAAAACAATCCTAAGACGCCATTAGACAATCGTGATATTCATGATGTTAAAGCAGACGAAGTTCCGGATGCTGACGTAATAATGGGTGGTTTCCCTTGCCAGGCATTTTCTATTGCCGGATATCGTAAGGGTTTCGAAGACGAACGCGGTGATTTGTTCTTTGAAATGCTGAAGATGGTTAAGGCCAAGCGTCCACGAGTAGTATTTATTGAAAATGTTAAGAACTTAGTTTCTCATGATCATGGAAACACCTTTAAGGTTATCCGAGAAGCTTTAGTTGAAAACGGATATTACATCAAATGGAAGGTTTTGAATGGTAAAGACTATGGTAATGTGCCACAAAACCGCGAGCGTATCTATGTTGTAGCTTTAGGAATAAAGCTGATTATGATAAATTCAGCTTTCCTAAGCCTATTGAATTAACGCGTAGCATTCATGATATTATTGATTTTCATGGTAAAAAGGATGAAAAATACTATTACCGTGAAGGTAAACAACCTTTCTATGATAAGTTAGTACCGGCCATTACTAGCCAAGACAGCATTTATCAATGGCGCAGACAATATGTGCGAGAAAACAAATCTGGTGTTGTACCAACTTTAACTGCCAATATGGGTACAGGTGGCCACAATGTGCCACTGATCCTTACTGATTCCCACGAGATTAGAAAACTGACACCTAAAGAAACCTTCAACGCACAAGGCTATCCTACCGAGTTTAAGCTTCCCAAAATTGCCAATGGCCAATTATACAAGCAAGCTGGTAATTCTGTTGTAGTGCCAGTAATTCATCGTATTGCTGAACAGATTGCAAAAGCAATAGATCAAGAAGATACGCATGAATTTAATATTCCTGATAAATTTGCTTTGATATATTCTAATATCAAGGGAAGATATGAAGGTGAAAGCTACGTAACTGAGTTTAACCCGACCGAAAGCGAGTTAGAGCAAGGAATAGCTCCTGATATTCCACTCATAACCGATGAACAATATTTAAAATTAGTTCAAAAGAATAAAACAGCTAAGTTCTATATGATCGAAGAATGTTAGTTAAAAAGAGCAGTCGTTTATTTGACGACTGCTCTTTTTGTGCTTTAATTCTAATTAAATAGCAGAAATCGCCGTATATAATCAACTTATTTCAAATAATATAAAGACCACCAAAGTTAATTTTGATGTATATGCCAAAGGCACTTGGGAATCAAAAGACTTAGGTGTATTAATTGCTAACGATAATGAGAACTGGCAAATAAAAACTACACAGTTCTACAGTGATGCTTTAATGTTAGAAACCAACTCTTATGATGAATCAGGAGATTATATTTTCAGCGAAAACAAAAATCCAACTCGCTATGATATTTTCGCATTACAAAGAGTACTATGATTTACCTCCTAAAAGAATATGGTGACTTTCTAGAATTAATGGAACGTATATTTAATTGTCGCATTCAAATTATTACTGGACCGAATAACGAAATATCCCAACAACAGCAAAATAACATCAAAAAAGGTACTCGGTATAAGAAAAAGAAAGAATCACATTCTAAGGGTAAAAAATGGAAACAAATAATTTTTATATTGCTCGATGTGATATGCATTCCATCTCTGATTTAAAAGGAAATAATTAAAATGACAGTTTGGCAAAAATATCCTAAAGAAGAACAAGAAGATTACGAAGACTACTTACGTATGTATGGAGCATTATCTGCTCTATTCAACCAAAAGTCTTCAGAAACTGGCGCACCATACTTGGATTCGAAGTTCCAAGAAACCATCTATGCCCGTTGTTTCAAATCTGAAGATGTCGATATTGGTAATACACCGCATGATATAAGATCTAAATTCGGTTCAGAAAACATCGGCATTGGACTAAAAACATGGTTATCATCTAAGCCTTCATATCAAAAGGTTATGCAACTTAAACGTTACAGAACTCAAATTGAACCATATCAGAAACAACCGGAAGAATTAGCTCATGTAGTATCCAAAATAAAAAACCAGCGTCTAATCACTGATTACAAGCGTTTAGGACTTAATGAAGATACTAATATCTACCACTATGTCACAAGGGACGCTGGAAAAATGCTACTATCTGAAACTTCATATCCATTAGTGGATATGAATAGACTTAAACCAGGCAAATTAACTACTAAATCTTTTACGTTCAGCGATGGTATCAAGGAGTATAAGTACACCTTTGGTGACTGTGAAATATGGATGAGATTCTCACCAGAAGATAAAAACACCACATTACTTGATACCTTAGATATCAATATCATAGACGATCCCTTTGCATTCCTAAAGAATGCATTCAAAAAGGAAAAAGGTGTGTATGCTCCTGCCAAACCTAAATACGATTACCTTTATTTGCCTTTATATTCTTATAAATCAAAGACTGTTCTTAAGAGTAGTGGTTTAAATTCCTGGAATGGATTACCTAAATCCAAAAGTAGTAGTACGGTTAGACCTAAGGGTGAAGCTATATTCCAATTCCTAAAGAGCTTTGGAAAAAGTGCCCTTATTGGGTTGACCCAAAAATTAACATGGGCGATTACGCTTATTACAAACGCATGACTGGTGAAAGCAGTGTTCAAATCAACCTGCACATGCCTGATGGTAAAATCTTCCCTGCTCGCTTCGCACAGCAAGGTTTCAAGAGTTTACAAACTAAGCCACAAAGCATTTTGGCTCATGGATTCTAAATGTTTTAGGAATTACTGATCCTCAAAGAAAACAATATGATCAACCTGCAACTAACATAGTCACAATGAAACTACTGCAACAAGTTGGATTCGATAGCTTAAAATTGTGGCACGAAGACCCAAGTAAGCCTAGAGAGATTTGGATCGACTTTGCTGAATACGGTTCATTCGAAAGATTTATGAAAGACGAACCTCAAATACAAGATGATGATAATTATATTGATGAGTAATAATTTACTCATCTTTTTTATTTACCAAATTGCCACCAATGCTTCTTTGGTGGCTTGTTTGTTGAGCTAACCTTTTCATCTGAACTCGACTGCTCAGGCTTCGTCTCAACATCACCATGAGCTGCTTGAATTCTCTTAGGATCTTTATCCACCAAATTTAACGTTTGGGCGTTGTTAGTTAATTTTGTTAAAGCTGTAATCTGATTATCCTTAACAGCTAATTGATCCTTCATATCATCATATGATTTTTGAGAAGTAGCTATCGTTTCTTTTAATGAAGAAATAGTTTCTTCCTTAGATTCAATGACCTGCTCATACTGTGCTTTTTGATCTTCTAACTGTTTTTTTAACGTTAAAATATAATCATCTTTGCTGAAACCGTGGCTTTGCGCTTCCTGCTTAGCTTCAGGAGCTTCCAATTCTTTTTTTAACGCGTTAAATTGTGTTAATTTAAAAAGCTCTCTTTTGCCTTCTTTTTTAACAGCGTTAATTTTATTGCGTTCAGCGAACCGAGTTACGCGCATAGCGTTAGTGCCCAGCACATCAGCAATCTTAGACTTAGTTAATAGTTCTTCTGCCACTTTTAACACTCCTTTTAACGTTAATTAACGTTAGTCTTACTTGTTAGTTTCTTCTTCGTTGTGTTTTTCAATCAAAATATCATTTTGCCACTTATCAAAAGTGTTTCTCATAGATACATATAAGTAGTTCTTTGGATTTTTGATCTTGTTGGACGTTCTCATCTTGTTAAAGTATCTTCTTAAAACGTTTAGTGATTCTTCTCTTCAATTCACCATTGTAATCTTCAAAGTATAATTCGTGATGACCAATTTGAGATTCAGCATTCTTTCTACTGTCGTTAGCAGCATTTAGAATTGTGCTAATGCATTCTGAAGCCCCTTCAGGAGTTCTGAACCACTTAGCAATCAATTGGATAGATTCCTTATTTAAAAACATAGGGGCCTCGTGATCGCCTGTGAGCGTCTCACCTAGGTGACTAAGCAGGTCATGGTTCTGAGTAGCTACTTGTTCTGGGGTATAGTTACTTGTGGAGAAATTCCACTGATCAGTATCTTTAATAGTATCTCTAATAGTATCTGAGGAATTATTATCTTTATTTGTCCCTGTTTTGGGGATTCCGCTCTGCTCTAAGCTTGAAGTGCCTTTGTTGCTATTTTCACTATCATGATTTCCTTTAATATCAATGGTTCATATTATCTTTATTTGTCCCTGTTTTGGGGATTCCGCTCTGCTCAAGGGATTTCATTTGTGAATTTTGTGAAATTAGATCAGTTGGATCATATTCCGGTTGTAATAAGTAAATTCGATCAGGATCATTCTTTTTTGTTTTTGGATTAAAACCTTGTTTTTCGATTTCTAACAAACCATAATCGATTAATTTATTTTTTATCCTGGTAACTTTGTTTTTACCAACATGCAACAATGCTTTTAAATCTTCGATAGTGAAGTAGACGAAGACGTTGTTCTTTTCGTCCACCCAATGGTTGGATAAAGAGTAGCGATAACGATCTTTGATCAACATGTAAGCCACACGATCATCATTTGATAGATCAGCATACTTTTTATTTTCTGATAAAAATTTGGGGAACTTCCAAAAGAGTTCTGCATTAATTTGTGTTGCATTATATCTTTGCATAAAAAATACCTCCATCAGCTCGCTCCTGCGAACTAATGAAGGTTTTGATAATCTTTATTAAAGTATCTAGTATGTCCACTGACTCTAGTGTTACACAATATGTTTTATTATTGAAAAACATTATGCATTTGGTATAATACTTATAGAAATTATAAAAACCAACAAAAAGTTCGTGCACAGGGTACCAATCTGATAACGAGCTTTTTTTTTGTTTTCGTTTACAAAAATATAATACCATATATCGCAAGTATATTTGGATACTTAGCCGATTTTTTGTTTTGATTTACATTTTTATCTATTCTTTTTAATTATAGTATTGTGCTAATTATAACTATTTACTATAATAGTAGTACATCAAGAAAGACATAAATTATTTAAGAAACAAAATTAAAGCAATGATGAATCGATCGAGAAAGAAGTCGAGAAAGCATCATTGCTTTTTTTTGATGCTTTCGCAAGTCACCAATTAATCTTCATAGAAACACAAAACTACATATAAGGAGAGATTTTTACATGAAATACGAATTAACTGAACAATCAGTAGTGTTTACCTTCGGTAACAAGAGATACAAGAGCGGTTTGAAGAATAAGAACTACGCAAACGTTAAGAAAGATGCTTCAGCTGACTCACTTATTGCTGTTGGTCAAGCTATTGCCGGTCTTCAAGATGATAGTTTAGATGACACTATTTTGGTTCAAAAGCGCCGTGTTGTTGAACCAGCTGAATAATATAGAAAGAAGGATTTAACATATGTCAACCACCACCAAAACTCTTAAACTTGCATTTCAAAATGGTAAAGGTAAGTCTACCTCATTAACCTTGGCTAATGCTTTAGATAACCTTGAAGCAGATAAGATCAAGGACGCTATGAAGAAGATTGCAGATTCTAATGTTTTTGAAAAGGATGGCGTAACTATTTACGCAACTCCTGTATCTGCAAACTACATCGAACGTACAGTGACCCCTGTTTTCGATGATTCTGAAACTGTTAAGGCTGCAGACGCTGAATAAGCTTATTAGTAGAGGTTTTTTCGAGGGGAAGGGATTAAGTTCCCTTCCCCTTTTTTATCAAAATAAGGGAATTAAGAATGAAGGAATACCTAGTTTTAACTGGTTACGCTCAAGCCGTATACCGCAAATGTGAGCTTTGCAAAAAGGTGAAGGATGTCAATTACCGACTAGACGTAAAACACGCAGAAAGTCCGGTAATGCTAACTGGAAGCCTTGATTTATGCTAAGGTTGTGCTGTCCAATTCGGCGAGATAATCAAGAAAGGAGCTTAGATGACTCAAGAAATTTTGAAATATGTTCTGGAGCAGGCGTCCGGAGTGGTCATTGCATTGATGTTAATCATGCGGATAGAGACTAAGCTAGACAGCTTAACATCAGCGATCATGCGCCTTTCAGAACCTAAAAGTTCAAAATAAACACACGACCAATTTTTATATTTATGCAAGACAAAAATTATCAAAAACTTATCGATGAATTCATCGAAGACCTACGCCTTCAAGGGCGCGCAGAAGGCACACTGCTTGAATATGAGATGCGCTTAAAGGAGTTTGCTGAGTTTTTCGAACTAAAAGATTTAGCTTTGGATCAGGTCAAAAAATCGGATTTGTCTGAATTTTTGGAACAAAAGCTATCAAACTGTCTGAAAATTTCGACAATCAGAGGTAAACTCAGCACCTTTCGTGTATTTTGTTTATGGGCGGTAAATAAAAATTATTTATCCGAAGTAATTATCAGTCCGCAAGATTATCCGAAGAACACCAATGTAAAGCGGATAAAACGATTATCCGATGAGAATCTAAAGATTTTCAAACATTACATTGATACTTTGCAACCGAATGCGCGCGCAGCATTTTATTTGCTAATTGGATCCGGTTGTCGAGTAGCAGAAGCGGCTAATCTCAGGGCAGAAGATGTAACTTTACGCGGTAACTCCGTGTATATAGACATTCGGAATGCTAAATGGGGAAGCGATAGAAATATTCCTATTGTTGATGCTGAAGCTGCCAAAATTGTTTGGCAGTATCGTACAGAAGTTGAAATCGATAATAGGCCACTTTTCAGGCTTTCCAAACGGACATTGCAAAATTATGCTACTAATTTTGCCAAGAGTACCGGAATAAATTTTTATTGTCACTTACTACGGCATACTTTTGCCGGCCTTTTAACCGAAAAAGGCGTGCCGCTGACCACAGTCCAATACCTGTTAGGACATAAAAGTTTGGGCATGACGGCCCACTACGCGCAATCTGCGCGAGTTGATATTACAGATATCACACCAGAAATTAATTTATAGATTGAAAGAGATTTTTTTAAAAGGAGAAAATTAGATATGAACGACATTAAGTTATTAGGTAGATTGACTGGAAACCCAGAATTGAAGCAAAGCGCAAACGGTCGCGTTTATGCATGGTTTACGGTAGCTGTGCCACGTCAAAATAATAGGGACGAAGCTGACTTCATTCGTTGTGTTGCCTTTGATAAGCTTGCTCAAGCTATTGCTCAACATTGTAAGAAGGGCCGTCAAGTGTTAGCACATGGCCGTTTACAAGTTTCTACATCAATGGATAACACTACTCAACAAACTAGATATCATCATACTGTTGTTGTCTCAAACACTCACTTTTTGCACGATCCTAACCGTGCAACAGTAGCTGCTTAAGCCAGCTCTGTCTTTTCTTGCTGTCAACGGTAACCGGAGAGGCTGAAAGCCTTGAGGATTAAGGAGTTGACAGCGGTCTATTGCTACTCAAGCTAGTACTCAGCAAAACAAAAATTGTTTTGCCTGCCTAGCGGCGAGCGGAAGAAAATCATCTCCCGCTTGTATCAACCCCCCATTACTAATAGGGGGTAGACAATACGCAGAAGGATGTATGAACATGGAAAATACTGCTTTAACTGTATCTATCGACTGGTTGGAATTTACAATTCTAAATTCCCAGTTGCATGAAGTCATGAAGACGATGGAGCTGAAGTGGGACAATTTTAGCAAATTGTCAAAAGGAAAGTTTGGTTACAACAACCAAATCAAATGGTCCGATGGGAGCATCTTCATCATGTTTACTGCCAAGGATGAAGACGTGAACGAAAGCACATTGATCAATCCAAAGTCGGGCGTGCATGTGATGATTACAGGAAAAGGATGTCGTCAATACTCCGTTAATCATGATTTAATTTCGCTTATCAAGCGTCTGTACTCACTACCTAGGGTTAATTTTTCACGAATCGACCTTGCAATTGACGATTTTGAATCAAAGATCATTAACTATGATCGGATTCATGAGGCAGCAATTAACGGACACTTCACCTCACGCTGGAGTAAGTGGGACGAAATCAATTCAAGACAAACTTCCGACAATCATTTTCTTGGACGGACGATGTATTTTGGATCACAGGTATCTGAAATCTTTTGCCGAATTTACGATAAAACACTGGAAAGAAAAGCTAAATCAGATGAAACCGAGATCCCAAAAAATTGGACGCGTCTTGAAATGGTTTATCGCAAGGAAAGAGCGACAAAACTCGTCGATTTTTTAGTAAACAAGAATATGCCGATCGGTTATGTGCTGAGAGGAACGCTCAAACATTACTTACGATTTATTTTGCCATCGACTGATCGAAACAAAGCCAGATGGCGTACCACAGCATGGTGGGAAGAGCTTTTATCTAGCGTTGATCGCTTGCAACTTACTGTAAAGAAAGAAGCAAGAACGATTGATGACATGACAGCTTGGATCGACCAACAAATATCTCCTACATTGAGTGCAATTTTAAAAGCACAAGAAGGCGATCTTGGCTGGTTGAGATCAATTTTAGCTAAAGGATCTAAACGACTTACTCAGAAACACAAAGATGCAATTAATCAGTATTTGAAAGGAATGACCGTATGACTAGTACATCACAAAGCTATCCTAGGTTGGCTTTCTGTTCAGCAATCACCCCAGCTGATCCAGCCCATTATCTGAACCTGCGTAAAGCAGGAATTGATACAGCGAGCATTTGCCTGCATGTATCAGGATTTGAATATTATAAGTTTGCGACGATTCACACCCAGTTAGCACGTAAAGCAGACTTAGCAACCCACGCATTTATGATCACTGATTTACTTGATCCATTTGCGGATGTCACAACATTTTTTAAACGGTTTAACCAGTTAGGTTATGATTCTAACGCTAAGATTACAGTGTGGGTTAACGGTGATAAATACGTTGCTGACAGGGAATCCAAGATCATTGAGATTATTGATCTCATCGCAAAATGTCATAACCGTGAGAACATTGATCTTGCATTTTTTAAACGTGATATCGACGATAAGTTATACGATTTATCCAAGATGCCACAAATGATTAATCTAACGATTATCAATTGCGAGGGCACAGGCGCTGGTATTGATATAGCTGGTACATGGATTTATACCATGGACTTCTGCAACGAAGTTCAAGTTCTAGGCTACGATTACTACGGTTACTACACTGATGATGCTGGATACCAGTTATCGTTGGTTGATACCGACTACGTAGTGCAAGAAGGAGATACATGGTATTCAATTTCTAGAAGACACGGTATACCGCTAAATGATCTGCTAGCGTTAAACAGAGCAATAGAAACTGAAAGAGTATTTGCCGGACAAGTTGTCCGGATTGCATAATTTTTTTATCAGGTGGGGCTTCGTTCGGCGGGTCGGTGCTCTATCTCTCAAGGGCTCTCCAGCCGCTAACGCGTCTTCCGTTTAGCCCTTATCGAGCTAAGTCGCACCTCAGCCTCACTGCGCCCCACCTGCAAAATCAAACAAACATAAACCAAATCAAAAATTATTATTAATATAAATTCACATTTTTCTTCATACGAAATCAAAGGCGGATCAAATAATGATCTGCTTTTTTTACCCCTCAACAGACCACACAAAAAAATTGCAAGTCTATAAATTTATTTTTTTACTTGCTAGACTTATGCCAAAACTAAAAGCAAATCAGAAATAACGGAGGTTCAAATTATGAAAGTATATCCCTGGTTAGACAGTATAGCAGCGCCTGTAGTAGGCACCAAATACGCGTTAGGTGAGGGCTGCGAATTATTAAATAAACTAGATGATACCGGTTGGGTAATTGATGGTACAGAAAGCTCCTATATGCTAGAAGAGGCTTATGTATATAAACATATTGCAGAGGGTATGTTACTACCAGAACCTGAGAATCCTGTAGACCCTAAAGCAGTTGCGGTTTATCTTCGATTTGTGGCAACTAAGAAGAGTATGAGACCTCATAAGATGGCTGTCCGTATTGGATACCTACCTGAAGAGTCTAGATACAAGAAGCGTATTAAAAAAGCAACCATGGTTAAAATTCATTGTAGGGACATGATCTTTGGCACTGATCCAGCTAGGTACTTCGATGCTGAGGTTGTCGACGTACCACTTAAATTGACGTCTAAAGAGTATGAAGGCATGGCTATGGATTTAGATCTAGAATAATTAAAAAGCGCTCTATCGTTGTTATAGAGCGCTTTTTGTGTGCAATGATATGCCAGTGTGGCAGGGTTAGGTTACATGGTGAATGCCGCTCATGATCTCTGTTGGTTTGACATGGCTTGCATGATCGGAAAGGAGAGACCGCAGGGCTCGACCCGATCAGGTGAGACATGGCTTCCCGCGCAATCGTTGTTTGCGGTATTCACCATGTAACCTAAAAACCAACTGTTAGCATCACCCTCGTTTAGTGATACAATGAATATATCGTAATATTGATTTATGCTATGCAGTCCAAAGGCTCCATTTCCGAGGATTTCGGGAGTGGGGTCTTTAACTAGACCACTAAGCTATCATTAAAATGATGATTTTTAACGATAGCGCACAAATATGCACTATTTCAGTATTCAAACTGCAGCTAAAAATATCCTTGTGAAAATAAAACCGTATAGAAAAAGAGAACCCCGTCATTACAGGATTCTCTTTTTTGTTTTTCAAAACTTCAC
>ENA-OQCF01000874-OQCF01000874.1-human-gut-metagenome-genome-assembly--contig:-NODE-874-length-10916-cov-4.228752_pt1 | contig 10916 bp, 16 predicted proteins | sample MGYA00242756_ERZ504573 | MGnify/ENA primary metagenome ERZ504573 (study PRJEB26092, sample SAMD00036240) | human gut metagenome | host: Homo sapiens | study: EMG produced TPA metagenomics assembly of...
ATTTGGGAGAGTAAGCCTTTGGCTTTCAGGGACAAGGCCCGGTTCCGCAGATGATGGTTCGACATGACCGTGTAGCCGCTGTTCTTTTCTACCCGAAATACTGCCATTTCACGGATGCCTCCTTTCGTTGCAAACAAAAAAAAGCAGCGTCCATTTGCTCCCGGTGATGGGAGAAGTGAACGCTGCGCGTACTTGATAATTTTTAGGTTGTGTGGTATATAAAAGGCAACTGGATTTCAAACACAGCTACCCATCGGGGTGCGATACAAGCAAGTTGCTATCCGATGACCTCAAAAACAAATTGTACTACGATGGTTTTTGAAAAGTTCTGTATCGCCACTCGCACCAGAAAATGCCGTGAAATCGAAAGATTTCATGGCTTTTTTGTTTTGTAAGCCATGGGTGCACGGTTTCTGCACGGTTTTTGCACGGTCGGTGTTTTCCATGTCCGATTATGTAGGGCGCTGTATTGCATTGCAATCAGTGCCTTTTTTGCATCAGGTGAGCAGTGCCAGGCGCAGCTTTGCCTTCATTTCCGGGTCGGCATCCTTGAGCAATTCCAAAAGAGCCGTCATGGAGATGGTGGGTTCGCCTGCGGCGGGTACAGCCTGCGGGCTGGGGGTGTCGGGCTTGGCATAGAAGCCGCTTTCAAACTTCTTGCCCAGCTCCACACGGGAGGACTGCTGGATAAGGCGGGCAAAGACTTCCTTGAGGATGTTCTCCGCTTTTTTTAGCGTGAAAATGTAAAAGACCAACTGTATATTTCAGGCTTCGGAAAGAAGCTTCCCCTCCTCCAGCATCTTTTTCACCTCGCGCAGGTCTTTGCACTCGGCGGTGTACAGGCTGCGCATTTCGTCATCGGCGGGGGCAAGGTCCGGCACCATCACGGTGACAAAGCCGCCCCGGGCACCGCCCGCACGCCGTTGTAGCTGTCCTCCAGCACCAGCGTTTCAGCCGGGACGGTGCCCAGCGCCTTGGCCGCGGTGAGGAAGATCTCCGGGTCGGGCTTTGACGAGGTGAACTGCTCGCCGGAAATAAGGGCCTGAAAGTGATCGGTCATGTGCCAGTTGTTGAGGTGCCGCAGGATGGATGCCATCCGGCTGGAGGAAGCCACCACCATGGGAATGTGCTGCGCTTCCAGATAGGCGATGAGTTCATCCAGACCCGGCTTTTTGGGCGGCGGTGCCTGAAAGGCCGTCTCCGCCTGCGCGTGCAGGGCATCCATGATGCATCGGTGTCGCAGTCCGGGCCGTAGAAGCGGCGCAGCACGGCCCGCATGGAATCGCCTGCCGAGCCGCGCGCGGCAGCGTCCAGCCCTTCCTTATAAGGAAGGCCCAGTGTGGCCAGTGCGGGCTTCCACAGGGTGGCCCAGATGCGCTCGGTGTCGAACATCAGCCCGTCCATATCAAAAATAACACCTTTTATCATTGTGCAAAAGCTCCTTTCTGAGCCTGTAAGATCCGGCTTATGCCTCATTGTATCATATTTTGGGCAGTTTGCACATGGAAAAGCAGGCAATTTAGCGCAACTTAACCTATCCAAAGATGAAAGATTTTTCGTTTCCTTGTAAATCACATTCATATTATTATAATAGAAAACAACATTCGGTGTTTGCGGGCGCGTTTTCACTCGCTGCGCCCGAGATCAGGAAAGAGGGAAAATAAATCATGTTGGATATCAAGATCACCCGTACCACTGCTCCGAAGGCAAAGCCTGACGAGAGCAATCTGGGTTTTGGCAAGAAGTTCACCGACCATATGTTCGTGATGGATTACACCGAGGGCGAAGGCTGGCACGATGCCCGCATTGTCCCCTACGGCCCCTTTGAACTGGACCCGGCTACTGTCGTGTTCCACTACGCTCAGGAGATCTTTGAGGGCATGAAGCATACCGCACGGCCGATGATACCGTCCAGCTGTTCCGCCCGGACTGCAACGCAAAGCGTTTCCAGGACTCCGCCGACCGTCTGTGCATCCCCAAGATCCCTGTGGAGGACTACATTCAGGCCGTTGAGACGCTGGTGGACGTGGACCGTGACTGGGTGCCCCATTCCGACGGTGCTTCTCTGTATATCCGTCCCTTCGTGTTCGCAAATGACGTGGGTCTGGGCGTGCACGCTTCCAAGCACTACATCTTCTGCATCATCTGCGCTCCCTCGGGCGCTTACTATGCCGAGGGCATCAACCCCGTCCGCATCTACGTGGAAGACGAGTACATCCGCGCCGCTCCCGGCCTGACCGGCTTCACCAAGTGCGGCGGCAACTACGCTGCTTCCATCAAGGCCGGTGAGCTGGCCGAGGAGCAGGGCTACGCACAGGTGCTGTGGCTGGACGGCGTGGAGAAGAAGTACGTCGAGGAAGTTGGCAGCATGAACATCATGTTCAAGATCGACGGCAAGGTGTACACCGCTGCTACCGTCGGCACCGTTCTGCCCGGCGTTACCCGCCGCAGCTGCATCGAGCTGCTGAAGGACTGGGGCTATGAGGTCGTCGAGGGCAAGATCGCCATTGCCGACATCATGGCTGCTGCCCGCGAAGGCAAGCTGGAAGAGGTGTTCGGCACCGGTACCGCCGCTGTCGTCTCCCCCGTCAAGGAGCTGGTCTGGAAGGGCGAGCACGCCTACATCGGCGACGGCAAGATCGGCCCTGTCACCCAGAAGCTGTACGACACCATGACCGGTATGCAGTGGGGCAAGATCCCCGACACCAAGGGCTGGATCGTTCCGGTCGAGAAGAAGTATTGATATCCTCAATTCTCCATTCAGAATTTAGCAAGCGCCGCCAGGCATCCGCTCGGCGGCGTTTGCTGTATCATGGCGGCAGCCTTCCGTCAAATTCCCGAAATTTTCCGGCGCAATTGCTTTCTTTCCGGCACAGTGTTAAACTGATTCCAGACAAAGGGCAGCCCTGCATAGCGGCGGGGTGCCTGTGCAGGAAAGATTGAGAGGGAAAAGCACCATGATCAAAAAAATGGAGCGTGAGCTACCCGGCCGTCAACGGCACCGAGCAGCGCAGAGCGTACGTTTATCTGCCCACCATGTATGAGGCCGAGCCGGACCGCCGGTTCCCGGTGCTGTACATGTTCGACGGCCAGAACGTGTTTTTTGACGAAGATGCCACCTACGGCAAGAGCTGGGGCGTGGCCGATTATCTGGACTACACCGACACGCCGCTGATCGTGGCGGCGGTGGAGTGCAACGCAGGCCCCAACAATGAGCGTCTGGTGGAGTATTCGCCCTATCGGTTCGACGACCCCACCTACGGCCACTTCGACGGCAAGGGTCAGGCCACCATGAGCTGGTACATTCACCGGTTCAAACCCTTCATCGACCGCAGCTTCCGCACCCTGCCCGACCGGGAGCACACCTTCATCGGCGGCAGCAGCATGGGCGGCCTGATGAGCCTGTACGCCCTGCTGCAGTACAACGACACCTTCAGCCGGGCGGCGGCCCTGTCGCCCTCCATCTGGGTGGCTCCGGACAAGCTGGCGGGCCTTGTGGGCCGGGCCAAGCTGGAGCCGGGCACCGTGCTGTACATGGATTACGGCTCCCGCGAGATGGCAACCACGACGGCATGCGCTGCGGCTTTGCGGAGATGTGCAGCAAGGTGCTCACCCGCGGCATCCACCTCACCAGCCGCATCGTGCCCGGCGGCACCCACAGCGAAGCCAGCTGGGAAAAGCAGCTGCCCTTCGTGTTCCATACGCTGATGTACGAGCTGGAGGAAGCGTAAAAGCCTTCCCCCAAGGGGGAAGCCTGAATCAAGAAGGAGGAACCACTATGGAAATGCAGTATTTCAAGGATTACAGCCCCGCCCTTGGCCGGGATATGGAGTGCAAGATCTACGGCCATGCAGGCCGCCCCATGCTGTACATCCCCTGTCAGGACGGCCGGTTCTTTGACTTTGAGGACTTCCACATGGCCGACACCCTGGCCCCGTGGATCGAGTCCGGCCAGATCATGGTGCTTTCCATCGACACGCTGGACAAGGAGACCTGGTCCGACACCAACGGCGACCCCCTACTGGCGCATCCGCCGCTATGGAGCAGTGGCTGCACTACATCGTGGACGAGGCCGTGCCCAAGATCCGCTGCCTGTCCCAGGAGCGCAACGGCTGGGACGACCTGCCCGGTGTCATTGCCTTTGGCTGCAGTCTGGGTGCCACCCACGCGGTCAACCTGTATCTGCGTCGGCCGGACATCTTCTGCGGCTGTCTGGCCCTCAGCGGCATCTACACGGCCCACTATGCTTCGGCGACTACATGGACGAGCTGGTGTACCAGAACTCTCCCGTGGACTATATGCGGAACTTCCCCACCGACCACCCCTATATGGAGCTGTACCGGAACCAGAAGGGCGGTCATCTGCTGCGGTCAGGCGACTGGGAGCAGCCGGACACCACATGGTTCCTCAAGCGCATCTTCGAGGCCAAGGCATCCCCGTGTGGGTGGACCTGTGGGGCCACGACGTCAAGCACGACTGGGACTGGTGGTATAAACAGGTCGTGTATTACATGCCGTATATCCTGGGACAGCAGTAAAGCGAAATGGGACGAACCTCTCAGGCGCTTCGCACCAGCTCCCCCGAAAGGGGGAGCTTTTTGCAGTACCTTCCGGTAAAGCGTCAGAAGCTCGCCCTTCGGGAGAGCTGGCAGCGCCGCAGGCGTTGACTGAGAGGGGTTCGTTTTTATAGAGGAAAGAGGAAAATCATGAAGAATTTTATTTTTATCTCGCCGAACTTCCCCACCAACTACTGGCAGTTCTGCCGGGAGCTGAAGAACGACGGCATGAACGTGCTGGGCATCGGCGACCAGCCCTACGATGAGCTGAAGCCGGAGCTGAAGGACAGCCTGAACGAATACTACAAGGTGAACAGCCTGGAAAACTACGACGAGGTCTACCGCGCCGTGGCCTTCCTCACCTTCAAGCATGGCCGCATCGACTGGCTGGAGTCCAACAATGAATACTGGCTGGAGCGCGACGCCGCCCTGCGCACCGATTTCCACATCACCTCCGGCTTCCAGACCTCCGATATGCCCCGCATCAAGTACAAGAGCAAGATGAAGGAGTATTACCAGAAGGCCGGCATCGCCACCGCACGCTACCACATGGTGGACGATTACGAGGGCTGCCGGAAGTTCATCGACGAGGTGGGCTACCCGGTGGTGGTAAAGCCGGATAACGGCGTGGGCGCATCCGATACCCACAAGCTGTCCAGCGACGAGGACCTGAAAAAGTTCCTCGTGCAGAAGACGGCCCATCACCCGGATGTGGAGTACATCATGGAGGAGTTCGTCCGGGCCGAGGTGAACAGCTACGATGCCATCATCGATGCCAACGGCAACCCCATCTTTGAGGCCGGCAACGTCAGCCCCATGTCCATCATGGATATCGTCAACGACAACGACAACTCCATCTACTACATCATCAAGGACCTGCCCGAGGACACCCGCGCTGCAGGCCGTGCCGCCGTCAAGAGCTTTGGCGTGAAGAGCCGCTTCATCCACTTTGAGTTCTTCCGCATGACCGAGAATCAGGCCAGCATGGGCAAAAAGGGCCAGATCGTGGCGCTGGAGGTCAACATGCGCCCCTGCGGCGGCTTCACTCCGGATATGATCAACTTTGCCCGCTCCACCAACGTGTATAAGATCTGGGCCGATATGATCGCCTTTGGCGGCACCGATATGCCGGTGGGCGAGCACTTCTACTGCCCGTTTGCAGGCCGCCGCGACGGCAAGCACTTTGTGTACAGCCACGAGCAGATCATGCAGAAGTACCAGCAGAACATGCGCATGGTGGACCGCATGCCGGACGCGCTGAGCGGCGCCATGGGCAACCAGATGTACGTTGCCACCTTCTCCACCCGCGAGGCATGGAGCAGTTCTACGCCGACGTGCTGGCCACCACCGATGCCACGAATGCCGCAGCTCAGAAGGAACTGAGCAGCATTCTGGCTCTGGGCGAGCCGGAGACCGCCCCGGCGGAAAAGCCCGCCGCTCCTGCCGCTAAAAAGGCACGCACCACAAAGAAAAAGTAAGAATACGCTCAAAAAGCCCCGGAATGGCGTGCCCGTCCCGGGGCTTTTCGTTGTCCCTTTCTGCAAAGTGTGCTATACTGTTGCCAGACATTTTATTGGGAACGAGGTACATCTATGAAAATTCCTGCAAACGGCTTCACCCACGCCGGCAAGTTCCACGCCGACGATGTGTTTGCCACTGCCCTGCTGCAAATTTTGCGCCCGGACATCAAGATCACCCGCGGCTTTGTGGTGCCGGACGGCTTTGACGGCATCGTGTACGATGTGGGCTTTGGTATGTTCGACCACCATCAGGAGCCGCGGGAGTGCCGCCCCAATGGCGTGCCCTATGCGGCCCTCGGCCTGCTGTGGCGGGTGCTCGGCCCCGGCCTTGTGGGTGAGCGCCAGGCCCGGCTCATTGACGAGAACTTCATCCAGCCGCTGGACCTCAACGATAACACCGGCGAGCAGAACAGCCTGTGCGATGCCATTGGCTTTTTTAACCCGGTGTGGGACTCCAAAGAGGATCAGGACACCTGCTTTTTCAAGGCGGTGGCCGTGGCAAAGCAGATCTTGGAAAACCAGATCGCCAGCGCCAACGCCGTGAACCGCGCCGACGAAAAGGTGCAGCAGGCTTACAAAAACTCCCGGGACGCATCGTGGTACTGCCCTGCTATCTGCCGTGGAAGAACGGCCTGTACAAGACGGACGCGTTGTTCGTGATCTACCCCAGCCAGCGCGGCGGCTGGAGCGCCCAGTGCGTTACCGACCACAAGACCAAGCGCCCCAAACTCCCCTTCCCCCAGAGCTGGCCGGCCAGCCGCAGGAGGTCATTGAGCAGAAGAGCGGCATCCCGGGCATCAGCTTCTGCCACGCCAGCCGCTTCCTCATCACCGCCAAGGATAAGGAAACTGCCCTTGCCGCCTGCCGTCAGGTGTTAAAGAACAATGGCCGCATCTGAGCCGTGCGCCCGGCCAAAGCCCGCCTTTGTGTATATGGTGCGGTGTACCGGCGGTACGCTGTACACCGGCTGGACCACCGACCCTGCCGCCCGCCTGCGCGCACACCAGAGCGGACGCGGCGCAAAATACACCCGTGCCAGAGGGGCCGGGGGTTTTGCCTATCTGGAACTGTGCGCGGATAAGCGCGCCGCCCTGCGGCGGGAGTATGCCCTCAAGCAGCTGCCCAAGGCCCAGAAGGAACTGCTGTGCGCCGCATGGACGGCGGCGGGCGGGCCCTTTGCCGGCGCATAAGGCCAAAACGAAACCCGGGACTCTTTCAGGGCCAGACGGCTCACGAAAGGGTCCCGGGCTTTTTGTTTTTGCGGTGTGAATTCTTTCCGTGTGCTGTAGTCCGCACATGCCTCCGGACAGGCTGCATGTGCCCCGAATATATACTGTGTAAATGCATAAAATATGAATATATTCTGCAAATAACGCATAAAGATGCAACATGAACGAAAAACGGGTGCCGGAAGCAAAAAAGGTTTGTATGGTTTTGTTATTGACGAAAAAACAGCGCGGCGTATAATAAAAGCATCAACCGAAACGCAACGGAAGAGGATGCGAAGGGAAAGTGCGCATCAGAAAACAAAAGTGTATTTTTATGAAAAAGGAGCGTCACCTATGAAAAAGGAAAACATCAAAAAAGTCGTGCTGGCATACTCCGGCGGTCTGGACACCTCCATCATCATTCCCTGGCTGAAGGAAAACTACAACAACTGCGAGGTCGTCGCTGTCTCCGGTGACGTGGGTCAGGGCACCGAGCTGGACGGTCTGGAAGAAAAGGCCAAGGCTACCGGCGCTTCCAAGCTGTACGTGCTGGACCTGAAGAAGGACTTTGTGGAGAACTACATCTTCCCCACCCTGAAGTTCGGCGCGAAGTACGAAGATTACCTGCTGGGCACCAGCTTTGCACGTCCCTGCATCGCAAAGGCTCTGGCTGATATCGCCATCAAGGAAGGTGCAGATGCCATCTGCCACGGCTGCACCGGTAAGGGCAACGATCAGGTGCGTTTTGAGCTGACCCTCAAGGCCCTGTGCCCCGATATGGCCATCATTGCTCCGTGGCGTGAGTGGGATATCAAGAGCCGTGACGAGGAGATCGACTACGCCGAGGCTCACCACATCCCCCTGAAGATCAACCGCGAGACCAATTACTCCAAGGATAAGAACCTGTGGCACCTGAGCCACGAGGGTCTGGATCTGGAGAGCCCCGCCAACGAGCCCCAGTACAACAAGCCCGGTTTCCTGGAGCTGGGCATCAGCCCCGAGCAGGCTCCCGATGTTCCCACCTATGTGACCATCCACTTTGAAAAGGGCATCCCCACCGCCGTGGACGGCAAGGAGATGGGCGCTGTGGAGCTGGTGGAGCACCTGAACAAGCTGGGCGGCGAGAACGGCATCGGCCTGCTGGATATCGTGGAGAACCGTCTGGTGGGCATGAAGAGCCGCGGCGTCTATGAGACCCCCGGCGGTGCCATCCTGTACAAGGCCATCAATGTTCTGGAGACCATCACTCTGGATAAGGAAAGCTCTCACTTCAAGGCTCAGCTGGCCCAGAAGTATGCCGATATCGTTTACAACGGCCAGTGGTTCACCCCGCTGCGCGAGGCTCTGGATGCCTTTGCCGACAGTCTGGAAAAGACCGTTACCGGCGATGTGAAGCTCAAGCTCTACAAGGGCAACATGATCAACGCAGGTGTCACCTCTCCGTACACCCTGTACGACGAGCAGACCGCTTCCTTCGGTGAGGACGAGGACTACAATCAGGCTGATGCAACAGGCTTCATCAACCTGTTCGGCCTGTCCATCAAGGAGCGCGCAAAGCTGTCCAAGAACTGGCCGGAGGTCAAGTAAGCAGCTATAACATCTTCCCTTTCGTGTGTTTTCACACTTTCACACGGAAGTTCCATCCAACCGGCATCGTTGCCGGCGGCACCGCCGCAGGAGCGTTTTCCCCTGCGGCGGCTTTGCCGTTTTTAGAAGAAATTGACGAACCCTCTCAGTCAAACCCTGACGGGTTTGCCAGCTCTCCCGAAGGCGAGCTTTATGCGCAGTTCGGCAAAGCCGTTCTTCAAGTGGGGAAGCTCTTGCTTTTCGCAGGCAGAAGAAAAGCTCCCCCCTCGGGGGAGCTGGCACGGCGCAAGCCGTGACTGAGAGGGTTTGGACATAAAGTAAAGGATAAAACTATGGCAGAACAACTCTGGAAGGGCCGTTTTTCCAAGGCCGTGGATTCCCGCGTGAACGACTTCAACTCCTCCATCCGCTTCGACCAGCGCATGATCGCGCAGGATATGCGCGGCAGCGGCGTGCACGCCGCCATGCTGGCAAAGCAGGGCATCATCTCGGAAAAGGACTGTGAGGACATCCTCAACGGTCTGGCTTCCATCGCCGATGATCTGGCAGCCGGCAGGCTGGAGATCGACCCCAATGCCGAGGATGTGCACACCTTTGTGGAGCAGACCCTCACCGCCCGCATCGGCGATGCCGGCAAGCGGCTGCACACCGGCCGCAGCCGCAACGATCAGTGGCCCTGGACATCCGCCTGACCCTGCGGGACTACAGCCACACCCTGCAGGCCTACATCGTGGAGCTCATCAAGGTCATCTGCAGGAAGGCCAGCGAGAACACCACCGCCGTCATGCCCGGCTATACCCACCTGCAGCGGGCCCAGCCCATCACCTTTGGCCACGCGCTCATGGCCTACGCTCCATGCTGCTGCGGGACCTGCAGCGTTTTGAGGATGCCACCGCCCGCATGGACGCCCAGTGCCCGCTGGGCTCCGGCGCACTGGCCGGTACCACCTACCCGCTGGACCGTCAGTTTACCGCCGAGAAGCTGGGCTTTGCAGCCCCCTGCGCCAACAGTCTGGACGGCGTGTCCGACCGTGATTTCTGCATCGAGCTGGCCAACGCCATCTCCATCTGCATGATGCACCTGTCCCGCTGTCGGAGGAAATTATCCTGTGGTGCAGCTGGGAGTCAAGTTCATTGAGCTGGACGACGCGTTCACCACCGGTTCGTCCATCATGCCCCAGAAAAAGAACCCCGACGTTACCGAGCTCATCCGCGGCAAGACCGGCCGCGTCTACGGCGACCTGAACACCCTGCTGGTCATGATGAAGGGCATCCCGCTGGCTTACAACAAGGACATGCAGGAAGACAAGGAAGCCATCTTTGACGCTGTGGACACGCTGGAACTGTGCCTGAAAACGGTGACCCCCATGCTGGACACCATGAAAACCATCCCGGCCAACATGCGCCGCGCCGCTGCCAAGGGCTTTATCAACGCCACCGACTGCGCCGACTACCTCACCAAGAAGGGCATGCCTTCCGGGATGCCTACAAGCTCACCGGCTGCATGGTGTCGGACTGCATTGCCAAGGACAAGACGCTGGAGGAACTGACCCTGGACGAGTTCAAGGGCTACAGCGGCCTGTTCGAGGGCGATATCTACGAAGCCATTGATCTGGTCAAGTGCTGCGAGGGCCGCACCAGCTACGGCGGCCCCAGCGAAGCCAGCGTGAAGAACCAGATCGCACTGGCGGCTGCACAGCTGACCGCCTGGGAGGAAAAGAACGCATGAGTGTAAAAGTATTCATTGACGGCTCCTCCGGCACCACCGGCCTGCGCATCGCCGACCGGCTGGCTGCACGCCCGGAGATCGAGCTGCTGTCCATCTCGCCGAGGGCCGCAAGGACGTGAACGAGCGGGCAAAGGTCATCAATTCGGCGGACCTTGCCTTCCTCTGCCTGCCGGATGCAGCCTCCAAAGAGGTCATGCCCCTGCTGCGCCCGGACGTGAAGGTACTGGACACCCTCCACCGCCTTCCGTACCGATGCCGCCTGGGACTACCGGCTTCCCGGAGCTGAAGGGCCAGAAGGAAAAGATCAAGAAATCCGAT